>Ga0193753_10000453_pt1 | contig 40630 bp, 30 predicted proteins | sample H1c2metaG_FD_144925 | JGI IMG/M metagenome (GOLD analysis project Ga0193753, IMG submission 144925) | Soil microbial communities from a riparian zone of the East river system, Colorado, United States - H1c2 | ecosystem: Environmental > Terrestrial > Soil > Riparian zone | place: USA: East...
TGTCTTCGTGCGGAACCCGAGTCCGACGACGATCGTCTACAACCTCTCGGCGTGGTGTCCAAGCGGGTTCACATGCTCGCCGTCGCAATCAACCGTAGGCGTTTCGCCGGGGCAAACGGCGAAAGTGTGGGCTGCGTTCACCACGGGAACAACGAACCCCAGCGGCTACGTCGGCATCGCTGCCGGCTTTACCGGGACCAGTGGTCGGACAGTGGCGGTCAACGACGTGTACACGTCGATTCTTCTCGACCAGGCAGCGCCGACGGCCACCATCACCGCCCCCGTCGCCGGCTCTACGATCGCGACGTTCCCTGACATCAACGTTCAATGGTGCGACGCCGACGGAGCGCTCGTCGGACACACCGTGGCAATTGATGGCGTGACGTTGGCGGCTAACTATACCGGTTCGACGCAGCCGGGTTGTACGAGCGCCGGCGCGTCGAGTTGGCCGAATTGGAGCGTTGGGCTCGGTGCGCATACGATCACGGCGACGGCGACCGATCAGGCGGGCCACGCGACGACGTCGACGCGCGGGTTCACGTTCGCGCTCCCACCGGTGGCGGACTTTCAGCCGCGCGTTACCCCGCGCGTCACGACGACGCTGCTGGTGCCGAATGACCAGCGAATGGCGTTCGCCGTGCGAAATGCCGGAACGCGTGCGGCACTCTATCACCTGACGGCCGACTGCGGTGGAGTTGCGATTGCCGGAAGTTGTGTCCTCGCCAACCCAACGCTCTCGATCGCGGCGGGCGCCACCGATTCAGGATACGTGAATTTCAGCATTGCCGGAATTCCATCGGCGTCCGCGACGTTGGCGCTCATTGCGACTTATCAAGATCTCGCTGGCCGGACGAGTGCCGACACCGGGCGGATGACCGGGCAGGTCCCGAGCATCGCTCAGCTCTATCAGCCGCAGGTCTCCGCGGGCGGCTCCTACACCGTGAGTCCGAGCGACGTCGCCCAGGCGATCTATGCCTTTTCGTTCCCTGTAAAAAACACTGGCGTTGCGCCGGTCACGTATCGCGTCAATCTCGCGATCACGAACGACGCCTACGGATTCCTGCCGTGGCTACGACCAGACACCGCGATCACGGTCAATCCGGGCGAAACGCAATACGCGATGGTCCAGCCGCTGGTGCCCGCGGGGACGCGCGTGTGGGCGGACTTTGCGTACACCGCGAGCTACACGTCGCCGAACAACCTGACGGTGAGCTCGACGGGGCATGGATACATCGTGCCAGGCATCGCGACATACGGCGTGGATGTCGGCCCAAAAAACCAAACGCGATCGGCGTTGCCTCCGCAAATCGATTTCGTCGTGCGGGGCACTGGAAACATGTCGTTCGGCGGGATTGCCACGATTACCTGCACGGGCTTCGTCACGAGTTGCAAGTCGGGCGGCCTGCAGGCTCGGCCAGTATCGATTTCGACGGCGGCGGCCGTGGTCACCGTCGACTACGTCACCGACACGACGCGGGGTCGGACAGGAACGGTCACGGTCGGCGTGCAAGGAGAAGTTCCGTTCACGCAATACGGGGACGCGGCAACATATTCGATCGTTGCCGGCGGTAAGTACGCCGCCGTAGAGGTGTCGCCGCACGCGCTGCAACTGCAGGTTGCCAGGAGCGCGACGATCGTTCAGCGTTTTGATATCACGAGCACGGGAACGCTCGATTCGAAATTTGAGTATTCTCTTACGTGTGCCGGCGCGGCGAGCTGTTCGCCGATCAGCGGTCAAACGGCGCTGTTGACGCGCGGACAGAAGAAGACGGTTAGTGTGACGTATCAGACGGCGGCAGGCCTCGGGCTTCAGGGCGCCGTTCGCCTGTTGGTGACGGACAGTTCGGCGACGTATGCTCGTGATTCCGGAGTGGTCGCGATCACGACGAACCTCGTTGCGCCGATCGTCGTCCAGACGGTCGGAGTGGGTTCCGGTCCGAATGTGGCGCGCGGGGAATGCATTACGATCGCCGCGGGAGACGACGCGGCATATGAATGTGGCGATCTTCGCCTCTCGCACGCGCTTCCGGCGACGACGACGATGAACAAGGCTCGCGCGCCGGCGCTGGTATATAACAGTGCGCATGCGGCCGCGCGTGGAATTGTTGCAGCAAATGTCGCCGTCGCTCTGGGCACTTATCCGGCCTCGTTGCACGCGACGCTCCAATTCCTTGCGAGCGGCAAGACTGTCGAGCGCGACATTCCCTGGGTTCAGGACTACAGCGACGCGCACGATCGACGCATCGCCGTGCAATTCGACGCGCGTGCGCTCGGGCTCACGACACCCGATCAACCTGTCGGTGCGTTCGCCTACAAGTTGTTCGTCTACTCGGGCGCAGATCACTCGCAGTTCGGGTCCGATACGGGCACAGTTGTGGTCATCGACCGAACGTCGAGCACTTTTGGCAAGGGTTGGTGGCTCGACGGACTCGAGCAATTGAGCTTTGTCGCGCCGGATGCGAATCACCTGCTGTGGGTTGGTGGCGACGGGAATTCGAGGCTCTACACGAAGCAGAATGCGACGCTCTGGCTCGTGCAGCCGGCGCTCGATCGCATGGACTCGCTAACGCTCGAAGGCTCGAGCTACGTTCGACACTTGCCGAACGGTGCGCGCGTGGAGTTCAATCTGGCTGGACGCGACACGGCAACGGTGAACACACAGCTCCATCGGACACGGTTCCATTGGTCCGCCGCGCTCGATAAGCTCGACTCGATTGTTCTCCCGGCGCGATCGACGGCGGCGAATCTCCGCCGAACGTACAAGTTCGAGTACTTCGCGCCGGGTGGGGGATTGCCGTGGCGGTTGCACGTCGTCACGGCTCCGAGCGCGTCGCCTGTTCGCCAAACGACATTGACGTACACGACGGCGCCCGGCGGATCGACCGTCGTATCGGCCATCGCTGATCCGGACACCCGCTTCGTCACGTTCGGCTTCGATGCCGGCGGGCGAGTGGGTTCGCGGATAGATCGTCGAATGAAGAGCACGAGCTTCCTTTACGACGAAGCGGGCGGGCTTCGCCAAAGCACGATCGTCACGTCGCCGGAAAACATTGTTCGCGCTTTCTGCGCCGCTGAGACGGCGGGGCTCACGACGTGCGCTCCTGCTGGGACAGATACAGCGGCGTTGATGGCGTGGTTCGATGGGCCGAGGAGCGATGTGCCGGACACGACGTGGTTTCACGTTACGCGGTACGGTGCGCCGGCGGTCATCGTCAACGCGGCGAAGGATACGTCCCGAATCGAACGAGGCGATCTGCATTGGCCGCTGTTGGTGACGAAGGTCGTCGACGTGCGAGGGCACGAGGTATCGGCGACGTACGATTCGTTCCGCGGGTTGTTGAAGACGACGACGGACAGGAATGGATTGGCGATGACCGCGGGCGTCGTCGCACCATCGTCGCCGACGATGTACACCTGGGACAACAAGTGGGATCGCGCGACGCGGATCGTATCGTCGATGGGTGTCATCACGCGCGCAACATTCGATCCTGTGTCCGGACTGCGTACCGTGCAATACGTGGGCGACGATGACAATCGATTTGTTCGATTCGAGTACGATCAAACGACCCGGCTGTTGACGGCGGTCACGACGCCGACGTCTGCGGCGCCGACTCGGTACGACTACGACACGCTCGGAAATGTGTCACGATCGACGACGCCGATCGGATTCGTGTCGACGATAGCGCGCGACTACCTCGGACGCGACTCGGTCTTGTCGTCGCCCATCGACGTGATGCAAACAAAATTCCGACAGCAGTTGTTGTCGTACGACGTCATGGATCGCCTGAAGACGAGTGTCGATACCGCTCCCGCCGTCGCTGGGCAGGGTTCCTTTGCGATGGCGTTGCACGTGGCGAACACGTATGACGAAGAAGGCAATCTGATCAGCGTTTCGCGGTGGAGTGTTCCGGACACGGCGCACACCGATACGCTCACAACGGACTACACCTACGACGGGGCCGGCCGAAAGCTCACCGAGCATGATCGCTACGCGCCCGCCAATGCGGTGACGCAATGGCAGTACGACCCGGCGGGTAACGTCAAAGAATTGGATCCTCGCGGATTCCAAGCCGTCATGATGCAGTACGACACCCTGAATCGGTTGAAGGTGCGATCGGTGCCGTTGGCTCCGAACTACTTTCCTCAACCGGCGGACGTCTCGACGTTCACCTACGATGCGGCCGGGAACATGATCACGGCGACGAATCCATGGTCGAAGGTCGCGCGCACCTATGACCTCGCGGGTCGTGTCGTCCGAGACACCCTGCTCGTCAAAGCGGCCGATCTCACGTTGGTCGGGATGCGCCACGCGTACGGGCTTGTGAATGCGTACGATTTCGACGGACGACGAATGGCTCAGCAGCTGCCGGACAACCTCGCCGGCCACGGCCAAGTTGGGTACACGTACGACGATGTGGCCACTGGCCAACTTGCGAGCGTCACGGATCCGGTGTTGAACACGTTCACATATCTCTATAACGCGTCCGGGCTGCCGTGGAAATTGATCGCGCCGGGCAATGTGGTCGAATCGCACGAGTACGATGCCGATGGACGCGAGAGCCATCGGAGCGAGACGTTCGCGGGCGGCGTATTGCACGACGACGTGTTTAGTCGTGATGCGCGTGGCAACATTCTTGGCCTGGGCGGGCAATCGTCGATCGCCGGTCCAGGTGAGGTCGGAGCATTTGTCTACGGCGGGTTAGGCGCGGTGCTGCAGTCGCAGATCGCCGTCAACGATCTCGAGTCGCTCCACATGCGGGTCGATGCGTTCGGGAACGTGACCCGAAAGCAACAGGATGGCAATGAGCTCAGTCCTGGCGCGAAGGTTTACACACAATCGTACGAGGTGCACTCCCATCGTTTGTCGACTGTTCTGGGTCAGATTCCGAACGGAACGGACAGCATGTCCCATCAGTACGACCTGAGCGGCAATCTGAATATCCAGACGTACACACAGAAGACACCGGCGGCGTTCGGAGAGACTCAGCCGCACGTCGACGCGCAGTGGGGAACGATACTGACGTCCGACGCCCTGGGTCGGTTGATCACGGCGCAGCATCTGACGGTCAACGACCGCACTGAGTGGGAACTTCAACCGTCGCTCCGACGGACCGCGGCAGCCGTCGCACTCGGCTACGGGTCGTATGAGGAATATCGATATGACGCGTTGGGCCGCCGGATCTGGAAGCGTACACACCGCACGCCGTACTGCACGGCAACCGCGAAGCAGCAATTTCCGTCCGAGTGTACGAGTGCGGTGACGCTCACCGTGTGGGACGGGAGTCAGGTGTTGTACGAATTGAGAGCGGCGGGCGACGATGGGCTAACGAGTGCTGCGCTCGAGGAGGGCATTGATGTTCCGGCCAGCAGCCCGGGGTTGCCGGGGCAGTTCGGCGCGATTGCGTACGTGCACGGTGCTGGGATCGATCGTCCGCTCGAACTGATTCGTAACGGTACGCCGATGGTGTTGCACACGTCGTGGCGTGGGATGATCGATGTATCGACCAATGTGGCGGGTGCGGTTACGACGTGTGGCTATAGCGGTGCGACGCTGCCGTGCGAGGCGGTGACGTGGCCGGGGCAGGAGGGTGGGTTGCAGTTCAATCGGCCGCGATCGGTGGATGTGAGGCGTCAGTGGTACGGTGACATGGTGCAGGGGCACGCGGATGCGTCGGGGCTCATGTACAAACGGAATCGGTATTATGATCCGAATACCGGGCGGTTCACGCAGGAAGATCCGATCGGGTTGGCGGGTGGGATGAACCTGTACGGGTTTGGTGCCGGGGACGCGGTCAACTTTTCGGATCCGTTTGGGTTGTGTGGCCACAAGGGCGAAGCTCCATGCCCGGAGCAAGAAGCACTCGTTCGACAGGGCGACAACATCGTCAAGATTGGGGAGTTCGTCGGCCTCGTTGACGGTGTGACTGAGGCCTATGGACTTGCGAAGGGCTTGTTCTCAGTCGCCAAGTCGGGGCTTGGATTTGCTCGAATGCTTGGAGATCTGGGCGAGGCGTCATCGGGTCTGGTGAAGAATACCGCACGGATTCCTTCGCTGACGGGCACGGCGGCGTATCGTATTCCTGACGGCCTTACGGCGACAACGCTGAGCGAGGTAAAGAACGTCTCAAGCCTTGGTTTGTCGAATCAGTTGCGAGACTTCGCGGGCTTTGCTGGGCAGACCGGGCGATCGTTCGATTTGTATGTGCGGAAGACCACCCAGCTGTCTGGGCCACTACAGCAGTTCATCAAGAATAACAAAATCACTTTAAGGTTCTTGAAATGAAACGGAAGCCTGTGAGCGCTGGCGAGTTTATGGCGGAACTGAACGCTGACCCAGCGTATGAGGAACGACGCTTTGCGCAGGAGGAAGCGCAGACTGCTCGCATCCACGCCGTTGCCGCGATCACAGCACCCTTGCTCGACGAGCTTGCTGCAAACGGGTATTCAATCACCGGTTTGCACGAGCTTGCGCAACGGTATGCGCCGCTACCGGCGTCCGTCGTCGCGGCGCTGCTCGATTGGCTACCTCGGGTAGGCGATCCAGGTGTCCAAGAGGAGATTGTGCGGGCACTCGCCGCCGCCAATGCTCCTTTTCCTGGGGTTGTGCTGACAGAACTCTTTGAAGCCACGCCAGTGGAGTTGCTTCGATGGGCAATCGCCAACACCATTGCCGAGGCGCGGCCAACTGGTGTTGATACGTGGGTGGCGCAGGCGCTGCTGAATGAGCAGTATGGTAGGGCGCGCGAAATGCTAACGCTTGCTGCGGCCCGTTTGGTTGATCGCGAAAATGCAAATGCGATTCTCCAATCGCTCCTCGACGAATTCCCTTTGCACGTTCCGATGGCGCTTGGCGAAATTGGGGATGAACGGGCGGCTCGTTTGCTCGAAGCGCGGCTCGAGGGAGCCAAGGGCGCGCAACGCAAAGAGCTCGAGAGCGCGCTTCGAAGAATTCGAAAGAGACGCCGACCCTAGTGGCGGCGGGAATGTCCCTCACGAGATTCTCCGCCGAATGGAAGGCACTCCGGACGGTCACAACCATTTGTGTAAACCTCCCAACCCGTTCAAGCCATAGGTTGTCTATCCCTTAGGCCGCCTGCATCCCGGCGCGCGGCACCACCCAACCGGTCCGCCCCATGCGCGAATGGCTCGCCCGTGCACTCGACTGGTTCCGACGCGACGCCCTCGACCGCGACCTCGCCGACGAGCTCCGCTTCCACCGCCAACAACTCGAACGCGACGCCACCCACCACGGCGCCGCCCCACCGACGCTCACTTCGCCGCCACCTGCCAACTCGGCAACGCCAGCCTCGTTCGCGAATCCGCCCGCGACCGCTGGTCCATCCCCTCACTCGACCGCGTCCAACACGACATCCGCTACGCCCTGCGCGGCCTCCGACGCTCACCCGGCTTCACCGCTACCGTCATCATCGCACTCGGACTTGGCATCGGCGCCAACGCGGCGCGCCTCAACGTCGTCGACCGACTCATGTTCCGCCCGCTCGCCTACCTTCGCGATCCGCGCACCGTGCATCGCCTGTACTGGCAGTGGAAAGAACGGACGAGCACCACCACCTCGCTGTCGACGCAGTACGCGCGCTACCTCGACATCCAACGATGGACGACGTCCTTTTCGCAATTCGCCGGCTTCTCCGAACGCGATATCGCCGTCGGTGACGGCGAGGCGTCCCGCGAGCGCCGCGTCGGCACCGTCAACGCATCGTTCTTCGACTTCTTCGACGCTCGACCAGCACTCGGACGCTTCTTTGTCGCGAGTGAAGCCGTCACGCCGCGCGGCGCCGACGTGGTCGTTCTGTCATATGCGTTCTGGCAATCGGATTACGGCGGCCGCGACGTGCGCGGCGAAGTGCTCCAGGTCGGCAACGTCCGCGCGACGATCATCGGTGTCGCGCCCGAGGGCTTCAACGGGGTCAACGACGCCAATCCGCCCGCGCTCTACATACCCGTCACCACCTACGCCGGCAGCACCGGCACCAGCGATTCGAAGACAGACTTTAGCAAATACCAATGGGGATGGATGCACGTCATGACGCGCCGGAAACCGGGCGTGTCGTTGCAGGTCGCCGAGTCGGATGCGACTCAGGCGTTCCGGCGGAGTTGGCAAGCCGCGCGGGACGACGATCCGCTGACTCCGACATTGGAAGCAGCCGGACCACGGATCGCCGTGTCGTCCGTCCGGCCCGGCGCCGGTCCCGACCCGGCGCCGGTCCCGACCCTGCGCTCGAAGCACGAACAGCGCTCTGGGTGAGCGTCGTCGCCGCGATCGTGCTGCTCATCGCTGGCGCGAACATCGCGAATCTATTTCTCGCTCGCGCTGCGTCGCCAGCGCAATCGGCGACGGACCTGTAGTCTATGTTGGCGTGGGCGCCATGATGTTCGTCGCGGCGCTCGCGGCGAGCACGGTGCCGGCGTTCCGCGCAGCGGGGCCCGATCCGACCAACGCGCTGCGTGCTGAGTAAGAATCGATATTTATAGTTTGCTCATTCGCGATCGTCGGTCGTCGCGGCCTCGGCGCTCCAGAGGCCCGGATAGTCGAGAACGAAGCCATCGCGATTGACCGACAGCTCGCGTCGAAACGCGCCTCCGGCGCTCTCGTAGAGATACGTCGTCTCGCCAATTCTCGTGTAGGTCTGTTCGAGAAGCTCGATGGTGAGCTCGGGAAAACGCACCCACGCCGCGCGCACCGACGCGTGCTCCCCAACGGCGAGACCGAGGCGGCGAATTGGTAGGAGATTGGTGGACGGGCTGAACCCGAGATCGACGTCGATGCAACTGTCGACCGCCGGGACGATCGCATCATTGGCCCGCCATTCGCCGCCCGCGTTTCGAGAGAGCTCGAGTTGCGCCGGCACATCGCCCACGTCGCCGCGAATGGTGACGTGGTGCGTATGCCACGCTGCGTCGCACTCGATTCGATACTCGAGCCGGCATGGCCGCCCCTCATGCACGACGAGCGCGACGCCCGACAGCAGCCATCCTGTGCCGTCGGACGTCAAATCGGCGAACTCGTGGCCCTGAAGATCGAGCCGTCGCCACAGGATGAGTGATCGTGCCATTCAGTTCCGCATCAGAATGCCGCTCGAACGGTTGTGACAACTCGAAGCACGGACTGTTGCGCGAATCGACTCTTGTAGCCGTCGATGACGCGCTGAACTCGGCCTTCCACTTCCGGCGTTGCGAGATGTAGCATTTCGACGACGAAGCTCTGTTCAGTCACGCTCTTTCCGTCCGGCGCACGCCATTGGCCCGCGGCGTCCCACACGGTTGCGCCATCGGGGAATGCCGGCGTCAACACGTCGACGACAAACCCTTTCCATGCCGAGTCGGTGACGATGGCGCTGTCGCCGATGTTGCGTCCAAAATACAGTCGTTCGAGGTGTGCCGGCTCGAGGCCGTCCTTCCGGTGAAGCGACACGCATCCGCTCGCAAGAAATACTAGGCCACTCGCCACAAAGCAACGCAAAACCGCTCTCATAGTCCTGAGTGAAACCCCTGTTGAATTGAAATGGCCGTCGCGCGCGTGCGCGCCGACGACTCGAAAAAAGATGTCCGCGTCATTGGGCGAACGAAAATGTCTCTAGGTCATAGACATTGACGCAATACACAAGCGCCGAAGCAGTCGGGCGGCTAGAACGGATGCGCCAAGCCCATGACGATGCGGACGATGGTCAACGGTATCCTTCAGCGAACAACCAATCGAAACCGCCAGCGCCGCGGGCGCGCAAACAGGCTGAGCAATTCTCTGAGCAAGTCTCTCTTGTCGGCGGCGTGCTGCCGCGATACAATGGTGCCGCGCCGCGAGGACGGCCAACGGTCCACGTCAAGGGTTCAACCCACCTCTGTGATCATCACATAACCTTCTATTCCTCGCCCCAACTGTGGACAACGGGCGGCACGAAAGGGTTCACCCCTTTCAAAGGAAGGAAGGTGTTCATATGTCTGACGAGACCCCACGGTCCGCGTCCGCGTCGTTGTCTCTGCCCGACGCCGCCAACCTCGATTGGCTCCGCAAACAGGCGAAACGTCGCCTCGATGAACTGCGAACGGCGGTTCCCGATGCGCAACTCGCCGACGCACAGTTCGCCCTCGCCAAACAATACGGCTTCTCGAGCTGGCGCGCGCTCAAGGCGCACGCGGATCTGCGGACGGTCGACGGCCGGCTGTTCGCCGCGGCGCGGAGCGGTGATGCTAATTCTCTGATCGCGCTGCTCGATAAGCATCCCGAGAAGTTGCAAGCCCGTGCCCAGCCGTACGACATGACGTTGCTTCACGTCGCTGCACAGGCAGGGCACCGTCCCATCGTGGAACTACTGTTGAATCGCGGATTGAACGTGAACGCCCGCGAAAAGGGTGACGAAACCTACGCGATGCATTGGGCGGCGGCCGGCGGTCGCCTGGACATTGTGCGACGCCTCGCCGATGCGGGCGGCGACGTGATCGGGCACGGCGACGATCACGCGTTGGAGGTGATCGGATGGGCCACGTGTTGGGACGGCTGCGACGACGATGCGCATCGAGCCGTCGCCGACTTTCTGGTCAGCCGCGGAGCACGGCACCACATCTTTTCCGCCATCGCGCTCGACCTGGGCAACGAAGTTCGCCGAATCGTCGCCGCCGACCACTCGGCGCTCGACAAGCAGATGAGTCGCAACGAGGAGCATCAGCGGCCACTACACTTTGCCGTGCGAAAAAATCGCTCGGACATGGTGGGGCTATTGCTCGAACTCGGCGCCGATCCACTTGCGACGGACGGCTCGGGCTATCCGGCAACGGTGTACGCGACGTCACCCGGCGTCGACCGCGCCGTGTTGGAAATGATTCGCGCACGCGGCGCGACGGATCTCTTCACGGTGCTATCGTTGGGCGACTATGCAGCGGCCGCGGAGATACTACGAGAGAATCCTCGAGCCGCCGATTCAGGCGGTCCGCTTCATCTCCTTGCGAAGCGCAATGACGTCCCAGGCGTCCGATGGTTGCTCGATCATAGAGCAGATCCAAATACCCGGTGGAGTCATTGGGACGCCGTGGTGACGCCGTTGCACGTCGCGGCGTTGCAGGGCCACGCCGATATCGTGCGCGCGTTGCTCGACGCCGGCGCCGACCCGCGCATCCGCGACAGCAAGCACGACGGCGCCGCCATGGGTTGGGCCAAGCAGGGTGGGCACGCCGACGTCATTCGTATTCTCACATCGTGGTTGGGCGAGCGATGACGGGCTACGCTTCGGCGTCGAATCGACCGCTCTCCGTCAGCGCGACGAACTGGTTCACGAGATCTCGGCTGAACCGGCCGTCGCGTGCGTCGATGTCGAGCTCTTCGCGGCCGATGTCCCACGACCGCGCCGCGCGATACGGGCGTGTGGTCGTCACGGCGTCAAAGGTGTCGACGATGCTCACGATTTGTGCGAGCAACGGAATCGCGTCGCCGCGCAGGCCGTCGGGATAGCCGCTGCCATCGAGGCGCTCGTGATGATGGCGGACGATTGGCCGGACCAACGCCAAGCTACGCAGCGTTCCGCACAATCGTTCGCCAATGAGCGGATGTTCCTTGATCATTTCGAATTCGTCGGACGTTAGTCGTCCGGGTTTGAGCAGCACGGCGTCGGGAATGCCGATCTTCCCGACGTCGTGCAGATATCCGCCGCGTTCGAGTGCGGCAAGGTCCTCGCCGCCGATGCCGATCGCCTCGCCCAATGCGCTCGCGTATCGCGCGAGGCGTTGACAGTGCCCGTCGGTGTATTGATCGCGTGCTTCGACGGTCAATGCGAGACTCGTGATGACGGATTCGGCCAGATCGAGTTCGTCGGTGTATTGCTTGAGTCGCATCAACGAGCGGACTCTGGCCCGCAATTCTTCGGGATGATACGGCTTCGTGAGAAAATCGTCCGCGCCGGCGTCGATGCCCATGATTCGATGCTCGCGGGCGTCCAGCCCTGTGAGCAGGATCACGGGAATCAGGCGGGTCGAGGGATCGCGTTTGAGATTCTTACAGATGTCCAGACCCGACATTCCTGGAAGCATCCAGTCGAGCAGAATGACATCGGGCGGATGCGTGCGCACCGACGCGAGGGCCGATGCTCCGTCGCCGGCGAGGGTGACGACAAACTCCTCGCTGGTCAGCAGTCTCGCCACCATTCGGGCGACCTGCGGATCGTCATCGACAACCAACACCGTTCCAGCGATGGCATGATTCAGGTAGGTAGTCATCGCCCCAAGAACGCGTGTGAAAGGTCTAACGCAGGAGGGTCGTTCGCCCTCCGATTGGCGACATTAGCAAAAGTACGCCCGTGACTATATTATGAAGCACGCGCGGGAGGGCCAGCGGCACTCGAATTATGAGAAAAGCCCTAATAAATGCCGACGCGGCCAGATTCCCCTCCGGTCGGAGTATGCAACTGTCCATATCTGACGTGCTGGACGCGTATCGAGCCGATCTCAGTAACGCCGGCAGGGCGCGTTTCTCGTCGCACGATGCGACGTGGCTCGCTTTTGGCACGCTGATGCAACGGGCGGTGGGCGTTGCCGACGACGAGCGCGCGACATATCTGCGCGGCGGAGCAGCGCGGATGTTGGCCGGCTTTCCAGCGGGATCGTTGACCGCGACTATCGATACACTCGCACGGTGCGCGCTTGCGGACGGGATGGACGATGACGACTTCGATGCCGCGTTGTGTTCGGCCGCGATGGCTGTTGCGGCGGACGCTGAGGATGCCGGGGCGTTCGCGCTGGCCACGCTCATCATCGATTTTGCAAGAATACTCGTCGGACTCGGCGAGTTTCGGTTGCAGGGCCGTCTCCTCGCGCAGCAGGCGAGAATCTTTCGAAAGATCGGTGAGATGGACTCCGCGCTCGAGTTGTACGGCGAGCTCGATGAAATCGCAGCCACGCACGGGGATCAAGAGCTCGTCGCGCGGGCGCATCTCGGAAAAGCCGCTGTGGCCCGTGTCCGCGGAAATCTTCCGCGCGCCCGTGAAGAATTCTCCGCGATTCTCAAGACGGCGTTGGGGAGTAACGAGATTCGCGAGCTTCACATGCACGCGCATCATGGTTTGCTCATTGTATCGGCGAGTGCGGGAGATTTTGACGCCGCCCTCAGACACGGATCACTCGCGCTCGCGCTCGCACGCAATGAGGAGAGGCGCATCGAGATGCTGACGAACGTCTCCGCTGTCTGCTTCGACGTCGGCCAGTTTCGCGCGGCGCTTCACGGCTATTTACAAGTGCTTGGCAAAACAACAATTGAGCGCGTGCGCATCGGCGCGATCGGCGGAGCCGGCACGGCGGCAGCGCACCTTGGCGACCGGGCAACGGTCGACACGCTTGCCCGGTCGGCGACGCTATTGCTGGCGCATCACGCCCATGAATACGAGTTGGCCGACATGGCTCGTGAATTCTCGGAAGCATATTCGTACATGGGCGAGTCCGAGTTGGCGTCAACGTATCGCGAGTACGCGATGGAACGAGCGCAGCGCGGCGGTTTCTACGAGATCATTCACAAAATCGAGTCATTTGATCTCTCGTCGAACAAGGCACGCCCGCGAGCGCTCAGGTTGGCGGACGATGCGCTCACCGTCGCACGAGAGCTCGCCTCCGGTGATTCGGAGGAACTGCTGCTCGCTGCGGTTGGCGCCGGCGGTCAGCAATGGCCGCCGGGTACGGTATAGCCGCTTTTGAGGAGCGAATCGCAGGTGGCGTCGTGGGAAGCCTGGTTCGGCGCGTGGATACCGGACGGTTGCGGCGCCGTCGGCGATGAGGAACACGCAGCGATAAGGGAGATCAGAACGGCGATCGTAACGAGGCGGGCGCGGGCCATGAGTCGCTCCAGGTGTGGGAAGCGACATCAATACCGGAGAACGTCCGCGCAGACAGACACGTCATGGGGAAGCGCAATACATCAGTGATCGAGTAAATCGCGAGGCAGCGAGTGTGACGAAGCCGATGGTCGCCGTTCTGGTTCATGCTGCCGACGCGCGCGCTTGCGTGACGGGCGGCGCAGGCGCGGCGTATTCTGTTCGCCACCATACCTCGGCAAACGCGCTGCTCGCCACGCTCGACGAAATGCACGTGGTGCTCGTCGTGATCGACGCGATCGACGCGTCGGGTCATTCGATGGCGTCGACCGCGGCGACGATTCGGATCAGCTATCCGACCGTTCCGGTCCTCGCGTATTGCACGCTGTCGCCGAGCGCCTCGAGTGCCGTGCTCGACGTAGCGTGCGCGGGCGTGACGAGCCTTGTGTTTCGTGGCGTCGACGATCCCGGCTTCGCGATGCGCGCGGCGATGCGGTCGTCGTGGCAACGAGCGATCACTGCGCGTGTCTACGCCGCGGTCGTCCCCTATCTGCCCGCCGCCGCGCATCCCTTGCTTCGCTATGCCATCGGCCGCGCGGCCGACGATCCCTCCGTCGAGGATGCCGCCCGCGGTCTCGGCGTAGACCGAAAGACGCTATTCAATTGGATGCGGCGGTGGGGCGACGTTGGCCCGCGTGAGTTCATCAACTGGATTCGTTTGGCGATCGGCGTCGGGATGCTCGAAGATCCTAAACGCACCGCGGAGCATGTCGCGCTCGAGCTGGGTTTTGCATCGGGAACGGCGTTTCGAAACATGCTGCGCCGATATGTAGGTGCGACCAGTTCAGAGATTAGAAATACCGGCGGGTTCGAACGAGTGCTCACGCACTTCACATCGCGATTGGCTGTTGCGCGTGATAGCGAGCGCGAGCAATTGAACTCGATGGCGGAGCATGAGATCCGCGAGCGGGTGTGGTCGCGCCGAGCGTGAACGAAGAGCCAGGGCGCGCTCGCGACGCCGTGAATTAAGCGGATTCTCATTAGAGCGATTTCCCCGCCGCGTATCGTCGGTTTCCCGCGGCGAAGCGTCCGTTCGGTCCACGAATCGCATAGTGGGGCATGCCAACCACACCCCGACTTCGCGTGATTCCCGGACGTGTCCCGCACTCGCCTAGAACACCGGCCGACCTTGCGCCAAATGTCTGGGGACGCTCGCCGTCCTTTATTGGAAAAGTTTGTTTGTTTGGAGCGTCGATCGTCCGCAACGAGCGGCTCATTAGCGCAATCGAGGCGAGTCATCGGGTTGAGACGTTCCGATCGTCGAAGCAGTTGGCTATGGCGCTGGAGAGCGACCCGGCGTCCATCGTCCTGCTCGAAGCCAATCCGTCAGACACGGCCGAAAACCTCGCGATGATTCGCGCATTGGACGCGCACCGTCGCCGGCGGATTCTGCTGCTCGCGTGGCGCACGTCCTGGAAGGCGATGCGCCCGTACATCGACGCCGGAATCGTGGATTTTCAGAAGATGCCGCCGACGATTTCGGAGCTGCTGGTCCGGTTGGAATTGAGGGCTCGCGACGCCCGGCTATTTCCGGTCCGCGACGACCCGGAGCGCCGAGGGATCCTTCCGCAGCTGAATCCGCTCAGCGGGTCGATCGGTCCGGAGTCGAGCGGGCTCCGCCTGAGCGATCGGGAGTATCTCTTGTTCGAATTGCTCGCCTCGCAAATCGGCACGGTCGTCACTCGCCGCGAGATCTTGAAGCGCATTTGGGGCCGCGGGGCGGACGCCGAGGAGAGGTCGAACATTGCCGACGTCTACGTGCGCTATCTGCGGGTGAAGCTCGCCAAAGTGGCGCCATCATTGACGATCCGAACCGTGCGTCATGCCGGTTACGTGCTGGAAACGCGGGTTGACGAGGAGACATGACGCTGCCTTGACGCCCCCACAATAGGTTCGGCCCCGGCGAGACTCATATCACCGGGGGTAAGGCATGACCGTAGACGCGGATCCAGCGGCGTTCACTCTGACTTTTCGGGGCCACGGCTATGTTGCCTCGACGCGGCCCAACAACCTCGAATGTGCCGGTCGATGGTGGTGGCTCCTCTTCGACGACGCGTGGGTTCGCGTCGTCGACCGCGACCTGGATGGAGGGATCGGAGACGCGGAGGCCCGCGCCCTGATTACTGCTTGGCTGGCGCTCAATGCTGTCAGCCCCTATGAAGATTCGGCGACCGAGGAACGCGGACTTGCGTGGACCGCCACCGAGCGCGAGCCGCTGATCGTCGAGTACCATCACGTTCTATATAGATGTTGGCCGGTGACGACGCCGCCGCCAGCGGCCGCGGTTGACGCGGAACCCCAAACGCAATGGGCCGTCGAGGGCTCGAGTGAGCGACGCCTCGGCCCGCTCGTCGACTGCGACGACACCATCGTCGAGGTGTTGTGCGCGGTTCGTCAAGCGGTGGCGGAATGAAGGCGGGCGCATCGATTGACGAAACCGGCGCTGGCGCGGGCGCCTGCCGTGATCGACATTCAGATTCAGGCGCGGCGAGGCTGGAGCGTCGCAACTGTGTAATAAAACTGTGACGGACACCGCGAAGGGATCGAGTCGAGCGCAGGTTTCCCCCGAACTGCGATCGACTTTCTGGAGATGCCGACTATGTTCTCTCGCCGCCACTGTCCGCTGCTGCTTGCGCTGCTGCCGATCATTGCCGCTTGCTCGGCGCCGCGACCCACCAGCCAGCTGACGGTCAGGGATTCGCTCTCGTCCGACGCGACTCGTCTGCCGACCGGCGTTCATCTCGATCCCGCGGGAATGACGCATCCGGTGGGCCCATTGCCATTGGCGATCGCAGTGGCGCCGGGTGGGACGCGCGTTGCGCTCCTGTTGAACGGATGGTCGCGCGTTGGCGTTCAGATTGTTGACTGGCGGCAGGGACGTACGACGCAGACCATTGATCTACCCGCGGCGTTTCTCGGGCTGGCATTTTCGCCCGACGGCAAGTGGCTGTGTGCGTCGGGCGGAAACACCGACCAAATCTATCGGTTCCGCTGGACGGGAGACTCGGCGATTCTCACCGATAGCGTTGCGCTGGCTGAGCGCCAAGGTCGGCGCGCAGGGGTCCGGTATCCGGCGCAGATCGCATTCTCGCGCGACGGCCGACAATTGTTCGTCACCGAGAATCTTGCGGATTCTCTCGCCGTCATCGAGATGAGCAGCGGCGCGATAACGCACCGCGTTGCCGCCGGACGCTATCCATACGGAATCGTGGTCGGGAACGACGGAACGGTCTACGTATCGGCGTGGGGCGGCGGAAGTGTTGCGACCTTTTCCGACGCGAATGGGTGGCTGACTCCCACCGGATCGATTCCCGCGGGCCGTCATCCGTCTGCACTTCTGCTCAATCGATCGGGGACGCGACTGTTCGTCGCGTCGGCGAGCACGGATCGCGTGAGCGTGATCGACACGCGATCGCGGCAGCGCATCGCCGAATTGCGCGATCCGCCGCCGGCGGGTCCGGATGAAGGCAGCACTCCAAACGCGTTGTCGCTCTCATCAGATGAGTCGCGACTATTCGTCGCGGAAGCGGACGCAAACGCCGTTGCGGTGTTCGATCTGTCGTCGGCGACGGCCGACCACCAGACGTCCGGTGCCGATCGTTTGGCCGGCCGAGTGCCGACGGGATGGTATCCGGCCGCGGTGGCGACGATCGATACGAGTTTAGTGATCGCTAACGGGAAGGGACTGGGAACGCACGCCAACCGCGACGGACCCGGGCCGCGGATGTCGTTGGAACATCAGGGAAGTGGAAAGAATGGAACGCTCGGCCAGTTGACGGGGACGCTGTCGGTCGTCAACGCGGCTCGTCTCACGCCAACGGCGCTCGACGCGTTGTCGAAGCGCGTCGCCGGCGCGAACGGTTGGAATGCGACAGGACCGGCCAAGCACTTCCCGCCATTCGAACATGTCATCTACGTCATTCGCGAGAATCGAACGTACGACCAAGTCCTCGGAGACTTGTCATGGGCCGACGGTGACACGTCGCTCGTCTATTTCGGGCGCGACGTCACGCCGAATGCGCATGCGATAGCGACTCGCTTTGGCGGATTCGATCGGTTCTTTGTGAATGCTGAAGTCAGCGCGGACGGTCACAACTGGACGACCGCTGCGTATGCCAGCGACTATGTCGAGAAGACTGTTCAGCCGAATTATTCCGGGCGCGGCCGCACCTACGACTACGAAGGAACCAATCGCGGCGTCATTCCTGAGGACGACGTCAACGAACCGGCAACGGGATATCTGTGGACGTTGGCCGCGAAGAACGGCGTTTCGCTGCGCAACTACGGCGAGTTCGTCGTTCCCGATCGATCCGCCGGCAGCGAAGTCCGGTTTGTGGGAAACAAGCCTGAGCTCAAGTCGAACACGAATCCGCAATTCCCGGGCTTCAACCTCGATATTCCCGACCAGAAGCGTGCCGACATTTGGCTCGCCGAGTTGCAGACATACGTTCAGCGCGGCTCGATGCCGGCGCTCGAGATCGTCCGTCTGCCGAACGATCACACATCGGGCGGTTCCGCGGGCAAGCCGACGCCGCGCGCCGCGGCCGCCGACAACGATCTTGCCCTGGGCCGGATGATTGCGGCGCTCTCCCGCACACCATTCTGGAAATCGACTGTGGTGTTCGTGCTGGAAGACGATGCGCAGAATGGCCCCGACCATGTCGATTCGCATCGGTCGCCATTGCTCGTGATCTCGCCGTACAATCGCTCCGGCGCGTTTCATCGGTTCACCAATACGACCGACGTCATCAGGACGATTGAGGGAATTCTCAATCTCGGGTCGATGTCGCAGTTCGACTACTTCGGCCGTCCTTTGACGGACGTGTGGTCGGCGGAGCCGGATGTTCGACCGTATGATGTCATCACGCCGGCGGTTCCGCTGGACGAACGCAATCCGCGCGTGTCGCGCGGCGCGTTGGAATCGCTCAGGCTGCGCCTCGATGCCGAAGATGAGTCCGACGACGACGATTTCAGCCGCATCCTGTGGCACGTCGTGAAGGGATACGGTGCGCCGTATCCGGGTCCGACGAGAATGTCGCTCTTAGAGGCGAAGCGCGGCCGATGATTTGACCGGCGCGCCGGAGTTGGTCGAGGTTGCGGCTACCGTCCGGCCAACCATTGCGTTCGAAGGCGACGCTGGGCGGCGCGGTTCGAACTTGTACGACATCGTTGACGGCCACGCCGTTCCATGTCGCGAGCCGGTCTCCGGTGTGGAGTTCGGCCCGGCCCACACCGTCGCGAGGAACCACACCTGTAGTCGCGGTTGGACTTCACCGGCGAGCAGACAGGACGAAACGCGGACGTCGGGCGAGAGGCTGCCGTCGTTCGCACGGGCCGGCGCCCACGTTACCGCGCTGCGTAAGCCGATCAAGCCAAGCCACTTGTCGAAGTCCAGCACGCGCGCTGCGCGCACGTACGTCTCGAAGAAAGAATGCGCATCGCACGCGCACGCAGAGACGATTGCGTTCTCGAGGTCGGTGCTGGTGAAGCCGTGCACCGGCATGAAACGCGCTGCGAGTGCATGCATCGCGTCGTCGAGCGACCGACGTCCAGCGCTTCCGTCACGGATCATCAGATCGAGCATTGCTCCAAGCAACTCGCCCTGCGTGTACATACTTGGCGTGTAGTCGCCTGTGGCCGCTTGAAGGTTGAACGCTCGACTCGTTTGCTCGGGGGAGACCATCGCGTGCGAGGGATTCGCGAGATAGATCGCAATCATTCGCTCGAGGTGAACGACGCGTATGGAATCTGTGGCGTGGAGACCGGCCCGCCGGAGCAATAAGTCGGCGAAATAGAGTGTCACGCCCTCGCTGAACCACAATTCGCCGGTTGGCGCGGCCGCGACGTGGCGTATGCCGATCCATGTCGTGGGCCGAACGTGTACTTCATTCCACGTGTGGACGAACTCGTGGGCCGATCTGACCGAGATAGTCGTTTGGATCGCGCACGAGGGTCGCGCTCTGGATACCGATCGACACTGAGTTCAGGTGCTCGAAGCCGCCGAACGCTCCATCCTCGAACAGAAATTGATATCGGCAGTACGGCATTTTCAGAAAGACGGGCGCAGCCTCCCGCGCAATCCGCTCGACGTTCGCCACAAAAAGAGATGTGTCGAATCGTATTCCGCCGGGCACGCCGAGAAGGGCAACATCGTGAGGAACGCCGTCGATGAGGAAGTGCCAATCGCGGAACAGACCGACCATGACCGGCGAGTCAATCAGACTTTCGACGTCGGCCGCCGTGTACGTGTGCGAAGCACCGGCGCGTGCGAGACCAGTGGCGACTTTCCATCCGCTGGGCAACTCCAGTGTGAGACGCGCCGACGCGTGCTCGCGGCCGACCACGTACAGAAATGAATGCGGGCCGCCGATGAGCCCGCCCGTGGCTGAGAGGTGCGCCTTCCACGACGCCTGTTGCATAGTCGGCGACTTTGGGAAATTGACGCGATAGTGCAGTCGATGCGAAGGGTATATTCGACGCTATTCGGAATCCTAGAAGGCCGAGCGGCGATGTAGAGAGCGCCACATACGAGGCCAATTCGCACTGCGGAGAACATTGGATACCCTGAGGCCGAATGAGACCGCGACCGGTCTGACCGACCGAATCGTACATTGGATGATCCCACCGGCGTTATTGCTTACGCGGGTCGGTACCTCGTATGAAAACACAGACCATTGACGGCGGAGTGTCCGACATGGGCGCCAAATGACACTCGTTGACACGAGTCTCCGCGACTGGTTCGGGGACATCGACATCTATTTGTTCGATCAGATCCTCCGCGGGCGTATCACGCCGGGGATGCGGATTCTCGACGCCGGCTGCGGTTCGGGGCGGAACCTCGTCTACTTCATGCGCGCCGGGTACGATGTGGCCGGTGTCGATCAGTCGGCGGCGTCTGTCGAAGCGACGCGGGCCCTCGCGACACGGTTGGCGCCGCGCGTCCCCGCGGACGCCTTTCGTGTCGAGGCGGTCGAACGCCTCTCGTTTGCACCGAGTAGTGTCGACGTCGTGATCAGCAGCGCGATCCTGCATTTCGCGCGCGACGAGGCGCAGTTTCGCGCCATGCTCGACGCCATGTGGCGCACCCTGCGCCCGGGTGGGCTGTTCTTTGCGCGACTCGCCTCGTCCATCGGCATGACGCCCGCCGAGCTTACTCCACTCGGCGGACGCCGTTTCACCTTGCCTGATGGCAGCGACCGGTTTCTCGTCGATGAGGATATGCTCATGACGGAGACGGGTCGGCTGGGTGGTCGATTGGTTGACCCGCTCAAAACTACCGTCGTACAGCGAGCACGCTGTATGACCACGTGGGTCCTCGATCGGAACGATCTCTAAAACAGCCTTGGCACGGACTCACACGGGCACTGTCACGGACACCGCACCGACTCTGGCGTATTGGCATCTCGACGTCGTTCTTAAAAACTATTCATTGTGCGAGGGCAGGCCCGTGTCGACCTCGGCAGAACGACCCATGCCTTGTCAGTGATGGTGCCCGTGTAAGTCCGTGCTGAAAAAAAGACTCATCATTGAAAATTGTACCGCAACCCAAGCTGGAAACGATACACGTCGCTCAGGCCCACGGTCGGCTGATACGTGTGGTCGATCAACTGGTTGTTGATGGAACGAAGCCGGTAGATCGCCTTGCCGCCCGCGTCGACCGGACTTCCCGAGATGACCAGCGGCGACGTCGTCAGGAACGTCTGCCCGATCCCCCAGTGATGGTTGAGCAGGTTGCCGACGTTGATGATGTCGATGCGGATCTCGAGGCCGTTGTGCCGGCCATCGATGTTGCGTGACAACTCCTGCGCAAACGCAAAATCTGACCGGAAGACCATCGGCATGAATACCCCGCCACGCTCGGCGTATTGTCCACGATGGGTACGCAGGTACTCATCCTGTTGGATGAACTTCTCCCACGCGTCCGCCTGCTGGGCCGAGGTAAAGGTCACCGCGGCCGCGCCCGTTCCCGACGTGAATTGCTGGAAGTTCATCTCCGACTTGTCGCGCGGAATGTAGATCAGGTCGTTGCTCGTGCTGCCGTCGCCGTTCAGATCGCCGGACATCACATAACTCGAATTGCCGCCGGTTTGGTACTGGCTGAAAAGCGAGAAGGTAGACGTGCCGACTCTGAGCAGATTGCGACGAACTGTCGTCGCGAGGAACAGCCGATGACCGGCAGTGTTGCCCGAGTATCCGTCGCCCGGAAGGTTCGGGTTTCCAGAGATCTTGTTGTCGGTCCACGTGCCGCTGGCGATCGATCCGCCGTCGACGCTGTTTCGCGCCACGCCGTACGAATACGCAGCTTTGGCGAAGAAGCCATTGGAAAACGCGCGCTCGAGCGACGTCGATGCCACCCACGCATGCCCCGTGTTCTCATTCTTGAGAACGATCGCGGTGGTGGTCGCGGCGTTGATGCGGTTCGAAGTCCACCGTGGCCGATTGTCGGCACCCGTGAACGCGGCCTGTGCGGCCGGGAGGTTCGCGTTGATGTAATAAATGCCGTTCACATCACGGTCGCGGATATACTCGGCCGTTCCGACGAAGCCCCATGGAAGACGCTTGTCGATCGCCAGGTCGGTGCGCCAGAGTTGCGGGAACTTGAAATGCGCATCCGTGACATCGAGCTCATAGCTGGCGGCAGGCGCGCCAGTCACGTTCGTGGGCTTGTAGGCGTCGGGGCTGGGGTTGAACGGCCGCGTCGTCGTGTTATCGAACTGATCGAAACCGGTGAGGATGCCGGTGTTCCCGATCTGATTGGAAATCCAGACGTACGCCGGTTTTCCGGTGAAGATGCCTGTGCCGCCGCGAATCTGCGTGGAGCGATCGCCGGTCACGTCCCAATTGAAGCCGACGCGAGGCGAGAAGAGCGGAGTGGCGTCGGGAAGTTTTCCACTGTTGTAATGAACGGGGTTTCCATTCTCGTCACGGAACGTGAGCGCATCCGCGGCGGGATTATCAAAGGCGGTGTTTCCGAATCTCGGCACGTCGGCGCGGACGCCGAGCGAAAGCCGCACATTCTTCGTGGGTGTCCAGTCGTCCTGGGCGTACGCGCCGAGGTAGATGACGTCGAGCGGTTGAGCGGGTTTGGACAGGCCCGGGATGTTCATGTACCGGACCTGAAACCGGCGAAGCGTCACCGGCGATGCAGTGCGGTTCGGATGCGCGATAAAGTCGTTGGCGTCGGCGTAGAAGTCGGCCAGCGAGTTGTACGTGTAGACGCTCTGCGCACCGGGGAAGAATCCATTCTCCGAATGATATTTTTCGCCGCTGACGCCGAAGGTGAACGTGTGCTTGTTCCGGTACATCGTGAGATTGTCCTGCGCCTGCCAAGTATCGTAGCGCAACTCGTTGTCGGGCGTGAACGGTTCCATGCCGAATGACGTGTACACCGAACCGCCATTCAAGATGTCCACGAAGGGGAACCACGGGCCCGCCAGGTTGCCGCCCGGCGCTCCGCGGCTCTCGTCCTGATGCGTGAAGCCCGCCGTGAAGTTGTTCGACATATTGGTGCCGATCGACGAGTTGAGCTCTCCGACGATGGACTTGATATTCTCGATGATTTCGTAATTCGAGTTCGCGAAGTTCAGCGACAGTGTACTCGAGCGGCGGCTCCCAAAACCAAGGGAGCCGGAATTGGAGGCGAGCACGTCGGTGTTCGAATTCAGCTGCGTGTAGCGCAAGCTCACCTTGTTATGCTCGTTCAGATTCAGATCGAGCTTGCCGAGGAAGCGCTTGGCGGGCGTTTCGCCGCTGTAGCCTTGATAGACGCCCGGGTTGTAGTTGAACTTGGACTTGAGGAAGTTGGAAAGTGAATCGAGGTCGGAGGCCAGCACGCGGGTCACGGTGCCGCCGACGGTCTGACCGCCGGTGTTCGCGGTGAACGTCGTCGCCGGTTGCTCGATGCCGTCCGTCTCGAAATCCACGAAGTAGAACAGCTTGTTCTGAACGATCGGTCCGGAAATCCATCCACCGAAATTCTGATACTTGCTCGTGCCCGGGCTGAATGTCGAGTTGCCGGCCTTAGTGCCGATCATGCTTTGATTGCGGCCCTGAAGACGGAGCGATCCGCGAAGCTGATTCGTCCCGCTCCGAGTCACGGTATTCACGTTCGCCCCCACGAAGTTGCCTTCGCGGACGTCGAACGGCGCGACGTTCACTTGCACTTGTTCAACGGCGTCGAGCGAGATCGGCGCAACGCCCGTACGATCGCCGGGCGCGCTCCCGAGGCCGAAGGAATTATTGAAGTACGATCCGTCGATCGTGATGTTGTTGAACCGGCTGTCCTGGCCGGCGAAGGAAGAGCCGCTCGATTGTGGCGTGAGCCGAGTGATCGATTCGAGGCGTCCGGAAAAATTCGGCATGTCGTTGATCGCTTCGCGCGCCACGGTGGTCGCCGCGCCGGTGCGATCCGGGCTCATGATCGAGCTGCTCGTCGACGTGACGACCACACCTTCCAGTTGAGCGGCGGCGGGTCGCAGGTCGAAGTCCACAGTAGCGGCTTCACCCAGCGTGACGAACACGCTGTCGCGCGACTTCGGTTCCAGTCCGATGCGACGCACCGTCACGGTGTATGGTCCACCGACTCGCATACCCGGAATGGAATAGTGGCCGTCGCCGCGCGCTTGGGCCGCGTACCGCGTTCCCGACGCGACGTGACGGCCACTATTCCATTCCGCCACGGCAGACGCTGCAGCGCCGGCGGTGGTGACGACGCCGGTCACGGACCCAGTCGTGACTCCCTGCGCCGAAAGAGCGGAGGCGCCTACGAGCACCATTGGTCCGAGGCGGCAGAGACTGTGAAGCGGTCGAATCAAGCCCTTCATTTGCGGGTCTCCTTTGTGGGAAAGCAATTGCAGCTTTCTCGCGCGCGCGGAGGCGCGCGTGGGGACGGGCAATGTGGGCATGCAGTGCATGCAAACGCGCGCGACCGCGCAACGATTACGTCAAGGCATGTCGGCCGACGCGTTGCGGTTACGTGACAGAATTCGTGTCCGGTTTCTTAGTCGCGCTGCGATGCAACGACGCCGGCTCAGTCGTCCTGACGCCCGTAGTACGCGTTGATCGCGACGGACATCAGTTGGTGCATCATCTCACCTCGCTCGAGCGCGCGCCGCGCCTCGAATTGCGGAAGGTGAAACAGGACGCTCTTCAACTCGGCGATGAATCGCTCGGGCGCGACACTTTCCTGGCGTGCGATTCGAGCGAGTGCCAGGATTGGGGCGCGCAGCGCCTTGAGCGGCCCAGCGACAGGAAGACGTGCGAGTACATCTCGGCAGGTCTGTACGCTCGAGAAAAAACGTCCGGGCTGAGGTGACGAGTTCGTCCGTAGAGTCTCGTCCGTGCTGCTGGTCTCCGATGGTTCAATTGCCACACGCGTATCCTCACTGTTGCGCTCTTCGTTTGGTCGCGCGCCGCGGCCCATGTGCGAATTGCATGCCGCACACTGCGAGGCCAGAACGCCGGACCATTCATAGATTCATCAACGGTGACAATGTTCCCTTAGGTCATCCACTTCTCCATGTCACCTACTTCTTCGCAGGCAGTACATTGAACCTCGCATACATGCCCGCGCCGAAATGGCCCGGCATGTGGCAATGGAAGAGCCAGACGCCGGGATTGTCCGGCACCATGTCGGCGACGGACGTCATCATCGGGGTGAGCATGATCATGTCGGTGCGCATGTGCGCCACCACCGCCGTTTGTCCGTGCCAGTGTGGGCTGTGAATGTCCAATGCATTCTGTTCGTTGGGGTTCGTGAACAAATACCAGCGGACTCGCTCGCCCTCGCGCATCGTGAACATGGGCCCGTTGCCTTCGAGAAAGCCGTTGATGGCGAAGAAGTGGTGGAACTCTCGAACGGCCTTGATCTTGTCGTCGTACTTCTTGGGGTCGCCGTAGAGTCGCTTCACGTTCGTGTCCCAAAGCCAACTCAACGTTTCGTCAAAGAGGCCGAAGTCAGCGACGAATTCGCGATCATAATCTTTCGGCGATCCGTCGGGCCGCGCCATGCCGCGGCGCGTGATGATCATTGGACCGATCAACCCGGAATTGATGTCCTTTCCCTCGTCGACGTGCGAGTGGTAGAGCCAGAACGCCGTGCTTCCGTCGCCCTCGGCGGGTCCGGCGCGTTCGGGGACCGCCCACGTATAGGTGTAGTTGCCGTGCGGTGGCACTGCGTCGTCGCGCTTGTCGCTCGCCTTGGTACTATCGAGGTAGGCGGTTCCCTCGGAGTCCTTTCTATAGAAGACCCCGTGTGGGTGGAGCGAGTACGGTCTCGTCGCGTTGTTGCGCAGGACGACCTTGATGGTGTCACCGACCTCGGCGCGGATCAGCGGGCCGAGTATGCCGAGGTGTTTCCAGGCATCGTCGCGGGGCTTGAGCGAGCGGAAGCTCGAGTCGGTGTACTCGCGGAACAACGCCTTGCGATAAGTCGTGGCGTTCGGATCGCGCGTTCCGCGCGAGGCAGGGTCCTTCCCGAAGTCGTCCTTCGCGCCGGTGAGCGCTTGGTCTGCTCGCGCTGGTACGAACGTCCAGTCGACTTCGTCGACGCCTACATAATAGACTCGAATCCGTCCGATGCGCGCTGGCGTTTCGCTCGATGGAGCACGAAGCTTGGGCAAGGAAACGTTGAGCGAATTTGCCAACAGGAAACATCCCAGCGCGGCGAGAACCGGTGTCGCGTACATTCGGGGGATCCGTTGTGGAAAGAGATAGAGCTATCTCACCCAGATGGAGAGCGCCAGGCGCAACCCACGATCAGTCACAGCGACTTGTCTCTAGGCGACGCCCCGCGCACATTCTGCGATCCGACCGTCCCAACATCCCTCCCGTCCGACTCGCCACCGTCAGAAGCATGACCACGCCAGCAGAAACGTCCGCGAGTAAGGCCGGGCGCGCGATCCTGCTCATGGTCGAGCGCGATCCGCACGTTCGCGAGCTCGAGCAGTATTTCCTGACGGAAGCAGGATATGACGTCCACTTCGTCGATGACGGATTGGCCGCGCTCGAGCTGGCGCGCGAGCTCAAACCGACGATCATCGTCACCGAGGTCATTGTGCCGAAGCTGGACGGACTGTCGCTGTGTCGACGGGTCAAATCGTCGGACGACTTGCGCGGAACCATCGTCGTGGTATTCAGCCTCTTGGCCGTCGAGCAACGGGCCCGCGAAGCTGGGGCCGATGGCTTTGTGATGAAGCCTTTGGGTGCGGACCGCCTCGTCGCAACCGTGCGCGCGCTGCTCACTCAACGCAAGATTTTGACGGCGACGTCCAGGGAGATCGCGCCATGAACGACGGCGAGAAAGAGGAAAACGGCATGCCCGGCGAAGCGCCGTTCACGATGCGGCGGATGCAGACGGGCAATCGTCAGGCCGACGAAATACTTGGCGGCGGGTTTCCGATCAACTCGATCAATGTCGTGATGGGTCAGCCCGGAACCGGCAAGACGATTTTTGCCCAGCAGCTGCTCTATTACAACGCCGGCAGGGATCGGCCGATCTTGTATGTGACGACACTCTCCGAGCCGCTGAGCAAGGTCGTGAGTTACGTGCAAGGCTTTGATTTCTTCGACGATCGGTTGCTCGGGACTTCCGTCCAGTACGAGGACGCGGGCCAACTGCTCGTTGCCGGCGGACCGGCGGCGCTGGTTCCATGGCTGACGGAGATCATCAAGACGCGGATGCCGTCGATCATCATCATCGACTCCTTCCGCGCCATTCACGACTTGGCGTCGTCCACGCCCGAGATGCGTCGAATCATCTCCGATCTGGGGGGCCTGCTGTCGGCGTACGAAGTCACGACGTTCCTGCTCGGGGAGTACACCGACGCCGACGTCGACCGTTGTCCGGAGTTTGCCCTCGCCGACGGAATCATCGAGATGGCTCGACATCCACTCTCGACGCGCGATGAGCGATTTTTCCGCGTGCGAAAGTTGCGTGGCAGCGGATACCGCGAAGGGCAGCACGCCCTCCGCATCACGAAGTCGGGCATCGAACTGTTCCCGCGATTGGTGACTCCGCAAGTTCCAGAGGGCTATGCACCGACTCTCGAACGGGTGAAGTCAGGCGTTCCCGGACTCGACAAGATGTTGGATGGCGGCCTCTGGCGCGGAAGCGCAACGCTGCTCGTTGGGTCGACCGGTTCGGGCAAGACAACTCTCGGTTTGCAATTCGCTCTGGAGGGCGTGCGGAACGGCGAGGCAAGTCTATATGTCAACTTCCAGGAGAATCCCGCGCAGTTGGGTCGCGCGATCGCGGGACTCGGGATGTCGATGAGCGAAGCGCGGGACCAAGGGTTGCACTCGATGTACGTGAGCCCGGTGGAACTGCAAATCGACAGCATTATCGTATCGATCTTCGAGCTCGTGAAATCCGGGACCATTCATCGTGTTGTGATCGACGCGGTCGGTGATCTTGCGTCGGCGGCCTATGACCCGCAACGCCTCCACGACTATCTCTATTCTCTGGTGCAACACCTCGCGGTCCATGGGATCACCAGCATCCTCACGTTTGAATCGGGCGGCGGCTATGTCGGGAAAACCGAAATCGAAGCGAGATTTTCGTACATGTCCGACAACGTGATCATTCTTGGCCTCGGCGGTGAGGGAGATATCAAACGCACTGTTCGCGTGGTGAAGACACGAAACAGCGCGCACGACCATCGCGCGCGCACGCTCAGCATTACCGCTCGCGGTGGAGAGGTCGTCTGACCGATTTTCCGAACGATCGTCGCGGCGCGTCGGTTCCGAACGATCCGGGACAAGGCGGCGCGGGCAACTCAGATCGGTTTCGGAGGCTGACCGACGTCAGTCGTGCCGTGACGAACGCCACGTCGTTGCAAGAGATTCTGCGAATCGCCGCCGACGGTGCCGCGGCGATGTTGCAGGCGGACAAAGCGATTCTGATGTTGGTGGACGAAAACGGATTGCTTGGCGTTCGAGCCTCTTGCGGCATTCCGACTGAGGTCGTCGACCGCTTTCAAGCGTCTTTCGACGAATCGCTTGTCGGCCGGCTTCAGGGATTGTTCGACACTGAGACGCCCGATGGATTCGTGGGTGTTCCGCTCATCGTGGGCGGGCGAATGACGGGATTGTTGGCGGTGCTGCGCGCGCCCGGTCAGCCGGGTTCGGACGATGACGAATGGTTGTTGTCTGCGCTCGCCGATCAAGCGGCGGCGCCCGTGGAGAATGCGCAACTTGCTCAACGTCTCGAGCGGGCCGGGCTGTTGGCAGAGAATGCTCGGCTATACGAAAGCGAGCGCACCGCTCGCCGTCAGGCGGAAATTGCGCGCGAGGAAGCGGAGCGACAGCGCGAGGCCGCCGAAAGTGCGAATAAGGCCAAGAGCGAATTCATCGCGAACATGAGTCACGAGCTCAGAACGCCGTTGAATGCGATCGCCGGCTATGTCGAGCTGCTCGAGATGGGTCTCCGCGGTCCGGTCACGCAAGCTCAGCTCGAGGACCTCCGACGCGTTCGCGTGAGCCAACGACATCTGCTGCGACTCGTCAACGATGTGCTCAACCTCGCCAAGCTCGAGAGCGGACACGTCGACTTCGATTTGTCCCGCGTCCCGGTGGACGAGGTCCTCCAGAGTTTGGAGCCGCTCGTCGCGCCGCAACTTCTGTCGAAGCATCTGCGATTCGAATACGCGCGCTGCCCACCTCATCTCGTTGCGTACGCCGACCGCGAGAAGCTCGAGCAGATCATGCTCAACTTGTTGTCGAACGCCGTAAAGTTTACCGACGTCGGGGGAACGATTCGAATCGCCTGCGCCTCTGCGGACTCGTCCATCACGATCAACGTGATCGATACGGGTCGCGGCATCCCGGCCGACAAGGTCGAGCGCATCTTCGATCCGTTTGTTCGAGTGGACACGGGCTACTCGCGGCAGACCGAGGGAACAGGGTTAGGGCTTTCCATCAGCCGTGACCTTGCCCGAGGAATGGGCGGCGACTTGACGGCGTCGAGTGTCAGCGACGAGGGCTCCACGTTCACCGTCAAGCTGCCGGTGTGGGCCGAGTAGTGACTGCGCCATGGGCTCTTGCGGCGATGGCGTCGAATTGCGAGCGTGAAGAATGAGCGAATCTTCATCATCGTCCGCGACGCCAACGCTCTTCGAGTGGATCGGTGGAATGCCGGCTCTCGAGCGGCTGACGAAACACTTCTACGAACGCGTACGGTTGGATCCGCTTCTCATCCCCGTGTTCGCGCACATGCCGGGCGATCATCCGCACCACGTCGCGCAGTTCATCGCCGAGGTTTTCGGCGGGCCCACGGCGTATAGCGAAACGCGCGGCGGTCACGCGCACATGGTGACGCAGCACCTCAACCGGCATCTCACGCACGAGCAGCGGCGACGTTGGATCGAATTGCTGCTCGCGTCGGCCGACGCTGTGGGAATACCGGAGGACCCGGAGTTTCGCTCGGCACTGGTTGCCTATCTGGAGTGGGGTACCCGACTAGCGGTGCTGAATTCACAACCTGGCGCTGAGGGCGTCGCCGAGTCGACGCCGATGCCGAAATGGGGATGGGGTGTTCCCGGTGGACCTTACCGCGGCTAGCTCGGGAAAAAACCACTATGCGCATCGCACTCGCCGTTCTGCATCTGGTCGCACTCGGCATTGGATTCGGCGCGATCTACTCTCGCGGACGCCAACTCAACAAACTGGGCACTGATCCCGAAGCGTTACGGCGTGCGTTCACGGCCGACGCCTGGTGGGGGATTGCGGCGATTCTCTGGATTGGCACCGGCCTGTGGCGCGCACTCGCCGGAACCGAAAAACTGCCATCGTACTATTGGAACAATCACATCTTCTATGCGAAGATGGGGATGCTCGCCGTCGTGCTCCTGCTGGAGATCTGGCCGATGGTCACGCTGATTCGGTGGCGCGTCGCGATCGGGCGCGCCCTGCCCACGCCGGCGGAGCTCGCGCCAATTGGCCGGCGACTCGCCCGAGTGTGCGATGTGCAACTGCTGCTCATTGTCTGCATCGTCATTGCCGCGACGATGATGGCCCGTGGTTACGGCGCGCAGTAGAAAGACTAGCGTTCTTTAACAGGCGCCATCACCGATACATCCCCGGGCTCGACTCGAACGACTCGAAGCACCTGCACCTGCTTCTGTCCGTTCACGTCGAGTACGACGCGGTAGTCGCCGGTCTCCACCGCCTGCGCGTTTCCGCGACCAAACCCACCGCCGCCGCCACCACCTCCGCCGCGACCACCGCGGCCGCCACGTCCGGCCGACGTATCCGCGAGTTGACGCGCTTGCGCCGTCGGACTGCCCGACGTGTCGGCTGGTGCCGGCGATTCAGCGGGACGTGGATTGAACCCTGCGGGGAAACCTGGAACGCTCACCGGCGCCTCCCCACCTCCGCGACCAAATCCACCGCCGCCACCACCACGTCCGCCTCGGCCACCGCCAGCGATCTGTTGCTCACCGGTCGCAATGAGATTCCACGACACGTGGTTGATCCCGGAATTGTTCGTCCCGGCCAGCCGCGCGATGGTGTCGCCGGCCGCGCTCACGATCATTACTCGCACCGCACCGCTCGCCGGAGCAGATAGTCGGTATTCGATCTCGGCACCGCTCGGACCGCCGTCCGTCTTCCACATGCGTTGTGCGCGAGTTTCAGACGGAGCAACCATCTGTCCATACTCGAACGCCACCGTAGGCGTGAACAAATGCGCCTGAGCCGCGAGTACGGCGCTACTCATCTGCTGAAGCGGTGCGACGTCGAGCACCATCACCGCGCGTCCGTGAGTTCCAGCGATCAACTCGTGGTCCCGCGGATGAATTTTGAGATCGTACACCGGAACAGTTGGAAGACCACTCGCGAGTGGGAACCAGTTCTGTCCTTTGTTGAGCGACGCAAACACGCCGGTCTCGGTGCCTACGTACAAAAGGCTCGGGTTGACCGGATCCTCGCGAATCACATAAGTGCTTCCGGGCGTACCCGTCGGCAAATTGGACGAGATCGAGTGGAATGTTTTGCCGAAGTCATTCGACGCGAACACGTATGGCGCGAAATCGGCCCGCCGGTGATTGTCGAGCGCCACGTAGATGGTTGCCGAGTCGGCGTGTGACGGCTCGACGCTGGAGATGTGCGTCATTGTGGGAACACCGGCGTATCTGTCGCTCAGGTCTTCCCACTTGCCGCCATCGCTACGCGTGAGCCAGACCTTTCCATCGTCCGTACCCACGACGATCAGTCCGGATCGAATGGTCGATTCAGTCATCACGGTGATCGTGGCGTTCTCTTCGGCGCCGGTCGCATCGCGGGTGATACCACCGGATGCATCCGCGGCCGCGTTGCCTTCCTCGTCGAAACCGCTCGACACGCGGAGCCACGTCGGATCGTGTGCCGTGAGATCGGGAGAGATCGCAACCGGATCGCGGCCCTTCTTCACTGACTTGAACACTTTCTCGGCGCCGCTATAGAGCACGTTCGGATCGTGCGCCGAGAGGAAGAATGGCGTGTTCCAGTTCCAGCGCGTCGCGACATTCGGATCGGCGAGCTCGCGTTTCATGCGCGCCCGAATGTCGGCGATCTGCGATTGTTGAGCGGCACTGAGCTGCTGCGTGCCGTCGCCTTTGATGGCGGCGATCTGCTGGCCGTACGTCGCGACGGCGACTGTACGCGGGCGGATGTTCGCGACCTCGCCGGAGCCGAGGTTGCGGCGCGTGATGTTGCCGCCCTGCGATTCGTAATAGACAATGTTCGGGTCGATCGGGTCCTGTGCCGTGTAGAGACCGTCGGCCGCATTTACGGCGAACCAATCGGTCATCTGCAGTTGGCCGTTGCGACGCCGGCTCCACCCGCACGACGACCCGTTGTCCTGCAGGCCGCCGCAGACGCGATACGGCACCTGATAGTCGTAGCTGACGACGTAGAACTGCCCCATCGCCATGTTGTTCATGGAATCGTAGGTGCCGCCGCGGTCCCACGTTTGGAAGATCCCGGCGTCGCCGCCGATGATGTAATGCTCGGGATCGGTCGGGTCGATCCACATTCCGTGGTAGTCCTCGTGGTTGCCGAGCATCCCGAGACGCCACGAGTAGCCACCATCATCAGAGAACTGGAAGTCCACCGCACCGCGATAGATGCGATTCGGGTTCTTGGGATCGACACGGACCTGCGAGAAATAAAATGGGCGGTTGTCGACGGTGCTCATCCACTTCCACGTTCTCCCGGCGTCGCTCGAGCGATACAGTCCGCTCAGCAGCCGCTGCGGCTTGGCACCCCGCACCGAATCCGCCTCGACCATCACATAGACGATGCTCGCGTTACTCGGCGCGATGTTGATGTTCATGCGCCCCTTGGTCGTCTCGGGGAATCCTCCATTGATTTCGCGCCACGTCTTGCCGGCGTCGGTGGTTTTCCAGAGGGCGGAGCCGGGACCGCCGCTTTTGAGGAAAAACGGCCCACGCACGCGCTCCCATGATGCCGCGTACAGCGTGTTGGGATCGCGCGGGTCCATGGCGACGTCGATGAAGCCGGCCTTGTCACTTATGAATTTGGTCATCTGCCACGTCTTGCCGCCGTCGACCGTCTTGTAGAGCCCGCGGTCCGCGTTCGGGCCCCACATTGCCCCGCTGGCGGCGACATAGACGACGTCGGGATTGGTCGGGTGAACGACAATGCGCCCGACGTGTTGCGTCTTTTCGAGGCCGGCCGAGTGCCAGCTGATACCGCCGTCTGTGGATTTGTAGACGCCCCAGCCGGGCGCGACGCTATTGCGCGCGTTGTTCTCCCCCGTGCCCACATACAGCACTTTCGAGTTGCTGGGGGCAATCGCCAGATCGCCGATCGAACCGATGGGCTCGTGATCCCAGAGCGGAATGAACGTGGTGCCGGCGTTGATTGTCTTCCATATGCCGCCGGCGGCGCCCGTGACGTAGAACGTCTTTGGATTCTTTGGGTCGCCTTCGACGTCGGTGATGCGACCGGCCATGTTCACCGGGCCGATCGATCGCCAGTGAAGCGAGGCGAGCGTTGCGGAGTCAGGCGTCTGTGCCGAGAGACCGCCGGCGGAAGCCGCCGCGAGGAGGAGAAGAAAAGAAAAGACGCGTGTGCGCATCAGTCGCTATTGGAGGGGGACGCATTGGACGGCCGACGGAATCTTCGCGCGGGCCTGGCTCATGCGCCAGAGTCCCATCAAGGCTGACCAGTTTGCCGGGCGCATCGATGCCGGCTAACGTTGGCCCTGCTCAGCCTCCCATCATTTTTGTTTGCGCGGAGAGCAAATCGCATGCATCGCATTCGCCAACAGGACCTGCCCTTCGTCGGCAGCTCTCACCAATTCATCGGAGCGGAAAACGGCGACGTCGGCGTGTCCGTGTTTTTGTTCAACGGCCAACCCGGCAGTGGTCCAGGCCCGCATCGCCATCCGTACGACGAGATCCAATTCATACGGGAAGGCCGCGGCATCTGGACGGTGAATGGCGAGGAGTTCGAAGCTGGGGCAGGCGACATTCTCGTCGTCAAGGCGGGGGAGATCCACAGCTTCCGCTGCATCGGCGACGCACCTCTCGTGCAGCTCGACGTACACCTCGGCCCCCGTTTCGTGCAAGAGAACTTGAAATAGCGTTTGTCATCGCCGTGACTTTTCCAGAATGGATCATGCCGATGGCGGCGACGCTCACGCAGGACCGATTCATCGGTCCCGAGTGGACCTTCGAGCGCAAGCTCGACGGCATCCGGCTCATCGCCTTCAAGCAGGAATTGGACGTCCGGTTGTATTCGCGCACTCGGCTGCAAAAGGACTTGCCGGCGATCGCTGCGTCTGTCGCCGGGCTTCCCGCGCGCGATGCCATCCTCGACGGCGAGTTAACGTGGGGGGCGAGCGGGATCGCGTATCATGTCTTCGACGTCATGTGGCTCGACGGCCGCGACCTGACCGAACTGACGCTGTCGGAGCGTCGTGCGATTCTGAACACGCTGCCGCTCGCCGGACCGTTACACCGCGTCCCTCCGCTCGACGACGCCGCACCCTGGGAGCGTGCGTGCGCCGAGGGCTGGGAGGGCGTGATCGCCAAACGTCTCGACTCGCCGTACGAGCAGAAGCGCTCGAAACAGTGGCTCAAGATGAAGTGCGAAGCGTCGCAGGACTTCGTCGTCGGTGGCTTCACCGATCCGCAGGGCGTCCGCGTCGGGCTTGGCGCGCTGCTCGTGGGCTATTTCGAGGGAGACGATTTCGTTTTCTCGGGCAAGGTCGGCACCGGGTTCGATACAAAAATGCTCATCGACCTTCGCGTGCGCCTCGACGCGCTCGAGGTGCCACAGACGCCATTCACAAAGGCGAAAGGCTTGCCGCGTCTACGCGCACATTGGGTGCGGCCGGAGATCGTGGTGCGTGTTGCCTTCATTGAGTGGACGGTACACAGCAAGCTGCGGCACTCTCGACTGCTCGCTATCGACACGGACAGGGACGCGCGCACCGTCGTGCGCCGGTCGTGACGAGCATCGCGATCAGCCATCCAGAGAAAGTGATGTTTCCCGACGACGGCATCACGAAGGGTGAGCTGTGCGCGTACTACGAGCGTGTCGCTCCGGCCATGCTGCCCCATCTCGGCGGCCGGCCGGTGACAATGGAGCGTTTTCATCGTGGCATTGATGCAAAGGGATTCTTCCAGAAGAACGTGTCCAAGGGCGCGCCCGAGTGGTTGCAAACGGTCGCCGTGCCCAAGAAAGACGGCGTCGTGAACTATCCGGTCGTGACCGACGAGCGCGGTCTCATGTGGCTCGCCAATCAAAATTGCATCACACCGCACGTTTGGACGTCGCGCGTGCCGGAGCTCGTCCACCCGGACCTCTGTGTCTTCGACCTCGACCCGCTCGACGACGACGCGGTTGTGTTGCGCAACGCGACGCTCTTGTTGCGCGACATGCTGGCGGAGCTTGGGTGCACGAGTTGGGTGAAGACGACCGGATCCAAGGGGTTTCACGTCGTCGTTCCGTTGGACGGAAAGGCCGACTCTGGTCACGTCGCGCATTTCGCGCATTCCGTTGGCCGAGCGCTCGTCAAACGCGATCCTGCGCATTTGACGCAGGAGTTTTACAAGGCGGATCGCGGCGGCCGCATTCTCATCGACACCGGTCGCAACGAATTCGGCGCGACCTTTGCCGCGACGTACGCGGTGCGGCCCAAGCCGACCGCCCCGGTATCCGCGCCGTGCACGTGGGATGAAGTCGAAAGCGGAGAGGCGGGGCCAACGACGTTCACACTTCGATCAATGACGGAGCGTCTCGATGCGGTTGGTGATCTGTGGTCCGATCTCTACCGACGGCCGTGCGCGCTACCGCCTCCGCCGTAGGCTGGAAATTGGTGAACGCGCGGGTGTCATGGCCGAGGAGGATCTACGAGCGACGCGGTGTTCGACCGATACGGCGCAAAGCCTCTCCCCCAATCGACGGCGATCACTTCGAGACTGATCTTCTCACCGTCGACGTGGACGACCACATAGTGAAACGGATTCGCTCCAGCATCACTCGATGGCCGAGCCAAATGCTCCATCGCGACTCCTTCCACGGCGCCGGCTTTCACATAGTCGCGCAGGTCCGGTTCTCCCGTATACGCGTACAACGGCGCACCACCGCCGCCGCTCACGATTTCGTCCATTCGATATTGCCCGTTCGCATCCTTGTACCGCTCGACCCAATGCTCGAAGAGATGTTCGTGTCCAGTGAGCAACAACCTCACGTGATGCTTGCGGAAAAGCGGCATCCACTTGGTGCGGATCGCCGCCGCTTGATACTCGACGGACGCGCCTCCATGCGGACCGGACGAGAAGGGCGGATGATGAAAGAACATGGCAACGTTCACGTATCGCTTGCGATCGAGAGCCTCCAGCTGCGCCTTGACCCACGCGAGTTGCGTCGAGTCTTCGGGGATGTCGGAATCGAAGGCGACAAAAAAGGTGTTGCCGTAGCCGAAGGCGTATGTCGGATAGCCCTTCAGCCGTCGCGGTGATCCTTCCGGCGGAATTAACCGCGCGTTCGTCGCGAAATAGTTGGCCAGTCCAGCAGCGCGTGCCGGATTCACTTGGTCTTTGCTGCTCCCAACGTCATGGTTGCCGACCGAGAGGAAGTACGGGACGCGGCCTTCTTGGGTGAGACGATTGATCAGCGGGATGTAGCTGACCGTGAGCTGCTTGGCGATCCCGCCGTTCTGAACCGCATCGCCGCTCTGCACGACAAATCTGATCGGATCCGCGGTCGCGGTCGCCCGCTTGATCGTTCCGAGCATCGACTCGATGACCAACGTGTGCTCGGCTTGCACATCGACGCCGTCGTGGCGGCCGCGCGTATCCCCGTAAGTGATGAATGAGAATTTCGTAATGCCGGCGGTCGCGGCCTCCGGCGGCAGCGGCGTGCGCGGCGGCAGCGTCGCAACGATGGAGTCCGCGCGAACAGCGACCTGGGCGCGACTCGCGCTCACCGACATCATGAGAACGGCGAGCGCGGCCAGTACCGTAGTCCAATGTCTCGAGAGACGCATTAGCGCGTCCCTGGCACAGGGCAGCGCGTCCGGCGGAGGCGACTGGAATTGTGGGCCGGCGCGTGTGATGATGTCATGGGAACTGCTCCGCGAAGGCAAACGGGAGAGCGCTCGAGGTGCACTGTGCTGCTGATCGGTGTCATATTGACGACCGTTGGATGACGGTTGTGTAACGCCGCCGTTTGTGCATGACCGGCGGTTCATTGTGGCGGCCCGCAGTCGGCTTTGTCAATCCGGCTGACAGCTTCGCAAAGAGAAAGTCACCGAACGCTCCTCCTTCTTCGATGAGATGAACGGCATCGCTTTCAAACGCTCACGGTTGTCGTTCCTCGCGATGGCGCTGCTCACCATCGGCGTTGGGCTCGTCGTGCATTGGCGTGGCGGGGCCGTGTCGCCGGCATTGCGCGACAAACTTGGCGACGCACTCTGGGCCATGATGATGGCGTGGTGGGTCGGTGTCGCCGCGCCGCGAGCCACGTGGCAAACGCGCGCGGCCGCGGCGTTCGGAATATCAGTGGCCGTCGAGGTCAGCCAGCTGTACCACGCGCCATTCATCGACATGGTGCGTCGCACAACACTGGGTGGGCTGGCGTTGGGGAGCGGATTCGATCTCCGAGACATCGCGGCCTACGCCGTGGGGATAGCGCTCGCGGTCGTCGTCGAGCGCCTGCTCACCCCGCGAACAGGCCGCTGAAGCCCACGGCGCTTGACGATGTGACGCGTAGAGTCGTATATACCGTACGACGGTATAGCGCTCAACGCCATAGTCCCTCCCAAGACATTCGCGTGCCCGACGATCGATCCGCCCCATCCACTGCCGCCGCGCCGCTGTCGGCGCAGGTCTTTCAGATCCTGCTCTCGCTCGTCGACGACGACCTGCACGGCTACGCCATCATCCAAGACGTCGCCGATCGCACCGGCGGCGACGTCGTCCTCACTGCGAGCACCCTGTACGCGGCGATCAAACGGCTCCTCGACAACGGCTGGATCGAGGAGTGCCGCCAACGACCGCGTGTCAACGACGACGCGCGCCGCCGGTACTACCACCTGACTTCGCTCGGACGACAAGCCGCGCGCGCCGAGGCGCGACGTCTCGAGCGGCTTGCGGGAATGGCGCGGGCCAAGCGGCTCATCCCCGTGAAGCCGGCGTCATGACGTCGCGTCGAGATCGAGCCCATCGCTCCCTGACGGTGCGTGCCTACTACGCGCTCATAGTTCTGTTGCTGCCAACGGGCTTCATCGACGCGTTCGGCGGCGACATGTTGGCCGTCTTTACCGAACTTGACGCCAACGTGCGCGCGTCTCACGGCACACGGGTTGGCGCAGCACTCGTCGCTTGGTTTGCGCTCGTTGCCGAACTTCCTGGTTTGCTGCGGCTCGCCATTCGCGAGCGACGCACGGTCCGAACGATACGCGCGCACAGCGCATCCACGCGGCTGGAGGAAAACGTGTTTGACTCGTTCATACAAGATCTCAGCTTCGCCGCGCGCTCGCTGCGCCGCTCGCCCGGCTTCGCGTTCGTTGCGCTCCTCTCGCTCGCACTCGGCGTCGGCGCCAACGCGGCAATCTTCAGCGTCGTCAACGCCGTCCTTCTTACGCCACTGCCACTCCGCGAACCGGATCGACTCGTCGCGGTCAATGAGCAACCGAAGCAGTCGAGTGCATTCTCGATCACCTCGACGTCGCCCGGCAGCTTCGCCGACTGGCAGTCGCACTCGTCGTCCGTTCGCCTGGCAGCCTTTTACAGCAGCCAGGGTGTCGTCACGGCCAACGGAGAGCCGCAACATTTGACGGGTGTGTCCAGCGTTGGCGCGTTGCTCGAAGTCCTCGGCGTGCAGCCGCTGTTCGGCCGACTGCTCGCCGTTGCGGACGAAGATGCGGGGGCGCCACGCGTCATCGTGCTGAGCTTCGACACGTGGCATCGGCTCTACGGCGACGATCGCAGGATCCTGGGCAAGACAGTGACGCTGAATGGAAACGCGACGACGGTTGTCGGCGTCATGCCGGCCGGATTTAGTTATCCGGGAGCGCCCATCGACTTCTGGGCGCCGTCACACTTCGACGCGAAGTTCCGGTCCAATCGCGATCAGTATTTCATTCAAGTGATTGGCCGCATGGCGAATGGCGCGACCATCGAGCAGACACGCGCCGAGATGTCGACAGTGAGCGCATTGCTCAATCGCGATTGGCCGAAGTACAACCAAGGCACGCGCATCGACGTGCAGCCACTTCAAGAAAGCATCGTCGGCAATACGCGCCGGCAGCTGCTCGTTCTGATGGGAGCGGTGGGCTTCGTGTTGTTGATCACCTGCGCCAACCTTGGGAATTTGTTGCTTGCGCGCGCATCGGGCCGCCGGCGCGAGATCGCTGTTCGCCAAGCACTCGGCGCCGAGCGGTCGCGGATCGCGCGACAGCTGCTCACCGAGAGTCTTGTGTTGTCCACGGCGGGCGGCGTCCTCGGCCTGTTCGTGGGGAAGGCCTTTCTCAAGCTGCTTCTCGCGGCGCAGGTGACGACGAACCTTCCGCGTTCGGATGAAATCGTGCTCGACGCGCGCGTCGTCGTCTTCACCCTGGTGGTGTCAATGATTGCCGGGCTCGTCTTCGGGAGTGTCCCTGCGTGGGATCTCGCACGATCGCGATCGAGCGAGGCTCTTCGCGATGGAGCGCGCGGCAGCAGCGGCCATCAATGGGCGCGCAACACCCTCGTGGTCGCCGAGCTTGCGTTGGCGATGATTCTACTCACCGGGACTGGACTGCTCGTGCGGAGCTTCAGTTTGCTCGAGCGCGTTCCGCCGGGTGTGCGGACGGATCATGTGCTGGCATTCACCGTGTCGCCGCTCAACCCAGGCCCGTCGTTCTTCACGGACGCAGTAGCGCGACTGCGCGCGTTGCCAGGGGTGGTGAGCGCTGCGACGACGACCGCACTGCCGATCACCGGCCGAGCGAGCGGTGCGTGGTTCAATCGCATCGATCGTCCGTTGCCCGACAACGTGCAGCCCACGGGCGAAGCCTGGCGTGTCGTGTCGCCGGAATATTTCGCGACCGTTGGCACTGCACTCAAGACAGGTCGAATGCTGACTGCCACCGATCGACGTGATGTGCCGGCGATCGTCGTCAACGAGGCATTGGTAAAGAAGTATTATCCAGGTGAGAATCCGATTGGCAAACCGGTGTATCTCGGCGCGCCGGACAATCGACTGTTCGACGCTGCGCCAATCGTCGGCGTCGTGGCCGATACGCGCGATGCGGGACTCGGCAGCGAACCGTT
>Ga0193753_10000454_pt1 | contig 40614 bp, 27 predicted proteins | sample H1c2metaG_FD_144925 | JGI IMG/M metagenome (GOLD analysis project Ga0193753, IMG submission 144925) | Soil microbial communities from a riparian zone of the East river system, Colorado, United States - H1c2 | ecosystem: Environmental > Terrestrial > Soil > Riparian zone | place: USA: East...
CCTGCTCGTCATCGACCCGCTGCAGCTCGCCGGCGCGTGGTCCGGCATGGAGCTGCCGCTCTTCGCCCTGCTCACGCTGCTGCTCGGAGAGGCGCTGTTCGACGAGAACGTGGGCAAGGCCGGCACGGTGCTCGGGCTCGCCATCCTCACGCGCCCCGAGGCGCTCATCCTCGTGCCGCTGTCCGTCGCGCTGCTGTGGACCCATCGCCGGCGCGCGCTGGCCTTCCTCCTGCCGATCGTGCTGTGCGTGGCGCCCTTCGCGGCGTGGAACCTCTGGGTGTCGGGGCACCCCTGGCCCAACACCTGGCAGGCCAAGGCGGAGTTCGTGTTCGACCTGCCGGCCATCGGGCAGGCCGCCCCCGCGCTCGCGCGCGACACCGGCTGGGGCTGGGCCCTGCCGCTGCTGCTCGCCGCGGGAGCCTTCGCGCTGGAAGGCGCCGCGCGGAGGCTCTCGCTCGTGCTCGGCGCCATTGCCGCGACGCTCCTGGCCGGCGTGCTGTTCACGCGCGCCATGCCGGTGGGCTTCTCGCCGCCGCGCGTGCCCTTCTACTGGGAGCGGTATGCGCTGGTGGCTTGGCCGCCGCTGCTGGTGCTGATCGGCGCGGGCGCGGCCTCGCTCGTGCGCACCGCCTGGGCCGGGACGTACTGCCGCCCGCTGGCCGCGAGCCTGCTGGTGACGCCGCTGCTCGTGGCGGGCTGGTTCGCGCGCGGCCTCCCGGCTCACGCGCACGAGGTCGCGCGGCGCTTCGCGGCCGAGTGCTCGGACGTGGAGGCGCTCAACGTCGCCGCGGGCCTGTGGATCCGCGAGAACCTTCCGGAGGGCGCGCTCGTCGCGGCGCACGATGCGGGCGCGATCCGCTACTTCGGGCAGCGGCCCGTGCTGGACATCTACGGCAACAACGACCACCGGCTGCACGCGCTCCTGCGCGCGAAGGACCGCGCGCTCGGCCAGCGCGCCCGCGACGCGGCCGAGCAGGCCATCGGCACGTACCTGGTCGGCAGGAAGCCCGATGCGCTCGCGGTCTTCCCCGCCTCGTGGGCCGCCGCGCACAGCCCGGAGTACGCCGAGCTCATGGCCACCTCGCCGCCGGAGTACCAGGCGCAGCTCGGCCTGGCGGCGCAGGATTTCGCCGGCCCCCTGGGGCTGACCCGGCGCGCGGCCACCTTCCACGTGGCCCATCCCGCCGTGGTCGAGGACCCGCTGCACCAGGACCTGGCCATCTTCGTCCGGCCCTGACGAGGAGGCGCGGCGCACGTGCCCGCCGCGGCTCGGTGCACGCGGAATCGACGCTCGCCGGATCGGTGCACGAAGCAGGGCGCGTGCGGAATGGGATTGATCGCGGCGCGCATGCGTGGCACAGAACGAGCCATGAGTGTCCACGTCGCACCGCCGCCCGCCAGCAAGTCGCCGTCCCGCACGAAATCTCGCGCCTCAGCCCCCGAGCCGCAGGCCCCCGCCGCGCTGGCCCCGGCTCCACTCCTGCCGCCGCTGCCGCCGGGATCCGCGCGCGGCTCGCGGCGCAAGGGCGTGCCCTTCGCGCAGAGCAAGTGCGGCTCGTGCATCGCGCTGTGCTGCCGCTACTTCGCGCTCGAGATCGACCGGCCCACCGTGCCGGCGGACTTCGAGAACCTGCGCTGGTACCTGCTGCACGAGCGCGTGAACGTGTTCGTCGAGGGCCGCCGCTGGTACGTGCAGATCTTCAACAAGTGCGCGGCGCTCGGCGCGGACTTCAAGTGCACGATCTACGAGACGCGCCCCGCCATCTGCCGCGAGTACGACAACGACGTCTGCGACAAGGACGAGGCGCTGGGCGACTCCACGAGCGACCAGCTGTTCCGCAGCGTCGGCGAGCTGGAGGCCTACCGCGACGCTTGGGTGGTCCGCTACAAGGCCAAGCGCCGCCGCGAGCGCCGCGCAACCGCGCTGCGCGCCGCGAGCAAGCGCCGCCGCGCGGCCGGAAGGCGCAAGCCCAAGACGCGCGCGACCCGCGCGCGGGTTGCATCCTCGCGCTGACGGCGCGAAGCGCGGCTACAGCGTGTCGAGGATCTGCTGCTCGAGGTCGCGGATCTCGGTCAGCGCGGAATCCAGCGAGCCCACGAGCGCGATGCGGTCGGGGCCGGCGCTCGGGTCCGGGTCGAAGGCTTCCAGCGAGAGCAGTGCCTCGCGGTACCAGCGGCTCCAGGCCACGATGATCGCGCGCTCGCGCCGGCTCACGTTGCTGATCTGCACCGCATCGTTGGCGACGGCGGGCGCCGACAGGTAGCGGTGCGCGTTGTCGGCCTCCGTCCCGAGGCGCGTGCGGGCCGCGGCGAGCACGAGCGCGAGCACCTCCTGCGCGCGCGGCAGCCCGGCGTTGGCGAAGTGGTTCACCAGCCCCAGCGCGGCCGTCGCCGTGCGGCGCATCTCCTGCGGGTCCACCGTGTCCAGCCGGTCCAGGCTCGTGTGGTAGTACTGGTCCGTGAAGTGCCACAGCAGCACGGCCGGGATGCCGCGCGCCAGGAAGCTCTCGTGGTCGCTGCCGCCCTCGAAGGGGTTGGTGCGCCAGGTCCAGCCGCCGTCCGCCGCGCGCGCCGCCATCGCGGCCATCACGTAGTCGTTCAGGAAGCTGCCCTTCAGGTCGCTCTCGCGCACGTCGTCGCTGCGGCCCCACTGGCTGTGCTGGTCCAGCGGCGGGCGGTCCCAGATCGCGCCGGGGTCGGGCATGCGCTCGACGAGCGCCGTCGCGCCGGTGGCGGCCTGGTTCTCGCCGACCATGTCGAGCACGAGGGCGAGGTCCACCGCCTCGGGCCGGCTGCGCAGCCATTCGCGCGAGCACTCGTACTCGGTGCCGATGAGGAAGGTGATGCTGCGGCGCGGCCGCGGCACGCGCCCGTCCTGGATGGCGCGCAGATAGCCCGTGGCCATGGCGGAGAGCGCGGCGACGCCCGAGCCGTTGTCGTTCGCGCCGGGCTCGTCCAGGTGGCCCACCAGGGCGATCGTGCCGGCACCGGGCAGCGTGCCGCCGATACGAGCGACCACGGTCCGGCTGCGCGCCTCCGTGAAGCGCGCCTGCACCGTGACGCGCACGTAGACGAGCCCGCCGGCCAGCAGCGTCTCGAGCCGCTCGGCGTTGGCCGGCGAGACGTTCATGCCGAAGCCGTGATGATCCGCGTCGTACGGCAGGTGCGAGAAGCGCACGGCGTCGCGGTTCACGGCGCCGCGGTTGTACGCGGGCAGGTAGCTGGAGATCACGCCGAGCGCGCCGCCCTGCTGCACGGCCTTGGCGAAGATCAGGTCCGCCGGCTCGGTGCCGTAGACCACCGAGCCCGCATAACCCTCCGCGGGCCGGCTCTGGTCGTAGCGCACGAGCGGCGCGACGAGTCCGTCGGCGGGCGTCGAGAAGCTGGCGGTGCAGAGGAAGGTGCGCTGGGCACCCGACTCGTCGTCGAAGCTCTGCAGCACGGCCACCGGCTCGGGCGAGAAGACCTCGAGCTTCGCGTGCACGGGCGTCCACGCCGGCTGCAGGTCGCCGAACTCCTTCACCTCCAGCGTGTCGCGCACGCCCTCCGTGCCCGCGTCGCCGTAGCCGCCGGCCTTCAGCTCGGTCACGATGCGCTCGATGCTCCTGAGGTATCCCGAGTTGCCGCGCACGCGGTAGTAGGGATCGATCGCGCGCAGCAGCGCCATGGCCTTGTCCACGTCGAAGACGCTGTCCATCGAGGCCACCGAGGCCGCGAGGCTGTCGGGCGCGAGGTTCGCGGAGCGTGCGGACGTCGGCGCCCGGCCGGCGGCGGGCGAACCGCCTCCGCCGGATCCCACGCCGATGGCGCTCGCAGCGCCTGCGGCTGCCGCGCTGCCTGCACCATGAGCGCTGCTCGCGGCGCTCGCAGGGACATCGGCGTTCGCGGATCCCGCAGCGCTTCCCCCGCCCGCCACGCCCGCGGAGCCGGCCGAGCCCGCGGCACCAGCACCGCCCGCAAGAGAGGCGCCCGAGGTGCCTGCGGCCGCCGACGTGGCGGCAGGCGCCTGCGAGCCGGCTTGTCCGGAGCCCGGCCCTCCGTTCGCAACCATCGCACCCGCGGCAGGCGCGCCGGACCCGGCGCCGGCGGCAGGCGCGTGCGGTGCGGACGCATGCGGTGCCGGCGCGGCGGCAACGGGGGCAGGGACCTTCGGCGCGGTCGGTGCCTCGGACTTCGTCGGCGCCTGCGTGCACGCGCTCAGGGCGAGCGCGAGGCACCAGACGAGCGAGGTCGACGGGCGGGTGGGGCGCGCGCACGGCGCCGCGGGCGCTCGCTTCGGCGCAAGCGCCACGGACCGAGGGCTAGAATCCCGATGCGACATGATGAGCCACCTTTCCGGACACGACGACAGCGGAGCGGATGGCGCGGAGGCGCGTCAGGCGCCCGGGGCACGGGCAGGCTGCCAGGTGTCGGTCACGAGGTGCTCGTCCGGGACTCCGGTCGCACGCCCGGCGACCATACTCCCCCGGCCGCGATTGCGAAACAGGACGCCGCCGGGCGCGAGTGGCGGTCCCGCGGCGCAAGCGTCGGCGTCGGCGCGGGCGCGAGCCCGAACGTGACCCACCGCCGGCTGCTCGCCATCGACTACGGACGCGTCCGGCACGGGCTCGCGGTGAGCGACGCCCTCGGCATGGCCAGCCACCCGCTCCCTGCGCTCCAGCGGCAGAGCCCCGCGCAGGACCTCGCGGTGCTCGCGGCCCTCATCCGCGAGCGCGACATCGAGCGCCTGGTCGTCGGGCTGCCCTACAACATGGACGGCAGCGAGGGGCCGATGGCCCGCGAGGTGCGCCAGTTCGCGGGCACCCTCGGGGCCGCGCTGCGGCTGAACCCGGAGTTCGAGGACGAGCGCCTCAGCACGGACGAGGCGGAGAGCTTCCTCAGCGAGGCGGGTCTGCGGCCCAGCGACCGGCGCCGGCTGCGCGACTCGGTGGCCGCGGCCGTGATCCTGCGCGGCGTGCTCGAGCGCGAGGCACGCTGAGCGCGCGGTCAGCACGCGCTTGACCGCATGTTCACGACGATCGTCGTGAGAAACCCGGGTCAGCGCGAGGACGGGAGCGAAGGGCGCGACAGGCCGTTCAGGGCGAGCGGCGAGCGGCGCACGCGCAGGTGGCGCATCACCGTGGCCGTCACGATCAGCGTGCCCAGCAGCATCACCAGCACCGGAGGCGGCGCGTTGGTGATCCACGACTCGACGCCCGCCCTGCTGGGCGCGGCGCTGTCCGCGGTCACGGCCGCAGCTGCGGACACCGGCGAGAACGCTGCCGCCGCGACGGGAACGGCCAGCCCCACCAGCACGAAAAGCGCGACGAACAGAAAGCGCATCTCGGTCCTGCACTTCACGGTGACGAACCCTGTTGCGGTCAAGAACGGGAGACCTTGGTGTGGAGCATGGAGAGACGGTCAGGACTTCCGGATCGCCGACAAGCGTCCCGTTGTTCGCGAGCCGGTTCTGCCCGAGCCGGAAGTCCGACGCGGAACCTATCCCGGCATCGGAGAAGCGTCAAGGCCGGCAGTGTCCGCCGATTTTCCGGCGCACTCGGCACGACCGTTCCGGGATGAAGGGGAAGCCTCGCGCGAAGCGAAGAAAAGGAATCCTGAGTCGCCCGTAAGCCGGGTTCTGTTCCGGCCTCCTTGCGGAGGCTGGCGACGACCATGTCTCTGGGACCACCGTCGCCGGTGGCCTCGAACGCCCTACCCGCAGGTCATGGCGAAGCGGGCCGCTTCATCCCTGCCTATTTGGACTTTCTCCCGGTGAGGTTTGCCAAGCCGGAACGGTTGCCCGTCCGCTGGTGCGCTCTTACCGCACCGTTTCACCCTTACCCCGGCGTGCCGTGAGGCCTGCCGTGGCGGTCTGTTCTCTGTTGCACTGTCTCTGGTCTCGCGACCGGCGGGAGTTGCCCGCCACCGTGCCCTGTGGAGCCCGGACTTTCCTCCCGCCGCGGCACCCTTGCGGGCGGTGGCGACGAGCGGCCGTCCTGGCGGCTCAGGATTCCAGGTTTTCAATCGGCCGCGGCGTGCGGCGCGTGCGCTCCGGGAGCACGCGTTTTCCAACGGGGTCCCGGACCGGGCATCATAGCGCGCATGGAATTCGTTTACGTCGTCAAGCGCGCGGACCTCTTCGACCTCGCCACGCCGCACGGCTTCGTGCCGCGGGAGGGCGGGGCCGCCGCGGCTCCCGGAGAGCGCGCGGTGCTCGGCGATCGCGTGGCGCGCTGGACGGAGTCCATCCGCGCGCGCGGGTTCTTCGTCGAGCGGCGGCACGCGGAGCTGGATGCCAGCCTCAAGCAGGTGATCCCGTACACGCTCGTCGCGCACGGCGACGAGGTCCTGCTGCTCAAGCGCCTCGGCAAGGGCGGCGAGGCGCGCCTGCACGGCAAGCTGTCCATCGGCGTGGGCGGCCACATCAATCCCGTGGACCTCGGCGCGCCGGCCAGCGGCGCCGACGTGCTGGACGCGGGCTGCCGGCGCGAGCTCGAGGAGGAGATCGGGATCCACTGCCCCTACACGCTCTCGCCCGTCGGCATCATCAACGACGACTCCAGCGACGTGGGCTCCGTCCACTTCGGCCTCGTGAACGTCGCGCGCTGCGAGACGAAGGACGTGGCCATCCGCGAGACGGAGGTCCTCGAGGGCAGCTTCGTGAACGTCGCCACGCTGCGCGAGATCGCGCGCTCGGAGCCCGGCCGCTTCGAGACCTGGTCGGCGCTCATCGTGGAACGGCTGGACCTGGTGCTGCGGGCGTGAGCGGTGCTGCGGGCGTGAGCGCCCGGCCGGGTGCAGCGTCGAGCTGGTCATCGGCCGCACGACCGCCGACGCACGTGCGGCGCGCGGCATGAGCACCGCCGGCGCCTCTCCGAGCGGCGGCACCCTCTGGCACCTCACGCGCGACGGCGCCCCCGCGCGCCGTGGTGCCGAGGGCTTCGTGCACTGCTCGTACACGGCGCAGCTCGCCGGCACGATCGACGTGCACTTCGCCGGCGCGCAGGAGCTGGTGCTGCTGCGCCTCGACGCCCGCCGGCTCGGGGAGAAGCTCGTCGTGGAGCCCTCGCGCCACGGCGCGCTCTTCCCGCACGTCTACCGCGAGCTGGAGGACGCCGACGTCGAGGAGCGCGTCACGCTGCGCCGCGGCCCCGACGGCCGCTTCGACCTCTCGCGCCTGCCGGCCTGAAGCGCTCTCTCGCGCAAGCCGTGCCTCACGCGCCGCGCACGCACGACGCGCCTCACACGCACGCCACGCGCCTCGCGCGCCGCGGCCGCCTGCAGGCTGCGTCAGCGCACGAGCTCCGGCGTGTCGGCCGTGCGCAGCGTGAGCAGCGAGATCTCCGGCGGGCAGAGGAAGCGCACGCGCGGCGCATCGCCCTGCTCGTGGCCCACGCCGCGGCTCACGTAGAGCGGCGTCCCGTTCAGCTCGTGCAGGCCGCCGCCCGCGACGGCACGCGGCACGGCGGTGAGCGTGATGAGCGGGCCGATCCACGGCAGCCGCACCTGCCCGCCGTGCGTGTGGCCGGCGACGACGAGGTCCACGCGCCCGCCGGCCGGCAGCGCGAGCGCCACGTCGGGCAGGTGCGCGAGCACGATGCGCAGGTCCTCGCCGCCCGGCTCGCACGCCGCGCGCAGCACCTCCTGCGCGCCCGGCGAGGTCACGTCCAGCTCCGTGCCGATGATGGTCACCTGCCGGTCGCGCCACGTGCGCCGCACGCACTCGTCGTGGAGGAACTGCACCTCCGTGCCCAGCACGAGCGCTCGCGCGATGGGCGGCGGGTCGCAGTTGCCCTGCACGGAGTACACGCCCAGCGGCGCGTGGAGCGTCGCGAGCAGGTCGCGCATCGCGGGCGCGAGCTGCTGCCACGCCTCGTCGCTGAAGAGCTGCGCCAGGTCGCCGGGGATGAGGATCAGGTCCGGCTGCGCGGCCATGAGGCGCGCCACCGCGCCGCGCTCGTAGTCCGTGACCTCCGTGCACTGCAGGTCCGCGAGCACGCCGACGAGCAGGTCCTGCCGCCCGGCGCGCGCCGGGTCCACGGCGACGGTGACGGCTTCGGTGCGCAGCGCGTATGGCTCGACGAAGCTGCTGTCGATGCCGACCGCGGCGAGCGCGAGCGCGCCGAGCGCCGCCGTGCCGCGCGCGGCGCGCGTCGCCCGCCGCGGCCAGCCCCACGCCACCAGCGCACCGAAGGCCGGCAGCGCGAGGAAGACGTGGCTGTGCACGAGGTGGATGGCGAGGAAGGGCCGCCACACGCCGAGCACCAGCGCCGTCGCTTCGGCGAAGGTGATCGCGAGCCCCGCGACGAGCACGGCCAGCATCGCGGGCAGCGTGATGGGCGCGGAAGGCGGCGCATCTCCGTCGAGCGCCACGCGACCTGCGCCGCGTGCCGCGCCGCCTGCGCCAGTTGCCGCGCGTTCCGCGCCCGGCACGACGCCGCGCCGCGGGCGGAACAGCAGCCACCACGCGAGCAGCGCGTCGCCGAGCAGCGCGAGCGCGACGGCCGGGGCCGTGCTCATGCGCGGCGCCGATGCAGGATCGGGAACTGGGGGCGATGCGCGAGCAGCCGCGCGATCTGCGGCATCAGTACGCCGGGGCGTTGCTGAAGGCGCGGCAGCCGGTCTTGCCCTCGACCTGGATGCCGCGGCCGCCGAACAGCGTGCGCCGCGTCAGGTCGCTGCCGTAGACGTGCAGCGAGATCGAGCGGTCGCCGTCGATGTTGCGCACGCGGTGCACTTCCGTGGACGGCTCGCGGTTGTCGCCGAGCAGGCCCGAGCGCAGCGCCTCGCGCGAGACTTCGCGGAGCTGGAGCGGCCCGCGGCCGTCGTCCGCGGCGACGGCGTAGTTGGTGACCTCCAGCCGGCCCTGCAGCAGGCCGAAGACGCACCAGGTGTCGTGGTCGTGGATGGGCGTGCACGCGCCCGGCTCCCACAGCAGCACCACCACCGTGAAGCCGAAGGTCGGGTCCGTCACCACCTGGTGGCGGCGGTACTTGCCGGGCAGCCGCTTGTCGGGGTCCGACTCGCGCCACATCGCGTCGAGGTCGTAGCCCTCCACCACCGCGGCCGAGATGGCCGCATGCCCGCAGCGGATGCGCCCGGCGAAGTCCATCTGCTGGCAGCAGCTCTCGCGCAGGCTCTGCGCGACCACGTCGGTGAGCGTCGGCTGGGGCGAGGACGACATGCCGGGCGATTCTATGCGCGCCCGCCGCGCGCCGCCAACCCGGTTTCACTCGATCGTGAGCAGCACCGGCGCGTGGTCGGAGGGCTTCTCGCCGCGGCGCGCGTCCACGTCGATGGTCACCGCGCGGGAGGCGGCCAGCGCGGCGGGGCTCGCGAGGAAGTGGTCGATGCGCAGGCCCTGCCCGCGCTGGAAGCCGCGCGTGTAGAAGTCCCACCAGGTGTAGTGCCCGCCGGCCGGCTCGAAGTGCCGGAACACGTCCGTGAGGCCCGCGGACATGACGGCCGCGAGCGCCTCGCGTTCGGGCGTGCTGCACAGGATCCTGTCGCGCCACTTCTCCGGCTCGGAGATGTCCCGGTCGTCGAACGTGACGTTGAAGTCGCCCGTGAGCACCAGCTTGGGGTGCGCCGCGACCTCCGCGCGCAGGAGCTGCGCCAGCACGGAGAGCCAGCCCAGCTTCAGCGCGTACTTCGCGTGGCCGACCTCCTGCCCGTTGACGACGTAGGCGTTCACGACGCGCACGTCGCCGACCGTTCCCGCGATGACCCGCGCGCCCGTCTCCGACGGCTCGCCCGCCATGCCGCGCGCCACGTCGGACAGCGGCAGCAGCGAGAGCAGCGCCACGCCGTTGTAGGACTTCTGCCCGTGCGTCTCGATCGCGTAGCCGAGCGCCTCGATCTCCTCGCGCGGGAACTGCTCGTCCTGGCACTTGATCTCCTGCAGGCACAGGACATCGGGCCGCACGCGCGCCAGCCACGGCAGCACGTGCGGCAGCCGGGCGCGGATGGAGTTCACGTTCCAGGTGGCGATGCGCATGGCGCGGAAGTGTAGCGTCGCGCCGCCGCGGCGCCGAGCACGTCCAGGTGCGCGCCGAGCGCAGCGCGAACTCGAGTGCCGGGCCGGCGTCGGCCGAGCGACGCGGCCGCCGCCGCGGATCACTCCGACGGCGGCAGCCAACTGGTGGACGCGTTCACGGGCGCCGGCTCACTGCACGCCGATGGAATCGCTCAGCGAGACGCCGCCCTGCGTGATGGTCACGGCGTAGTTGCCCTCGGGCAGGTCGCCTGCGCCGGTGGCGGGGAAGCTGACCGACCAGCGGCCGGTCTGTGCGTCCACGGTGACCGTCGCGGTGACGGGTGCGTCGCCCGCACGGGTGATCGCCACGTCCACCGTCGCGCCGTTGGCGGTGTCGGCCGTGCCCGCGAGGCACACGCGGCCGTCGGCGTTCACACTGCGGTCGCTGCCGGCCACGAGCAGGTCCACGCGCAGCGGGACGAAGGCCGCGTCGGCCGGCGTGCCCGAATCCGTCGGCACGACGGGCGGCACGGCCTGCCCGCGGCGGTCCACGACGATGTCGTAGTGGCTGGACTTGTCGAGCAGCGCGACGAGTGCCTTGAGCTTGGAGAAGTTCTTCACCGTGGACTTCACGCGCAGGTCCGCGGCCTTGTGCACCGCGATGTCGACGAGCCCGCCGTCGCCGACGACGAAGGCGTTGGGGAAGGCCACGATGGTGGCCAGCTCCGCGGAGGCGTCGGTCTGCACGCCCGCGGCGAACGCGGCCAGGGCCGCCTCGACGTCTCCGTCGAGCGCATCGACCTGCGCGAAGGCCGACAGGTGCGCCTCGGAGGGCGTGGTGACGCCATTCTTCACGTCGTTCTTCAGCGCCAGGAGGTCGGCGGCGAACTGCGCGTCGAGCACGGCGAGCGAGGCCTTGAGCGTGGCGAGGCGGCCGTCGATCTCCGTCTTGAAGTCCTTGACGGCCTGGGCCGCGTTGCCGGGAATGAGCGCCGCGGAAGCAGGAGAGGAAAGCGGCGCGGCCACTGCCAGCGCGAGGGCGAGCGTGAGGACCGGGAGACGGCGTCGGAACGTGGTCATGGGCAGACTCCGTGAACGGATGAAGGTGCGTGTGAGGCGCGGGACCGAAGGGATGACCGCGCCTCAGTGGCGCCGGGCCGCGAGCGCGTTACATCGGATGCCGCGCCGCGCGAGTTTTGCGCACAGGAGACGTCTCGGACGCGTGACCCGAAGGCCGGCGCGCGACACTCACGGATCCGGATGGGCGCCGAGCTCGAAGGCGTCAGTGGCCCGGATGCCACCGGGCAGATTCACGCCGAGGCGGATGCCAGGGTCATTGGGGCGCCCACCGGAGCGCCTGCGCACATTGTCGATGCCCCCGCGCTCCTGCAGGGCGAACTCGACCGTGTGAGAGAGCGCGTCCTTCACGAAGTGGAGCGCATCGACGAAGTTGCTCTTGCCGGAGCCGTTGGGACCGACGAGCAGGGTCAGCGCGCCGAGCGTCACGTCGCACGCGGCGCAGCTCTTGTAGTTGCGGAGTTGGACGCGATGCACGAGGGCGGGCATGTGACCATGGTCCGGAAGACCTTGCTGATCTGCAAGCACCACGTGCTCTGCGTGCGATCAACCTGCGCGGGTCGCGTCGCGGACGTGCCTGGCGTGGCGGGCGCCCAGCTCGCTCGCCAGGAAGTGGCGCACGTCGAGGCCCGCGGTCACCAGCGCCTTCATGTGCGCCACGCTGCGGACGCGCGCCAGCATGCGCAGCATGAAGGCCGGGTTCATGTAGAAGCCGCGCAGCACGCGCTGCTGCGTCGCGAGCATCTGCTCCGGCGTGAAGTGCGTGAAGCGCCACGGCGGCAGGCCCGGGTAGTAGCCGTAGCGCTTCCAGTCCGGCCGGCCCGTCGGCAGCAGCGCGAGGAAGCCCCGCTCGCGGCACTGGTTCCACAGCTCCGTGCCGGGGTACGGGCAGCCCACGGTGAAGGTGATGTAGTCGGGCCGGATGCGCCGCGCGAGCGCCGCGGTCTGCTCGACCTCCGCCGGCGTCTCGTCCACGTGGCTGCCGAGCATGAGGTACGCGGTGCGCAGGATCCCCACGCGCTGGCTCTCCGCGAACACGTGCAGCACCTTGTCCACCGTGACGAGCTTGCGGTTCAGCTCCAGGATGCGCTCGCTGCCGCTCTCCACGCCGAAGTCGATCTTCACGCAGCCGGCCGCGGCCATCAGTTCGAAGTGCTCGCGACGCAGGCCGTCCACGCGCGCGTTGCAGCTCCACGTCACGCGGCGCGTGAGCAGCGCCGTGCACAGCTCCTGCAGGTAGTGCAGCGTCGGCGGGAAGATGTCGTCCTCGAAGTTGAGGTGGTTCACGCCGAAGTCGGCGACGACGCGGTCGATCTCCTCCAGCACCGCGGGCAGCGAGCGGCGGCGGATGCCGGGCCGGCTGCGCTCGCCCCACACGAGGTTGGTGCTGCAGAAGACGCAGTGCGCGTAGCAGCCGCGCGAGAGGTGGATCTGCGTCGCGCGGATGCCCTTGCGGATCACGCCCGGTGACGCCACGCCCTTGTGCCCCGCGAGCCGCTCGTACGCCGGCCAGTCGAGCAGCGAGCGGTCCATCGGCGCGAGGCGGTCCAGGTCGGAGAGCACATCGCGCGCGCCGGTGAAGTGCGAGCCGACCGTCGAGGCGCAGGCCGGGCCGTCGCCCGACGGCGAGGCGCCCGGCGACGATCCGCTCGTCGAGGCATCGGCGATGTGCGAGCGGCGCTCGGCCACGCCGTGCGAGGAGTCGCGCGGAGAGGCCGGGCCGTCGCGGAGCTGCAGCCCCGGGATCGCGTCGAGCGCGGCGCGGCGCGCGGAGCCGCCTGCTGCCGACTCCAGCGCGGCGCAGAGCGCCGGGAACGACTCGTCGCCCTCGCCGACGCAGACCGCGTCCAGCTCCGGGATCTCGTCGAGCAGGTCCGCCGGGAGCGCGGTGGCGTGCGGGCCGCCGGCGATGAGAAAGGTGTCGGGCAGCGCGCGCCGCACCACCGCCGCCAGCGCCGCGGCGCCCGGCACGTGCGGCGTCACGACGGAGAAGCCGACCAGGCCCGGCCGCTCGGCAGCCAGCACCGCGGCGAGCCGGTCCGCGCCGCCGGGCACCACTTCCAGGTCCAGGATGGTCGCCCGGTGCCCGCGCGCATTGAGCTCGCTCGCGAGCCCCAGCAGATTGGTCGGGTGCTGCAGATTCTGCCGCGCCATGCGGCCGAGCACCGACGGAGACCTGACGAGCAGCACGCGCATGGGGCCATGATAGTCCCCAGCCAGCGGCCGGGGACGGGACCATCCCGGCGTGCGAGACTCGCGCGCCGAGCCGGCCGCTCGACGCCGCCTGCGACAGGACCGGCGAGAACGCGAGGACATGGGAGCGAACATGAGGCGTCCGCTGCCACTCGCCCTCGCACTGGCGTGCTGCCTTGCTGCGCTGGGCACCTGGGTGGTGCTGCGCACGGACCCGGCCCGCGCGGCAACGGCCGTGGGAGACGCGGGCGCGGCAGGCGCGCCGCCTGCAGCCGATGCACCCGAGCGCTCCTCGCTCGCGGCATCCGGAGCGGCTCTGCCGGACGCGACGGCCGGGCTTCTCCCCGAGCGGATCCCGGATCCGCCGGCGGCCGCTCCGGAACCGCTCGCCGTCCCGGCGATCGCGAGGTCGACGTGGCTCAACACGCCGCCGCCGCCCGCGCACGCCTTCCCCACCGGCACGATCGTCGGCCGTCTGCTCGATGCGCGAGGTCGCCCCGCGGGCGGCGTGCTGCTGGAGCTCCTCGTCACGGGAAACGCCGGGTTTTTCGAGCCGGAAGCGCTGCGGCCGCTGGTCGTCGCGCGGGCGCGATCCAGGTCGGACAGCGACGGGCGCTTCGGCCTTTCCGGCGCCCCCGCCGACACCGAGCTGCGGCTCCTCGTGCGCCAGCGCTCGGGCAGCGACGAGATCCGCGAGTCGCTCTCCGTGCCGGGCGACCAGACGCTGGATCTCGGCGACGTGCTCCTCGCGCCGCCGCTGCACTGCAGCGGACGCGTCCTCGGCGCGGACGGCTCGCCGATCGCCGGAGCCGAGATCCTCAGCCTCGGCCTCCTCGACTGGATGAGCGTGATCGCGGAGTTCCCGGAGCACGCGGAGCTGGCGACGTGGCAGATCCCGGCCGAGGATCAGGCCATCCTCGACGGCGGCATGGGCCGGCTCGTGAGCCGCACCGCGCACCGCGCGCGCACGCGCGCCGACGGCTCCTTCGACTTCGAGACGAGCACTGGCGCCCATGACAACCTGCTCGTCGCAAGAGCGCCAGGGCTCGTGCTCCAGATCCACGAGTGGAGCCAGCAACGCGACGACCCGCTGGAGTTCGTGCTGCGCCCCGGAACAGCGCGCATCGCGGGACGCGTGATCCGCAGCGACGGCGCGTCGCCGCTTTCCGGCGCGATCGTCATCGCCAGGCGGCACGGCGATCACGACGCGACCCTGCCGAGCACGGCACGCACGGACACCGAGGGACGCTTCGAGTTCATCGGTCTCACGGACGGGAGCTGCGACCTGACCGCGTACGCCCCGGACCTCGAGCCGGAAAAGGCCTCCGAGGTGGCAGCCGGCCGCGACGACGTGGAGCTCGCGCTCCGGCCGGGCCGCGCGGCGGAGTTCCGCGTCGTGGACGCGGACGGCCGGCAGGTGCCGGAGTTCGACCTGGCCTGGCGGCCGCCGCCCGTCTTCCTGGACTTCTCCGCACCGAACGTGTGGCACGGCGGCCACGCCGGACCGGAGACGAGCGGCGTGCTGCGGATCGCCGGCGGCAAGTCCGTCGCATGGCTGTTCCAGGCCAGCACGCCCGACGGGCTGTGCAGCGCGGGCACCTCGCTCTGCGTGGACTTCGCGGTCCCGGCGACGCGCTACACGCTGGAGCTCGCTCCGCGTCGCGAGCTGCGCGGCACGGTCGTCGTCGCCGGCGAGGGCGCGCCGCTCGCGGACGCGCTGATCGACGTGCGCTGCGACGGCAAGACCACGCTGCCGTGGGGCTTCGTGCGCAGCGGTGACGACGGCGCGTTCCGCGTGGCCCCGCTCCCGCCGGGTCGCGCGCAGGTCTTCGTCACGCGGCCGGGATTCCTGCCGGAGCAGGCCGAATGTCCGGCCGTCAACGACGGCCCGCTGCGCATCGAGCTGCGCCGGTCCCCGACGAGGCCGTAGGGAAGCCGCGCTGCGCGTTCGCGGATGCTGTGGAATACTGCGCCCCGCTCCGGGCCGCTGCATGGCGCCGTCCGACTCTCGGACTCGCGTGCCGCAGGATCCTGGAACCCACGCCTTCGGAGATCCAGCCGTGATGCATCCCGCCCCGCGCGCGTCCGCGCCGTCTGCCCGAACCGCACGCCTCGCCGTGCCCGGCGTCTCCGCGACGATCGCCGCTGTGGCTCTCGCGCTCACGCTCGCGCCGCGCGGTGCCGCCCAGCAGTTCACCTACGACAGCCTCGCGCTGCCCGCGCAGAGCGTGTGGACGGACGGCGTGGAGCTCGCCGACGTGGACGGCGACCACGACGTGGACATCCTGTTCGCGAATGGCAGCGTGTACGGCGGCACGGGCACGCAGGGCGCCCAGCCGCAGCACCTCTTCCTGAACGACGGCAACGGCACGTTCACCGCGGCGCACGCGCAGCTCAACGTCGCCGACTTCAACGCCAAGATGGTCGTCGCCGACGACCTCGACGGCGACGGCGACCTCGACCTCGCCTACGCCTCGGGCTCCACGGGCAGCCCGCCGCGCGTGCTGCTCAACGACGGCACGGGCGTCTTCGCCGACGTGACCGCGACCAACGTTCCCGTCCTCGCGCTGAAGTCCTTCGCGATCGCGACCGGCGACGTGGACGGCGACGGCGACCTCGACCTCGCGGTGGGCGACGGCGGCTCCTTCGGCGGCACGGCCGCGCAGGCGCGCCTGCTGCTCAACGACGGCCACGCCGTGTTCACGGACGTCACCGCCGCGCAGATGCCCGCCGACCTCTTCAAGTGCCAGGACATCACGCTGCTCGACCACGACCTCGACGGCGACATCGACCTCGCGATCTCGGGCAAGGCCGGCGCCCGGCTCTACCTGAACGACGGCAGCGGCACGTTCACGGTGAGCCTGGCCACCCTGAGCGGCATCGGCACGGCCAGCACCTACGAGGTCGACTGGGGCGACCTCGACGGTGACGACGACTTCGACGCGGCCGTGCAGTCCATCGCCGCCCTCAACGAGGGCTGGGCGCGCAACGACGGCCTCGCGCCCGCCGCGAAGACGACCTTCCCGTTCCCCAACGGCGACGACGACAACGAGATGGTCTGCGTGGACCTGGACGACGACGGCGACCTCGACGTGGTCGTCGGCTCGCTGGCCGGCAGGGAGAAGGCCTACCGGAACACCGGCGCGGTCTTCGCGAACGTCGCGGTGTTCCAGCCCATCGCGGACTCCACGCTCGACCTGGGCTTCGCGGACCTCGACGGCGACGGCGACTACGACGCGGTCACCGGCCAGGGCGAGTCCGGCAACTTCACCAACAGGGTCTACGACAACGCGGGTCCGGCCGACTCGCGCGCCCCGGTGCTCGTGAAGTCGTACGTCCCCGCGACGCCCGGCGCCGTCGAGACGGTCGTGGAAGTGCAGCTCGCCGACGCGATCAGCGACGACGGCCACATCCACTGCACGGTGGACTTCAGCTACTCGCTGCTGCCGTCTGGCAGCGGCTCGGGCAGCGCCACGCCGATGGGCAGCGGCCTGTTCCGCCTCGCGGTCCCGACGCCCCCGGGCACGACGCACGTGCTCGTGCAGGCCACGGCGACGGACTCGGCCGGCAACGCCGCCGCGCTGAGCCCGCTCGTGGTCGAGGGCGATGGTGACCCGTGGACGGACCTCGGCTCGGCGCTCGCGGGCGCCGGCGGCGATCCGCTGCTCGTCGGCACCGGCACCCTGATCGTCGGCGACCCGATGACCCTTTCGCTCACTCACGCGGCGCCGAACGCCGCGGCGGTGCTGATGCTCGCCACGACGAGGACGCAGGCGCCTTTCAAGGGCGGCGTCGTGCTCGCCACGCCGGCGCTGTACGCGCTTCCGCTCACGACCGACGGCCTGGGGGAGATCGTGATCCCGTTCGGCGCCTGGCCGGCCGGCGGCTCGGGCCTGAGCCTCTACTTCCAGGACCTCATCGCCGATGCGGCCGCCGTCCAGGGGGTGGCCTTCAGCAACGCCCTGCGCGCCGACATCCCGTAGCGCCCCGGCGGCGGACGCGGCGCGCGGGAGTGCTTACACTTCCGCGCCATGTCCCCCGCGAACGATCGCCGGTCTCCCGCACCCGCACGCCGCGGGCCCGTCGCTGCCGGCAGCGGCGTCGTCCACGCGAACACGCTCTCCGCCCTGCTGCGCGGCCTCGCCGCCCGGCAGCCGGAGCGCGAGGCGCTCGTGCACCCGGCCTTCGCGTTCGGGGGCGCCGAGCGGCGGGTCTCCTTCGCGCAGCTCGACGCGCGGGTGGACGACCTTTCGCGCGGGCTGCTCGCGATCGGCATCGGACGCGGCGAGCACGTCGCGGTCTGGGCGGCGAGCGTGCCGGACTGGGTGCCGCTCATGTTCGCGCTGGCGCGCATCGGCGCCGTGCTCGTCACGGTGAACACCGCGCTCAAGCACGACGAGGTCGCCTTCGTGCTGGCGCAGAGCAAGGCCGCCGGCGTGATCCACACCACGCGGACCGGCCACAACGACGCGTCCGCGATCCTCGACGCGCTCTTCGCGGAAGCCAACCCGGCCGTGGCCCGCGTGCGCCGCCGGATCTGGATGCCCTCGACGCACGACGACCGCGCGCCGCCGGGCGTCGCGCCGTGCGCCGCCGCCGTCGAGGCCTGGCGCCGGTCGCGCGCCGCGCCGCCGGGCGCGCCGCACGGCGCCTCGCGGGGTGGCGCGGGTGACCCGCCGACGGCCCCGGCGCGCGCCGTGCCCGGCGTCGCGTCGCCCACCACGCTGCTCGACGTCGAGGAACTCGCCGCCATCGGGAGCGGGGTCAGCGCCGCGGCGCTCGCGGAGCGCGAGCGGCTCTGCGCACCGGGCGACGTCGTCAACATCCAGTACACGTCGGGCACGACGGGCTTCCCCAAGGGCGTGATGCTCAGCCACGCCAACGTGCTGCACTCGGGCACGCGCCTCGGCGCGGGGCTGCACACGACGCCCGACGACCGCGTCGCGCTCATCGTCCCGCTCTTCCACTGCTTCGGCTGCGTGGTGTGCGTGCTCGGCGCGTGGTGCCACGGCGCGACGCTGTGCTGCATCCCGCAGTTCGAGCCGGGCGCGGCGCTCGCGCTCATCGAGGCCGAGCGCTGCACGCTGGTGCACGGCGTGCCCACGATGTTCTCCGCGCTGCTCGGCCACCCGGACCTGCCGCGCCGCGACCTGCGCTCGCTCCGTGCCGGCCTGATCGCGGGCGCGCCGTGCCCGCCGCCGCTCATGCGCGCCGTGCAGCAGCGGCTGCCCTGCCCGGGCGTCTCCGTGACCTACGGCCTCACCGAGGCATCGCCGGGCGTGGCGGGCTGCGAGCCGGACTCTCCGGAACTCATGCGCCTGGAGACCATCGGCCGCGCGCTGCCCGACGTGGAGCTGCGCCTCGTGGACCCGGTCACGCTGGCCGACGTGCCCGACGGCGAGCGCGGCGAGCTGCTCGTGCGCGGCGGCAACGTGATGGTCGGCTACCACGACGAGCCGGAGGCGACGGCGCGCGCGGTGCTGCCCGGCGGCTGGCTGCGCACCGGCGACCAGGTCCTGCGCGGCGCGGACGGCTGGCTGCGCATCGTCGGCCGCATCAAGGACGTGATCATCCGCGGCGGCGAGAACATCGCGCCGGCGGAGATCGAGGCCGTGCTGCGCGAGCACCCGGACATCGCGGACGCGGCCGTCGTCGGCGTGCCGAGCGAGTACTTCGGCGAGGAGATCGGCGCGGCGCTCATCCTGCGCGACGGCGCGCGCTTCGACCCGGAGGCCTACGCGGCGCTGTGCACCGGCCGCATCGCGTGCTTCAAGGTGCCCGCCGTCTGGAAGCACGTGAGCGCGTTCCCGCTGACCGGCAGCGGCAAGGTGAAGAAGTACCAGCTCCGCGAGCAGTTCCGCGCGGAGGCGGCTGCGCCAGGCGGTGCCGCTCCAGGAGCGGGTGGGGCCGCGGTTCTCGTCGACGCTGGCGCGCCGGGCGCGGTGGTCCCGCGTGACGTCGCGCCGCACGAGGCCGCGCCTGCCGAGCCCCCGCGGCCGTGAGCGGCGGGCTCGCGCGCCGGCGGCCGTGGCGGCTGCTCTTCGGCGCGCTGCTGGCAGCCAACGCGGCGGCGTACCTGGCCGTCTTCCTGCGCTACCTGCCGTTTCCGTACGAGGTCTTCGGCTGGGCGGGCGACATCATCCTGCACAACGCCGCGCAGCTCGCGCGCGGCGAGCTGCCGTGGCACGACCCGGCGCGCGCGGCGCCCGTCGCGTTCCTGTACGCGCCCGGCTACACGCTCCTGCTCGCGCCGCTCGTGGCGCTCTTCGGTCCGCACCCGGCGACCGGGCGGCTGCTCACGCTGGCGGGCGCGCTGCTGCTCTGCGCGCTGCTCGTCCGCGAGACGCGGCGCCGCACCGCGAGCCCGTGGCTCGCGTGGTGCGCGCCCGGCGTGCTGTTCCTCTTCAGCGCCGCGACGCTCGACAACCTGCTGTGGATCCATCCCGACACCTGGTGCGCGGCCTTCTCGCTGCTGGCCGTGCTCGCATTGAAGCCGCGCGCGGGCACCGCACGAGACACGGGTGGCGCGCAGACCGCGCCTGAGTCACGAGCGGCGCACCTCCGGGATGCGATTGGTGAGTGGGATGCGCCTGCCGCACGCGCGGCGTGCGGGCCGCGGCAGGTGCTGCTCGCGGCGCTGTGGTCCTTCGCGGCGGTGTTCACGAAGCAGACGGCGGCGGGGGTCGTCGCGGCGCTGGCGCTCTTCCTGCTCGTGCACCGGCCGCGCGCGGCGCTCCTGTACGTCGCGGTGACGGGCGGGCTGCTCGCCGGAGCGTTCGCGGCGCTGCAGCGGCTGTGCGACGGCGGCTTCCTGCCCTACGTGCTGCTGCCCTTCGCGCACGAGCTGCAGCTCGACAAGCTGCCGGGTGCGCTGGAATGGATCGCGCGTCACTGGGGCGTGACGCTTCCGCTGCTCGCCGCGCTGCTGTGGCGCCGCGGCCCGGCCGCGCGGCTGCACGACCCGCTCACGTGGGCCGCCGTCGTCGCGCTGCCGGCGCAGATGCTCGCGCTGCTCAAGGCCAACGGCGCGCCGAACAACCTGCTCCTGCTCACGGTGTGCCTCGTGCCGCTGCTGCTGGAGGCCGTCGCCGCGCTGCTGCCACTGCTCGTGAGCCGGCCGCTGCCGCGCCGCCTCGCGGGGCTCGCGCTGCTGGCCGCGATGGAGCCGATCCTCGCGGAGAACCTGCGCCCGCTGCGCCGCTCGTGGGAGCTCCACGACGGCCGGCTCGCCGTCGCGCGCGATGTCGAGTCGGCGCTCGCCGCCATCCCGGGCCCCGTCTGGGTGAGCTACCGCGTCGATTTCGCGGAGCGCGCCGGTCGCCCGGTGGAGCTGCCCGCGATCCTGCTCGTGGACTTCCTGCCGGCCTGCCCGCACGTCGCCGACGCGCTGCTCGCACGCATCGACCGCGGCGAGTTTCAGGCGCTGCTGCTGCCCGGCGACTTCGCGACGATGGTGGACGAGGCCGCGTGGCGCCCGCGCCTCCTGAAGCGCTACCGCCCCGAGCGCCTCATCGGCGAGGGTGTCGCGTGGGGCTCGCTCACGCCGGTCACCGTGATGCGCCGGCGGGAGTGAGCCGCGCCGCGCGATGCGTGGCGGCGGCACGGACCGCACCGGTCCCGATGGCTCCGTCACCCTTGGCAGCGGTGCTGGTTCCGGACCGCGGTGCGGAACGCGCCGCGAGCCCCTGCCTCGCAACGAACCTTCCAGACTCCGGAGCAACTCATGACCTCCCATGACGTGTCCACACTGGCCCGCGCGGCTTACGCGGCGTACGAGACGAAGGACCGCGCCGCGCTCGAGGCGCTGCTCGCGCCGGACTTCACCTTCAGCAGCCCGCAGGACGACCACATCGACCGCGCGACGTACTTGCAGCGCTGCTGGCCGTTCAGCGAGAAGGTCAAGTCCTTCCGCATCGAGCGCCTCTTCGCGCAGGGCGACGAGGCCTTCGTGCAGTACGCCTGCCAGCCGAAGTCCGGTGCCGCCTTCCGCAACACGGAGCTGTTCCGCGCGAAGGGCGGCAAGCTCGCGGAGGTCACCGTCTACTTCGGCTCGACCGAGCATGGCGCGGCCGAAACCGCACAGCACCACGAGGCCACATGATCCCCATCCTGCGCGGATTCCGCCTGGCGCTCGTCCTCGGCGCCGCACTCGCGGCCCACGATGCCCGCGCGCAATCCCTCCCGGTCGCGCGCGCCAATGCCTTCGGCGGCTACGACTTCTGGAGCGCGAGCGCTTCGGGGCCCGCCACGCAGGTCGCTTCCTTCGCGGTCTTTCTGCCGGTGGAACTCGCCGGGGCGAGCTTCCGCGACCGGCTGCGCTGCGACCGCCCCATCGGCGCCGGCCAGGGATCGCCGGCGCCGCACATCCGGCTGCCCGGCGGAGGCAGCCTGTTCCTCACCTTCGCGACGCAGGGCGCCACGCTGCACCACGTGGATGGCAGCGGCGTTCTTCACGCCGCGCTCGTGGGCCAGAACATCGCGCCGTCCAGCCCCGGCGGCGGCCTGCTGTCCCAGGTGGCGGTGTCGCCGGACGGCCGCCGCGCGCTGGCCGCATCGACCACCGACAACGAGGGCGAGGTCGTGCTGCTGGACCTCGCGTCGGGCGGCGCGCCGGCCGTGCTCACGGCGGCGCTGCCGCCGCTGATCGTCGCCGGCGCGTCGCTGCGGGTGTCGTCGCGGCGGGCCTTCTTCGTCGCCAGCGGCAAGCTCTACCGCGCGGACCTCACCGCCGCCGGCGCCGCCGGCCAGGCCGCCCTCGTGCCGCTGGGCCTGCCCGACACGCACGTCGTCCTGCCCGAGCTGCTGCTCTCCGCCGACGGCGGCTCGCTGGCGCTGGTGAGCGAGGCGCCCGGCGGCCTGCGCCAGGTGCACGTCGTCCGGCCCGACGGCAGCGTGCAGCTCGCGAGCGACGCGCCCGCGCCGATCGACGCGCCGGCGCTGCAGAGCCCGCTCGGTCCGCTGCTCGCGATTTCCGCCGACGGCGCGGTCGTGGCCTGGCGCGCGTCCGTCGCCGGCAGCCACGAGGTCTTCCTGCAGGCGGTTCCGCCTGCGCCGCTCTCGCCGCCGGTGCAGCTCACGGCCGTCGCGTCCTTCGCCGACACGCTGGACGACGCGGGCCTGCTCGGCTTCGCGCCGGGCGGCCTGCTCACCTTCGTCGTCGGGCAGGCGCAGGCCGGCGCGCTCGGCGGCGCCGATCTCTTCACCGCAGAGCTCGTGCCGGGCGGGGCCGCGCTGCACAACGCGACCGCGACGTCGGGCCTCACCGCGCCGCCCTTCCTCGTCCCCGGCGAGCTCTCGATCGCGGCGGCGGTCCTCGACCCGCTCGGCGAGCGTCTGCTGCTCACGCTGGATCCCGCGCAGGGCGGGGACGCTGCGCTCCTGGCAATTCCCGCGGATGGCAGCGGCGCGGGCTCGCTGCCGCTGCCGCCCTTCGCGCAGCCGCCCGTGCTCGCGCGCGCCGGCCACGACGTGCTGCTGCAGTCCGTGCCGGCCAGCGCGCCCGCCGGCGGCACGGAACTGCACCTGCTGGCCCCGCTCGGCGCGCCGGGCCCCGCGGCGCTGCCCATCGGCACGGCGCCCCCCGGCGTCCTGCTGGACCGCATCACGGACGCCGCCAATGGATCGCGCGTCGCGCTGGTGGCGCACGGCGCAGCGCCCGCCGTGCAGCTCCCGCTCACCATCGACATCGCGAGCGGCGCCGTGCTGCCCGCATGGACCCAGCTCTTCCAGGTCTCGCCGCTCCTCGCGCTGCCTCCTTCGGGCGCGCTGGTCGCAGGCGTCGGCAACCCCGGCGGCCCCTACCTCTTCATCGCCTTCACCGGCTTCAACGCCGGCACCGTCCTGAAACTGCCGGCGGGCTTCGGCTTTCCCCTTCCGTTCTGAGCGCACTCGTTTCGAGTCCGCCGATCCCCGCCGCGGACCTCCGAGCCTGCGTCTCGCCGCAGCGCCTCTCGCCGCCGACGCGTCCGGCGACCGGCGCGTCTCGCCGCGGCGCCATCACGTCGAGGTCCGCTCGTCCGATCGCGCCCCGCTCCCCACATCGAGCAGCGCCTCGGGATCAGAACGGCGCGCCCACCGAGAGGTGCGCGACCCAGTTGTCGTCGTCCTCGCCCGGGTCGGGGTTCACGCCGAGGTCCAGGCGCACCGGGCCGATCGGCAGCATGTAGCGCAGGCCCACGCCGATCGCGGTGCCGCGGTTGTCGAAGTGGAAGTACTCGTTGGCCTTCTCCTGCACGTTGCCGACGTCCACGAAGAAGGCCGCGCCCCAGCGCCCGCCGAGCGCGTGGCGCAGTTCGCCGGAGAGCACGCTGTACGCCTCGCCGCCGATCGGGTTGCCGTGGCTGTCCTTGGGCCCCAGCTCGTCCTCCTTGAACGAGCGCACCGTGTTCTCGCCGCCGTTGAAGTAGCGCTCCTGCAGCGGAATCGTGTCCGTGCTCCCGACCGGCGCGATGAGCCCGGTGCGGAAGGACGCCGCGAACACGTCGTCGGCGCCCAGCGGGGCGAAGACGCTGTGCGTGTACCCGCCGCGCACGAAGTCCAGCTCGCTGCCCAGCACCGCCCCGCCGTACTCCAGCGTCGTGCGCCAGTACGTGCCCGTCGTCGGCGCGAACGGGTCGTCGCGGCTGTCGTAGATCGGCGAGACGGAGAGCGACGAGATGTCCACGCTCTCCAGCGCGTCCTGCACGTCCGCGTCCACGACCTCCACCTGCGAGATGCCCGAGTGGCGGAAGAGGTAGCCGAACTGTGTCTGCCAGCGCGGGGAGAGCAGCCGGTCCAGCGTCGCCGCCACGCCGAGGTTGCTGCGCGTGAACGACGGCTCCTCGCGGTGGTTCGCGAAGACGGACACGTCGGCCGTGACGTCCTTGCCGAACCACGGGTCCGTGAGGCCGACCAGCGCCGACTGCGCGAGCAGCGACAGCGAACTCTCGGCGTGCAGGATGCGTCCCTTGCCCGAGACGTTGCGGTCGCGGTAGCCGAAGGTCATGCGGAGCTGCTCGTAGCTGCCGAAGCCCGGCTCGACGTAGACCTCCTGCGGCGGCCGCTCCTCCACGCTGACCGCGACCTCGCGCGCGGTCTGGCGCCCCTCCTGCAGCTGGATGGAGATGCTGTCGAACAGCCCGCTGCGGTGCAGCGCCTCGTAGCTCTCGCGCTGCGCGGCGGTGCTCCACGTGTCGCCCGGCCCGAAGGCGAGGCGCGCCAGCAGGAAGTCCGGGTCGGTGCGCTCCAGCCCCGACACGCGGATGTCGGAGACCGAGAGCTTCTCGCCCGCCGTGATGCGGAAGAGCAGCCCCACGTCGCCGCTGCCGTCGTCGCGCACCTCCTCGAAGTCCACCGCCGCCTCGGCGTAGCCGCGCGCGCCGTAGAACTCGACCAGCCGCGCGCGCGCCGCGAAGGCCACCTGCGGGAAGTACGGGCGGTCGAGGAAGTCCGCGACCTGCTCCTGCAGGTCCTGCTCCGGGAACACGCGCGTCCCCGCGAACTCCGTGCGGCGCAGCCGGTACGCGGGGCCCTCGCGCAGGGAGATCGCGACGGTCGCGCGCTGCCGGTCGCCGCTCATCGTCGTGACCGGCGGATCCACCTCGGCCTTGAGGTAGCCCTCGCTCCAGTACACGGCGGAGATCGTGGAGATCGCGTCGTTCACCGCGTCGGTGCTGTACCAGCGCAGCCCCGGCGCGAGCAGTCCCCGCTCGCGGTCGCGGAACAGCTCCGCCAGCTCCTGATCGGAGAAGGCGCGATTGCCCGCGAAGCTGACCGACGTGAGCACGGTGCGCGGGCCCTCGTCGATCACGAAGGTGATCTCGCCGCCCGCCGGCACGTCCGCCGGCGCGGCGTCCGCGGCCTGCCCCGCAGGCGCGGCACCGTCCGCCGAGGGCGCGCGCGCCGCCGTCCCGCCGCCCGGCACGGCGGCTGCAGCCGGCGCCGCCTGTGCGGCCGGCGGGTTGGTTGCCGCTGGCACACCCGACTCGTCCGGCGCGGCGGGCGGGTCGCGCGACGTGACGGTCACCGTCACGAAGGGGAAGCCCTGCGCGTGGTAGAGGAGCTGGAGCGCGTAGCTCGCGTCATCGAGCGAGGCGCGGCGGCGCCTCGGTCGCGCGTAGTCCGAGAGGCTGTCCAGGATCGCGCGCAGGCGCAGCTCCTCGGCCACGCTCCCGCCGCCGACGAAGAGCACCACGGGCTGCGGGACCTCCGCCGCCTCCGCCTGCGTCGCGCCGGCCTCCCCCGCGGCCGGCGCGGACTGCGCAGCTTGCGGTGTCTTCGCGGCCTGCCCGGCCTGCGCTGCCTGCTCGGCCTGCGCTGCCTGTCCGGCCTGCGCTGTCTGTCCGGCCTGCGCTGCCTGCACGGCCTGCGCTGTCTGCGCTGTCTGCGCCGTCTGCGTGGCTTGCGTGGCTTGCGTGGCTTGCGCCGGTTGCGCGGGCGGAGCGGGCGCGACGCAGGCTGTGCCGGCGACAGCCAGCGCGAGCAGCGTCGGCAGCAGTCGCCGCAGTCGCAGCGGTCGCGGCAGCACGTCGTGAGCCGGCCTCGGGCTCGCCGGCGGCTGCGGGCATACCGGGGTCAGGGTGCCTGGTCGCGGCGGGCTCCTCACGGCGACGGGTCGAGGCGGAAGAGGAATTGCACACCGAAGTTGATGCGGTTGTAGAGGTCCTTCTCGGCGCGCAGGAAGGTCACGGTGCCTTCGCGCTTCGGCATCTCCGTGAGCCGGTAGCTCACCTGGAACAGGTCCGTGTTGCTGCGCGAGATGTCCTTGACCACGTCCACTTCCAGCCGGTCGAGCAGGCCTTCCTCGCCCAGCGGCGAGTCGCCGAGCCAGCGCGCCATCAGATCCTGCCCGAGGTACACCGCCACGACGTGCGTCGTCGTGTCGCTGCCCGCCGGCCCCACCGCGCCGCGCCCCGGCGCCTGCCCCGCGAGCAGCAGCAGCAGGATCTTCTCCGACGGCAGCGGCGGCACGCTGCTCAGGCGCACCACCGGCGCGTCGTACGGGCCCGTGATGAGCACGGTCACGTCGTAGCCGCGGAGAAGATCCGAGCCGGCGATGTCCAGCCGCGGGGTGGCCGGCTCCGCCGCGCTGAACAGCACGCGCCCGCCGTCGATGTTGACGCTGCCGGCCGGCAGCACGACGCGCGAGCGCTCCACCGTGAGCGTGCCGTCGAGGATCGGCGTCTGCCCGGTGCCGGTGAGGCGCAGGTCGGGGCGCAGCCCGCCGCGCACCACGTTGTTGCGCACGAGGAAGGGCTCGGCGGCGGTGACGCGCACGTCGAAGGCGCAGGTGGACAGCGGCGGCTCGCGGAAGCCGAACAGCCGCATGCCCGCGGAGTGCCCGCCGCCCTGCGCGAAGTGCAGCAGGTTGAGGCTGGAGACGACGCCGCTGTTGCGCAGCACGAGCGTGCCGGTCGCGCGCAGCGCGGAAAGCGGCCCGCGCACGGCGAGGTCGCTGTCCGCGCGCACGGTGACGCCCTCCGCGCGGTAGAAGAGCAGGTCCTCGCCGCGCAGCGTGATGTCCAGGCTCGGGCCGTCGGGCGTCAGCAGCACCTCGCCGCCGATCGTGAACGGCGCGAAGCCCAGCTCGCCCGTGAGCTCCACGATGGCCAGCCGGTCCACCTGCCACTCGAGGCGCGCCTCCAGCGCGTCCAGCGGCGGGAGCGGGCCCGCGAGGCGCAGCTCGCCGTCGTGCACGACGACCGAGCCGTGCGCGAGCGGGTGCCCGAGCGTGCCGTCCAGCGTGAGTTCCGCCGCGATGTCGCCCGAGAGCCGGCGCACGTCCGTGATGAGCTCCGCGAGGCGGTCCAGCTTGCCCGCCGACGCGGACAGCCGCAGGTGCACCGCCGTGTCCGGCCAGTCCGCGCGCGGGTGCGCCGGCAGCTGCAGCGTGCCGGCCGCATCGAGGTGGATCTCGTGCGGCGAGTCCAGGTGCAGCCAGTCCACCGAGAGCAGCTCGCCCAGCGTCACGTGCGCGTCCAGCGTGCACGGCCCGAAGCCCTGCGGCGCGAGCCGGCCGGGCGCGGAGAGCACGAGCTGCTTCGCGGAGAGTTCGACCGTGCCGCGCGGCGCGTCCGCCGAGCCGGTCACCGCGAGCCATGCCGTGACGTCGCCCGCGACGCGCGCGCCCAGCTCCGTGTCGTCCGCGGCGAGCGACAGCCCGAGCGCGCGCAGCGTGCCCTTCGCGGAGAGTTCGCCGGGGCCGAAGACCACGTCCACGTCGCCGTCCAGCGTGTCCACGCTGCTGCCGGACGGCAGCGCGAGCAACGGCTGCAGGTTCTCCGCGACGAGCTGCACGCGCTGCAGCGTCCCGCCGCCCGACACGGCCGCCGCGCTGCCCAGCGTCACGCGCAGCCCGCCCGCGCTGCCGGTGAACGCGAGCGGCCCGATCCAGCGTCCGCCCGAGTGCCGCAGCGCCGCGGGCTCGACGAGGCGCAGCTCCAGGCTCCCGCGCGCGAGCGCGAGCCGGTCCAGCCGCACGTCCTGCACCGCGTCCAGCCACGCGGCGGGCGACAGGTCCGGCAGCGGCTCGGTGAAGCGCAGCTCGCCGGCCGTGCGCAGCGCGCCCCACGGCGCGCGCAGCGTCGCGTCGGCGACGTGGAGCAGGCCCGGCTCGTGCCGCGCGAAGAGGTCGAGGTCCTCCACCGGCACGCCGTGCGCGACCAGCTCGTGCACGTGCAGCTCCAGCGTGCCGAGCGGCAGCGGCAGCGGGCCGTCGAGCGCGAGGCGCGACGAGAGCGCGCCGGCGAGCCCCGTGCCCGGCAGCGCCGCCGCGAGGTCCGGCACCGTGACCTGCGCGCTCACGGCCCGCAGCGCGAAGCTCGACAGGTCCAGCGCGCCCTGCGCCGCGACGTGCGCCCCGGCGGCCTGGATCTCGAGCGCGTCCACGCGCAGCTCGCGCGCGTCCGCGACGGCAACCACCGTGACCGCGCCCAGCGGCCAGCCGCTCGCGACGAGGTCGTGCCCGCCGATCTCCAGCTCCGCCACGGGCGCGCGCACGCTGCCCGAGAAGCGCACGCGCGCCGCCAGCGTGCCGGCCCACGCCGACGAGCGGCTGCCCGGCAGCGGCGCCTCGCCCAGCAGCGCGCTCAGCGGCGAGAGGTCCGCGAAGTCGGCGTCGAGCCGCACCGCGAGCGCCGCGTCGGCGAGGTCCGCGGCGCGCAGGTCGAGCGAGGCAGCCGGCACCGACAGCGAGCCGCCCGTGGTGCGCAGCAGGCCGTCGCGCACGGAGAGCGTGCCGTCGTGCAGCGACGCGCGCACCTGCAGCCGGTGCTCGCCCGCGACGGCCGGCGCCACGAGCCGCCGCAGCAGCCCTTCCGCGCGCGCCGTGAGCGGCTCGGAGAGCGCGCCCGTGTCGTGCAGCGCCCCGAGCAGCGCCGGCACGTCGCCCGCGTCGACGCGCACGCTGCCCTCCAGCGCGTCCCACGGCACCGTCTCCCACGAGGCGGCGGACAGGCCCGCGAGCACGGCGGGCGGCAGCGTCGCGTCCTCGATCGCGACGTGGTTGTCGCCGCTCTGCAGCTGCGCGTCGGTCACGCGCAGCGTGCCGCCGGCCCACGCCAGAGAGCCGCGCGCCGCGTCGAGCGACAGGCCCCAGCCAGCCGTCGCGCCGAGCGTGAAGCGCGCGTCGGCGCTGATCGCCGCGACGTCCAGCGCGAGGCCGGCCGGGTGCGGCGCGGCGAGCGCGAGCGGCAGGCGCACGTCGCCCTCGAGCTGGAGCACGCCCGCGAGCGGCGGGCTCTCCGCGCCGCCGCCCAGCGCACGGTGCAGCGCGGGCAGCGGCAGGTCGCGCGCGACCGCGTGCACCTCGAGCGCGTCGGCGCGCAGCGCGCCCTGCACGGCCAGCGCGCCGCCGAGCGCCGCGACATCGAGCGCGAAAGGCAGCTCGTCGCGCGCGAGCTGCGAGAGGTCGAAGCGCGCCGGCGCGCGCAGCGCCAGACCGCCGGGCAGGCGCCCGCCCGGGCCGTCGCCGTCGAGCGCGCCGTCCGTCAGCAGGACGAGGCGGCCATCCACGCGCAGCGTGCCGTGCACCGCGAGCAGCGGCGCGTCGAGCCAGCCGGCCGACGGCGCCCGGACGTCGAGCGCCAGGCTGTCCACGGACAGCGCGGGCAGCGCGTCGAGCCTGCGCCCGAGGTCCGCCAGAGCGTGCCGCGGCCACGGCTCGCCGCTCGGCGTCAGGCCGCGCGACAGGTCCACCGTGAGCGTGCCGCCGTGCAGCGAAAGGCCGTCCAGCGCATCGGGTGCGCCGATGAGCGCGCGCCACGGCGACCAGCGCAGCTCCGCGAGCGGCACGTCCAGGCGGGCGGGCGGCAGTGCGCCGCCGGTCGTCGCGAGGTGCAGGCCGCGCAGCTCCAGCGTGTCGGAGAACCCGCCGCTGAGGTGCTCGACCGAGAGCTGCAGGCCGTGCGAACTCGCCGCCGCCCGCGCTGCCGGCAGCAGCCACGGGAGCAGGAGCTGGTCGGGAAAGATCAGGACCGCGGTGGCCGAGAGGACGAGCACGAGCAGCGCCAGCAGCACCGTGCGCGCGAGGAGTCCCAGGCGCCTGCGGCCCCGCGGTCCGCCGCCGGCCTCCCGCGCTCCCGGCCGGACGCCGCCCGGCGGACTGGGCGGCACGCGCGGCGGCGCGCTGGTGGGCAGGTCTTCCGGCATCTTCGCCACGGTAGCGTCCGCCAACCGGCGGATCAGCCGCGCGACGCGCCGCTCACCCTCGGCGCGGCGAGCTTCCCTGCGCAGGCGGCGCGCCCGGCGTTGCAGGGCCGCTCGGCGCGGGCGTCTTCGGCGCGGAGGCCGGGTCCCGGGGCGCACCGGGCGGCTCGCCGACCCAGGCGGGCATCAGCGTGCCGTCCGCCAGCGTGCGCGCCGCGGCGAGGCCCGCGCGCACCGCGCCCTCCATGTGGGCGAAGTCCAGCGTGTCGGGCGCGTCGCTCACGTGGTGGTAGTCCGCGTGCATGTTGTAGGTGGAGAGCGTCTGGCCGACGATGCCGCGCATCACGAAGGCGATGTTGTCCGAGCGCTCGAAGAAGTGCTCCTGCGGGCGGCCGTCCGGCGTGATGGCGAGCCCCGCGGCGGTCCACGCGGGGCCGAGATTGCTGCGCTCGTAGCCGGTGAGCCACAGCTTCCCTGCGCCGCCCGCCAGCGGGTCGGGCCGGCCGATCATCTCGAAGTTGAGGTTGCAGACGGTCTGCGCGAGCGGCACCACCGGGTGCTCGAGGTAGTCGTCCGTGCCGAGCAGCCCGACCTCCTCGCCGGTGACGAGCAGGAAGACGAGCGTGCGCGCCGGCCGGTGCCCCGCGCGCGCCTCCGCGCCGAATGCCTCCGCGAGTTCCAGCACCGCCGCACAGCCCGACGCGTCGTCATCCGCGCCGTTGTAGATGAGGTCCGCCGGGCCCTCCGCGACGGTCGCCGGGTCCGGGGCAGCCACGGCCCCCCACGGACTCGCGGCGGGTGCAGCCGGTTCAGCCGGCGCGGCCGGCGCAGGCGGCGTGCCGGGCGTGCCAGGTGCGGCGGGTGCGGCTGCGGCGCGTGCATCGCTGGCGCCGGCTCCGGTCGCAGCTCCGGTCGCGGTCGCGCCGGGCGCGGTCGCAGCGCCGGGCGCGGTCGCAGCGCCGGGCGCGGTCGCACCGGGGGCGGTCGCAGCGCCGGTCCCGATCTCGACGGCGGGTCCGGTCGCAGCGCCGGGTGCGGTCGCACCGGGGGCGCTTGCAGCGCCGGGTGCGGCGGGTGCGGCGGGTGCCGGTGCGGGGGCGTGGGAACCGGTGCGCTGGATGACTTCGGCGGCGTCGCGCGCGACGCCCAGGTGGTCGTAGTGCGCCGTGATCACGACGGCCTGCTGCGCGAGCTCGGGGCGGCCCGGCGCGCCGGCGCCGTCCAGGATGCCGACGACGTTCACCGCCGGCTGCAGGCTCGCGGCGCGCAGGGCGACGCGCACGCGCGCGAACTCGCCGGCGGCCAGGCGCTCGCGCAGCGGTCCGCGCACGCTGAACCTCGTCGGCGCCAGCGGCTGGCCCGCGGGGTCGGTGAGCAGACCGCTCGCGGGGCCGCTGTCCGGGGTGCCCGCCTTCTCCTCGCCCGCGGTCAGCAGCAGGCCCCAGCCCGCGCCGTCGGGCGCGCCGGCATCCGCGAGCCACTGCCGCGCCTGGCGCCCGCCCGCGGCGACGTACAGCGCGGCGTCCCCGCGCGGCTTGCGCGGCACGTCCGCGGCGGTGCGTGCGACGACGAGCGGCAGCGAGGCCTCGATCGGGCCGCCGGAGCGCCAGGAGAAATCCGCGCCGGGCGCCGCGACGATGGGCGTGGCGCTCGCGGAAGCTTCCGCTCCGAGGAACTCCAGCTCCGGCGGGCCGTCGCTGGCAAAGCGCCGCGTGGCCGTGGCCTGCAGGAAGGTCCCGTCATCGCCTGCGCCGCGCAGCCCCGCCGCGTGCAGCACGTCCGCGAGATAGGCGGCGGCCGCGAGGCTCTCCGCGCTGCCGGTCGCGCGGCCCGCCATCGCGTCGTCGGCGAGCGCGTGCACGTGGTACGCGATGTCCGCGGCGCTCACCTCCGGCCCCGTCGCGACGACGGGATGCGGCAGCGCCGCCGGTGCGGACATCGCAGCCGGTGCGGACATCGCAGCCGGCGCGGCCCCGTGGACCGCCGACGCACTGCCCGCCGGCATGCCGGCCGGCGACGCGCTGGCCGGCGACGCACCGAGCACCGACGCGCCGGCCGACGACGCGCTGGCCGTCGTCGCGCCAGCTGCGGTCGCGCCGTGCCCGGCCGGAGTGCTCGCAGCGGCGGAAGCGCCCGGCAGGGCCGGTGCGTGCGACGCGGACGCACCGGGCGCCGTCGCGGAGCCGTCCGACGAGGCGGTGGCGACTGGCGCTGGCGATCCGGACGCGGTCGCCGTCGAGCGCGGTGCGGCCCCGCAGCCCGCGGCGAGGCCGAGGCTCAGCGCCAGCAGCAGCGCGCGGCGCGCGGACGGCGCAGGCAGCAGATCCACGTCCAGCGAGCGCACGGACGGCCGGCCCGCGCGGACGACCGGCGCGAACCGCGCGGGAAGGAACATCGGCGTGCGGACGGACATCGGCATCATCTCCACTGGCGGCTGCGGGGCTTCCGCGGCGCGCGATCCTTGCAGGCCCCGGGGGCCGTCAGCCCTCGCCGCGCTCGACGTCGTCGCGCAGCACGGCGAAGCAGATCACGTGGCCGTCGTCGTCGCGCACGGTGAGCTCGAGGTTGCCGTACTCCGCGAGAACGGGACCGCGGACGATGTCCGCGCCGCGCGCGACCAGCTCCTCGTGCAGCGCGGTCACGCCGAAGCACTCGACATACGCGTCCCACAACCCGGTCGGCGCATTGCTGCCGATGAGCGACGGCGAGGCCGCGCGCGTGAAGCGCACGCACGCGTCGTCGCGCACGGCGACCGCGTGCTGCGACGGGTCGCCGGGCGTGCGCACCTCGAAGCCGAAGCGCTCGCGCCAGCAGCGCGCGGTGGCCGCGACGTCCGTCACGGCGAGCACCGGCTCGGTCGCGACCACGCCCGGCCAGTCGCCGGCGATGTCGGAGCCGAAGCGCAGCACGAAGCCGTTGTCGTCCATGACCTCGAACTCGCGCTGCTTCTGCGGCGTGCTGCGCGGCGGGCCGAGCAGGCGCGCGCCGCGGCGAGCCAGGTCCGCGTGGCGCACGTCGGCATCGGTGACGCGGATGTACATGTCGCAGCCTGCGCCCGGGGCCGGCCCGGCGCCGTGGCCCGCACCGGTCGCCGAGCCGCCGCCTGCGCCGGGCGCGCCGCGCACGGGCGGCCGGCCGGTCGCGGCGGAGCAGCTCGGATCCACGGACTTCAGGTGGATGCCCTGGCCCTCGGAGAAATCCACGATCCCGAACTGCCCGGGGTGCTCGCCCAGCACCCAGCACAGCCGGAAGCCGAGCTTGTCGCGGTAGTGCTCCGCGGTCGCTCGCACGTCGGGCACCACGAAGGCCCCGAGCACGGAGATGAGCTGCGAGGTGAGTCGCGTCGGCCCGTTCTCGCCGGCGGGCGTCAGCTTCGCGCTCATGCGCGCACCCCGAAGCGGCGGAAGGCGCCCGCGTGGTGCGCCGCGAGATCGGGGAACACGTCCGGGTGCACGCACGCGGCGAGGATCTCGAGGCTGTCCACGATGCGCGGCCCCGGGCGGTTGAAGTAGGCGTTGCCGTCCGCGATCCACACGCGGCCCTCGCGCACGGCGGGCCACGGCAGGCCGCCGAGCAGGTCGCCCAGCGCGTCGGCCTCCTCGAGCAGCCGCGCCAGCGGGAAGCCGCACGGCTTGACCAGCACGACGTCGGGCGCGGGGTCGAGCGCGGCGAGCTGCGCGCGCTGCAGCGTCGGCGCGTGCTGGCCCGGCTCGGTGACCAGCGCGCGGCCGCCGGCGATCGCGACCAGCTCCGGCATCCACGTGCCGCCCACCATCGGCGGGTCGATCCACTCCAGCGTCAGCACGGCGGGCGGCGCCGCGGCGCCAGATCGCGCGAGGTACGTCGCGGCGCGCTGGCGCACGTGGTCCACGCGGCGATCCATGTGCGCGAGCACCGCGTCGGCCTCGCGCTCGCGCCCCAGCGCGACGGCGACCTTGCGGATGTCGGCCCAGATGTCCGCCAGCGTCGTCGGGTGCAGGTTCACGATGCGCACATCGGGGCGCGCGACGCGGCGCGCGGCGGCCACGACGTCGTCGAAGGAGACGGCACACACGTCGCACAGGTCCTGCGTGACGATGACGTCGGGCGCGGCGTCGGCCAGCGCGCGGTCGTCGATGTCGTAGACGGCCAGCGCATCCCTGAGCAGCGCGCGCACGTCGCGGTCGATCGCGCCGCTCCTGGTGAGCGACTTGATCTTCGTCGTGGTGAGCACCGCGCGGCCCACCACGCTGGCGGGCCAGTCGCACTCGTGGCTCACGCCGACCAGCTCGTCCTCCGCGCCGAGCGCGCAGACCATCTCCGTCGCGGACGGCAGCAGGCTGGCGATGCGGAGCGCGGGAGACATTCGTCGATCGTATACCAGTTGCGGGACAAGGCCGAACTGGCCCCAAGATAACTTCTGCCACGCGTCGACTCGCAATCGTGTCTCTATCAGCAGAGGGATTTCCCGCACAACTACTCGGCTGGGTTCCGAAGCAGACACTTTTCGGCTTCTCTTGTGTAATTAAGATCGGGACCACCGATACTCGCGGTCAAGAATCTTTTTCCATCCGGTCGACCTTGCCTTTGAAGAAATCGACCAATCTCGAGGTTTAACTTCTGCCTGATTCGAGCGCGAACAAGTTCATCACTAACATACGTAAGCGCGGCTGCATACTCGTTGGCGCCGCCATCTAAGTCGCCTTGCTTAATAAGTAGCAGCCCATGGGTGGCGCGGACGGTATACGTCGCATTAAGTGCACTCTGCCACGCAGGTCGCTTAGAAACAGTCGCCCATTTCTCGGCAGCCTCCTCTATTCGATCGGACATCAAGTCAGCATAAATTGCGCTGTTCCAGTCAACCAACGTGGACATATCCGAGTCAATTAGCTGCCCGCACAAGTCCGAAGCGCGGCCATAGTCCTCGCCATAGTCAATATGTCGCCATGCAAGAATGCGCACCAACGCGCCATTCCTCGGATCCAATTTATTGGCATGCTCAAGCTGACTGATTCCCTCGCCTAACTTTCCTTCAGAGTAACTTCGCAGGCCGATAACGGCCGCATGCAACGAGGGCGTATTTCTAGATTTCTCATCTAATTTATCGAAAGCGCCAAATAATTGTGCATTATTGCGAAGTTCGTCTTGATGAAGTAGCGCGAACACAAGAACTGCAGCATCGAGTAGCGCGCCGTGATGGTCGGAAACGATCCTTCGCACGACAATCTCAAGTCGTCTAGCATACTCACGTGGGCCAAGCGCTGCCCTCTGCTCAGCATATCTGGCGTACCGCATGATTATTACACGCCCAGTTACGTCGTTCTCTGGAAATCTGCGTTCCAGTTGCTCACTAATGAAGTCAACAAACTTCGTCTTATGAAATTTTTCGGCATATGCCGCGACCCGCAGCGAAAAACCCAAATCCGCCGGGCAGGCCAATACATAGTCCTTGAGACGTTCCGTGCCCGGCCATTCTCCCAGATAGTTGGCGAAGAAGATCAACTGATTAAGCAGCGCCGGCCTATACAACGGATCAATCGAGAGAGCGCGTTCAAATGCTTCAGCTGCTTCGTCAAATCGAAGATTGTGCACTCGGCAACAAGCTGCCACGTTCAAGGCGCGAACGTTATTGGGCTCGGCCCTTAGTGCTAGTTGCGCGGCTGTCCAGCTTCCACCTTCATCCCGTAGCTGCCAGAGCGTTTCAGCGACTGTCCCTAATTGACGTACACTGGGCCGGAAACTCAACGCTCTTGAGATGAAATGCTTAGCATTGGTCGAGTCATCTGTTGCCGCGAACGCACGCGCAATATCTATTAGGAATTCGGGGTCATCGATGTTTATCGATGCCGACACCCCACTTGCGGTAAGATATGCCAGGGCCCGAAGCGGTTCAGTACGACACCATAATTGAATTGTGGCTCGCTCAAGAGCTGGTGAAGTAACGCCTAGTCCAGCTGCCTCTTCCAGTAGGCTAGCGGCTTCTGAATTCTTTTCTTCACTAAGAAAGTTACGAACCACGGCATGAAAAGCTGCAGAGTCAAAATTCGAGAAAGCTTCCCTCAGCAATCGCTCTGTCCGCTCGCCCCAGAACTGTTCCATAGCGGGAATCTGGGCCTGATGCGATTGATTTTCAAACTCGCCAGGAAGCGGAGCCAGTCTTGATACAATGAATTTTGCCGAAATATCCGCGGAAGCGATGATTCCAGGAACCTGAAGATCTTCACGCATTGCTCGTCCGCCTCATTGGAGGTTTCGCCGTGTCGGAGCTCAAGTTTTCGACGCACTTCTAATGCCTTTATCAACTCGCCTGAAGATCTCATCGAAGTCCATCAGGCGCTGCTGCGGATCAAACGCGCAAAGCTTTCGAAATAATCCCTGCATGTGAACGCGCGTCTCGTCATTTGGAATCGGAGGCTGATTTCCTATTTGCGGAAGCTGGCCTGAAGTTTGAATGCTGGCTACGATAAGCTCTGATAGCTGCCGTGAGTGCGAGCTGGAAGTCTTCGACAATAAGTCGTTTGCATGCATGAGCTGACTCAGAGCTGGTCGCACGACGTCGGACAAAATCTGTCCCGTGCAAATCTCAAAGAGGATTGCGCCGAGACTGTAGAAGTCCGCCCTTAGGAAGTCATGGAAGTCCGACAGTCCAAGGAATATCTCTGGTGCGACGTATCGAGTCTGACCCCAGAAGTCGAACCGATATTTTTCACCGATGCCTATCGAGTCCTCCTGCGACTGCCTCCTTGCACATCCAAAATCTCCGAGTAACCCTGTAGTCCCATCAACGAAGCAATTCGCAGGCGCCAGGTCTCGATGGCAGATCGATATGCGATGGATTTGCTGCATTCCCTTGGAGATATCGCGGAAGACTTTAAGGACGTCGCTGAAAGGTCGGGATCTCGAATCCAGAAGCCCCTTCAACGTTTCAGGATAGTACGCCAAGCCAAAATAGCGATACGACATGGTTATTGGAACAGGCGGAGTGCCAGCGAGTTGAAGCGAAATTGTAAGTCGCTCCAAGTCGTGAATCATTTGCGTCACATTCGGAAGACCGCTCAGCATCACCAATAGCTTTGCTTCCCGATCAAATGCCAAACCTCGCCGGGGCTCACTTTGATCGAGGTCGGGCAGCATGAATTTAAGAGCTACGGGTATATTGCGCGTGGGGCACCGTGCTCGATAGACATATGAAAAATTGCCATCGCTGGTATTCAGTGGCTGGATATCAACGAATGGAATTAATAGCTGGCGAGATATTAGCAGATTAGTAAGATAATCGGGTGGGTGCATTGCGGACGCCTCTCTCTGCGACTTGCTGCGCAGTCTACAGCGTTTCAGTCCCGTGCCAACTGCTCTTGTGACTATACCCAGACGCGAGCCGCGCCGTCATCACTTAATGACCGTGGACTCGAGGTGGTCGGACTTGATCGCTTCCATCATCTGCTTGGCGCGCGCGTCGTCAGGGTGCAGCTCCAGCCAGCCGGCGAGATCCTGAAGCGCGGCCTCCTTGTCGCCCTGCGAGAGGTGCAGCAGCGCCAGCGAGTGGCGCGCCTCGTCGAGGCCGAGCGCCAGGGCCTTGCGGAGGTAGGGCTCGGCCCGGGACTGCAGCGTCACGGTGCCGGCGAGGAAGACGCCGTAGTGGTAGTTGGCCCAGCGGTTGTCGGGCTCGCGCGCCAGCAGCCGCTCGAAGCTGGCGATCGCGTGCTCCGCGCTGTCCGGCACGTCCAGGTTGTTGGCGATGTGCTGCAGCATCGCGAGCTTGAGCAGCAGCACGGAGGGCACGTCGTCCACCTGCCCGGGCTCGCGCCTGGCCACCGTTTCGATCACCCCCGCGACGCGCTGCACGTCGGACTCCGCGCGCTGGCGCTCCTCGGCGGAGCGGAAGGTCGGCGGGTAGCGGAGGGCGTGCGCGGCCAGGTCGGCCGAGATGTCGTCCACCACCTGCATCGAGAGGACGTGGCGTTCCTTGCCGTCCTCGCCCCGCCTCGTGCCGATCAGGGCCGAGACGTCGTGCTTGCCGTACTCCCGATAGGCGCTGCCCCCCGCCGCCGGCGCAGGCTCGGCCTGCAACGGCGCGTGCGAGGCGGGCCCGCTCGGCAGGCGATCCGCCGCAGACTGGTCCGGGGCCGGCGCGGGCGGTGCCGCGGGCAGGGGTCCAGGCGACGGCGCTGACGCGGGTGTGGGCGCTGGCGCTGTTGCTGGCGGCTGCGGAGGAGTCTGCGCCTGGCCGGATGCGATGGCTGCCAGGAGCATCCACTCGATGATCATGCGCTGTCTCCTCGCTCCCTGTGCGTCTCGCCGTCGGGCGGGCTCGCCCTCGGGCGCGGCCGTCTCGCCGTCGCGAGGTGTCCGTCACGCCGTCGCGGCTGGCCGGTGCCGGCAGCGTCGCGAGGCGCGCGGCAACTCTAGCAGCCCGCGGCGCAAGCCATCCACGGATCAGGCGACGCCGGTCGCCTCGCGCAGGACGACGAGCAGCGCGTGCCGCTCGGCTTCGATCTCCTGCAGCGTGCGCACGCCGAGGCGGCGCAGCACGGGCAGCGGCGGGCACCAGCCCTGCAGCGCGTGCTGCAGGAAGAAGCCCTGCACGCCGGCGCTCAGCAGCAGCCACCTGCGGCTCGCGGTCACGCCGAGCACCAGGCCCAGCAGCGTGAGCGAGGCCGAGCCGGCCTCCAGCACGCGCTCCACGTCCCACTCGCGGTCGAGCTCGGCGAGCCGGTCCGGGATGTCCTCCGGATGGGCGAAGTGATGCGTCAGGCTCTCGATCGCCCTCGCGCGGATCGCCGCGGCGGCGGACGGCGGCGTGAAGCGGGCGACGCGTCCGGCGGTCGTGGTGAGCATCGGGGATTCCAACACGATCTCGCGGACGCGGTTGTGGAGGAGGTTTGGTAAACGGGGCACGTGGAGAGTCTCAGCCCGCTCATCAAGGACTTGGCCGTCGTGCTCTGCGTCGCCGCGGCGACGAGCGTGGTCACGCGCTGGCTGCGGCAGCCGCTGCTGCTGGGCTACCTGCTCGCGGGCCTGCTCGTCGGGCCGCACACGCCGTTCCCGCTCTTCGCGGACGAGGCGCGCATCCACACGCTCTCCGAGCTGGGCGTGATCCTGGTCATGTTCTGCATCGGGCTGGAGTTCAGCGTGCGGCGGCTCGTGCGGCTCGTGCCGTCGGCCGGGATCATCTGCGTGATCCAGGTCTTCACGATGCTGTGGCTCGGGTACCTCGGCGGGCAGGCGCTGGGCTTCAGCGTGATCGGCTCGGTGTTCATCGGCGCGGCGCTGTCCATCTCCAGCACGATGGTCGTCGCGAAGGTCTTCGTGGACCAGCACATCGGCGGGCAGCTCGCGGAGCGCGCCTACGGCATCCTCATCATGGAGGACATCGTCGCGGTGCTGCTGCTCGCGGGCCTCACCGCGCTCGGCGCCGGCAGCGGGCTCTCCGCGGACCTGCTGCTGCCGACGCTCGGGCGGCTCGTGGCGTTCCTCGCCGTGCTGGTGGCCGTGGGCTTCCTCGTCGTGCCGCGCATCGTGCGCTACCTCGTGCGGCAGCGGGCGCCGGAGATGCTGCTCGTCGCGAGCATGGGGCTCTGCTTCGCCTTCGCGCTCCTCGCGCAGGCCGTCGGGTACTCCGTCGCGCTCGGGGCCTTCCTCGCGGGCTCGCTCGTCGCGGAGTCCGGCGAGCCGGCGCGCGTGCTGCGCCTCGTGACGCCGCTGCGCGACGTCTTCGCCGCCGTGTTCTTCGTGTCGGTCGGCATGAGCGTGGACCCGCACGTCATCCTCGCGCACTGGGGCGCCGTGGTGCTGCTCACCACGCTGGTCGTCGCGGGGAAGGTGCTGAGCGTGAGCATCGGCGCCTTCCTCGCGGGCACCGACGTGCGGGGCTCCGTGCAGACCGGCATGAGCCTGGCCCACATCGGCGAGTTCTCCTTCCTCATGGCGAGCCTCGGGCACCAGACCGGTGCGACGGGCCCGGAGCTGCTGCCCATCGTGGTGGCGGTGGCGACGATCACCACCTTCCTCACGCCGCCGATGGTGCGCGCGAGCGAGCGCGTGGCGCTGGCCGTGGACCGGCGCCTGCCGCGCCGCGTGCAGACCTTCGTGACGCTGTACGGCTCGTGGCTCGAGGGGCTGCGCGAGCCGGCGCGGCGCAGCGCGGTGTGGTCGCAGACGCGGCGGCTCGCGGCACTGCTGGTGCTGGACATGGCGATCCTCGCGGGCATCGTCGTGTCCGCGTCCGTGGCGCGCGAGCCGCTGGCGGCGTGGCTGACGGATCGCGTGGCGCGGCACGCGCAGGTCGGACCGGCGGTGGCGCGCTGGATCGTGCCGCTGGCCGCGCTGCTGGCGGCGCTGCCCTTCTGCATCGGGATCGTGCGCTGCGTGCGCGGCCTGGGGGTGCGCCTCGCATTCGCGGCGCTGCCGGCCGCGCGGGCCGGCACGACGGACTTCGCGGACGCGCCGCGCCGCGCGCTGGTCGTGTGCGTGCAGCTCCTGCTCATGCTCGCGGTCGTCGTGCCGCTGCTCGCGGTGACGCAGCCCTTCGTGCCGGCGCTCTCTGGCGCGCCGGTGCTGCTGCTCGTGCTCGTCGTCTCCGGCCTCGCCTTCTGGCGCAGCGCGACCAACCTGCGCGATCACGTCGTCGCCGGTTCCCAGATGGTCGTCGAGGCGCTGGCGGCCGGAGCGCCGGGCGCGCCCGAGCACGGCGCGCCGCACGGCGCCGGGCACGACGCCGGGCCCGACGCGGCGGACGAGCCCGCGCGCCACGACGAGCCCCCGCGCTCACCCGCGGCCACGGCTCC
>Ga0193753_10000455_pt1 | contig 40590 bp, 31 predicted proteins | sample H1c2metaG_FD_144925 | JGI IMG/M metagenome (GOLD analysis project Ga0193753, IMG submission 144925) | Soil microbial communities from a riparian zone of the East river system, Colorado, United States - H1c2 | ecosystem: Environmental > Terrestrial > Soil > Riparian zone | place: USA: East...
TGAACAAGTATGGACGCCAGTCGCATTCACGCCGGACCGTTCGGCGAGATAGTGCGAATCGTGCTGCGCCAAACGGTCCGGCGTGAATGCGACTGGCGTCCATACTTGTTCATGAGAGTCGGTCGGGTCGAACTCAGGCGGCATCACGCCGATGATGGTGTACGGAACGCCGCCGAGCGTCAGTGGTCGCCCGAGAACCGCCTTGTCGCCGGCAAACGTACGACGCCAGAATGCATCGCTCAGCACGACAACACCGTTACGCCCCGGCTGATCCTCATCCGCAGTAAAGACGCGGCCGAGCTGCGGCTGCGTCCCGAAGGTCGTGAACACACTCGCCGTCGCCTGGGCCCCGGTAATCCGCTCGGGCGAATCGCCGTTGGCGACCGTGACGTCAACGAAGCTGAACGCGCCCATCTGCGAGAATGACGTCGACCTGTGCTTCCATTCGGTATAGTCGCCGACCGACGCATCGCCATCGCCGAATTTCCAATGCGTTTGCGCAACGACGAGTTGGTCGACACGCGCGAACGGAAACGATCGGAGCACCACCGCTTCGACGGCGCTGAAAATGATTGTCGTGGCGCCGACGCCGAGTGCGAGTGTGAGCACCGCTACGGCGGTAAACGCCGGCGCGTTCGCTAGTTGTCGCAACGAGAAACGAACGTCGTGAATGAGCTCGCTCAAGTATTCGGTTCGTCTCATCTCGCGCTCCCGTTGGTTTCCAATCGAGCGACACGCGGCATTCACGGCTCGCAGGTCGCCGAATCGCGCGACGGCCACAGCACGCGCGGCGGTGGGCTCCATTCCTTTCGCGATGAGCTCGCGCGTTCGCATCTCGATATGAAATGCGAATTCGGTATCGACCTCTTCGTCGACGCTCGCCTTCCAAAGGAGCGACGCGAGTTGGCGTCGTCCGCGCCCGAGAATCGCCATGCTCAGTTGCTCGGCACGAGAACGACCGAGACGGCGCGCGCGAAGTCCGACCACTCGGCCGTTTCGAGCTTGAGTTGCCGGCGGCCTTGTGTCGTCAGCTTGTAGAACTTGGCCTTTCGTCCGAGCTCCGACATGCCCCATTCGGCGTCGATCCAGCCTTTGCGTTCCATGCGATAGAGGGCGGGGTAGAGCGATCCCTCTTCGATTTGGATGGCGTTGCTCGTGGTGTCCTCGAGCCAACGCGCGATGGCGTAGCCATGGCGCGGGCCCCAACTGAGCGTCTTGAGGACGAGCGCGTCGAGCGTGCCGTGCAGGCGGTCCTTCGTCGATCCGGCGGCAGCCATGGGCTCCTTGCCTAGACAGTCTGTGCTTCGGTCTACATTATCGTTAGATACTTAGACTGTCAAGGTATTGTCCGACTTTGTCGATGCCGGCGCCACCCGTCGGATTGAGGATCTCCATCGTCGGCGTCACCCGAGTGGCGAGCCGACCGCTATGAGCATTCACTCAATTACAACGCCGGCCGCACCATCAAGACCTGCCCGACGCGAATCTTGTTGTCGGACAACTTATTCCACGTGCGCAACCTGTCCGTCGTCGTATTCCAAATCGTGGCGATGCCGCCGAGTGCGTCACCGCGGCGCACGGTGTAGTACTGTGGCTTGCGCCGCGCAGCCTCCACCTCGCGTCGCTGCGCGTCGACACTCGCGAGAAAAGCTCCCTGCTGCGCGGTCGACACCACGGCGCGTACGTACCGTGCAGACATCTGTGTGATGAGGACGTCGGCGCCGGACCACGCCGCAGATGGGACGCCGAGGCGAAGCTTCTCGTTCGGTGTGTTGATGACGACTGCCCTGGCGATGCCGAAGAACGTCCGTCCCGCCGACACGCGAACGAGCGTGTCGAGCGGAAAATCGCGCTCCTCGAATGTCGGCGGTAAATCTGGGGCCGCGAGTAAGTCGCGCGGCTCGAGGCCGAGATAGAGGAGGCGTCGATCCGTGAGGACGAGCAAACCGCGTGTGGCGCGAAAATAGTCCAGCGCTGGTCGCTTGAAGACCGACACCGATCGAACGACACGCTCGCCCGGTTGCAACGTATTCAACTGCAACTCGCGCTCGGCGATTCGCCGCGTGTCGCGCGGGTCCGTCCGCGCGACGTGGACGAGAAATTGAACGAGCACCACGAGCGCGATGAGGGTGACGATGATGAGCGTGTAGCGAACGCCGGGCCGCGGACGTCGCCGGCGCTTCAGGCGTCCTGGGCGCATTTCCACACTTCGTCGAGAGGCATCGATGCCGCGTTGTACGGAAACTGAATCACAAATAATCGCATTTGCCGGTGGATAGCGCGTGAAATGCGCGAACAGACTCGATTCGGGCGGCTGCGCCGTTCGGGTGACAAAATTGATGCCGCGATCGTCTTAGAAATAGGCAATGCGTGTTGCTTCGCAGGCCGAATAGTACTACCGTAAAATGTACGATACGCACGAGCCGGTCATTATGACGTGACGGCGATGGCACGCGGCGGAACGTCCGCACGCTGTGCGCGGTATTATTCGTGGCCAGAACGAACTGCCGGGGCCGCTGGCCCAGCATTTCTCCGCCGCCCGCTCTCTTGGAGGCTTGCATTTCCTCAAAGAATCAGTCGGTCTGGATCCAGCTTGCGCTCGCCCTCGGTGCGGCCGCGGCCATCGTTCTCGCCGTGAATCTCTCGCGTCCGTACTACATCGAACGCGCACCGCTTGGCGAACAGCTGATCGAGCATCGCTACGTCGATTCCTCGGGCCTTCGAGCGCCCTGGCTGCACGCGTCCGCGGAAGTCTCGCTGCAGACGCCGCAATTTTTGCTTGACCGCGAGCTGTTTGCGATGGACCTGCTCCGCACCGGGCATGTCAATCAGTTTCGCGCCCGCGCGCTCGCCGACGTCGCCGTGCGTGAGGCCTACACGCGCAAGATCCCGCCGGCGCTCGTGCTCGGCGTCATGCTCACGGAGAATGATGAGCTGAAATCGTCGGCGCGCTCGCGTGTCGGCGCGGTCGGACTCATGCAAGTCTATCCAAAACATTGGAGCGACGCGCTGGGGCGAAAGTTCGGCACGAACGTCCATGCCGATTCAACAAACTTGAAATACGGAATCTTCATTCTCGGTTGGGTCGCCAGCAAGGCGGCAACCTTGGTGGGCGGTCGGGACGATGCGTGGCGAAAGGCGCTGCTTCGCTACAACGGCTGCGTCCAAGGGACCAATTCGCAGGAATGCTTCAGTTATCCCGACGCGGTGCGGCGTCAAGTGGAATTGGCGGCGAAGTCCACATGCCCCGGCGCTGACTTCGACAAGTGCGTGGTTCAGCCAATGTGGGCGGCGCGACAAGACGTCCGCCGTACGCTGCCCGTTTCCGCTCCGTCTGCCCCGGCCCCAACTGTCGCGCCGGTTACACAAGAGCAGTAGCCGCTGGCTTTTTCGTTCGCGCCCTTCCGCGCGCTCGCGGCCTAGTGAATCTTCATTCGATGCTCAGCCCGACGCAGGACCGGTTCGCGCTCGCCGCCGAGCATGTCTCGAAACGGTTTGGCGCAATCGTCGCGCTGGACGGCGTCTCACTCGACGTCCCCAACGGCGCGTGCATCGCGCTGGTTGGAGAGAGCGGGTCAGGAAAGTCCACGTTGCTCCGCTGTTTCAACCGGCTTGTCGATCCCGACTCGGGCGTCGTGCGGGTTGACGGTGCGGACGTCGCGGCGACTGATCCGGTGCACCTGCGTCGCCGCATCGGATATGTGCCGCAAGACGGCGGTCTCCTTCCGCATTGGCGCGTGCAGCGAAACGTCGAGCTGGTACTTCGTCTCAACGGGAACGAGGCGACGACTGAACGCGCGGCGACCGCACTTTCGCTCGTCGGCCTCGATCCGTCGCGCTTCGGTGATCGCTGGCCGAGTGAATTGTCGGGAGGCCAGCGGCAACGAGTCGCCATCGCGAGAGCACTTGCCGCCGAGCCGGACGTGCTGCTGCTCGACGAGCCGTTCGGTGCGCTCGACGCCATCACGCGCTCGGAGCTCCAAGACGCGTTCATCGCATTGCGGGCGCGAATTCGCGCGACGAGCGTGCTCGTGACTCACGATCTTCATGAAGCGATGTTGCTCGCCACTCACATCGCCGTGATGCATCGCGGTCGAATCGAACAATGCGCCCGGCCGGACGAGTTGGTTGGTGCGCCGGCGACTGAGTACGTGCAAACGTTGTTGCGGCGGGCCCGCGTCACGCATGCTGTGAGCGCGTAACGTTGTCGCTCGCGCTGCTGCTTGGGCTTGCGTTCTTACAGGCACCGGCGCCGGCGCGTCCAGTCATCGTCGCATCCAAGCCGTTCGGCGAATCGTATTTGCTCGCCGAGATGTTTTCACAACTCTTGGAATCTCAAGGCCTGCGCGTCGATCGGCGTCCAGGGCTTGGGGCGACGGAAATTGCGTTTCGGGCGCTGCGATCCGGTGCGATCGACGTATACCCGGAATACACGGGAACCGGGCTCCTCGCCATTCTGGGTGAGCCACCGCTCGGCGACGCGTCCGCGGTCTATCGACGCGTGTCCACGGAGTTTCGCAGCCGATTCGGCGTTCGCTGGCTCGCGCCGCTCGGATTCCAAAACAGCTACGCGATCGCCGTGCGGCGCGGGACGGCGGATTCGCTGCACCTCGCGACTCTGAGTGACCTCGCGCGCGAGAGTCAGAAAATCCGGGCGGGACTCACGCCGGACTTTATCGGGCGCGCTGACGGCCTCCCGGGTCTGCAGCGCGCATACAATCTGCGGTTTCGCGACGTCCGCGCGCTCGGGCCATCGGTGAAGTACCAGGCACTTGCTGCCGGCCAGGTCGATGTCATCGACGGCTACTCCACAGATGGGCTGATTGCCCGGTACGACCTGGTGGTCTTGACCGACGATCGACATTTCTTTCCCCCCTACGAGGCAGCGGCACTTGTGAGCGAACGGCTGGCGTTGCACATGCCCGAAGCGGTGCTCGCGCTCAGCGAGTTGAGCGGCCGCCTGGACGCGGAGCGAATGCGTACGCTCAACAAGCGTGTGGAGGTCGACGGAGCATCGGTCAACGTGGTGGCGCACGATGCGCTCGCGTCGCTTGGACTGGTCGTCGGTGGCGCGACCGAGAGGGCGGCATCGCCGGTCGTCAAGCGTGAAACATTGTCGGCGTATGTAGTCGCACAGCGATCGGTCCTCGCGCGGCTGAGTGTGCGCCACGTAGAACTTGTGATCGTGTCGTTGCTTGTCGCGATCGTCATCGCGCTGCCGTTGGGCCTGTTGCTCGAGCGCGCGCCTCATTGCGCGGAAGCCATCATCAGGTCGGTCGGCGTTCTTCAGACGCTGCCGGGGATCGCGTTGCTCGCGTTCATGATTCCGCTGCTCGGTATCGGCGTCGTGCCGGCGCTTGTCGCGCTCGTGCTCTACTCGCTCTATCCGATTGTCAGGAATACTTATACGGGTGTCCGCGACGCCGATCCGTCGGCGGTCGCGGCCGCTCACGCGCTCGGCATGACCGATGCACAGGTCCTGCGCCACGTTCGTCTTCCGCTCGCCGCGCCGGTGATCATGGCGGGCGTGCGGACTGCGGCAGTCATTGATGTCGGCACGGCAACGCTCGCCGCATTCATCGGGGCAGGCGGCCTTGGGGAACCAATCGTAGCGGGACTTGCACTAGCGGACACGCGTATGATTCTCTCAGGTGCGATTCCCGCGGCCCTTCTTGCCGTTGTCGTCGATGGCGCGCTCGCGCTCGTCGAACGTCGTGTCCGACCGGGGCAACGCTAATGCGAGAGCAACTCATCGCGCGCATGGAGGAGGCGCGTGCTCGCACGATGCTGCTCCTCGAGCCGCTGTCCGACGAGGACCTGCACGCGCAGCACGATCCGCTCATGAGTCCCATCATCTGGGACTTGGGTCACATCGCGCATTTCGAAGAACTGTGGCTGCTCAAGAATCTTGACGGGCCAGTCGAGTTCGGCGAAATGCCCGGCATTTACAATCCGTTCGAGCATCCTCGACGCGAGCGCGGGGAACTGCAACTGCCGTCGCTCAGCGAATGCCGAACGATGATGGAAGAGATCCGATCGCGCGTGCTGCAGCGTATGTCCGCTGTCGATTTCGATTCCGCCAATCCTTTGCTTCACGACGGATACGTGTATTCGATGGTCCTGCAGCACGAGTATCAGCACAACGAGACGATTCTGCAGACGTTGCAGCTCAAGCGGGGCGAACCGTATCGGGCGCCGCGCGCGTACGCGTTGCCTGTGCCTCGTAGTTCCACCGAGACGACGCGAATGGTTCGGTTTACGGGCGGTCGTGTTTGGGTTGGAACCGACGACCGATCCGCGGCGTATGACAACGAGCGCCCGGTGCATGAGCTCGAGCTGGCCCCATTTTCGATGGACGTGTTTCCGGTCACCAACGGCGAATTCGCCGAATTCATACGCGCCAGCGGATACTCGCGCAGTGAGTTGTGGTCGGCAGCCGGATGGGCCTGGGTCACTGAATCCAAAGTCGATGCGCCAAAGTATTGGTTGCGCGACGGCGATAACTGGTGTGGTCGCTCCATGGACAACGTTGCCCTCGTCAACCCGAGCCTTCCGGTATGTCACGTGTGCTTTTACGAGGCGGAAGCGTTTGCGAGGTACGTCGGGAAACGCCTTCCCACGGAACAGGAGTGGGAGGTCGCGGCCGGCTGGGATCCGTTTCTCGGTCGCACGCGCGTCTTTCCATGGGGCGACTCCGAGCCGACGCCGCAACAAGCAAACGTGGATCAACTCGCCTTCAGCACGGCGCCGATCGGCGCGTACACGCAGAATTGGTCGCCGCTCGGGTGCTATGGAATGATCGGCGATGTGTGGGAGTGGACGTCGAGCGACTTTCGTCCGTACCCGCGCTACGAAACGTTTCCGTATCCGGAATACTCCGAACTGTTCTTCGGCTCGGAGTACAAAGTGTTGCGCGGCGGTTCGTGGGCAACGCGGCCAGGTGCCATCCGCAACAGCTTTCGCAATTGGGATTATCCCATTCGTCGTCAAATCTTCAGCGGATTCAGGTGTGCGTCCGATGACTAGCGCTCATGTCGATCCGGCCCTGAACGCGCTCGACGCGGCCGAGCGTCGCACACGTCTCATGTTCGCCGATGTGCGCGACGGCCTGGCCCGTCGCCCGCGCGAGCTTCCGCCAAAATACTTTTATGATGAGCGCGGATCGCATCTGTTCGAGGAGATCACGCGCCTGCCCGAGTACTATCTGACCCGCGCCGAGCGCGAAATTTTGTTGGCGCGCACGAGCGGGATCGTCGACGCGATGGCGCCACGAACACTGGTCGAATTGGGCGCGGGTAGCGCGGCGAAGACGCGCGTGTTGCTCGCCGCCATGCAGACGCGTGTTCCAGACGTCACATACGTCCCGGTGGACGTCAGCGAAGAATTTCTTCAGCAGACGCGCGACGCGCTTCGCCGCGAGAGTCCCACGCTGCACGTGGAGCCCGTCGTGGCCGACATCGAAGAGTCGTTGGATCTCCCGCCGATGCTCGACGAGCCAATTCTTTTTGCTTTCCTCGGGAGCACGATCGGAAATTTCGCTCCACGCCAGGCGACCGCGCTGCTGCGGCGGATTCGCGCGCACATGCGCCCCCGCGATCGATTCCTGATGGGGACGGATCTGCGCAAGGATCGCGCGACGCTCGAAGCGGCGTACAACGACGCGGCTGGGGTCACCGCCGAATTCAATCGCAATATGCTGCGCGTGTTGAACGCCGAGTTGGGTGCGGATTTCGAGACGGAACAGTTCGTCCACCGCGCGATCTACAACGACATAGAGCACCGTATCGAGATGTATCTCCATTCGGCGGGCCAACAGACGGTTCACATTCCTGGCCTCGATCCAATCGCGTTTGCCGATGGCGAAGCGATTCGCACTGAGCTCAGCCACAAGTACGATCGTGCGGCGGTCGATGCGCTCGCGGCGACCGCGTGTTTGCGCGTCGCCGAATGGTTCACCGACAGCGAAGGCCGGTTTGCGCTGTCATTGCTCGAACCGCGTCTATGACGTTGCGGTTGTCCGACTCACCCGGCCGCGTCCTCGAGTTACGGGACGGCATTCATGCGGCGAGTTTTACGCCGGATGCTGGGCGCACCCTCGTGGGCGCGGAAGTGGAGTTTCTCGTCCACGACCTTGCGTCCGGATTCCCAGTTCCCTTATTGGGCGGTCCTCATAGCCTGGTAGAACTGCTGCGCCACTATGGTGCACGCGCCGGATGGAACGAGCGCCACGGATACGGCGTCGTCCCGCGCTTTGAGATTCCCGGGCGAGCCATCGTGACGTTCGAGCCCGGCGGTCAACTCGAGATCAGCACGCTGCCGTGTGTCAACGCGTCCGCGCTGATCGCGTGCCTGAATGACGTTGTTTTGCCTCTGAGATCGGCCTTGAACGAGCAAGGCATCCGCTTGGAGTCGATTGGAATCGACCCGCGCAACGATGCTGTGCATATCCCGCTTCAGCTTCCGGTGGAGCGCTATGAGACGATGACACGGTATTTCGACGCCATCGGACCGTTCGGCGTGCGCATGATGCGACAGACCGCCGCGATTCAGGTCTCGCTCGATCGTGGCTCGCGGCCGGCAGAGCGGTGGCGCCTCCTCAACGATCTCGCACCATACGTCATCGCGATCTTCGCGAATTCGCCGCACTATCTGGGCAGGGATACGGGGCATCGCAGCTATCGTGCACACTGTTGGCGAATGCTGGATGCGACGCGCACCGGTGTCGCCTGCGCCGACGTCGATCCCGCTGCCGAGTATACGCGATTCGCTCTTGCGGCGAATGACATGACGCGCGGCGCCGCCGACCGAGTGGCCTTTGGCGACGGCGACGCTAGGCGTCGCAGCGACCAAGAATGGCGCGTGCATCTGACGACGTTGTTTCCGGAGGTTCGCCCACGCGGGCACTATGAGGCGCGGTCGTGCGACGCGATTGTGCCGGAGTGGTACGCCGCGCCGATCGTGTTTTTCTACGCGCTGGTGCACGACGAGCGAGCGAGCGCGGAGGCCTCCGTGCTCGCCGCGGACAGTCGCGCGCTGCTGCGATCGGCCGGCGAATTCGGATTGCGCGACGCGTCGATTGCTCGAACGGCACGCGATCTGTTTCAACTCGCGATCGCCGGCGCGCGTCGATTGGGACCTGAACACGTCGGCGGCGCGGACATCGATGTGGCCGCGGAATTCGTCGATCGCTACACGGCTCGCGGGCGCTCGCCCGCCGACGATCGCACGTTGCCTGTTCGGCCAACGGCGATTTCTAGCGCAACCGCTCCGTCGACGTAGCACGCTCGCCGTCGGCATACTTCGATCGTATTCGCACCGTCCGTTCGAGGTCGTCCCGAGTCTGCAGGATCTTCTGCCGCAAGTCGAGGGGCAGTTTGGGCCGGCGGGCGAGAAAGGCGTCGATGTCGGACAGCGCTTCCGGTGAACGCTGTCCGCCAATGAACCCTCCGAGCCACGATCCCAGAAAAAAGATGCGACGGTTCTTCTGAATCCACTGAAGACTGTCGAGCGCGGGCACGAGGTAGGGAAGGGTCAGGCCGCTTTGATCTGAATTGTTGAATGTGCGAAGACTCGCGGTCACCCAATCTTCGTTGAGAGTCGAATCACGAAAGTAGCGGTCGAAATACCGTTGCTTGTTGGCCGCGAGCGGCCGCCCGGCCTCGGCGACGAACGCACTGCGCTTTCCATTCGCGGTGGTGTCGTGCCGGACCTCATTCGCCAAGAGTGCGTCGGTGTTCGCTGCGCCTCGTTCAATGAGACGCGTGACGATCGACCAACGCGTTGGTTGCCGCAGCGGCAAGCCGGCGGTCGAGGTACTGTCGAGCCAAGACGTCAGCCGCGCCAGTGCCGCGGGGGTGCGCGCCGCGCCGAGGTAGGCGTCGAGTTGGCTCTTGCGCAGCCCATAACTGTTCTGTGCGTTCGATGCGCCGCTGAGCAGCAACGCCTCGACTTGGCCGAGCAATGCTGCCTGTTGCGTTGCCGACAGATAGGTGCCTGCCGAGCGGCCGAGACGTGACACGATTCCCGAGGCGATTTGTTCGTCGCGTTCGCCGGGCAGCTCGCGCACCGCCGTTGCGATGAATTCTGTCGGAGGGAGGCGCGCGTCTCGCAGAAGATCCCAGAGCGCGCCCCACAGCATTGCGCGCAGGAAGGGGTCGCGCACGTCACCAATGTGCGCTTGAAGCCATTGCGTACTGTGCGCGTCGAGCATCACGAGTCCGTACGCATTGTCGTTCGCGTTTGCGAAAACAAAGTCAGGCGCTGTGCGTCCGGTGGCTGCAGTCACGACAGTCGTCTCCGCTTTGATCTCGACTGGGAGAGAGAGTGATGCAGCTCCGCCTGAATACAGTGTGAGCTCGGTCCGCATCGGCCACACGCCCCGCCCCGACAGTTTTTGGGCCGGATGTTGCACGAGGGTCAGTCGGCGAATCTTGCCATCGGCGATGTCCAGCCGTTGTTCGAGCACGGGCATGCCGGGGCGCAGGATGTACTGTTTGCCCCAGTCACCAAGTGAGCGGTGCGACGCGTTTCCGATTGCGGCGAGCAAGTCGTTCCACGTCGCGTTGCCGTAGGGGTGGGTGACCAGGAAGTTGTGCACGCCCGCGCGAAACGCCGTATCGCCGACGAGATAGTTGAGCTGCTTGAGGATTCCCGGCGCCTTGTTGTACACGATCGCGCCGTAGTTGCTCTTTGCCTGGTCGAGATTGGCCAACTCCTGCCACACCGGCGTCGTACCGGAAGTCTGATCGACGTCATAGGCAGCGGGCTTGTTCCGCAGATAGAAGGACATCCACGGATTGGGCAGGCCTTCGATGTCCTGCATCTTGGCCGCCATGTAGGTGGCGAACCCTTCTTTCAGCCAGAGGTCATCGAACCACCGCATCGTGACGTCGTCGCCGAACCAATGATGTGCGACCTCGTGGTAGATCGTCGCGCGCCGACCCAGCCGCTGAGTAAGGGTGGGCGGCTCTCGGTAGATGAACGATTCCTCATTGAACATGGTGACGCCGGGATGCTCCATGCCGCCGAATGGAAAAGCCGGGGACAGCATATATTGGAATTGCTGAAACGGGTACGGCACGCCGAAGTACTTGGCGAGCGAGCTGAGGGCCGAGCCGACTTGTGCTTGAAGCGAGTCGACCTCCACCTCGCTTGCGCGCGACGCGCGAACCCAAAACGCCGGCGTCGTCGGACTCGCGGCGAACTCCTTCCACGGACCTGCCGCGAAGGCGAACAGATATGTCGGGAGCGGATCCGTCTCGCGGAATCGGTAGGTCGCGAGTCCATTCGTCGTGTCGACGCGTTGCGTCACACCGTTGGCGAGGGCATGCCATTTTGCCGGCACGGTGAGCGCGAGTGTGAGCCGAGCTTTGAGATCGGGCTGATCGAAGCAGGGAAAGAGCAAGTTCGCGTCCGACGGAACGAGCAGCGTGTACAGATAGTCGGAGCCGTCCTTGTCGTCGTGAAATTTGATGATGCTGGCGCCGGCCGGCGCGATGGGCGTCGTGAAGTCGGCACTGATCGTGTTCTTTCCGACGCGGATGGCCGACGCAGGCACGCGCAGGTGTGCGCCGTTGAACGCCGGCTTTGCACCATTTGCCGCGCCGTTGACTGCGACGTTCGACAGACTCGGCCCACGGAAATCGAGGATGACGTCCGCCGATCTTTTCGCGTCGAACTGAACGACAATCGAACCGCGTGCAGTATCGGGGGCCTGCAGGGAGAGTCGCAAATCGTAACGAACATCGCTGAGCAACCGTGAGCGTTCCGTCGCGAGTTGGCGGGATACGCCCGGGCCGATGAGCGGATCCGCAGTTCCAGCGGATGTCATGACGAGCGCGCTGAAGAGCGCCGCCCACGAAGCGAGACGGGAAGGAGGGATCATACCAGACGGTACGTCGTTTGACCTACGTCGAGCAAGAGTCTCGAGAGTCTTGCGACGGACTCCGGACTACCCGCGCCGCTGCGCCAAATGCATCTTCATCCGCTATTCGCCGCGGTCACTCCAATCGCGCACGGACTACTCACAATTCCATGGGCCTTCGCATTGACTCCCAGCAGCGTGGACGACTCATCGATCGTTGTCGAACTCCTCCATCCCGATGCTCGAGCGCCGAAGCGCGCGACGGCCGGTTCAGCCGGCTATGATCTCTGCGCATACCTGCGGCTTCGCGCGGTGAAATGCTCTGATGGTCAGCGTGTGTGGGATGCCGCCGTGACCGACGCGGAAGGCGAGTCGCCGACTTTCACGCTCGAGCGCGGCATCACCGCACTCATCCCGCTCGGCTTCAAGGCACGGTTGCCCGTCGGCATCGAAGCGCAAATTCGTCCTCGAAGCGGAACCAGCTTCAAGAAGGGAATGCAGATTCCCAACGCGCCCGGCACGATCGACTCGGACTATCCGGACGAGTGGATGGTGATCGTTCGCAATCCGAACGAACACGCCATTCGCATTGACCATGCGGAGCGGATCGCTCAGATGGTCTTGTCGCGTTACGAAGTTCTGCAGATCGAGGCGGGAAGCGTTTCAGTCAGCACGACCCGCGTCGGCGGCTTTGGAAGCACCGGCGGATAACGCGACGCAAACGTTCGCTGACAAACAAGCAGGGCCGCCGCGGCGGAAGCCACGACGGCCCTTCCTTCTGTTTGATTTAACCGGAACTGACAGGCTTCCGGTTCGCTAAGTTGAAGAACCTTAGCGGCTTCCGGCGATCCTGCCGTTACGCGTTCCGCTAGACAATGGATCACCTCCTCGGTTTCGGGTTCGACATGTCCTCACGTCGCGATTTCTGCGACGGTATTCGTACCCTATCGCAGGGACCCTGGTTCCGCAACTTTTGAGAGTCAGTTTTTGCTTTTCTCCCTCCGGTTTTCGCGAATGAAGCGCTCCAGCATCTCTCTGTCGTCCACCTTTCTCGCTTGTCTCCTCGCGTGCCCAGGCGTCTTGCTTTCTCAGCAGGCGAGCTCTGCATCGAACTACGATCAAGCCGTTCAGAATTGGACGCGAGGCAATTATCCGGCGGCGATTCAAAAGCTGATCTCGGTGCTGTCAGCCGCGGACGGCGGCATGTACGTCGAGCGCACGGCGCTGCTCACTGGTGAGCTGTATCGCACCACTGAGATCACGACCGACGGGCGCACGCCTCGCTGGGGATCGACGGGGAAATTCGCGTCGTACGAAGTCGGGGCCGGCGCCGGCCGCGTGACGCGCGTTCTCAGCATGAGCGGGGCACCGCAAAAGATCGCCGAAGTCCACGGATCCAACTTCGTGTTTGCGCCGGGCGACCAACGTGCGGCGTACATCTCCGTTCGCGAGACGCCAGAACTGGAGAAGGCGCGACAAGATCTCGATCGGGCCACCAAAGACGCCGATCGCGCAGCGCAGACACAGGCTCAAACAGAAATCGCTCGGCTCGAGGCAGAGAACTCTTCACTCGTTCTTCACGATCTCGGAACTCACCAAGACCGCGCGATTGATGACGGCGGGCTTCGCAAAGTCTCGCTCGCCTGGTCGTCGGATGGAAAGACGCTCTACGCCGTTGGCGCGCCGAGTGGCGAGACGCGAAAGACCGACATCTTTGCGTTGAATGTCGATGGCGGTTCTCCGTCGGCGCTCACGACGGACGACAGCGTGAAGACGGACGTGGTCGTTGTTCCCGGCGGTCGATATCTCCTGTTCACTGCCGGCGCACGCAACCCACTCGCGCGAGGCGGTGCAGGCGGGCGCGGCGGCGGTGCTGGTGGACCTGGCGTCCGCGCGAGCACGTTCGGCATGCTCGATCTGCAAAGCCACGCGACGCAGTACTACACCGGAACATCGCCCGCCGTCTCGGCGACCGGCTCCGCCATTGCATTCCTCGGCAAGAGCGCCGGCGAGTTCGCCATTAGCGTTCTATCATTGCCGGCGACCGGCGCCCCCGTCGTCGTGCGACATTCCACCGATTCGCTTGCAGCGCCGGCGCTGTCGCCGTCGGGGGAACGCGTCGCCTACCAGATGATGCCGGAGCACGATTGGGAGATTTACACCATCGGTCGCGACGGCAAAAACGAAACACGGGTGACGCGCGAGATCCAGCACGACGTGCTGCCCAAATTCATCGATGAGTCGTGCATCATCGCTGCGCAGGGCGAGCCGCGGCACCGTCGCTCGTTCGTCTATGACTTGAATGCACACACGCGAAAACGCTTGTTCGACAACAACACCGTGCGAACGATCGCGCCGGAGTATGAGTGGGTGCCGAGCCCGAACGGCGAGCGTTTGTTGATTGTCGCCGAGCGTGACGGGGACACTGTTTCGCCAGAGCGCGGCGTGTATTTGATGGACCTCACGCAAAAGGTCACGGCGTCCGACCTCCTCGCTCGACTCAAGCACAACTTGGCCGTCGAGCAAAGACTTCGCGCGAATGGTCAAGCGTCCTACAAACTGTTGGCGCCGCAAATCCAGAGTGTGACGTCGCAAATCTCGACCGACCGCATTTACTCATACGAAAAAGCGTTGTTCGATTTCGACTCCAAGCACGTCACCAAGCCGGGCAACGCCAAGGCGCGCCAGTATTTGTTCGATACGTACAAGTCGTTCGGCTACGAACCGGTGATGCAGGAGTTCGACACCCGAGCCACGGCGCAGCAGCCATCGGCGCACACGGCGAACGTCTACGTCACGATCAAGGGCACCGTGAATCCGGAGCTCATCTACGTCGTTGGCAGTCATTTCGACTCGCGTGCTGAAGGCCCGGGCGCTGACGACGACGCCTCGGGAACGGCGGCCCTGCTCGAGGCCGCGCGCGCGCTCGCCAAGCACCCGATGCCCGCGACCGTCGTGCTTGTCTCGTTCACCGGCGAAGAGGCCGGCCTTCTCGGGAGCCGCGAGTTCGTTCGACAGGCCGGCGTCAACAAGTGGCACATCGTGGGCGCGCTCAACAACGACATGATCGGTTGGGCCAACGACGACCGGTTGGACAACACGATTCGGTATTCGAATCCTGGCATTCGCGACATTCAGCACGCGGCGGCGATGCAGTTCTCGAACCTCATCACGTACGACGCGCTGTACTTCAAGAGCACAGACGCCGCGGCGTTTTACGATGGGTGGGGCGATATCATCGGAGGCATTGGATCGTACCCCGTGCTCGGCAATCCGCACTATCACATGCCGCACGACAATTTGGAGTATGAAAACCACCAGCTCATCGCCGAGGTGAGCAAGACGACCGCGGCGACGATCATGCTGCTCGCGTCGAGTCCGTCACGCCTCACAGGTCTTGCTGTCGCGGCTTACGACGGCAAGTCCGCCGACCTCACTTGGACCGCGAGCCCGGAGAAGGGCATTAAGAAATATGTCGTGGCGTGGGGCTCGGACATCGCGGCGTCGTCGACGTCGCCCGCCGCGTTGGCCTCGACTGCCGCGCACAGCGTTGTGGTGACGGAGCCGCACGCGAAGATCACCGGGATCACGCCAGGGACGACCGTTGCCGTCAAGGCGGTCAACGCGCGTGGGCTCGAAGGCTGGGATTGGGCGCGAATTGTCGTCGGGCAGCAAAAGGCCGGGGTCGCATCCCAGCGCTGAGAAGATTGCCAGAACTTCCAGTCGCGTTTCGCCGTAGGTTGGTCAAATGACTACCGCGACCCGTGCGTCCGCAATCGAACGTCGCTGGCCGTACCTCGCGATGAGTCGGTCGCACCGGTACAGCATCCTGTTCGCGCTTCCGCTGCTCCTGGGCTACGAGGCGCTTGCGGCAATGCTGGCCAAGCCCGGCAAGGGCGAGCTGCGCAACGGCGCGGACGCACTGCTTCGGGGCGCATTCACGGCCATCGCCGGTCGCCACGGTTCAACGATCTTCATGGGCCTGATCATTCTCGTCGGTCTGGGATTCGTCATACGAGACATCCGGAAGACCGGCGATCGACCGAGGCCACGCGTGTTCATCGGCATGCTCGCCGAATCGATCGCGCTCGCGGGCGTGTTTGGTGTCGTCATCGGCGTGACGACGGCGAAACTACTTGGCTCGCTCCACGCATTGAGCATTGCGCCCGCGGTCGACACGATTGCGCACACCAGTTGGACAACGCGGTTGATGCTCTCGCTCGGCGCGGGCCTGTACGAAGAACTGTTCTTCCGAGTGTTGCTCGTAACCGGGCTCGCAGCCGGCGCGCGAATCGTTCTCGGACTGAGCCGGCGCGGCTCGGGAATTCTCGCGGCTATCGTAGGCGCGTTCATTTTTTCGGCGTTCCACTACATCGGCCCGTACGGCGATCCACTCCAATTGCAGTCGTTCGTCTTCCGAATGTTGAGCGGCTTGGCGTTCAGCGGACTGTATCTCGTCCGTGGATTCGGCATCACCGCGTGGACTCACGCGCTGTATGATGCGTTTCTCTTGCTGGCGTAGCGCGTAGCGATTTACCGAAGCCCCAGCAACTCGGCGTAGACGTCGAGCGCACGTGGATCGCCGGATTGTCCGAGCCAATAGATCGCTGCCTTTCGCGCAGCCGCGTGGCTCGCCGTGCGAGCGATGTCGATGAGCGCCGGAACGCTTTCACCCCTGGGGCGTTGCGTCAACACGAACACCGCGTGCGCGCGCATCTGGTCCTCGTCCGATTCGGCGCCGCTTGCACCTGAATCAGCGATGCCGAGGTGATACGCTACGCCGCTCGAGAGCCAAGCGAGCGCCGATTGCCGGACATCCCGCGGCCGATTTGCATCGCGCGCCACTCTCATGAACAGAGGCCACGGGTCTTCGGCATCGGCGAGCACACGTGGCAACATTGCCTGCGACCCCAACCGTTGACCGCCGCGTGCCACAAGCTCGTCGAGCCACGCGGCCGCTTCGGTCGCACCAACATTGAGCGTGCGCGTCGTTGCTTCCGTCGCGGGAATGGGTCCGACGTAGACGCGCAGTCGCGTGACCTCGCCACTCAGAACCGTTGCGACAACTCGCGCTGGACCGCGCACACACTGCCGGTTTTCCCACAACCCGTGACCGGACCAAGTGTCCTCGCCCGAGTATCGCTGGTTGCGTCCAAGGACATTGCCGATGGAACCTGATCCATCGCCGCACGCGCCGGGACGGCTCGGATAGATCACCTGGACGACACCATCGGATGCCGCCACGCGATGACCGACCGTCTGCCCGCCGGCCGCCGCAACGCCGGCGGCAAGGAGAAGAGGCAGCACGAACGGCGTGCTTCGCATTGGAGTCGCCTCAGCGCGTCAGGATGTCTTGCAGGAACTTCAGTGCTCTCGGATCTCCACTCTGCCCGAGCCAAAACATCGCGCGTTTTCGAATCTCTAAATCACGATCATGCTTCGCGACGTCGATCAGCTTTTCGATCGCGAGGTCGTCATGCCGCTGAGAGATGACGAAGGTGAAATGCTCGCGGAGCTCAAACGGTTTCAGATCAGCATAGAGCGCCGCCAGTTCAGCGGTCTGCACGTCTCCGTCGCCAAGCCAATACAGTGCCTGTTTCCGCGACTCCAACGGCGCATTGCTATCTCGAACGAGGCGACTGAACTCAGGAGACAAATTCACCTGGTCGGCGAATGCCGCGGCCGATATCGCGTCGCCTGCACTCGTCCCGGCGACGGTGCGAGCAAGCTCGATGAGATAGCGCGCTGCGTCGGCGGGCGAGACGTCGCCCAGATTCGTTTCAGACGACGATGCCGTCCATCGTCCGCCAACCCATTTTCTGACGCTGATCGTCTGTCCGTCGGTCCGCCCGAGCGCGACGCGCACCGGGCCGGCGACACATGTGCGTTGCCGCTCGTCCGACGCGAAACTCGAACGCGCGTTGCGCGTCCACACGTTGCCAGTGCCGTCGCCGCACACGCCAGGACGCGCCGCGAACGTCAGGAGAACGATGCCATCGCGAACCGCATTGACGCCCGCCGCGATCGATTGGGCTGTGAGCGACCGTGCTCCGAGCGGCACCGTCGCCAACAGGCCCACGATCGCGAGCCGTGCGTTTCTCACCGCACGATGAGGTCGAGGATGAACTGCTTCACGCGCGGATCGTTCTTCTGGCCCAGCCAATAGAGCGCCTGTTTTCGCATCTCGATATCAGGATCGTTCTTCGCGACCGCCATCAACTTGTCGACGGCCGCCGACTCCTTGCGGGTGGAGTAGACATACAGCACCTGCCTCTGCACGTCCGGGTCGTTGCGTGCCTGATCGTAGATGACGCTCATCTACGATCAGTCGACCAGGTTCTGTTGCCCGACCCAGTAGATGGCGTTGTTACGACTTTCTGCATCGAGGTTTTTGTCCTTGGCCATGTCGACCAGCCACTGCGTCGCCTGGGGCGACTTCAGCCGGACGATCGCCTGAATGATCTGGCTATGTACGTTCTGACTCTTCGTGCTCTTGTAGAGCGCGCGAAAGAAATCCAGATCGGCGAGACCAGTGTCACCCAGCAAGTAGGTCGCTTGCCCCCGCACCTCCTCAGGGAGCTTCTCGTCCTGCGCGGCTCGACGCAGCGCGGCGCCGGCGCGCTCGGTCTTCACTTGTGAGAGCGCGTAGACGGCCTTGTTGCGCAACTCAGTGTCGTGACCCGTGAACAGGATGGAATCGAGCGCAGCGGTGGCGCGATCGGAATGCGTCGTCCCCAGATAGTAGATGGCGTCCGACTGCACTTCAGGGCTTGGATCATTGCGAGCCACGTCGAGGAGCGTGGTCACCACATCGTCCCCCTTGCGCGACCCCATCATGTACACGGCGGTCTTCCGCAATTGCACGCGACAGGGATCCCGTTGCGCCAGCACCTGTTTCACGATCGGGAGCGCGTCGCTGGGATTCATGCTCATGAGGCCCTGGAGCGCGGCCATTCGCATTTCGTCATCGGCACCGGAGCACTTGCCCGGCTGCTGCAGCTTCTTTGCTTCATCGGCGATGTCGCCGGCGGCGCGCGAGTCGCCGAGGCTGGCTTGCGCGGACCGAATGCGCGTCAGAAGATCGTCGTCGGCGCTTGCGGCCATGGGATACGTCTTCCGCTGCCGATCGATAGACGCCAGCGCCTCGTCGAGATCTGCCTTCCGACGACGGTCCACCCCGAGGTGGTAGAGTGCCCACCCGTTCCAGTACAGCGCTTCGCCCACGCTCTTGGACTCCGGATACTGGTCGACCACTTGCTTGAACAGCGTCGACGCACGCCGGTAGTCGTTGTCGGTTACCGCTTGGCGACCCAGCCGGTAGAGCGAGTCTCCAGGATCGCCGCCCGGTGCCGCGCTTCGAACCGGCGCATTAGCCGCACTCGGCGTGCGCGTCCGTTGGGCGTGGCTTGCGTTGGCGATCATCGCCATGCCGCACGCAAGAGTCAGGGTCAGAGCCTTCGTCATCGTTGAATCCTCAGGTGCCGGCCGGAAGGTTCCGGCCGGGATTAATGCCGTGCAGTTTCGCGATCACGCTGCGCTTGCTGATCGATTGATCTATGAGATCCAGGTCGTCCGGACTGTTGGTTCCGCGTGTCACGTATTGGGTGATTTGCGCAATCACGAGATCGAGGTCTTCGAGCAGCCGTCGCATCGTGGGATCTTGGCTCGCGGCCGATGACTCGAGCATGCGGGTGGTGCTCAGCAACTCACGCGACCACGCGGCGATCTCGCGATCGACCTCACCGCGGCGCGCGGACGATCGAAACGCGGTGATCATCGCTTCGCTTCCGGCCAGATGCTGCAACATCACGAACCGGTAGGCGAGATTGTTCGACTGAGCATCTCTACCAGCGACGGTCGCCGTCGCAAGCTCTTTTGCGCGTTGGCCAGTACTTCTGGTTTGTTCGCGAAGCTTCCGAACTATTTCGTCGTCGGGAGTTGTCTTGGCCCCGGCAGCCACCGCGGTTGGCGGAACCAACGACGGCGATTTGGCGCCGAGCGTGTCTCTGCTTGGCGCAGACGAGTTGGACGAGTCGCGACGAGTGGTAGCCGGGTTTTTGGCCAAATGTTGAGCCGCGGTCGGCTGCTCGAGGCGGCGCCCGATCGCGATGCCGGCATACAGGATGATTCCCGCAGCCACGGCGGCGCTCGCCCAAATCCACGCCGGCCGATGCTTCTCGGCCGCGACGATCGGGGTGCGAGGCGCACTAGCGCGAGCCGCCTGGACGCGCGCCCAAATCTCTTCGCGTGGTACAGCGCCGGGCTCGTTGTAGTCGCGCGTCCCGTCCGCCAGCAGTTCGTCCATTCGATCGTCGTTCATGCGATGGGATCTCCCGCAAATGCCGCCAGCGCCAAGCGGAGCTTTGCCCGCGCGTCGAACAGCCGTGCTTTTGACGTTCCAACGGGAATGCCGAGCGTGCCGGCAATTTCGTCGTGCGTGTATCCCTCGACGTCGTGCATCAGGAACACCGGGCGCAGTTTCTCCGAGAGAGCGTCAACCGCGGAATGCAGTCGGGCCTTCAAGTCTGCGGTGAAACCCGCGGGTGGAACCGAGAGCCCCGGTGAGTCATCGATGCTGTCCGTCCGTCCCCGAATTCGCTGCACCTTTCGCAATCCATTGAGCGCGATCGAGACGGCGATCGTGTGTAGCCAGGTTGCGAGCGACGCGTCGCCGCGGAACTGCTCGAGCCGCTCAAAAGCGCGAATGAAGGTTTCCTGCGTGAAGTCCGCCGCGAGATCGGCGTCGCCCGCCATTCGATGCATCAGGCGATACACGCGCTCGACGTGCGCGTCGTACAGCGCCCGTTCGGCGAGGGAATCGCCGGAGAGGCACCGATGAACCAACTGACGGTCGACAACTCGCGGGTTTTCGGACACTACTCTCGGACTAAGCCAGGCGCGCAGCGTGTATCAGAACCAACCCATAGACACGACTGGGGCGGGGAAGGTTGGGTTCTGGTTTAGGGGCCCTTGAACGTCTTAGAGCGCGGCGGCGAATTCTCGAACGACATCGGCCACCGACTCCACCGAATGAATGCCGGCGACGCTCTTCCCGGCCTGCCAGTAGTCCTCCGCGCCCGACGAGCTCAGCGACGTCTTCTTGAGACGCCTGAGGGACCGGAGATTGTAGATCGTCCGCATCCAGTACTTCATCTTGCGATGGCGGAGCATGAAGCGAGCGATGGGGCCGGCGCGCGTTCCGAGACGGCGGATGTAGTCGTTATTGATGACGGCCACAGGCAACCCCGTCAGCCGCTCCGTCAACACAATATCCTTCGGCTCGGCCGCCACGATCGCTTGTTTGTAGTCGGCGTGGGCAAGGCATTCGGTCGTTGCGATGAACCGGGTGCCCATCTGCACGCCGGCGTATCCCAGGTCCATCATGCGGCGAAAGGTCTGAGGATCGCCAACGCCGCCGGCGCAAATCACGGGTAGTCCGAGATCAGAAACCTGGTCCAGGAGCGCCTGTGGCGAGAGATGTCCGGCATGTCCACCCGCCACGTTGTTCACGGCTATGAGTCCGTGGACGCCGCCCTGGATGGCCTTCAAGGCCCACTTCCGTTCCGTGACGTCATGGTAGACGACCCCGCCTACCCGGGCCGCTTTGTCCACCACCCAGCGCGGGTTGCCGAGCGACGTCACGAAGAACCGAACGCCCTCTTCGAGCGCGATGTCGACCCAGCGTTCGAGTCGTTCTCGATAGAGTTTCGAGGACTGTTCGATCAGCGCATTCATGCCAAAAGGGCGGTCAGTCGACTTCTTGATGAGTTGAAGTCCCTCACGAAAATCGTGGCCGTAGACGTACGTCATCGACACTGGTTGGACGACACCGATGGCGCCGGTTGCCGAGGCGGCGGCGACGAGCTCGGGGTTAGAGCAGGGGTACATGGCGCCGCAGATGATCGGGATCTGGATCCCGGCTTGTCGGGTGAACGCGGTCTCGGGTGAGGGCATTTCGCTTCGGAATTGGGCTTGGTGTCGAGATTTTGGCGACGAATTTAGCCTGTTGAAAACAATGTCATCATGTACGTCAGACCATATCGGTCAAACACTTATAATTATGCCAGTTGCAGATTTATCACAAATATTTCCAGTACGTGAACAGAGCGCTTTTCGCTGCTTTTTGCCCCATGATTCGCCGTCGGCGTACCGTTCTAGTTGCAAATCAAAAGCGGAATCAAGTGCGCTCGAAACACAACGCAAATGGGGCGGGCCGACGATCGGCCCGCCCCCATCTGCATTCTTCGCACGATCGCGTCACTCGACTTATGTGGTCGGCAACGCGACCAGCTTCGTGCCGAACTTGGTGTTGATCACGTTGATCAGGTCGTTCGCGAGCACAACATGTGCGGCCGCCGACGGATGGACTCCATCAAGCGAGAAGTACTGCCCAAATATCAGGGTCGTTGGGGTGGTGAGGTTCGGGAACGGCGGGATCGCGCCGCTAGTTCTGAAAGCGGCCAAGGTTGGATTGGGATCGTAGTAGGCGAAGCCAATACTGTCCGCCTTGGCTTTGATGTAGGCGTTGTAGCCGTTGATCGTCGCGGTCACCGTTGCCTGTTCGGCGACGTCCAGAATGCCGTTGTCGCCGGGGTCACCTGTGCCGCCGCCGGCGACCTTCTGACAATAGATGGCTCCGCCTTGCGCCGGCGTCCGAGCAGCGATCGCTGGCAGGTACTGGAAGTTCACCAACGCGCCCGCTGCGGCTCCGGCGCACGTGATCGGGTCGAGCGTCACCGGCCGTCCGGCTACCTGGCTTGCCGCTCCCCGCACTGCGGCACTCGCGTCGATGAGACCGGCTTGGAACATTAGCGGGGTCTGCGCGACTTGAACCACGCCGATCAACACACCCTTGAGGGCCGGCGCACCGGCCATCAGTTGGGTGATCATCTTGGCGTAATTGGAAATGAAGGTCGGCACGGTCGTCGCACCCGCCGGGAGTCCTCCGAGCGCCGGGGCAAGAATATCGTTGTTGCCAACCCAGACGGTCGCGAAGGTCGGCTGAATATCCAGCGCCTTCTGGACCATCGTCTTACCGCCCAGGAACAGCTCGACCAGCGGGTTCGCGTTTGGCCCAACGTCCATTGTCGGATCTGCCGTGGCGATACCGGGGACAGCGACGTTGTTCAGATTAGCCGTGATTCCAGATCTGGGCGGGAGGCCGCAGGTACCCGCGTTCGATCCAACGCCGACTCGAGCACCGGTGAGCGTGTTGCTGATCGGCGGCGGACAGCCGGGCATGACGAGCGACGGGTAGGCCATGCGCGTTCCCATCTGGCGAGCAAGCAAGACGGGGTACGCCAGCCTCTGCGTGGAGTCGTTGATTCCCCCCGATTGGTATCCGGCCGTGATACTGTTTCCGATCGAGACGTAACTCTTGAAGAGCGGATCGACGACCGCGGGCCCAAGGACGGGCGGTTCGTTCCCGCAGGCGACCATTGCTCCGGCTGCGCCGAGCAGGAGGGCGCCGCGAACTACTGCGTGCGTGCGTGACATGCGTTCGTCTCCTGGACGGTTAGAAGTTGGCTTTGAGGGTGACCGAGAAGACGTTCGCCGAGAGGGTGTAGACGCCCGTGTTCATTTGGTCGGCGGTCGCGGTCGTGTTGACCTTGTCGCTGCGGTCGACGATTCGGCCCCGCGCGCCCGGAGTCGCGATGTGCGCGAACGACGCATCGAGCGACCACGTCTTCATGAAGGGAATGCCTGCGCCAACCGTGTAGTAGGCGCGATCCTGCTCGGGAAGCAGTGGCGTGACGGTCTCAGGCGGCGCGGCGCTGGCAACACCGGCGAACCCGGCGCGGAGCTTCCATCCGTCGGTCGGAATGGTGTACTCGACGCCAAGTCGAACGGCTGATGAGTTGGCGTACTTCTCGAAAATCTGGCGACTGCTCGCGGCCGCGGGGCCGGCGAAATTCACCGGGAGGACGTCGAAGCGCTTCCAGCCGATCCACGCGTAGTCGCCTTCGAGCAGCCAGTTCTTGTAGCCACTGAATGCGATGCCGGCCTGGATCTGTGCAGGGTGAGTGATCTTGGTGGACACCTTCTGATTGACGAGTGCTCCACCCGCGGCGAACTGCGGGGCCACGAGGTCGTCAATTTTTGTCCCCTTGGTGAAGGGCGGAGTCAGACTTCCGCCGATGATCAAGTTCGTGGGCGTCTGCGTGAATACCGCGTCGGCGTCGTCGTACTTGAACTCCAACGGGGTCAGGAAGCGCGCGCCGAGGCTCCACTCCGGCGTGGGCTGTCCGGAGATCGCGATCTGCGCTCCGTACGCCATTGCGCTGCCGTTCAACTTCACGCGCGCGAATTCAGTGCCGGTGGCAATCCCCAATTGGCCGAATTTTGGCCCTCCCGCGGAGGTGAACTGGTCAGCTAGGTCCACCGCCTGAGTCAGCTCGACGGTGGAATGGCCGATCACCGGCCCTCCGCCAATCGACCACTTGGGGGTGACCTGCCAGGCGAAATTCGGCTGAACGTAAAACGTCGCCAGCGCTGCCTTTCTCGCGAGGAACCGTCCGGGAAATTCGTCGGTCCACTGCGAGGTCAGGCCGTAGGGAACGTAGAATCCAATGCCGTATGCGGCTTTGCTGTTGGGCGCGTGATAGTTGATGAACGCGTGAGGAATGATCTTGGTCGGAACGTCAGCATCCCATTTGCGCCTGGTCGTGTCTTGAAGGAAGGCGGCCTTGATCGAGATGGCCGCGGCACCGGCCGAGATGCTCCAGCCGTTCAACGACGTTGTGGCGGCCGGGTTCCAGTAGATTGCGGACGCGTCGCGGCACGGTGATGCGGTGACGGCGTAGCCACGAGCGACGGCGCACGATCCAATCTCATTGAGGCCGAACGCCTGAGCCGACAGCGCACAGGGTATGCCTAGCGCCGCGGATGACAGCAACAACAACCGCGTGAGACGATAGACCTTCATTCCATCCTCCTGTTGGTGGCGCGAGCATTCACTGAAGCTCGTCGCGTGAGGCAGCGCCGATTGACACATCGCCGGCTGTCGCTCCCCTCGGACCACGTTGCCCGATCTCGGAACCTGAGGAGGGGGAATATATGGAGAAGCACACGTCGTGTCGCCTCTAGCGAGTGGGCTCACACGCAAAGTATTTCGAGCGCTGTCAGGGAATCATTGACATTCATATGGAGTCGAGATGACTGCACCACGAGTGGACGCCGGCGACGCCACCGTTCGAATTGTGGGAACGGTGACGGAGCAGTCGGTGCGTGTTCTGACGCCCGATGCGGTGAGCTTCGTTGTTCGTTTGCATCGGGAATTCAATCCGCGGCGGGAAGAACTCCTGGCTCACCGCGCCGCCAAGCGCGACCGCCTGGACGCCGGCGAATCACTGGGCTTCCTGTCCGAGACGGCGGCCATTCGCGCGGGTGATTGGCGCGTGGCCGCTACTCCGGGCGATCTCGATGACCGGCGGGTCGAGATCACCGGCCCGGTCGATCGCAAGATGATCATCAACGCACTGAACTCGGGTGCGCGCGTGTTCATGGCCGATCTCGAGGACGCATCATCGCCGACGTGGGACAACGTCGTGGACGGGCACGGGAACTTGATGGATGCGGTACGTCGCCAACTCTCGCTCGATGCACCCGATGGAAAGAGCTACCGTCTCAATGAGCAAATTGCCACGCTCGTCGTGCGACCGCGCGGCTGGCACATGCTGGAGTCACACCTGCAAATCGACGGAGCGCCCGCCTCGGCGAGCCTGTTCGACTTTGGGTTGTACGTCTTTCACAATGCTCGCGAGCTCATGGAACGGGCCAGCGGACCGTATTTCTATCTGCCGAAACTGGAGAGCCATCTCGAGGCTCGGCTCTGGAACGACGTATTCGTGTTCGCTCAAGAAGCATTGGGAATTCCGCGCGGGTCCATTCGCGCGACGGTCTTGATCGAAACGATCCCGGCCGCCTTTGAGATGGACGAGATTCTCTATGAACTGCGGGAGCACGCCGCGGGGCTCAACGCGGGTCGTTGGGACTATTTGTTCAGCATCATCAAGACGTTCCGAACGCGCGCCGACTCCGTTCTTCCGGATCGCGCGCAGCTGACGATGACCGTGCCGTTCATGCGCGCTTATTCGCAGCTCCTCGTGAAGACGTGTCACCGTCGTGGGGCGCACGCGATTGGAGGCATGGCCGCGTTCATCCCCAATCGGCGTGATGCGGACGTCAATGCGCGCGCGATGGCCAAGGTGCGGGAGGACAAGGAGCGTGAATCGGGCGACGGCTTCGATGGAACGTGGGTCGCGCACCCCGATCTCGTTCCGGTCGCTCGCGAGATCTTCGATCGCAAGCTCGACACTCGGCCGCATCAGAAGGACAATTTTCGCGACGACGTCAACGTCGACGCGTCACAACTCTTGAATTTCAGTGTGCCGGGCGGCGCCGTCACGCTCGCGGGAATCGAAACGAACATCGATGTCGCGCTTCAGTACATCGAAGCGTGGTTGCGCGGGCAGGGTGCCGTGGCGATTCACAACTTGATGGAAGACGCGGCCACCGCGGAGATCTCACGCTCTCAACTGTGGCAGTGGGTTCAACAGGCGACACCGATTGCCGATGACGGGACGATGAGCGGCGCCGGATACCGAGACATTCGCGACCACGTGCTGGAATCACTCCGGGCCGGCGGTCGGTCCGATGCGCGTTGGACCGACGCGGCGGCCTTGCTCGACCTTCTCGTGCTCGGAGACTTCGAAGAGTTCCTGACCGTCCCAGGATATCGCTTGCTCGAATCCTAGTTTCGGCGGCGTGCGCAGTCGGCGGTCACCGACGCTAGGGATTGAGCACAAGACTCACGTAGGCGCGCACTCGACGGCGGAACGGCGCGTCGAGTGATTTTCCGATGCCGATCTGCGCGCGGGCCGCCGGTGTTCCCGCGAGCGGAATCGCACCAACGGACTGTGACCAATCGAGCCCAATGACGCGATGCCAGATCGCAAAACGCTCCCCGGGTTCGGCGACGGCACCGGCCCAGAAATACGGCGAGAGCGGTTGTGCGAAAAGTGTGATACGGTAGGCGAGCGCAGCCGGTCCAATCGCCGTGCCGGTGGGGAGAACCGGCATGGCGACGCGCTGAGTCAACTGCGCCGCGTCGAGAAGAACGGAAGGTCCGCCGCCGAGCGCAAATTGTTCGAAGGGGTCGGCGTCGGAGTTTATGCGCCCGTAAAATGCCGTCGCGGCAAGTGGGAGTGCGCCTGGTCCCGACATCGAGATGCCGGCGGTTGCTACGCCACGCGAAATGCGCGCGTCGACTGACTGCCCGACCGTAATATTGGCTCCGAGTGTTTCTGTGATGTTGACGGCGTCGGCGCGCTGCGTCCACGCAACGGCGCCGTGAGCGAACATCATCGCGCGCCGGCTGGTTCGCGCGTTCGTATCCGGCTGCGATGCGAAATTGCGGATTTGCGAGAGGCTCGCTCCGAGACGAAAGCGAGACGCCCACGTGTCGTACTGTTGCGTGCCGTCGATCGAGAGTTGGCCTCCCGTCAAACGCGCATCCAGAGCAGTCAATGGGGGAACGTCGGACCGAGTCGTGCTTGGCCGCTGCTCCGCACCAAACGCTGCGAGGCGAATGGACGGTCGAGTTCCTCGCCAGGTGGCGCTCGCCGAGCCGCCGCGCCAACTCGCGGCATCGCCAGCCGCCGCGGTGGCGATCACCTCGCTCCGCGCGATGAGATCGGTGCTCGTCAAGGCGAGCGCGCCGCTGAATCCGTCGGCGTCCGCGGCGGGCAGCGGAATCCAGCGGAAGAGTCGCGGCGTCAGTCCAAAGCTTCGTGGCGGCAACGTTGCGTTCTCGGCGAACGACGCGACGTGGGACGGGGCGAGCGACACGGCCGGAATGTCTGACGTGTCGCGTGCGGCGCCTGCGGCCACCTGGAGCTGCATCGGTCGAGAAACCCGAGAGACGCGACGTACGTCGTACCCGCGCGAATACAGCGACAAAAACCAGATCGTGCTGTCGCTGCCATTCGAGGCAGGGGCAACCGCGGCACCCGTCACCCAGGTGAGCGGGCGGACGTCGTGTCGTTGGAGATCTATCAATTGGAGATTTGGAATCCCGTCGCCGTCCCACACGGCTACGATCGTTGTCGCATCGATCCACTCGCCGTCGTAGACATTGCCCGTGGAGGGACCAACCACCGAGACCTCCGCCGACGTCACAGTGCCGGTCGCGAGTCGCCACCCATGGCCGTCGTGAACGGACATGAGTATCCGAGTGCCGTCGGGAGAAAAACGCGGGCGGTAGAACGACCGCGATGGGCTCCCGCGCAAGACGGTCGTGAATGTACCGTCGGCGAGATTCACTGACACGACATCGCACCAACCACCGTGACACTGAATCGCGATCGCGGTCCGTCCGTCAGGACTCGGGTCGGCATCGCGCAGGGACGCACCATGCGTGACTCGACGAACACCGCCGTGACCAGGATCCCAAACGTACAGATCGGGTCGGAGCGAGCCGTCGCCCTGAGACGTGTTTCTCCAAAGCAGCACGCGTCCATCGCGGAGAAAGCGCGGTGAGGCATATGATCCTCCACCGCGCGCGCGCAGAGTCGCGATCTGCTTCTTGGGAGGCGGATAGATCGGCCTCGCCGGGACATCATCGGGATCTCGGCGCAGTAACAGCGAATCGCGTCGAGCCTTGCCGGTGTCTGGCTCGGCGCCGGTGCTCCAAATGACGACGCGCGATGGCGCCGTGGCTGAGCGGAGGACGAGCGCGACACGCTTGCCGTCGTGGGAGATGGCGGGGTCGCCTGTCTCCCATGCGAGATGTTGAATGATGGAACTAGTATCTGGGCCGGACGCGGCCCGCTGCGCGCGCTGAACGCCAAGCGACTTCCCGGTCAACTCCGCGCTGAATCGGCCGTAGAGCGCGCGCGGGCTTTCGCCGAACACGCCGCTGAATGCTTCGTCGAAGCTTCGGTTCTGCCGCGCGGTGAGTCGACGCCATGTCTGAACGAGACTCGAGTCTCCGTTTCGCGCCACCAGCCATTCAAGGAACGCCGACCCCGCGAGGTACGCGAATTCGCCGCCCTCGAAACCGCCGGTCGCGTCGAGCTGTTCGTAGCGCGGGAGTTGTCCTTCGAGCGCCCACTGCCTGAGAAACGCCGCACGCCATGCGCCATGCGGTCGCCCGGATCCGCTGATACTTCCTTCGACGAACGTGGCGTAGCCTTCGATCACCCATCGCGGCGCGCGGATCGCCACGGGTCCGAGATCGACGGGAAGGGTCTGCCACAGCCGCCGCGTGAATGCGTTGCGCGATGGCCGCGTCAAGTGAGCGATGTGGGTGAATTCGTGGGAGAGAAGCATCTCGCCCCAGTTCTGGAATTCTCCGATGTCGTCCCGCGGGCTAGGAGGCGTCGCCCACAGGTTGATCACCGGTTGGTTGAGAAACGGCCATGCCGATCCGTTGGGGACTTGGTATGGATCGTCGACGACCACGTGCGTCTTGGCCGCAGGGGCGTGTCCCACCGTCCGTCCAACGACGGAATCGATCGCCTCGGCGTGCGACGCCACGGCGCGCGTCCATTCCTCGAGGTCGGCGGGGTAGTGAAAGGCGAAGTGGGCGGTCTCGATCGTGTGCCAGTCGAGCCATGAGCGAACTGTGAATTGGCCGGACAGGATCGACGGCGCCGCGATGGCCAGGACCACAGCCGCCGACAAGACTTGGCGCAAAAAAAGGACGGGGAATTTCCCCGTCCTTGCCGTCATCCGCATGTGCACCACTCCGTAAGAGCGCGAAATGCGCCCGGGTCAGACTTGCGTGCTGCGCCGACCGCCGACGCGGTCCATCAGCCAAGTGGCCGGAATGATGAACAGGGGCGTGAGGAAAAAACCCAGCAGCGTGTTCAGCCAGATCAGAGCAATGTAGAAGAGCCCGAGACCGATGCTGACCCAAAGCGTGCCGAGCGGACCGTGAGTTTCCAAGCGAACGCCCCTGAGAGGTTTGGTTGAACGCGGTAAGTATAGCCAAGGCCAATCGTGCGTTCCAGTCCTGAGCGGCCCTCGCGAGTGGAAAACGCTATCTTCTCGGACGTGACTCCACGCCACAGCACGCCGGTATGCCGAGCGGTACGAGCGGCGCTTGATGGGGGACCGGAGCGACGGTTCGTGATTGCGGTGTCCGGGGGAGTCGATTCCATGGTGCTCATGGACGCGGCGTCCGCGGTGGTTTCTCCGGAGCGTCTGACTGTAGCGACGTTCGACCACGCAACAGGGACGGCGGCGATCGATGCGCGTACGCTGGTCGAGGCCCGTGCAAAGGCAATGGGCCTCAGGTGTGTTGTTGGGCGTGCTACCGAGATGCTGTCGAGCGAGGCGGAATTGCGCGCGGCTCGCTGGGCGTTTCTTCGGAACGCGGCGGGCGACGGAGAGATCTGCACGGCCCATACGGAGGACGACCAGGTCGAGACAGTTCTCATGCGCGCGCTTCGCGATGCGGGTGCGCGCGGCCTTGCGGGGCTGTACGCCGAGAGTGACGTGGTGCGCCCGCTGCTCGGGGTGCGTCGCGCGGCTGTGCTGCGCTATGCGAGGGCGCACGACGTTCCGTGGGCGGAGGATCCGTCGAACCAATCGCCCCGGTTCCTTCGGAATCGTGTGCGGCGCGACCTGTTGCCGGCGATGCGACGGGCGCACCCGTCGATTGACGTCGAGCTTCTGACGCTGGCGCGCGACGCGGCTGACTGGCGCCAGGAGGTTGAAGCGTTCGTTGCGGCGTCGGTCGACGTCCACGCCTACCGGGGCGGACGCGGCATGGACGTTTCGATTGCGTCGCTCGGCGGCTTTTCCGCCGCTGAGTTGAGCGTTGTTTGGCCGGCCGTCGCGGCGCGGATCGGGCTCGTTCTCGATCGGCGCGGCACCAATCGAATTGTTGAGTTCACCAGGAGCGGTGGGGTGGGCCGACGCATCCAGGTTTCGGGGGGCTGGGAGATTGTCCGCTCGCGTGACGCACTCCAACTTCGCGCGTCGGCTGAGAAAGAGCCAACCCCAGCGGAGTTGGAGTTGTCGAACACAACAGAATGGGGCGAATGGTCGTTTCGTCCGTCGAGCGAAGATGCAGAAGGCGCGGAACGAGGATTGTGGCGGTCATGGTTGCCGACCGACGGTCCGCTGTTAGTGCGACGCTGGCAGCCGGGGGACGCAGTGAGCCGGAATTCCGGCGCCTCGCCGCAGAAAGTGAAAAAAATACTGTCGGACGGGGGCGTAACCGGACACGAACGGGCCCGATGGCCCGTAGTGTTGGCCGGAGACCAGATTGTCTGGATTCCGGGCGTGTGCCGCAGTGGTGCGGCGACTGACCGGTCTGGTCGACCTGGGTTATCTTTCGTATGTGACTACGCCAACCGCTGATCCGCGACTGCTGGGGCGCGCCGTTCGCCGGATCGTCTACAGTAAGGAGCAGATCGCAGCACGCGTGGTAGAGTTGGGCGCGGACATTACGCGGGAATATCCGGACGGTGAGCTACTCGTTCTGGGGCTCTTGAAGGGTAGCTTTATATTTCTGAGTGACTTAGTACGAGAGATCGGGCGCCCGTTGCAAGTCGATTTTCTCGTGGCGTCGAGTTATGGCGATGGGACGGAGTCGAGCGGCAACGTTCGCCTGTTGTACGACCCGGAGACCGAACTCGAGGGAAAGCACATCCTTCTCGTTGAAGACATCGTTGACACCGGTCGTACGCTGAGTCGGCTCATGGACTTGCTCCAGGCACGGAAACCGCGTTCGCTGGAAATATGCGCGTTGCTGCATAAGCGAATCGCGACCGAATTGCTGCATCCCGCTCAGTTCATCGGGTTTGATGCACCAAATGAGTTCCTGGTGGGGTATGGGTTGGATCACGCGGAAAATTTCCGGCACATTCCGTACATAGCGAGCCTGCAGTAATGCCAGTTCAAATGCCTCCCAAAAACAAGAAAGAATTCAGCTGGGGACGCTTCTCCAAGACGCTGTCCTTCTGGATTCTCATTATTCTCATCCCGCTCGTCCTCATCCAGTTGACCGGGGCGAAGACGGAAGCGTCGAAGGCGATCACGTACACGCAGTACCGTGACGCGCTCGAGCACGACAACATCGCCAAGGTGACGATCATTGCCGGCAAGACCGTGAACGGCCGCTTCAAGCAGCCAGAAACGGTCGGCGATGCCAGCGTGAGGAATTTCAGCGTCCGTCTTCCGGTCGAAAACTCCGAGCACGAGGTCGACGCGCTGAACGCCAAGGGCGTTGCCATCGACGCGAAGGACGCCAGCGTCTCGGTGACGGCCTGGATCCTCAACTTCGTGCCGTGGTTGTTGCTCATCGGCTTCTACCTGTTCCTGTTCAAGCAGATGCAGGCAGGCGGAGCCAAGGCGTTCTCGTTCGGCAAATCGAAAGCGAAACTGCTCACGGGCGACACGCCCAAGATCACGTTCGCTGACGTCGCGGGCGCCGATGAAGCCAAGCAAGAATTGCAAGAGATCATCGAGTTCCTGCGCGACCCGCAGAAGTTCACGAAGCTCGGCGGCCGTCTTCCCAAGGGTGCGCTGTTGGTCGGCCCGCCAGGCACCGGAAAGACCCTGCTCGCCAAAGCCGTGGCCGGTGAAGCCGCGCGACCGTTCTTCTCGATGTCGGGTTCCGACTTCGTCGAGATGTTCGTCGGCGTCGGTGCCAGCCGCGTTCGCGATTTGTTCGAACAGGGCAAGGCACACGCGCCGTGCATCATCTTCATCGACGAGATCGACGCTGTCGGTCGTCACCGCGGCGCCGGTTTGGGCGGCGGACATGACGAGCGTGAGCAAACGCTCAATCAGTTGCTCGTCGAGATGGACGGGTTCGAATCGAATGACGGCGTCATTCTCATTGCCGCCACGAACCGACCGGACGTGCTCGATCCTGCGCTGCTGCGTCCCGGCCGCTTCGACCGACAGATCGTCGTCGACGCGCCGGATCTTCGCGGCCGCGAAGGCATTCTCAAAGTGCATCTGCGGAACAAGCCGATCGCCGACGACGTCGACATCACCACGCTTGCCCGCGGTACACCGGGTATGGCCGGCGCCGATCTCGCCAACCTGGTGAACGAAGCGGCGTTGCTCGCCGTTCGGGTCGGCCATGAGAAGATCTACATGGTCGATCTCGAGGACGCGAAGGACAAAGTCATGCTCGGCGCCGAGCGGAAGTCGATGGTCATGAAGGACGAGGAGCGCCGTCTCACCGCGTATCACGAGGCGGGTCACGCCATCTGTGCCATGCGCGTGAAGGGCAACGATCCGCTGCACAAGGTCACGATCGTTCCGCGCGGACGCGCCCTTGGTTTGGCGTTCACGCTGCCCGAAGACGACCGCGTGTCGGTCACCCGCGAGCAGTTGGAAGCGGTGCTTGTGATGTCCTACGGCGGACGCGTTTCGGAAGAGCTGATCTTCGGACACGACCGGGTCACCACGGGCGCGGCGAGCGACATTCAGAAAGCCACGGCCATTGCCCGTCGGTACGTCACGCAGTGGGGTCTGTCCGACGCGATCGGTCCGATTCTCGTTGGCGACAACGAGCAGGAGCTTTTCCTGGGCCGCGAGATTCAACATCGGCGCGAGGTGTCGGAGCAGACGGCCCAACTCGTCGACGCGGAAGTGAAGCGCGTGATCGACAACGCGTACGAACGCGCACGCACCACGCTGCAAGCGAATCTGGGATTGTTGCATCAGGTTGCCGCGGCGTTGCTCGAGCGTGAGACGTTGACGCGCGACGACATCGAGATCTTGTCGCGTGGCGACGCGTTGCCGCCGCGTACCTCGGGCGCGCCGCCGAGTGCTTCGGCGCCGGTAGTGCAGCCCATTCTCGAACCGAAGCGGAGCAACCCGCCGATGTTGGGCGGACCAGAGCCGAGCCCGGCTTGAGATAGCAGTTGGAAATTGTAGGACCACGGGAGCCCCAACGGGCTCCCGTTTCTTTTCCTGTCGCCTTCGGCCGAGCGCGAACGCGGTGGGGTCCGAGTAGTTTTCTGCACCATGCACTGGCGTCACGCGACCGGAACTCTCTCCCTCGACCGACCGCGCATTCTCGGAATCGTGAATGTCACGCCGGACAGTTTCAGCGATGGCGGCCGCTTGGCCTCGATCGATGATGCGCGGCGTCATGTCGATCGCTTGGTGGAGGAGGGCGCCGACATCATCGACATCGGCGGCGAATCGACGCGGCCGCAGAACGCCGTCGCGGTGGACACAGACGAAGAACTGCGTCGTGTTCTTCCCGTAGTCGCCGCCGTCGTGCGGGATCATCCTGAACATCCGATTTCCGTCGACACGGTCAAGTCGTGCATCGCGAAGGAAGCGCTGGCTGCCGGCGCGTCGATCGTGAACGATGTATCGGGGTTCCGCCTCGATGCCGAGATGCCGGCGGTGTGCGCGCGCGCGGGAGCCGGTGTTGTCCTGATGCATTCGCGCGGCGACGTACACGACATGGCGACGTTCGTCCACGCGACGTACGGCGACGATGTCGTCGGCGCGATCATCGCCGAGTTGGATGCATGCGTCGATGTGGCGCGGGACGCTGGTATCGTTGACGCGTGTATTGTCATCGACCCTGGCATCGGATTTTCGAAACGGGGCGAGCACTCGATCGCGGTGCTCGGTCAGCTGGCGCGCGTGTTGGCGCTCGGACATCCGGTACTCATCGGCGCTTCGCGCAAACGATTCATCGGCGAGATCACGGCGGTTGCGTCGCCGGCCGCTCGTGTGGCCGGAACCATCGGCGCGAACGTGGCGGCACTCGATCGCGGAGCCAGATTGTTTCGCGTGCACGATGTCAAGCCGTCGCGCGAGGCCCTCGACGTCGCCTGGGCGATTCATCAGAGTGAATCGCCATGAGCGTTCTTGAACGACTGCGCCCCGCGCGCGCGCGGCGGTGACGTCACGCCGGGCGGCGTGGCTCGCGGGAATCTTACTCGTCGCCGTCTACGTGGCCACGCTTGCGCCGAGCGTGACGTTTTGGGACGCGGGCGAGTTCATTGCAGCCGCACATTCGCTCGGGATTCCACATCCGCCGGGCACGCCGCTCTTCATTATTATTCTCAACGCGTGGGCACGCCTCTGGTGGTTCTTGCCGTATGCGGTGGCGACCAATCTCTTTTCGGCCGTGTGTACGGCATTGGCGGCCGCACTATCGGCGCTCTGGATTTCGCGCGCGACGAAATCGCCGTGGGCGGCCGTCGCCGGTGCGATCACCGCCGGTGCGATGACGTCGGTGTGGCAGAATGCGACGGAGACCGAAGTGTACGCGGCGTCCCTCGCGTTGGCGATTCTGGCGATCGTGGCGGCGGATCTGGCGGGGCGTTCTGGGGAGTGGCGGTGGGTTGTGTTGTCCGGATATCTCCTCGCGCTCGCGGTCCCGTTGCATTTGAGTGCGCTCGTCGCGGCGCCGGTCGTCATCTATCTCGCCGGTGCGCGGACCGACGGTGAATTTGATCGCTCCACCGCGCTGGCGTTGAGCGGTGTGACGCTCTGCGTTCTCGGTGCGAGCCGGCTTTCCGTCGTCTTTGTCACGGCCGGAGTTGTGTCTGTGCTCGCCAGCCGTTTGATCGCGTCCAGGTCCGCGCGTCGGATGGACGACCGCACGATCGCGTCGCTCCTGGGCGCCGTGTTTCTCGCGTTCTCTGTCTTGCTATTTCTCATATTGCGGGCGCGACACGATCCCGCGATCAATCAGGGGAATCCGACGTCGTTCAATCAACTGGCCTACGTCGTCGGCCGTCGGCAATACGACGTTGCGGGAATGTGGCCGCGACAAGCGCCGATCTGGTTGCAGCTCGCCAACTGGTTCGAGTACGCCGATTGGCAGTTCGCGCTTTCATTCGCGCCGACGGTCATTCCGGGAGTTGCGCGCGTGTGCGTGACGATCGCGTTTGTGGCACTGGGAATCGTTGGCGGGAGTTGGCAGCGCCGTCGTGATCTGAGAAGTTGGCGCGCGGTCGCGCTATTGTTTCTGTGCGGAACGATTGGCGTGACAGCGTATCTGAATTTGAAAGCGGGGAGCTCGTTCGCGTGGAACGTCGTTCCAGCCGCCGCGCGCCACGAAGCGCGCGATCGTGATTATTTCTTCGTCCTCGGGTTTTGGGCGTGGGGCCTGTGGGCGGGAATGGGCGCGATTGCGATTGCGCAGCGGCTTCGGTGGCCTGTGTTCGCGGGGCTCGCTGCCGCCGGACTTCCGATCGCTCTCAACTGGACGGCCGTCAACCGGCGGATGAATCCGGAGGCGAGTCTTCCGCGCGAAGTTGCGCACGCGCTGCTCGAGCCGCTTCCACCGCGTGCGGTTTTGTTCGTGGGGGGCGACAATGACACGTATCCGCTCTGGTATGCGCAGCAGGTCGACGGTGAGCGGAGAGACGTCACCGTGATAACGCTGCCGTTGCTCGGCGCTCCGTGGTACGCAGCGGAGTTCGAAAGGCGCGCGCGGCTCGTTGGTCCAGACCGCTCAGGTGGCCCGCTCGTGCTGGCGCGCCGAATCGCTGACGCTGCCCAAAAGGCTGGGCGGCCAGTGGTCGTGGCGTTGACAGTTTCGCGTTCAGACCGCAGCCGAATCGGGAGGGGTTGGACGGTGATCGGTCTGTCAGCCATCGCCGATCCGGGCTCGCTGAACACTGCCTCGTCGCGGGCCGGCGCTCCGGTCATGCGTGTGGACTCACTTGCGACAGCCGGCGTGCGCGATGCGATCGATCGCTGGCGCGCGGGCCGGCTCGCGCACCCGGCGGTCGATCCGGTCCACGACTATTTCATGGGAGTGTTGTCGTGTCCAAGCCTGGTGCTCGCCCGATCGCCGACGACGGCCCAACTCGCATCGCTGGATTCGCTCTGCAACGTGAGCGGGCGGTAGCGCTATCACGGGTCTCCACGGCCCTTCCGGCGATTGCTACGTTTTCCGCATGCGTCCGGATGCGTCCTCTTGTTGTCGCTTCCGTCGCGCGCCATGGAATTCGCGGGGACCGCTAGTTGAATCACTCTGTAACCTCCGGTAAGTTGCTACGTTATGCCGTTTCCTGACCTCCCGGACAGGCTGCGGGACGTGCGCGACCGAATCGATGCTGCAATACGCCGTGGCGGTCATGGTCAGGCCGTCACGATCGTCGCAGTGACCAAGACCCACGGACCAGACGCGGTGCAAGCGGCGTGGAACGCGGGACTCGGCGACGTCGGAGAGAACCGTGTTCAAGAGGCGGTTCCGAAAATGGATGTAATTTCGGCGCCGGTGCGGTGGCATTTGATCGGACATCTGCAGCGGAACAAAGTGAAAGCCCTGCCCAGGTTCGAGCTACTCCACTCCCTGGATAGCAGCCGTCTCGCGGATGCCGTCGGCGAGGTCGGTTTGGCCGCCGAACATCCCATCAACGCGCTGGTGCAAGTCAATGTCGTTGGTGAAGAGACCAAGGGGGGATTTTCCCGTGAGCAGTGGAGCGGGGAAGCCGAGCGGCTGCACGGGCTCGGGGGAATTCGAGTTCGCGGAGTGATGACGATGGCGCCGTTGGTTGCCGACGAACGGACGCTGCGTCTGGCTTTCGCTGGGGCGCGCGAAGCCGGCGATGTGTTTCGCGCCGCAGGTCACGCGGCAACGGAGTTGTCCATGGGCATGTCGAACGACTATGAAGTAGCGGTGGAGGAGGGCGCCACGATCGTCCGCCTCGGGACGGTTTTCTTCGGAGCGAGACCCGCATGATCGACGAGACGTTTCATCTCACGCCGCTCGACGTGCGCCGCTACGAGTTCGGCAAGGCGCTGCGCGGGTACGACCCCGAGCGGGTCAATCAGTTTCGCGAGCAAGTTGCCGAAGAGCTCGAGCGACTCGCGCGGCTGAATCAGGATCTCGACGCCAAGACGCGCGCTTTCCACGAGCAGCTTCGTGCGTTTCGCGAGCGCGATAAGGCGATCAACGAAGCGCTGGTGTCAGCGCAACAACTGCGCGGCGAGATCCGCGGCCAGGCCGAAAAAGAAGCACAACTCATCCTGCGAGAAGCGCGTGCCGACGCGGAACGCATTGTCGACGAGGCGCGGGGCGAAATTCGCCGCATCGAAGACCAACTGGCCTCGCTCGATCGCGGGCGCCGCGCGTATCTCGCGCACATGCGTCTGCTCACCGAACGCCAGCTTTCAGAAATTGCGGCGGCCGAGCAGCCGACGGCGTCCGAGCCGGCGTCCCGCGGAGATGGCGCGGACGCGCCTGTCGAGTGGTTGGGGTCGCTCGTCAAAGAATGACCACCGCGACGTTGGCCGTTTCGGAGGCGCGTAGCGACGCGCCAAATCTGCACATCCGCGAAGCTGCTGACGCCGCGGCAGATGTGGTGCGCGCACGATTTGGCGCGCGCCCCGAGGCGGCGATCATCCTCGGCACGGGCCTGGGCGCACTCGCGTCGGAAATCGATGCCGACGCGGTGATCGAGTACGCGGACATTCCCGGCTTCCCGTTGTCGACCGTCGAGTCGCACGCGGGTCGTCTGCTGTGCGGACGCCTCGGGGGCAAAGTCGTCGTCGCGATGCAGGGGCGTTTCCATCGATACGAAGGGTACTCGTTGCAACAGGTCACGTTCCCCGTTCGCGTGATGCACGCGCTCGGTGCGCGAACGCTCATCGTGTCCAATGCGTGCGGTGGACTGAATCCCGTCTGGTCGGCCGGCAATCTCATGTTGATGGCCGATCACATCAACTTGCTCGGCGACAGTCCGCTCATTGGCCCAAACGACGACCGGCTCGGGCCGCGCTTTCCAGATCTCTCATCGGCGTACGACGCGTCGTTGCGGTCCATCGCGCGCGAGGTTGCCGCCGAACGAAAGATTGCGCTGCGAGAAGGTGTCTACGTTGCCGTCGCGGGTCCCAACTTGGAGACGCGTGCCGAGTATCGATTTCTGCACGCGATCGGCGCTGATGTGGTCGGGATGTCGACCGTGCCGGAGGTTCTCGTCGCCATTCATGCGGGAATGCGCGTGCTTGGTCTGTCGATCATCACGGACATGTGTCTCCCCGACTCGCTCGAACCGGTGACCATCGAAAAGGTCGTTGCCGTCGCGAATCGCGCCGAGCCCAATCTCACCGCGCTGGTGCGCGGCGTGTTGGAGCGACTATGACCACGCCCAGCGTCCGGTATCAGCCGCTGGCGCCGGACCGGCCGGCCAACGACATGGAGCTCGAGCTCCTCGAGCGGTGGGAAGCGGAGCAGCTCTTCCAACAGACGATCGACGCGCGCGCCGGTGCGCCGACTTTCGTGTTCTTTGAAGGTCCCCCGACGGCGAACGGCAAGCCGGGAATACACCACGTCTTTTCGCGGACCATCAAAGATCTCTTCTGCCGCCATCGGGCCATGAAGGGCTTTCTCGTCGCGCGGAAGGCCGGGTGGGACACCCATGGTTTGCCGGTGGAGATCGAAGTCGAGAAACAGTTGGGCATCAGCGGCAAGCAGCAGATCGACGCGCTCGGCGTTTCAGAGTTCAACCGGCTGTGCCGGGAGAGCGTGTTCAAATACCGGAACGAGTGGCAGCGCCTGAGCGCCCGCATGGGCTATTGGCTCGACTACGCGCACCCGTACGCCACGTATACGAACGACTACGTCGAGAGTGTGTGGTGGGCGCTCAAGACGCTGTTCGACAAGAATCTGCTGTACCGCGGCCACAAGATCCTCCCGTATTGCTCGCGATGCGGCACGGCGCTCTCGAGTCACGAGCTCGCCCTCGGCTACAAGGAGGTCGAGGACCCGAGCGTGTACATCGCGCTCGATCTCGTCGACGAAGCGGCCGGCGATTCCGGCCGGGATGCAACGCTGCATCCCCCGGTTGAGCGGCGCATTCTCGTTTGGACGACGACCCCATGGACGCTCGTCTCGAACACGGCGCTCGCGGTCCACCCCGAGATCGACTACGTGGAGTTGGTTCGCCGCGAGGAGCACAAGGATAAGAAAACACTCATCCTCGCCGAAACGCGAGTCCGCGCGGCGCTTGGCGAAGACTACGATACGCGATGGGAGTTGGTTCGCCGGTTGCGCGGCACGGATCTGATTGGCAAGCGATATCGCCGGCCGTTGGATTGGCTCGATTTTCCAGACGGCACCGAGCACGAGATCATCATCGGCGAGGAATTTGTCTCGGCGGATGACGGCAGCGGGGTGGTGCACATGTCGCCGGCGTTCGGCGCCGACGACTACGCGGCGGGGCGCCGTCACAACCTGGCGTTTCTCCAGCCGATCGATGCGCGCGGTCAGTTTCCGTCGTCGATGCCGCTCGTCGGCGGCCTGTTCGTCAAGGACGCCGATCCGCTGTTGATCGAAGAGCTGAAACGCCGCGGCGTGCTGTTCAAGTCGGGGCGGCTCATGCACCAGTATCCGCACTGCTGGCGGTGCGGCACGCCGCTGCTCTACTACGCTCGCACGTCGTGGTTCGTGCGAACGACCGGGTTTCGGGATGCGATGCTGGCGCGAAACGCGCGCGTCTTCTGGCAGCCGGAGGCAACGGGGGATCGTCGCTTTGCGGAATGGCTCAAGAACAACATCGATTGGGCCATCTCGCGCGATCGGTATTGGGGCACACCGTTGCCGGTTTGGATCTGCGAGAGCGACCCAGCTCATTTTGAATGCGTGGGCAGCTTCGCCGAGCTCGGCGAGCGCGTCAACGCGCCGCTTCCGCACGACTTCGATCCGCACAAGCCGCACGTCGACCATTATACGTGGAAATGCAGCGTGGCTGGCTGCACGGGCACGATGCATCGCG
>Ga0193753_10000456_pt1 | contig 40538 bp, 34 predicted proteins | sample H1c2metaG_FD_144925 | JGI IMG/M metagenome (GOLD analysis project Ga0193753, IMG submission 144925) | Soil microbial communities from a riparian zone of the East river system, Colorado, United States - H1c2 | ecosystem: Environmental > Terrestrial > Soil > Riparian zone | place: USA: East...
GCCTGTGTGGCGTGCGCAGCTCTCGCGACGCTGGTCTTGGTGCCGCCGCTGTGTGCCGAAGGATTGGCCGGCCGCTTCGAGGTTCGCTCCGCGGATCTGGAGCTGAAAGACGGTGTCTATCACCTGAATGCGCGCATCGACCTGCCGATCAGCGATGCGGTGCGGCACGGTCTGACCGAAGGCGTGTCGCTGGCTCTGGAGGTCGACCTGGACATCGAACGGGTGCGGCAGTTGCTGCCGAACTCGCGCGTCGCCGAACTGACGCAGCGCTACCACCTGCAGTACAACGCCGTGAGCGCGCGCTACATATTGCGCAATGACAACAGCGGCCAGCAAGAATCGCTCGGCACCGTCGACGAGGCGCTCGAGCATCTTTCCGAAGTGCACAGCCTGCCGGCATTGGACAAGGCGCTCATCGCGCCGGATCGCCGCTACGAGGCCAACGTGCGTGGCAGGCTCGATTTCGGCACGGTGCCATTCACCATGCGCCTGCTCATGTTTTGGGTCAGCGACTGGCATCGTGAGAGCGATTGGTACACATGGACGTTCCAGCCATGATCCGCAAGTACGGTTCCACCGTGATGGGCTGCATCGGCGTGGCGCTGTGGCTGGCGGCGCTGTTCATGCTCGCATCGGCTGCGCAAAATACCGAGAAGTTCGACAAGTGGCTGCCTTGGATCCTGCTGGTCAACATTTCCGGCCTGCTCACCCTGTTCGTGCTGCTCATCGGCAAGCTCACGCGCTTGGTGCGCGACTACCGCAAGCACGTGCCCGGTTCGCGCTTGAAGGGCCGCACGGTGGCGATTTTCAGCGCGCTGGCCGTGGCCCCGATCTTGGTTGTTTATTATTTTGCCCTGCAGTTTTTGAACCGCGGCATCGACAGCTGGTTCGAGAGCGAAGTCAGTCAAGGCTTGATCGATACCCGTGAGCTGTCGCATGCCGCGCTCGACGTGCGCGTGCGCGAATTCCTGCAGCACACCGAACTGGTGGCGCGCTCGCTGTCGGGGTTGTCCAATTATCAGCTCGCCAGTTCCCTGGACCGACAGCGGCAAGACAGCACGGCGATCGAGTTCACGGTCGTCGGCGCACAGGCGCGGATCATCGCCACCAGTTCCGACCGTCCGATGGACGCGCTGCCGATTCCCGCCACGGATGAAATGATGCTGCAGCTGCGGCGCGGCCGGCCGTACGTCAGCTTGGATACGGATTCGATCGGCGGCTACGTGATTCGCGCCGCGGCGCCGATCGAGGACAGCAGCGTCGGACCCCGCGTGTTGATTGCCCTCTATCCGGTGCCATTGCAGTTGAGCCAGCTCGCCGATACGGTGCAGCGTTCCCTGTCGTCCTACGCCCATCTGGTGCAAATCAGGCAGCCGCTCAAAACCACCTTTGTCTTGATCTTGAGCTTTGTCGTACTGATGTCGTTGATCGCCGCCGTTTACGGCGCCTTCTTTGCCGCGCAGCGGCTGGTGCAGCCGGTGCAGGATTTGATTGCCGGCACGCGCGCCGTGGCCAAGGGCAACTACGACACCAGGCTGCCTTTGCCGGGGCGGGACGAATTGGGATTTCTCGTCACTTCCTTCAACGACATGACCAAGCGGCTTGGCAGAGCGCGCGCGGAGACCCGCCGCAGTCAGCAGGCGGTCGAGGCTGAGCGGGCCGGACTCGCCGTGATTCTCGCGCGCTTGTCGACCGGCGTGGTCTCGCTCGAGCCGGATCTGAAGGTACGCACCGCCAATCAGGCCGCGAGCGGCATCCTGGGCGTGGACCTCGAGGCTGCCATCGGCAAGCCGTTCGATGAGTCCATCAGCGACAGCACCTTGTTCACGCAGTTCCTGGCTGCCATCAAGCAGCGTCTGCAACCGGGGCTGCTCGACTGGCGCGAACAGATCGAGCTGCTGTCGGAGTCGGGCAAGCATGTGCTGATGTGCGCCTGCACGGCGCTGCCGAATGATGCCGGCGGCGCGGCCGGCGTCGTGTTGGTGTTCGACGACATCACCACGTTGCTGCAAGCGCAGCGCGACGCGGCTTGGGGCGAAGTGGCGCGCCGCCTGGCGCATGAAATCAAAAATCCGCTGACTCCGATCCAACTATCCGCTGAGCGGATGCGGCGCAAGTTCTTGGGCAGCATGAATGAGCAGGACGCCCAAATCCTCGAGCGCGCGACCACCACCATCGTGGCGCAGGTCGATGCGATGAAGCAGATGGTGAATGCCTTCAGCGAGTATGCGCGCGCCCCCGACATGCATTTTTCGCGTTTCGATCTGAACCAATTGATCACCGAGGTCGTGGACCTTTACCGCGTCCAGGACAGCAGCGCGGAAATGAAGCTGCTCTTGAGCCCGCTTCTGCCGGCCATCTCGGCCGACCGCATGCGTATTCGGCAGATCCTGAACAACCTGGTCACGAATTCGCTGGAGGCGCTCGAGGGCAAGGTGGGCGCGCGGATCGAAATCGAAACTCAAGTCGCCGACGATGGTCTGAAACAAGGAACATCCGTCGCCATCGTTGTCACCGACAATGGCCCGGGTTTTCAGCGCGATTTGATTGGCACGGTCTTTGATCCCTATGTGACCAGCAAGCCCAAGGGCACCGGCCTTGGGCTGGCCATCGTCAAGAAGATCGTGGAAGAGCACGGCGGGCGCATTGAAGCGGATAATCAGCGCTCGGGAGGTGCCCGCGTCCGAATTGTATTGCCGCTGGCCGACGGCGCTCGCTCCACGGGCCCCCGTGAGCCGCGCAAAGGCGAACACAGGAGAGAACGCGTATGACCGCTTCAAGAATATTGGTGGTGGACGACGAGGCGGATATCCGCGGGCTGCTGAAGGAAATTCTCTCCGAAGAGGGTTATGACGTCGAAATTGCGGCGGATGCGAGCCAGGCGCGCTCCTCGCGCGCCGCCCAGGTGCCTGACCTGGTGCTGCTCGACATCTGGATGCCCGACACGGACGGCATCACGCTGCTGCGCGAATGGTCTGTCACCGACGGCTATGACTGCCCGGTGGTCATGATGTCGGGACACGGCACCGTGGAGACCGCGGTGGAGGCCACGCGTCTCGGTGCCTTCGATTTCGTCGAAAAGCCGCTGTCGCTCACCAAACTGTTGCGGACGGTGGAGCGGGCGCTCGACGCCGGGCGCCGCAAGCGCTTGTCATCGCGCACCCAGGGCTCGGCGCTGGCCGTGCCGATCGGCAAATCCAAGATCACGCAGATGCTGCGCGAACAGGTTCAGCAAGCCGCATCCAGTTCATCTCCTGTGCTGCTCGTCGGCGAGCTGGGGTCCGGACGCGAGGCGTATGCGCGCTACCTGCATTCCTTGAGTGCGCGCGCCGCCAAGCCATTTTTCACCGTGGTTGCGGCCAGTCTGGGACAGGATCCCGCCGGGGCGCTGTTCGGCAGCGATCGCGACGGCAAGATCGAGCCGGGCGCTTTCGATCAGGCGACGGGCGGCTCGCTCTACATCAGCGGGCTCGAGGATTTGAATGTCAACGCGCAACGCGCACTGCTGGGCGCCATCGAACAAAACGGCTATACCCGCGTGGGCGGCCGCCAGCGTCTGAATCTCAACGTGCGCTGGGTCAGCTCGGCGCAGGAGGGATTCGAATCCGGCTCTTCGGCCGAACCGTTCCGCCGCGACCTGCTCGCGCACTTGAATGTGATCACCTTGCGCGTGCCGCCGCTGCGCGACTATGCCGAGGATGTCCCCGATCTATTGCGCTACTACGTCGACCGCCTGGTCGATGAACAGCACCTGCCGCTGCGCCGTTTCAGCGTTGCCGCGCAAAATCGGCTGCGCAATTATCCCTGGCCGGGAAACGTGGGCGAGCTCAAGAATCTGGTGCAGCGCGTACTGATTTTGGGCGCCGGCGAGGAAATCCGCCTCGAAGAGATCGAGCGCGAACTGGCCGTGAAAATGGCGGTCGATGAGCCGTTGGTGAAGCAGGACCTGCTGGCATTGCCGTTGCGCGAAGCGCGCGAACAATTCGAACGGGCCTATTTGCAGCAACAACTGCTGCTCTGCAATGGAAAAGTCGGCCAGCTGGCGAAGCGGGTCGGGATGGAACGGACGCACTTGTATCGAAAATTGCGGGCATTAGGGGTCGATTTCCGTCAATTAGGCGAGGATTAGCGCCAAACATCGGTCTTGACAGAGCTTAACATTCCGGCTTCCGGCCTGGCATACTGCGGCCCATAATTCGAATAACAGGGAAAAGCTATGGAAGCGATCGCAACTGCATCGGGCGTGCGCGCCGAGAGCCGTAATTTCTATGTGTGGATGGCGGCCGGCTTTCTCGCCGTCGCGTTCGGCGGATTCGTTCCGACCTATTGGGCAAAAATGGCGGCCGGAACTTTCCACGGCGAGCCCATCATTCACATCCACGGAGCTCTGCTCTTTTCCTGGACCTGTTTCTATTTCGTGCAGACGCTCCTCGTCGCAAAAGGCCGTACGCTCGATCATCGGGCCTGGGGACTGGCGGGAATTTCGCTGTTCACGGCGATGATGTGCTCGATTCTGGTCGGAGAGGCGACGGTGCTGGCGAGAAACGAGGCCCTGGGCTTCGGCGAAGCTTCGCTGCGCTTTTCTGCCGTGACGCTCACGGCATGGCCTCTCATGGCCGTGATATTTATCCTCGCGATCGTCAAGATTCGCAAACCCGAATCTCACAAGCGGCTCATGACACTGCTGATGGTCGGCATCATGACCCCGGCAATTGCGCGCGTATTTCTCACCTTGTTCGCTCCGCCGGGCGTCGCCGGTCCGCCGCCACCCTTTGTCGCGACGCCGCCCGGCCTCGCCGCCGACCTGTTTCTCGTCGTCGCCGTGGTTCGCGATTGGCGCATGCTCGGGCGTCCTCACCCGGTCTACGTATACGGCGGACTCGCTCTGGTCGTGCAACAGCTGCTCACGGCGCCGATCGCCGCGACGGCGACCTGGATGCACATTGCCAAGGCGTTCGCGAGTTTGGCGCACTGATCGAGGGCGGCGGCCGGCCGCGCCGGCGTTAGGAGCCTGTCTGACAGGCTCCTAGTCGCCGACCCGGATCACCAGCACATCGACGTCGGCCTTGCGCAGAACCTGGCGCATGCGATTGAGTTCATCCAGCTTGGAAATCGGCCCGATGCGGATGCGGTGCCAGGTATCGTTGTCCACCGTCACCTTCTGCACGTTGGATTCGATGCCCTGCAGCGCCAGCTTGGCGCGCACGCGATCCGCGTCCGCGAAGCTCTTGTATGAGCCGGCCTGCAATACGTACGTACCGCTGCGGGTTTCTGGCACGGCCTTGATGTCCGGCCTGACATCCTTGTCCTTTTCGGGCACGACCACTTCGAATTTGGGCAGCATTTCATAAAAGGCGTAAGTCTTGGAATCGTCCCTGACAGGATCGCCCGCTTCGGGCGCTTCATTGCCGTGCGGCCGCTTCTTCACCGTCTTGCCGGCGCTGGCCGCGGGTGCGTCGAGCCGGTGATCCTTCAGATACACGACGGCGGCAACCCCGAGACCTAAGCCCAATCCGCAGGCCACGCCCAGCCACCCGGAAAACCCGCCGGGCTTGCTGCGTTTGGACTTGTAATCGCGCGGCATGAAATTCCTACATGGTGTCGGGCGCCGAAACGCCCAGCAGCTTGAGCCCGTTGCGGATCACGATCTGCGTCGCCAGCGCAAGATCCAGCCGCGCATTGCGGCTGCCCGAATCCTCGACGATGAACTGATGGGCGCTGTAATAGGTATGGAAGTCATTCGCCAAATCGCGCAGATAGTGCACCAGCGAATGGGGCGCGCGCAGTGCCGCGCATTGTTTGACGACCTCGGGGTAGGCGCAGATGCGCTTGATCAATTGCAGCTCCTGCGGCTCCTTGAGCTTCGCAAGCGAGGCAAGCCCAAGCGCCGCGTCGTGGGTCAGTCCGCGTTCCTTGAGCTGCCGCATGACGCTGGCGACCCGCGCGTGCGCGTACTGGATGTAGTACACCGGATTCTCGTTGGAGCGCGACTTCGCCAATTCCATGTCGAAATCCAGATGCTGATCGTTGCTGCGCATCACGTAGAACAGCCGCGCGGCATCATTGCCGACTTCCTTGCGCAGGTCCCTTAGCGTGACGTAGTCGCCCGAGCGCTTCGACATCTTGGCTTTTTCGCCGCCGCGATACAGCGATACGATCTGCATGAGCAGCACCTCGAAGCGCTCGGGCGGCCCGCCGAGTGCGATCAACACCGCCCTCAAGCGAGCGATGTAGCCGTGATGATCGGCGCCCCAGATGTACATCAAGTGCTCGAAGCCGCGCTCGAGCTTGTTCATGACATACGCGATGTCCGAGGCAAAGTAGGTCTTCAGGCCATTGTCGCGCACGATGACGCGATCCTTCTCGTCGCCGAAGTCCGTGCTCTTGAACCAAAGCGCGCCGTCTTTCAGGTAGGCATGGCCTGATTTCTTCAAGGCCTCGATCGATCGGTCGATGGCGCCGCTCTCGCCCAAGGATCGTTCCGAAAACCAGCAATCGAAGGTGACGCCGAACTCGGCAAGATCCTCGCGGATGTCGCCGACGATGCCGTCGAGAGTGGAGCGCAGCACCCGTTCGAACCCAGCATCGCCGATCAAGCTGCGCGCTCGCGAAATGAGCGCGTCGATGTAGATGTCCTTGTCGCCGCCCTGCGGCTCATCCGGCGGAAGTTCCTTGAACACATCGAGGGCGGAGTGCTTCAAGCTCGTACCGAGCGCCGCGAACAATTGCCCGCCGACGGCAAGCAGGTATTCGCCGACATAGGCGTTGGCGGGAAACGCCAGCTGCTCGCCGCAGCACTCGAGGTAGCGCAGCCACGCGCTCACCGCGAGAATATCCATTTGCCGGCCTGCATCGTTGATGTAGTACTCGCGCTCCACCCGGTACCCGACGGCTTCGAGAAGATTGCTGAGCGATGCTCCGAAGGCGGCATGCCGGCCGTGGGCGACATGCAATGGCCCGGTGGGATTGGCCGAAACGAATTCAACCTGCATGCGGCGCCCCGCGCCGATTTGCGAGCGGCCGTACGAGGCGCCTGCGCTCAAGACCGCGGCGATTTCCAGGGTGTAGGCAGCGTCAGTCAGGAAAAAATTGATGAAGCCGGCTCCGGCAATCTCCACCTTGGCGATGGAGTCGCTCGGCGGCAGCGCGGCAAGCAGACCCTCCGCGATCTTGCGGGGATTCTGGCGGGCAGCCTTGCCGAGGCGCATGGCGAGATTGCTGGCGAAATCGCCGTGCTGCGCATCGCGCGTGGTTTCCACCTCGATACTCACCCCGCGCGCCGCGGCAGGCACCAGGTCCTTGGGCAGCGCCTCCAGGGCGTGCTTCAGCAAGTCTTCGATCAGGGTCTTCAAAAGGGATCCAACGTGAGTGACAAAGGCTGCGCAGTTTACCGCAAAGCGCTCAATCGACCTCCAGCGGATCGACATCGATCGACCAGCGCAGTCCCTTGGGTCCTTGCAGCGCTTCGATTTGCGGCAGCCAGCGGGAAAGAAAGCGCTGCAACGCGGATCGCGCGGGCGTTTCCACCAACAAATGCGCGCGGAAATGGTCGGCGCGGCGCGCGATAAGGGCTGCGGCGGGCCCCAGAATTTTGACGCTGGAATCGCCAAGTCCAAGTCCCGCCTCGGCCGCATTTCGCAGGAATACGTGCAATTCTGCGCTGTCTCTGGCCTCGGCGCGGAGCAGCGCGAGGCGCGAGTAAGGGGGCCACCCGGCTTCGCGGCGTTCCTCCAGTGCGCTGGCCGCAAAACTTTCGTAGCCCTGCGCGATCAGCCGATTCAAGAGCGGATGCTCCGGAAATTCGGTCTGAATCATCACTTCTCCGGCGCGTGTTTCGCGCCCGGCTCGTCCAGCCACCTGGGTGATCGTCTGGGCGAGCCTCTCGGTGGCGCGGAAGTCGCTGGCGAAGAGCCCCTGGTCGGCGTCGAGAATCACCACCAGCGTGACGTCGGGAAAATGGTGACCCTTCGTGAGCATTTGCGTACCGATCAGAATGCGTGCCTCGCCGCTGTGCACGCGGTCCAGTACCGTCTGAATCGAACCCCGGCCGGCGGTGCTGTCGCGATCCAATCGCGCCAGCGGCGCGTCGGGAAACAAGCGCGCCAATGTTTCCTCGACCCGCTCCGTGCCTTGTCCCACGGCCAGGAGCGCCTGACTGCAGCTGGCGCAGGTCGTCGGCACCGGCGCCACCGCGCCGCAGTGATGGCAGCGCAGCTGCTGCGCGCGGCGATGCAATGTCATGCGCGCATCGCAATGCGCGCAGGGCGCAACCCAGCCGCAGGAATTGCAGAACAAGCTCGGTGCGTAGCCGCGCCGGTTCAAAAACACGATGACCTGGCCGGCGGCCCGCAAATGCTGATCGATGGCCTGCAGCGCGGGCCCCGACAGGCCCTGTTCCGCCGCGTGCCGGCGCAAGTCCACGAGCGACATTCGGGGCGGCTGCGCCGCGCCCGGCCGCTGCGGCAACAAATGCTTGATGTAGCGCCCGCTCGCCGCGTTCTCCAGGGTTTCCAGCGACGGCGTGGCAGAGCCTAAAATGACGGGAATTCCGGCGCCGCGAGCCCGCACCACGGCGAGATCGCGTGCCGAGTATCGAAAGCCCTCGTGCTGCTTGTAAGAGGCGTCGTGCTCTTCATCGACGACGATGAGCGCGAGCTTGGGGAGCGATGCGAATACGGCCGAACGGGTGCCGATGACGATACGCGCGTGACCGCCGTGTGCCGCGCGCCAGGCGTCGCGCCGCTCGGTGTCGGTGAGGCCGGAGTGGACCACGGCGACGCCGGTGCTGAAGCGGCGGCGAAAGCGATCCACGAGCTGCGGCGTCAAGGCAATCTCCGGCACGAGCACCAACGCCTGTCCGCCGCCGGCAATGGCGGCGGCGATGACCCGCAGGTACACCTCTGTCTTGCCGCTGCCCGTCACGCCATACAGCAAGTGCACGCTGAAGGACGAGAGCGACGTCAGGATGGTTTCGACCGCCTGAGCCTGGGCGCCGGTGAGCGCGAGCTCGCCGGGGTGCATTTGCATCTGATCCGCGGGATTGGCCGCGGAAATCCGTGCGGCGATCCAGCCGCGCGCCGCCAGAGCTTTGAGCAAGGCGGGTTTGAAGGATTCGCCGACCTCGTCGGCCGTCGCATCCGCGCGCTGCGAAAGCCAGGCGAGCAGCGCACGCTGTTGGGGCGCGCGGCGCGTGCTGGGGCTGGCGAGTTCTTCGCGGCCCTGCTCGGTGAGACTCCAATGCTCGGTGTTCGCGACGGCAGGCTGCCCTGATCGCAAGGCGACGGGGAGCGCCGCGGCGTACACCTCGCCAACCGGGTGATGGTAGTAATCGGCGGCCCACCGCAGCAATTCGAACGTGACCGCATCGTAAACCGGCTCCTCGTCCAGAAATTCCAACGCAGCTTTGAGCTTGAGCGCCGGAAGCGCGGACTCGGAAACGATGCCAACCAAAATCCCGATCAGACGTTGACGGCCAAAGGGGACCAAGACGCGTACCCCTGGGCGGGGCACCGCGTGCATCTGCGCCGGCGGCAGGTAATCGAACACGCGGCGCAGCGGGGTATCGAGTGCGATCTGCAAAATCATGGATTTTTTGTCCACAATATCTGTGGATAACTCTGTTGAGAAGCGGGGGTCATTTACCCTAAGTGCCCGTTCCGTTTCGGGTCCCGGCAAATTGGTGAAAAAATGCCCGAAATCGAAATGACTCGTTTAGATTCAATGGATTACGACCGCCACTCAACAGCGCGCTAAAGGTTTGAACGAAAATATTGCAAAGGAAGTCACATGCGATGTGCGTAAGTCGCTGATCTTGCGCCGTTCGCGGCGTCAACCTTCGCTATGCCTACGCGTTTATACCTTGAATGGAGATGATACACATGGCTCGCTTTGATACGCTCAACACAGCTTGGACGGTCTGGGATAATCCCGCTCCAGCGCCGGAGGGAGCGGTTCTGGAGTACACGAGAGAACTCGAAAAATTTCTGGCCGAGATCGAGCGCCGCGCATTTCGTATGGCGCAGGTCGCACTGCGCGATCCGGACGATGCGCTCGATGTCGTGCAAGACGCCATGCTGAAACTGACGCGTAACTATGCAGCACGCCCCAGCGCCGAATGGCGGCCCCTGTTTTATCGAATTCTTGAAAATGGCATACGGGACATGCAGCGGCGCCGAACGGTGCGCAAACGGGTCATGACATGGTTGCCCGGCCCGAAAGAGGATCCGGACAACGAGGCGCAGGACCCTTTGGAGAATGTCGCGGACTCCGCTCCCACGATCCCCGAAAGGCTGATGCAGGCACAAGCCATGCAGCACTTGGAGGAATCGCTGCGGGCTTTGCCGGCGCGGCAACGCGAGGCCTTCATGCTGCGCAATTTTGAAGGAATGGATGTTGCCGAGACGGCAAGCGCCATGGCTTGCTCGGAAGGCAGCGTGAAGACGCATTATTCGCGCGCGGTACATGCACTGCGCGCACAGCTCGGTGAGGTTTGGTGATGAGCGAACAAGACCACGAAGCATTCGAGATGCGCAGCCGCGCGCTGTTCCACGACAGCGTGGAAGGGCTGGACATGCGCATTCGCTCGCGTCTGACGCAGGCGCGCAGCGCCGCCCTGGAGGCTGCGCAGCATCGGCAACCCTGGTGGTCCGGCTGGAAGGTATGGACACCGGCGGCCGGCGTGACGGCCGCGGTCATTTTAGGCGTGGTCCTGTGGATCGGTTCGCCGCTGGGACATCAGGGTGGAACGTTGGCCGACGCACAGACGAGTTTCGAGGACCTTGACCTGGTCGCTTCCTCGGACGAAGGTGCGACTGATGCCATGGATATGCTGCAAGACGATATCGATTTTTATTCGTTTGCGGACAAGGCGACGCCGGGACCGGCTGCGTAGGTTGACTGTCGCGGGCTTCGGCAGGAGCTGGCTGTTGTTTGGTGCGCTGTGCGCCAGTGCGGGCGCCACACCGCCGCCGGCGGCACCATCGGCGCCGCCTCCCCCGGAATCGGCGGCGCAGCCAACGGCACCGGACGACGGTTTCCTCGAGTTTCTGGGATCGGACGATGTGGGCGATGCTGCTTGGTGGGAATTTCTGAAGAAAGCGCCGCCGCGGCGAGGGAGCGATTCTCCCCCCGCAGCGCCGCCTCAGGATGCAAAGAAATGATCAGGATTTTGTTCATCAGCGCAAGTTTGACGCTAAGCGCCGCCAGCTTCGCGCAGGCGCCGGAGCCTGCGCCGCCTGCTTCCTCACCTCCGCCTGCTTCTTCACCGCCGTCCGCAGCCCAAGGCGCTGCTGCACCGCGCGCTTGGAGTTCGCTGTCGCCTGATCAGCAGCGATTGCTGCAAAACTACCAAGGCAAGTGGAACAGCCTGCCTCCCGAGCGGCAGCAGTCGCTTGCAACAGGGAGCCAGCGTTGGATATCGATGACGCCGCAACAGCGCGCCGGTGCGCAGCAACGATTCAATCAATGGCGTGCCATGCCGCCGGAGCAGCGGCAATTGCTGCGCCAGCGCTATCAGGAATTCAAGACGCTGCCGCCGGAACGGCAACGCGAAGTGCGCGAATCCTTCCAACGGTTCCGCCAGATGCCGCCGGAGCGGCGTATGCAATTGCGCCAGCAATGGCGTCAAATGACGCCGGAGCAGCGTCATCGCGCGGCCGGGCAGGGCATGCGGCCGCCGCCCCCGCGTCGCGTGCCGCACTAGTCCGTATGACTTTCAAGCCTGTCGCCCAACGCGCGCCGGTAGCGTCGGCATGTGATATCGATCGGCTCGAGCGCTATACCCTTCAAGGCTGATAGCTGCGTTCCGCGTGCGCGCGGACTTCCTCGGGATAAAAGAGCACGTCGCGGAAGCGGCCCTGACTGAACATCAGCGCTTGATCGGTGAAGTGAGGCGATGAGGGATCACCGCTCTCGCCGCCGCTCATGATGGCCTTCGCATGGATGGTCGGACCGAAGTCCACCGCCGCCACGAAGCTGTTGCCCACCGACCCGTAAATCTTTTTGGTCTTGCGGGGCTTCGACGAGTCGAACGAGGCCAGCGCGCCCCATTGCGAGGGCGCGAATCCCACGGGCAAGCTGGGCCGCGCGTCGTCAAACGGCTGCACGATGTCGTCGGTCAGGCGCTGGAAGCGGTTGATCTCACCCCAGGCGATCTGCCGGCGGCCGAAATCCTGCTGAAATTTTTCGAGCGCGGCACTTAGGGCCTCGATCCGCCCGGCGTCGGTCAGTTTATCGACCAGGTAATCGTAGACCGGTTCATCCGCGTCGCGCGCCGCGGCGCCATTGCGCTCGATCAATCCCTGGCCCCAGAAAATCGCGATCGCCGTCGCCACCGAATCCGCGGACGTGCGTCTATTCCAGCCGCGCAGGGTCTCGATCGCTTCTTTCAAGTCGGCGCGGCGGGGATCGGCGGCCGGCAGCGCATCGAAGGCGGCAAACAGCGGCGGCAGCAGTACATCGAATGCGGTGAGGTGGCCGTCGTAGCCTGCGGCGATCAGGCTGTCCAAAGTCGTGTTGTGCATGCCACTCAAGACTTCAATCGCGTGCGGTCCGCGGGGATTCTCGCCCTTGGTCCACATGTAGCGCGGATAGTTTTCACGCTTCGGACTCTGATCGCCCGCCGCCGAGAACGGCCAATCGTTGCTGTTGAAGAGCCAGCCATTGCTGGGATTCAGCAGAGTAATCGTGTCTTCGACCGCATGGGGGCCTTGCCACTCGGTTGCCGGATTGCTGCCATCGACGGGGTGGGTGAAATCGAATGAGGCGTCGCGCTTCGGTATGAAATTTCCATGAAAGTAAGCAATCGTTCCATTGGCGTCCGCATACACCGTGTTGTTGGATGTATCCGTGCGCAGGTCCTGCGTCTTGCGGAACGACGCGTAATCGGCGGTTTTCGTGCGTAAGTAGGATTGCGTCAATGCCGGTACCGGTTCTTGCAGCAGCTTGATTGCGATCCACTTGCCATTTGCGGAGCGAATGATGGGTCCGTGATGACTGTGATACACCGTGAAGGTGCGGCTCTCCGTGCCATCGGCTTTCTTGAAGGGAACGGTGACCTGAGAGACTCCCAGCTTCTTCAACTGCTTGCCATACCGGTAATACGGCCCATCGGATTTTTTCACGATGTCTTCCGCGTATTCGTCGATGGCATCGCCGCCGTTCGACGTGTGCATCCAGCCGTTGTGAGCATTGAAGCCCTGATAGACGAAGAACTGTCCCCAGGTGACGGCGCCGTACACGTTGAGACCCTGATCGCTGACCATCTGCAGTTCCGAGCGAAAGTAATAGGAGGTGTGTGGATTGATCCAGAGCATGGCATGTCCGGTTGCCGTCAATTTTGGAGCGATGGCGAATCCATTCGAGCCGCCCGGAAATTCCTCCGGAATGAGATCTGATGCCGGCCCTGAGTATGCCGCGGGCGTCGGCCGAGCTGCCGGCATCAAGCCGGCTGCGGGCGGCACACTTGGTCCGTAGAATTTTTCCAACTGCTTGAGATCGACCGTTTCAATGTCGCCGCCGATGCTGCCCTCGGTGAAGGACAAGGCCATCCAAGGCTCAAAATGCCGAATGACCTTCGGATGTACCGCTGCGTGCGTCGAGAGAAAGTGGTTCAAGCCTTCCGACCAGGCATCCATCAGCGACTTGAGCCAGGGGGGCGCGGAGCGATACTGCTGCTGCAGCCGGCCGACATCGACGAACAGTCGTGCGCGCAGGTCGCTGTAGAGTTCGGATTCACCCTCCGCCTGCGCCAACCAACCGAGGCTCACGAGATAGTTGCGCTCGATTCGATTGAAGTCGTCCTCCGCCTGCGCGTAGATAGTTCCGAACACAGCGTCGGCGTCGGATTTACCGTAGACATGCGCGATGCCCCAATTATCGCGAATGATGTGGACATGCTTCGCGTGTTGCTGCCAGCGTGCGCTTTCGCCCGGCGCCGTATCGGCGGCACCGACGATGGCGGGAATGCACAACAGGGCAGCAACTAATAATTTCATGGTTTGTGAGCCTCCGGGGCCGTAGCATCGCGCAATGAACAAGTCTTTGCCCGTGGTTTTTCTGTTTGCCGTAACTTTAAGCGCGCCGGCCCTCTCGGCGGCGACATTCAATGTCCCGGACTCGGACCAGCCTGAACCGTTGGTCATCATTGCCTATGGCGATACCCGCTTCACGGACGCGAGTGAAACCGCGGCCAGTTCACCCGCTGCGCGGCGGGCGCTCGTGGCGCAGATCGCGGCGGAAAATCCGGCGGCCATCTTCATCAACGGCGACCTGCCGTATCACGGCATCGCCGAGGATTACGAGGTGTACCGTGCTGAAACGAAAATCTGGCGCGACCATCAAATCCCGGTCTTTCCGGCGCTCGGCAACCATGAATTCTCGGCCTGCCTCGCGTCGATTTGTCTCGATCGCTGGTGGAATGCTTTTCCTCAACTGCGCAGCCGCCGTTGGTATTCGGTGGCCTTGGGGCACAGGGTGGTCGGCATCGCGCTCGACAGCGACGCGTCACTGCTGCCCGGGAGCGAGCAGCGCATGTGGTTGCAAAGTCAGGTGTCGGCGCTCGATCCCGCGGTGCGCGCGGTGCTGATCGTCATGCATCACCCACCCGTGGCCGATGTCCAGACCGTCAAGTTGGTGGATCACAACACCCGGCCCAACGAACAAGCGTTGGCTGACTATCTAAAGACTACGGCGGCCCATTCCACGGCCCGCTACATTGTCAGCTCAGGCCATATTCACAATTACGAAAGGCTGTCCCAGGACGGAGTGACGTACTTGGTTTCCGGCGGCGGCGGCGCGATCCCCTACGATATAGACCGCACGCCGGCGGATCTTTATCAAAATACCGATTTCCCAAACTATCACTACGTGCGCTTCGAACTGCGCGGGCAGACACTCAGCGGCGCGATGATCCGGCTCGAAGACTATGGCGCAGCCAAGCCCGCGCGCTGGCTACCTAAGGATCGCTTCGAAATTACCCTGCAGCCTTGACGGCCTGGATCAACTGGCTGACGGCTGCCTGAGCATCGCCGTACAGCATTCGGGTTTGATCCAGCACGAACAGCGCATTGTCTATACCTGAGAACCCCTGACCCTGTCCGCGCTTGATCACAATCACATTTTTGGCTTTGTCCGCGTTCAAGATCGGCATGCCGTAGATCGGGCTGCTCTTGTTGCTGCGTGCATCCGGGTTCACCACATCATTGGCGCCGATGATGAGCGCCACGTCGGCGGTTTCGAACTCGGCGTTGATTTCGTCCAGATCCGAGATCAAGTCATACGGCACTCCCGCCTCCGCAAGCAGCACATTCATGTGGCCGGGCATGCGGCCCGCGACCGGATGAATGGCGAAGCGCACTTTTACGCCGTGATCGAGGAGCAATTGCGTGAGTTCCCAAACCTTGTGCTGCGCCTGGGCCACCGCGAGGCCATATCCCGGCACGATGATGATCTTTTGCGAATACGCCATCATGACTCCGGCATCGGAGGCCTCGATGGCCTTTTGCGTACCGGTTACCGCGCCTCCGCCCGCAGCCGAAGATTCGCCGAAATTCGAGAACAGCACATTCCCGAGCGATCGGTTCATGGCCTTCGCCATGAGCTGAGTGAGCAGCGTGCCGGCCGCACCGACCACGGTGCCGGCGATGATCATGGCCGCGTTGTCGAGCACGAAGCCCTCGAAGCCCACGGCAAGTCCGGTGAGCGCGTTGTACAGGGAGATGACCACCGGCATGTCGGCGCCGCCGATCGGCAGCGTCATCGCAACGCCTAAAATCAGCGCGAACACGAAGAACAAGGACACGATCGGAAGTCCCGAGTCCGCGCCGGCACCGCTCACCACCATGAAACCCAGGCCGACGGTGATCAGCAATATGGCCAGATTCACGAATTTTTGAGCGCCGAATCGCACCGATTTGGTGATCAAGCCCTGCAGCTTGGCGAAGGCGATCAAGCTGCCGCTGAACGACACCGCGCCGATGAAGCCGCCCGAAGCGGCCATCGTCAAATGGACGATGTTGTGTTCGTTGCCGCTGTACAGTTCCACGGCTGCAATCGCCGCGGCGGCGCCGCCGCCCATGCCGTTGTAGAGCGCGATCATCTGCGGCATGTCCGTCATGGCGACGCGCTTGCCGCTCACCCAGGCTACACCTGAACCGATCGCAATCGCGATGATGACCAGCATCAAGTTGAGCGAGGATGCGCCCATGAAGGCCAGCGTCACGACCGTCGCCAACACCATGCCGACCCCGGCCCAGCGCACGCCGCTGACCGCGGTCACGGGCGAACTCATGCGCTTCAGTCCCAAGATGAAAAGCGCCGCCGCAATCAAATAGGACAGCTGGGTCAAGGTTTGAATCGTCGTGGCGGAAGGCATCCTTTAAGGTCCTTTCTTTTTGCCGGCCAGCACGAACATTTTCAGCATGCGTTCGGTGACCACATAACCGCCGACCGCATTGCCGGCCGCCAGCAATACGCCGATGAAGCCAATGACCCGCACCAGAGTGGTGTCGGCTGTCGCGAGCGCCACCATGGCGCCGACCAGGACGATGCCGTGCACGAAATTCGATCCGGACATGAGCGGGGTATGCAGGATCACCGGCACGCGCGAAATGACTTCATAGCCCGTGAACGCCGCCAACATGAATATATAGAGAGCGATGACGCCGTCGATCATGTCTTCTGTCCCTCCACAGCCGTTCGCGTGGCTTCGTGCTTGATTTGTCCTTCGTGCGTGAGCACGGCGCCGGCAAACACTTCGTCGCTCCAGTCAACGACGAGTGCGCCCTTGGGTAAAGCAGGCTTCAGGAAATTGAATAGATTGCGGGCATACATTTCGCTGGCGTGATACGGCAGTGTGGCGGGTAAATTGACGGGACCGACGATTTTAACCCCGCCATGCAGCACGGTCTCACCGGCCTGGGTCAATTCGCAGTTGCCGCCCTGCTCGGCCGCGATGTCGATCACGACCGAACCGGCCTTCATGCGCTCGACCGCCGCTCGAGATACGATCCGCGGCGCCGCGCGTCCGGGGACCGATGCCGTGCTGATCACCGCATCGCTTACGGCGATGCGCGCGTCCAGAACCTCTTGCTGTTTGGCTTTTTCCTCGGGCGTAAGCTCGCGGGCATAGCCGCCGGCGCCTTCCGCGGAAACGCCCGTCTCGATGAACTTCGCGCCCAGCGACTTGATTTGGTCCCTCGTGGCACTTCGCACGTCGTATGCTTCGACCACCGCCCCCAAGCGTTTTGCGGTCGCGATGGCCTGAAGACCCGCGACCCCCGCGCCGATGACCAATACCGACGCCGGCCGAATCGTGCCCGCGGCGGTCGTCAGCATGGGCAGAAATCTCTCCAGCGTGTTGGCGGCGATCAGTGCGGCTTTGTAGCCGGCCACCGAGGCTTGCGAAGACAGGGCATCCATCGACTGGGCGCGCGAAATGCGCGGCACCAATTCCATCGCGAAGCTGGTAATGCCGCGATCCTTGAGCGCCCGGACCAGCTCGGGCCGGGCATACGCCTGCATGAAGCCGACGACGATGGCGCCTTTCTTCAGCGCTGCGACTTCCGTCAAGGTGGGCGGCTGCACTTTCAATATAACGTCGGCAGATCCGAGTATCGTGGCGGCATCGCTGAATTCCGCATCCGTATACAGGGAATCCGGAAAATGAGCCGCGGTGCCGGCCCCGCGTTCGATCAGCACGCGAATGCCCAGGGCTTTCAGTTTCGAAGCGATTTCCGGAACGAGTGCGACACGAGTTTCATTGGCAGCGGTCTCCTTGAGGACACCGACGACGACGGACATGCAAAACTCTCCCAAGCCGAGACTTAGCGCGAAACATTGAATTATGGCATAAGACTCGACTATCTTTAGGATGTTATGAACGTGATGGACCGGGAGAAGTATCAGTTGCTGGATTGGCGCGACGACCTTACGGTGGTTTCGCACACCTATCCCCTGTCGCAACAGATACTGCGAACCGACGTCTCGGGCATGCCGTTGGAATGGGTTGACTATCGCGAAGCCGCGCGCCTGTATCACACCGAGCAGGTTGCCTACACCTGTGGAACGCTCCTGTACCGGCTGTACGGCGGAACCTGCGCGAAGTCGGGCCTTCGAACCATCGTCGACGTCAATTCGATCATCGCCACGTTGGGCGTGACCGGCAATCCGGGCAATCTGCGCGGCTCGGCTTATACCCCGCCGCTGAATAATCAAACGCTGTTTCGCCGCGATGCCTACCTGTGCCTGTACTGCGGTGCGCGTTTTACATATAGCCTCTTATCGCGCGATCACGTGACGCCGTTCAGCCGCGGCGGTCACGATACGTGGAGCAACGTGGTTTCCGCGTGCCGTCGCTGCAACAATGCCAAGGCGTCGCGCACACCGGAGCAGGCGGGCATGCAGCTCTTGGCCGTGCCGTTCACACCCACTTATGCCGAATATATTTTCTTGAAAGGCCGGCGCGTGCTCGCCGACCAGATGGAATACCTGGTCGCGCATTTCCCGCGGTCGAGTCCGCTGCACGAGCGCATGCAACGCTGGCCGATGTGAGCGCAATCGCGGGGACACCCGTTGCGCGGTCCGGCGTGGTGTACTACATCGACGCCAGCTATTTCATTTTTCGCGCCTACCACTCCATGCCGCCGGATATGGTGGATGCCGAAGGCAATGCCACGCATGCGTTGTATGGATTCGCGCGTTTTTTGTCGGATCTTCTCGAGCAGGTGCGGCCGGAAAGGATCGGCGTGGCCTTCGACCTGAGTCTGAAGAGCGTAATCTCGTTCCGCAACGGCATTTATCCGGCGTACAAAGCCAACCGCGAGTCGCCGCCCGCTGATTTGGAGCGCCAATTCGCGCTGTGCCGCGAGTTTTGCCGGCATATGGGCCTGGCCGAGTTCGCGAGCGCCGAATACGAGGCTGACGACATCATAGGCACGCTGGCTTCCCGCTCGCGGGCGGCGGGGCTTCGCAATGTATTGGTGACGCGCGACAAGGATTTGTCGCAACTGATACGGGATGGCGATGTCTTCTGGGACTACAGCGGCAATAACCGCTATCACTACCACGACATCGGCCCGCGCTTTGGCGTCATTCCCGAGCTCATCGCCGATTTTCTGGCGCTGACCGGCGACAGTGTCGACAACATCCCCGGTGTGCCCGGAGTGGGCAAGAAAACCGCCGCGGAACTGTTCGCCGTTTTCGGTTCGCTCGACGAGTTGTATGCAAATCTTCATCGAATTCCTCTATTGAAGCTGCGCGGAGCCGCCGCAGTCGCTGCTAAACTACTGGCTCATAAGGATGCCGCTTACCTTGCCCGTCGCTTGACCGGCATCGTTTGCGACATGCCGATCGAGGCTACGCTGGACGACTTGAAGCTGCGGCCGCAGGATCGCAGCGGGCTCGATTCTTTTTTTAACACCCATGGATTCGGGAATATTTTGCGACAGCAGGTGCGTCGCATCGCCACCGCTGCTGGCTAAGACGGGGAAAGACCATGGCGCATAAAGACATTCAATCGGTCCTGCAAGAGGATCGCGTATTCCCACCGTCCGATTCGTTCGTAAAGCAGGCGACGCTCAAGGCTGCCGAGCTGCAAAGCATGTACGACAAGGCCGCCGGCGACTACATCGGTTTCTGGGCGGACCTGGCGGCCGCCGAAATCGAGTGGCAGCGGCCGTTCACGGTGCCGCTGGACGACTCGCGCGCGCCCAACTACCGATGGTTCACCGATGGGCAGCTGAACGTTTCGCACAACTGCCTGGATGTGCACTTGGCGAAGCGCGGCGACAAGGTTGCCGTGATTTTCGAAGGCGAACCCGGCGACGTGCGCAAACTGACCTACAGCCAACTGCACCAGGACGTGTGTCAGTTCGCCAACGCGCTGAAGGCGCAGGGCGCAGGAAGCGGCGATCGCGTGATCATTTACATGCCGCTCATCCCTGAGGCGCTGGTCGCGATGCAAGCATGCGCACGCATCGGCGCCGTGCACTCGGTGGTATTTGGCGGATTCTCCGCCAATGCCGTCAAGGATCGGATCGAAGACGCGGGCGCCAAGCTGGTCATTACCGCCGATGCCGGATGGCGCGGGGGTCACGCCGTTGAACTCAAGGCGGCGGTCGACAAAGCCTTGTCGGAAGGGTGCAAGTCGGTGGAAAAGGTCATCGTCTACCGGCGCACGGGCACCGCCTGCGACATGCGGTCCGGGCGCGACGTGTGGTGGCATGATGCGATCGCGGGGAAGGATCTCGCCTGCGAGCCGGAATGGCTGGACGCGGAGCATCCCCTGTTCCTGCTCTACACCTCCGGATCCACCGGCAAGCCCAAGGGCATCCAGCATTGCTGCGCCGGTTATTTGCTCAACGCCAAGTTGACCACCAAGTGGGCTTTCGACCTCAAGGCCGATGATGTGTACTGGTGTACCGCCGACGTCGGCTGGGTTACCGGGCACACGTATGTGGCTTACGGGCCGCTGGCCGCGGGCGCCACCCTCTTTTTGTATGAAGGCGCGCCGACGTTTCCCGACGGCGGACGCTTTTGGAAAATGTGCCAGTCGCATGGCGTCAGCATTTTCTATACGGCGCCCACTGCGATACGCGCGCTCATGAAACTGGGCGACGAACTGCCGGCCAAATACGACTTGCGCAAGCTGCGGGTGCTCGGCAGCGTCGGCGAGCCCATCAATCCCGAAGCGTGGATGTGGTACCACCGTGTCATCGGCGGCGAGCGCTGCCCCATCGTGGATACCTGGTGGCAGACCGAAACCGGCGCCGCCATGATGGCGCCCATTCCCGGCGTCACGGCCACCAAGCCGGGATCCTGCACCAAACCGCTTCCCGGAATCTTTGCCGATATCGTCGACGAGGAGGGCAGGCCGGTGAAAACCCCGGACGCCGGCGGGTACCTCGTCATCAAGCGGCCCTGGCCTTCCATGCTGCGCACGATTTGGGGCGACAACGAGCGCTACATCAAGACCTATTGGGAGAAATTCAGGAATCGCTACTATGTCGCCGGCGATTCGGCGCGGCGCGACAAGGACGGCTACTACTGGATCATGGGGCGCATCGATGACGTGCTGAACATTGCGGGCCACCGGCTCGGGACCATGGAAATCGAATCGGCTCTGGTGGCGCATCCGAAAGTGGCGGAGGCCGCGGTGGTCAGCAAGCCGCACGAGATCAAGGGAGAGTCGGCGTTCGCCTATGTGGTGCTGAATGTGCCGCGGCCGCAAAGCGCCGCCGCCAAGACGCTCATCGATGAACTTCGCGGCTGGGTTGGCGATCAGCTGAGTCCCATCGCCAAGCCGGATGAGATCCGCCTGACCGACAATCTGCCGAAGACGCGCTCCGGTAAAATCATGCGCCGCCTGCTGCGCGCGGTCGCGCGCGGCGAGGAAATCACCCAGGATATGTCGACCCTGGAGAATCCCGCGATATTGGAACAATTGCGCGGCGTCGAGCCCGCCGCCGCAAAGCCGGCGGCACCCAAGGCGGCGAAGAAGAAGGCCGCTAACAGGGCCCCGAGCAAGACTGCAAAGAAAAAGACTGCAAAGAAGGCGGCGAGGAAAGTCGCAAAGAAGTTCGCCAAGCGGGCCGTCAAAAAACCCGTCAAAAAACCCGTGAAGAAGCGGGCCAAAGCGAAGCCCGCCAAGCGCAAGACTGCCGCGCGCAGGAAGAAGTAGCCGGCCGGTTCGCCTGGAGCGCTTTACTTCGGCGTCTTGACCGTCACATAGGTGATCGACGCCTTGGGCGGCACGAGCACCTTGTGCGGAAGGCCCGCGGGAATGAACAACACATCGCCGGGGCCCAAGGAATAGTCCGTGCCCCCGGTAATCTCGCCGCCGCGCCATTCCGTGGGCGCAGTTTCATGGTTGCCCGCGATTTGGCCGCCGACGGTGATCTTGGCGTGGCCGCTCTTGACGACGAAAATGTCATTGAGCGCCAAATGCACCTCCGCTTCCCCAGTCTTGTCGCGGCGCACGATGTACACGTTGGAACCGGGGCCATTGAGGAATTGCTTCGCCGCAACGCCGTCGACCGGCTGGGCAATGTGCGCCAACTGCGCCGCGCTGAAGTATTCAACCTTGGGTGCGGCGTCGTTGGCAAGGCAAAATCCCGCCCAGCCAATCGAGAGTAAAGCCATCAGCCGTTTCATCGTGCCTCCCTACGTCCAAGCAAGCATAATCAGCATCGTACCGCTTAAGCGCCTGGGCAAACCCATGAATCTCAATCAAGTGACGCTGCCTGCCACCAACGTGGAAAAATCCGCTGAGTTCTACCGGCGCCTGGGATTTACGCAGATCGTGAGCGCGCTGCCCCGCTATGCGCGCTTTGAGTGTCAGGATGGCGCCACCTTTTCTCTGCACGCGTTCGACTCGGTGATTCCCTCACAAACCGTGGTCTATTTCGAGTGCGAGGAGTTGGATGCCACCTATGAGCGGCTGTGCAAGCTCGGCATAGAGTTCAACCAGGCACCCAAGGATCAGATTTGGCTGTGGCGGGAGGCGTATTTGCAGGATCCGGACGGCAATATCATTTGCCTCTATCACGCCGGCAACACGCGGCGTTTCCCGCCCTGGCGCCTGTCCGAGGAATCCCCAAGGCTTTGAGGCCCGAGGGCGTCGAAAAGCCCGACCTTACGGGCCAAGCTCGGCTAGAATGACGCCGCCGGAAAGGGCGATTTTAGCCGCCCGCGTCCCTCACGCAGCGACACGGCACTCCATCGAGATGGGTTTTCAAAGGGCTATCGTGGCCGACGCGGCCGCATTTTCTCAGAGTTTGGGCAATATGCTTTCCACCTCCAATGTCGCCGTTCAATTCGGCGCCAAGCCGCTGTTCGAGCAGGTAACGGTCAAGTTCTCCGACGGCAACCGCTATGGTTTGATCGGGGCGAACGGCTCGGGCAAATCCACGCTCATGAAAGTGCTGGGCGGGGATCTCGACGCGAGCGCCGGAGACGTGATGCTGCAGGTGGGCATGCGCCTCGGCAAGCTGGATCAAAATCAATTCGGCTACGAGGATGAACGCGTCCTCGACGTGGTCATGCGCGGCCACACGGAGCTTTGGGCGGCCATGCAGGAGCGCGACCGCATCTACGCCGACCCCAAGGCCACGGACGCCGACTACATGAAGGCGGCGGAGCTGGAGGGCGTGTTTGCCGAGTACGGCGGCTACGATGCCGAGGCGCGTGCGGCAAGCATTCTCACCGACGCCGGCATCCAAGAGGCGCGGCACAACGGACCCATGCGAGAGGTGCCGCCGGGATTGAAGCTGCGCGTGCTGCTTGCGCAGGCCCTGTTCTCCAATCCCGACGTGCTGCTGCTGGATGAGCCCACCAACAACCTGGACATCAACTCGATTCGCTGGCTCGAAGGTGCGCTCAACAACTACAACGCCACCATGGTGATCATCAGCCACGATCGGCACTTCTTGAATCAAGTGTGCACTCACATCGCGGACCTGGATTTTCAGCAGCTCAAGATCTACCCCGGCAATTACGATGACTTCATGCTGGCGTCGGTGCAGGCGCGTGCCCGCGTCGAAGCAGCCAATGCCAAGGCGAAGGACCGGATCTCGGACCTGCAGGAATTCGTGCGGCGTTTTTCGGCCAATGCGTCCAAGGCGCGACAGGCCACTTCGCGCAAGAAGCAGCTCGAAAAAATCAAGATCGAGGAGATCAAGCCCTCGTCGCGGCAGAATCCCTATATCCGCTTCGAGCAGGGCAAGAAGCTGTACCGTTCAGCGGTCACGGTCGAGAAGCTGAATTTCACCTATCCCGGGTCGACCGAGAAAGTGCTCCACGACTTCAGCTGCAACATCGAGGGCGGCGAGCGCATCGCGATCATTGGGCCGAACGGCGTCGGCAAAACCACGCTGATGCGCTGTCTCGCGGGTGAGCTGCGGCCCAACAGCGGTCGCATCGTCTGGGTTGAAAACGCCCAGCCGGGCTATATGCCGCAGGATCCCCAGGCGGAGTTCGAGGACAAAATCGACCTGTTCGGCTGGATGTCGCAGTACACCGGCAAAGCGGATGACGATCAAATCGTCCGCGCCACCCTGGGGCGACTGCTGTTTTCCGGCGAAGAGACCAAGAAGTCCGTGAAGGTGCTGTCCGGCGGCGAGAAGGGCCGCATGATCTACGGCAAGCTGATCCTGACCAAACCCAACGTGCTGCTGATGGACGAGCCGACCAATCACATGGACATGGAAACCATCGAGTCCCTGCAGATCGGACTGGAACACTACGCGGGCACTTTGATCTTCGTTTCGCACGATCGCGAGTTCGTCGGCGGTCTTGCCACGCGCATCATCGAAATGCGGCCCGACGGAAAATACATCGACTTCCGCGGCACCTATGACGAGTATCTGAAGTCGCAGGGCGTCGAAACGTAGCGCAGGGGAGCATGTGCTGGCAGTATTCGTCCGATGAATCTGAGCGCCGAACGACTGCAAAAGAAATTCGGCGCGATCACGGCCGTTGCGGAAGTGTCGTTCAGCGCCGCGCCCGGTAAGATCTTAGGACTGCTGGGTCCCAACGGGGCCGGCAAGTCGACCACCATCAGCATGCTCGCCGGCCTGACCACGCCGGATTCGGGCTGCGTCAAAATCGACGGCGCCACTTTGAGAACCGGCGCTGACCCCACCAAGCGCAAGATCGGACTGGTAACGCAGGAGATCGCACTCCTGGAAGAACTGCCGGCCCGCATGAACCTGGAATTCTTCGGCGGTCTTTACGGCCTCTCCGGCCGGGCGCTGGCGATACGAATCGCCGCGGTGTTGGAACTCACGAGCCTGGCGGATCGCGCCGGCGACCCGCCGAATAAATTCAGCGGCGGCATGCGCCGACGCTTGAATATTGCCTGTGCGCTGCTGCACCAACCGCAAATCCTCTTGTTGGATGAGCCGACCGTGGGTGTCGATCCGCAAAGCCGCAACGCCATATTCGAAACCATCGAGGTGCTGGCGCGGGAAGGCCGAACCGTGATCTATACAACCCACTACATGGAAGAGGTTGAACGGTTGTGCGACCGCATCGTCATCGTGGACCATGGCCGCGTCCTCGCCGACGACAGTCTCGCGGGCCTTCTGGCGGGCGCACCGGCCGGCAATAAGCTGACCCTGAAGTATGACCTGCCGCCGGACAGCGCTGCATTGGCGGAAATCAAGGAATTGCCGGGGGTCATCCACGTCGACATTGCGGGCATGGAATTGTCGGTCGCCGCGACGGATTTGGGCACGGCCGCGCCGCGCGTGCTCGAGTGTCTTGCCGCCCGCGGTTTCCGGTGTCAAGAATTGACAAGCCGGCGCGCCAATCTGGAGGATGTGTTTCTGGCGCTGACCGGGCGCACGCTGCGCGACACATGAGCGCCAACTTCACCGCGTTTCGGGCCCTCGTGCGCAAGGACATCGCGCTGTTTCTGCGCGACCGGCGCGCCCTGGTGATCAGCGTCCTGACGCCGATCCTGGTGGCCGCCTTTTTCGGGTCCCTGTTCGCCCCCGTCGCGGGCGGCAACTCGATGGCGCGGATGAAGGTGGGCGTCGCCGATCTGGATCAAAGCGCGCTCACCCAAGCGGTGCTCGAAAGCCTGACCCAGGACGCCTCGCTCGATGTGCAGGTGCTGCCGGAGGATCAAGCGACCGCGCTGGTGCGAAGCGGCAAGCTGCGCGCCGCCATCGTGTTTCCAAAAGGATTCGAGCCCGCGGCGACCGGCGCACTGCTCGGCATCGGTCAGATGCCGGACGTCAAGCTGCTGTACGATCCCTCGCAATCCATGTTACGGCCGATGGTGGCGGGTCTGCTTTCGCAGCACGTGATGCAACGGTTGTCGCGACCAAATTTCATCGGCAACAGCAAACCGATACCGTTCAATGTCGATGGCATCGCGCTCACCGCGGGCCCGCGCTATAACTCCTATTCCCATTCATTCGCCGGCATGAGCATTCAGTTCATCCTGTTGATGGGGATCGATGCCGGCATCGCGCTGCTGCTGATGCGCCAGGAGGGGATGTGGCGCAGATTGCGTGCGGCGCCGTTGTCCCGCTGGCTGCTGCTCGGCAGCCGGGTGACCGGCACGACGCTCATCGCGATGGGGATACTGGCGGTCGTTTATCTGGTGGCACGCCTCATATTCAACGTGCGCATCGAGGGCAGCCTGCCCGGCTTCGCCCTGGTTGCAGCCGCGTTCGCCTTGCTGGCCGCGACCACCGGACTCATGATCGCCTCGATCGGCGGTTCCGTCGGTGCGACGCGCGCGGTGGCGACGCTATTGGTGCTGCTTCTGGTCATGCTGGGCGGCGCGTGGGTGCCGTCGTTCCTGTTTCCGGAATGGCTGCAGCACGTGACGGAGTTCGTGCCGACACGCTGGGCGGTGGATGGACTGGATAACACCACGTGGCGCGGCCTGCCGCTGGAATATGGACTGAAGCCCGCGGCGATCCTGGTCGGCTGGTCAGCACTGTTCGCGCTGATCGCTGTGTGGCGTTTCAGCTGGGAAGATGACTAACTTGGTGGCGGCGCCTCAAGATTGCTACGATGCGGCGCTGAATTTTTCTGAGGGGGTTTAAGCGGTGCTGACAAAGCTGTGTGTTTCGTGCGTCTTCACATTTCTTGGCGCTTCATCGATGGCGGCCGTCACTGCGCCCAAGAACGGCACCTTTCCAGGCGAGTCCGTCGCCATCAACCGCATTTCCGACGAAGGTTTCAATCACAGCCAGGTCGTCGACACCGCGGCGTACCTGGCCGATGAGATCGGCGGCCGCATGACCAATTCGCCGGCCATGCGCAAGGCCGAGCGATGGACGCAGGAAAAATTCAAGGGTTGGGGCCTGAAGGACGTCAGAACCGAGGCCTTCGATTTCGGCCGGGGCTGGTGGATCGAGTCCTCGCATGTGCGCCTGATCGCTCCGCGGCCGTTGGAACTGCGGGCCATACCGCTGGCCTGGACCCCGGCGACCAACGGCGTCTTGAGCGCACCGATCATCGTTGCGCCGATTGCGAGTGAAAAGGATTTCGGCGAATGGAAGGGCAAACTGGCCGGCAAGATCGTATTGGTCACCTGGCCCGCGCCGCCCAAAGACGACGGGACCGCTCCCTTTCAACGGCTGACCGCGGACGAGATCGCGAAGCTGGATAAATTTGAACAGCCGACATTCGATCCGGAGCAGCGTAAAAAGCGCATCGAGCGTTTTCGCTTCCGGCCGAATCTGGACGCGTTTCTGGCGCAGGAGGGCGCCGTCGCCCTGGTGCAAATGTCGCGCACCGAGGGTCGGCTGGTGCACGGCGAAGGCTATGGTTATCGCGTCGGCAAGACCCCCAAATTACCGGGCATCGAACTGGCTGCGGAGGACTACCGCAAGCTGACGCGGCTCGCCAAGCGCGGCGAGGTCAGAATGGAAATCGACAGCCGCGTCCATTTCGAGGACACGGACCACAATGCTTACAACGTATTCGCCGACATTCCCGGCGACGACCCGCATGCCGGCTTTGTCATGGCGGGTGCGCACCTGGATAGCTGGGTCGCCGGCGACGGTGCGGCGGACAACGGCGCCGGCAGCGCCGTGATCATGGAAGCGGCGCGCATTCTCGCAAGCCTGGGAGTGCATCCCAAGCGCACGATTCGCTTCGCCCTGTGGGCGGGCGAGGAAGAAGGACTCTTGGGATCGGCCGCTTACGTCGAGAAGCATCTCGCCCATCGTCCGGCGCCTACGGATCCCGAAGAGGCCGATTTGCCGCCGTATTTTGGGACCGACTCCTATCCCGTGCAGACGCTGCCGGGAATCGCCGATCTGGCGGGTTACTTCAACATCGACAATGGCTCGGGAAAGATTCGCGGCATTTATACGGAAGGAAATTTCGCCGTGGTTCCCATCTTTCGCGAATGGCTGTCGCCCTTTTCCAGTCTCGGCGCGAACACCGTGGTTGCCGAGCCCACCGGCGGGACGGACCATGTATTCTTGAGCCGGCTTGGCTTGCCGGCGTTCCAATTCATCCAAGACCCCTTGGATTACGAGACGCGGGTGCATCACACGGATCTCGACACGTTCGATCACCTGCGGCCGATGGATTTGCGGCAGGCCTCCGTGGTGATCGCGACGATGCTCATGGCCGCGGCCAACAGCGAAAAGCCGCTGCCGCGCAAGCTGGTGCCTACGCAGCCGGCGGTGACCGATCCGTTCGAGTATCCGGATCCGGCCAAGAAATAGCGCCAACGCTTCCGCGCTAGGCCTGCTTCAACCGCCCCCGGCGAAAGTCGGCGATGATTTCCCGCGCCGCGTTGTGGCCGGGTGCGCCGGTCACGCCGCCGCCGGGATGCGTGCCGGAGCCGCACATGTACAATCCCTTCAAGGGCCCGCGATAGTCGCCGTGCCCGAGCATCGGCCGCGCCGAAAAAAGTTGGTCCAAGCTCAAGGCGCCGTGAAAGATATCGCCGCCGATGAGTCCGAAGGTGCGCTCCAGATCCAGCGGACTCATGATCTGCCGTCCGAGCACGGAAGCCTTGAAGTTCGGCGCATGGGAGTTGACCAAATCGATCATCACATCCGCAACCTCCTCGCGATGGGCGTCCCAGGACGCGCCATCCGGCAGCACTGGCGCGACGTGCTGGCAGAACAAGCTGGCCACATGCCGGCCCTTGGGCGCCAGGCTGTCGTCGAGCGTCGAGGGAATCAACATCTCCACGATGGGCTGTTTCGACCATCCGCCCGCCTTGGCGTCCAAATAAGCTTGATCCATGTAGGCGAGGCTGGGCGCCATGATGATGCCGGCGGTATGGTGATCGGCGGCCGTGCGGCCCGGCAATGCCTTGAAATCGGGCAATTCCGACAGCGCGACATTCATGCGGAAGGTACCCGAGCCGCAGCGCCAATGGCTGATGCGCTCGCGAAAATCCTGCGGCAGGGCACCGGGATCGATCAGCGATCCGTACAGTAATTTGGGATTCAAGTTCGACACGACGCTGCGCGCCCGAAGCGCCTCGCCTTTCTCGGTAATCACGCCCACCGCACGGCCGCCTTCGGTCAAGATCTCCCGCACCGGGCTCGCAACGCGAATTTCCACGCCGCGTTCCGCCGCGGCCCGCGCCATCGCCTGGGTGATGGCGCCCATTCCGCCGACCGCGTGTCCCCAGACTCCCTTCTTGCCGTTGACCTCGCCGAACACGTGGTGCAAGAGCACATAGGCAGAGCCCGCGGCATACGGGCTCGCATAATTGCCGACCACGCCGTCAAATCCGTAGGCTGCTTTGATCGGGGCGCTCTCGAACCAGGAGTCCAGGTAGTCTCCGGCCGACTTCACGAACAGATCCAGAAGCTCGCGCCGCATCGGCAAATCCAGTTTCGCGATGCGCTTTCCCTGGCGCGCGCCGCGCAGCAGTTCAGGCAGCGCCGTGAGCCATCCGCCGGCGGTGACGTTCGGCGGCGTTTGCAGCACCAGATCGCGCAGCACGTCGGCGATGATGTCCAATCGTTCGCCATACGCCGTCAGGCGCTCCGCATCGCGCGCGGAGAATTTCGCGACCTCCTGTGCGGTTACGCCCGCGCCCACCTTCAGATAGCGGGTCTCGTCCAGAGGCAGGAAATTGGCCAGCTTGCGCTCGACGATGCGCAGGCCATGCCGCGGCAAATCCAGGTCCCGAATGACTTTCGGATTGAGCAGCGATACCGTGTAGGACGCCACGGAATTGCGAAAGCCCGGATGAAACTCCTCGGTCACGGCGGCACCGCCGACGACGGCGCGCCGCTCGAGGACGGTCACCTTGAGGCCGGCGGCCGCAAGATACGCGGCGCAGACCAGCCCATTGTGTCCGCCGCCGACGATGATGGCGTCGCGCATCGTTTCAGCCACCGGCCGTGCGCCAACCCGCGGGAGGCGCGGTTGGCAGACGGCTCTCCGGTATGAGTTCGCGCAACCGGCGTGCGAAGCTGCGCAGCGAGACCTCATTGTGTCCCAAAGGACCGGGCGTGTAGCTGCGCGAGCCCATGCCCGCCTGCACCCGTTCGATGAGCGTCTTGTCCTCGAGGCTCACGCGGCGGTTGATGCGCCAATTCAGATATCGCGCCGCGCGCATTTCGCGCCGCTCGTCGGGATGCGCATAAGCGATTTCGCGCACCAGAGTTTCAGTGGCCGAAATCGGAATCATCTGCATGAAGTCGACTTGATCCGGATAGATATCGAAGGCAACGTTCGGCCACAGTTTGAAATAGGTCCAGAGTCTTTGTCGATCCTCGGGCAGGTGCGGCGACCTGGGCAGGACGGTCTGGTACATGCGCTCCGACAGTTGCGAGGAGGGCGCGTCGCGAAGATAACCCCACATCTTGTCCACCCACAGCTCAGCCTCGATGCCGTAGGTTTGTCCAAACAGACGTGACAGCCCGGGATGCGCCACTGAGATATGCATCCCGTCCGAGTAATTGTCCGTCACATTTTTCCAATTCACGTGCCGCATGCGCATCGTGACGCGTCCGAGCGGCTCGAGCTCCTCGAAACGGTAGCAGGACAATTCCTCCTGATAGGGCGCCAGCATCTCTGCAACGCTGGGCAACCCCGGCCGCAGGCGCACGAAGATGAATCCCAGGTAAATCTCGGATTCGACCGCTTTGAGTCCGTAATCCGTCAATGAAAAATCGACAAATTCCTTCCGATGCGGGACCGCCGCCAGCGCGCCGTCGAGATCATAGGTCCAGGCATGGTAGGGACAGACTATCCGGCCGGGACACCGGCCGGCTGCGCCGTCAAGCAGCCTGGATGCACGATGGCGGCAGACATTGAAAAACGCCTTGACGCCGTGGTCGCGTCCGCGGACCACCACCAGGGGCTCACCGAGAAAATCCAGGGTGTGATAGTCGCCCGGTTTCGGGATGTCATTGAGGTGGCAGACGATCTGCCACGACGCGGCGAATACCTGCTGCTTTTCGGCGCGCAGAAAATCGGCGTCCCGGTATATCCATCCGGGAAGGCTGAAGTCTTCGTCTATCGCTCGGCGCCGCGCATCCATGAAGGGTCATCATCTCCGGCTCTTGTTGAACGATAGTATAACAAGCGGGGAGGTCACGTTTTGTGGCGTTTTTCGCGCAACATGCGCGGAAAGGCGCCCGCGCACAGGGCATTGACCCAATCCTCGCAGATAACGACCGCCTCGCGCGGCCTGAATGTATCGGCACTGAGGCTCAATTCGACCCACAGGCCGTCCAACAAGGCGGTGAGCGCGATGGCGGCCGAACGCAGCTTCAATTTGGGGGCCGCGCCGGATTTGACCACCTCACCCAGCAGAGACTCCAGAATTGAGCGATATTTTCCGTAGGTGCGGTCGTGCACTTCGCGTATTTCCCGCGAGTGCGCCACCATGCTCCAGAACACCACCCAGACGTTGAACAGCTGCGGATCGAGAAGATCCGGCGCGAACGACGCACGCAGAAAATCGCTCAGGCGTTCGCGCGGCGATGCGGCATGATTGTTGGCACGCGCGTGAAGCTCCTCCTGCAGCGACAGCGCCAGCGTCTCGTAGGATTCGGCTATCAATCCGGACTTGCTGGGAAAGTGGTGATTGATGAGACCGATGGAAACACCGGCGGCCGCGCTGATGCGGCGCACCGACACGCCGTCATGGCCGTACTTTTTCAGGCAGCGGAGGGTCGCATCAACCAGGGCTTCACGGCGTACCGCGGGCGCCGCTCGCCGAAACTTCGGTACATGCCGCTTGATCTTCATCTAAGTCCCTGTGAATCCCTATTATGCCGAACCCCGTCCTGGAGTTCTTCGGCGTTCGCTCAAGCCGCGCGATAGGCCCGATAGTCCAGTCCAAGCGCGCTCGCCACTGCCTCGTGAGTCAGCTGACCCGCGTGTACATTGAGACCTTGAGCCAACCCGCTGTCCTTGGAGATCGCGGTACGCCAGCCGTGATCGGCAAGCGCCTTTACATACGGCAAGGTGGCATTGGTCAGCGCGAATGTGGAGGTTCTCGGCACCGCGCCCGGCATGTTGGTGACGGCATAGTGGATTACGCCGTCGAGCACGTAGGTAGGTTCCGCATGGGTGGTGGGATGGCTGGTCTCAAAGCAGCCGCCTTGATCGATCGCAATGTCGACCAGCACCGCGCCGGGCTTCATGGTTTTGACCATCGCACGCGTCACCAGTTTGGGCGCCGCGGCGCCCGCAATCAGCACCGCGCCGATCACCAGGTCGGCATCGCGGACCAGTTCCTCGATGGCATGCGCCGTCGAATATACGGTCTTCAGCTGGCTGCCGAATATCGATGACAGTTCTCTCAGGCGCTTCACCGAGCGATCCACCACGGTGACATCCGCGCGCAGGCCCACCGCCATTTCCACGGCATGCGTCCCCGAGACGCCTCCGCCCAGCACCACGACCTTGGCGGGCGCCACGCCCGGCACGCCGCCCAACAGCACGCCGAATCCACCATTCGCCTTCTGCAGACAATTCGCGCCGACCTGCACCGACATGCGTCCGGCGACCTCGCTCATGGGAGTCAACAAGGGCAGCGAACCATCCGGCGCCGTCACAGTCTCGTAGGCAATCGCGGTTGCGCCGGACGCCAGCAGCGCCACGGTTTGTTCACGATCCGCCGCCAAGTGCAAATAGGTGAACAGCGTTTGATTGCTGCGCAACATCTTGCACTCATTCAGTTGCGGCTCCTTGACCTTCACGATGAGGTCGGTCGAGCTGAAAATTTCCTCGACCTTTTTGGAGATCGACGCGCCCGCGGCTTGGTAATGCGAATCTTCGAATCCAATTCCCGCGCCCGCGCCGCTTTGCACGACGACTTGATGTCCCGAATCGACAAGTTCGCGAACGCCGGCGGGGACCAAGCCCACTCGATATTCGTGAATTTTAATCTCTTTGGGTACGCCGATCTTCATAAAGTCGCTCCGCAGGGTAGGCTGGGATGGCAAGGTTACTCACCCGGGCGTCCAGAAACAATCCGGACGCCGGGCCATTAGCGAATATCGCGTAATTCCTGCACGAGCAGGCGCTGCCAGAGCCATTCCCGGCGGCTTTTGGGCGCCAACAGCGACATGCGCTCCAGATATTGTCTGGTTCCGGCCGGGATGCCGCGCGAGGCGGCGGCGCTCACCAGGGCCTTGATCCGGGGCCAGCCGCCCGAAACCTTGTCCTTGAGACTCGACAATGCTTTCGCCAGCACGATTTCCTCGCCGGTAAAGTCGGTGCCAAAGGGAAATTCCGAGAACAATCCGCGTGCGCGCGCGAGGATGAAGCGCTCTTCCAACGCCCGCGGCATGTTGTTTCGATGTCTGTCCGGTATCTGATAGTCGCGCGCCAGCTTTCCGGCCGCTTGCGCCTCCCGCTTCAATCCATCCTGAAAACGCGAATCGGCGATGTTCAACAACGCCGCAATCACATCCTGATCGCTCAACCCGCGCAAATCCGCGACGCCGTATTCGGTGACGACGACATCGCGCAAGTGGCGCGGGATGGTCGTGTTCGCATAGCTCCATCGAATATTGGAGGTCAGTTGGGAATTCTTCCCGCGGGTGCTGCGCAGCGTAAGAATGGAGCGCGCGCCGGGCAGAGAATGCGCCATGGCGACGAAATTGTATTGGCCGCCGACGCCGCTGACGACACGTCCGTCGGCGAGGCCGTCAGACACGGCCGCGCCGAGCAGCGTCACCATCATGGTGGAGTTCAGGAATCTTCCGTGCTGACGCTGCGCTATTTTCAATGCCTGGTCCCGGCCATCGAGTTGATTGACGAAGGACACTCCGCACATCGAGAACTGGCGCCGTTCCGTCTCCGGCAAATCGCGCAGCGCGGCATAAAATCCGCGCGGTCCGAGAAAAAAAGCGGCATGCAGGAGAGCGCCGCCTGTCAGCTGTCGTCCGGTGCACATGGCCAGTAGATCGCGCCGTGCTTCCGGCGTGGTAAAGCTTGCCGCCGCGCTCTGTCCTTCTCCGTTCTCGATCCTGCCGTTGCCGTAGCGGCACTCACGTCGGAACACGCCGGCCTCTTGCAGCAATGCAAACTCAGCCGCGCTCAGGGGGTCGGCGAAGCCTTCCTGCGCCATGGCCGCCAGAAATTGCTCATCGATGCGCTCGTTGATCGTCCCGGCATTCAATAACCGCTGCATGCGCAGGTCATCGAAAACCCGCCTGCGCAACACCCCGCTGCGATACAGGTCCAAGAAGCCGTCCACGAACATTTCGGTGCACCCATAAAGACCCGCTTCGAAGGGCGACGCATCGCCGATCGAGTCCAAGACGGGTCCGAAGCGCTCTTGAGCCTTGAGGCCGGAGATGATTTCGCGGAATTCAGCGTTCTGTTGGTGCCGCAGCTGCAAGCCGTACACCACGGCATCGCCGAGTTCGCCGATGCCGATCTGCAGGGTGCCGCCGTCTCGTACCAGGCGGGCGCCATACAGGCCGATCGCATAATCGACCGTGCTCAGGCGTTGATTGGGCGGCGCAAACAAATCGTGTTCGTAGCGTGCATGCTCGACTATCGAGTCGAAAGTCTCGGCGTCGACCGCCGCCGGTCCGAACATGAAGGGCATTTGCCGATTGACCTCGCCGATGACCACGACTTCCCGGCCCGCCTGCCGTTGCGGCGCCAGATGCTCGAGCAGGTCGACCGTGACGTCGGGATTCGATCCCAGGCTGTATTCCGTCCGGCCGTCGATGCTGCGCTTCGCGACCAGTTGCGCGATGACATTGACCCCTTGGGCGGCAACATCGCGCGCCACATGGGTGTAGTTGCTGCTGACATAGTGGCGCTGTGAGTGCCCGACCTTGAGCAGGGCGCCCGGATCCAAAAAGAACTCGACGATTTGCACGTTGCCCGGCACACCCTCGCCATGCAGATCCGTCACATAATCGAGCGGCACGCATCCACCGAACAGCCGCGCCGCCAGCGGCTCCAGGAAGCGGCGCTCCAACTCCCCGTGCCATTGCGGCGCGCGCAGGCTCAAGGCGGTGAAGATCTTGAGAGTCAGGGACGGATCGCGCCGCGCGCGCCGGTAGAACTCGTTGGCCAGCGGATTGGGCTTGCCCACTCCCAGCGGCAGCGCGAGGACGATGTGGGATCCGACGCGAGTTAAGGTGTTCTCAACACACTCGGCCACATCGTCAAAGATGCGCGGCATGTCAGCTCTTGGGCTTCAGCACCAAGGAGAAATTGATTTTGACGGCATCGCCAACGGTGTCCGTGCTCTTCCAATCGCCCTGCCCGACGCCGAACTCCAAGCGGTTCAATTTGGCGCTCCCCGAGAGCTTCGCCCCGCCGCCGGCCGGCGTGAACTGAAACTCGATCGGCACGTCCTTGGTGACGCCGTGCAGGGTCAGCGCACCGACCGCGGCAAAGCCCGCCGCCGTCTTGGTGATGGTCTTGGTGGCGTAATGCGCCGTCGGATTGTGAGCCACATCGAACACATCCTTGCCGCGAATGGTCGTGTCGCGATCCTTGTCCATCGAGTCGACCGAATTCATGTCGATCTGCACGTCGATTTTCGAGCCGGCGAGGGCATCGGGCGCAAAATCGACGCTCGACGTGAACTTGTGAAACACACCTTTGAATTCCGCTCCGGCCTGCACGCCGAAGAATTCCAGCCGGCTCTGCGCCGCATCGGCGGTATAACTTGCGGCGCTGCCGTCAGCGGCGGCCGCGGTTGCTGCGGCGATGATTAGAGAGGAAGTCACAAGGGCAAATTTCTTCATGATCGCTTCTCCGTCTTGGTAAATGGCAGCATGCGCTTCAGCACATCGTCCTTGTTCCAGAAATGATGCTTGAGCGCGGCGAGAATGTGCAGCAGAGCGAGCGCAAATAACAGCCAGCTCAAAGTATCGTGTGTGGTTCTGAGCAGATTGAAGGCCTGTTCGTTCGGTCCGATGAGATTGGGCCAGGTGAATTGGTGGAACCAACTGACCGAATAGTTTTTCGCGGAGGACATCATCCACCCCGTCAAGGGCATGACGAACAGGAGGACATAGAAAAGAACGTGGGCCGCCCGAGCGAGCTTCTTCTCGATGGCCGTCATGCCCGCCGGCAATTCCGGCGGGCGATTGAACAGCCGCCACAGCAGCCGTAGCACCGCCAGCGTGAGAATGGTCATGCCGAAGCTCTTGTGCCAATCCAGGCGTGCGAGCTTTCGGGCTCCCAGCGGCAAGAACTCGGCCGTCCAACCCAGTGTGAATTGAGTGACGATCAGCGCAGCGATGATCCAATGGAAGGCTTGGGCGACCGCACTGTAGCGGGTCGGGGGGCTCTGATTTGGCATCGCGCGTCTCCGGCTGCAAACTGTCGCTTAGTTTAGCAAGTCATAGAGGCCCCAATAGGTGTTCGACAGAATTGCTGCGGCTGTTTTGGTACTGAGCCTGGCGGCATGCGCCGCGCCGCGGCCACGGCCGCCGGTGCCTCAGGTGCCCACCGCTGCCGCTCTGACATCGCTTCCCGCGCCGGGCGAATATAAAATCGACTCCGGCGTTTCCGAACTGCGCTTGCTGGTGTATCGGGCCGGCCCGCTGTCCAATCTTGGCCACAACCACGTCATGGTCAACCGGGGGCTGACGGGAATCGTACAGGTCGGCGACAGCATTTCGGCTTCGTCATTCTCACTGTCTGTTCCGGTCGATGCTTTCGTCGTGGACGATGCGCAATCGCGGCAGGAGGAAGGCGGCGATTTTCCCGGCGATATTCCGCAGGAAGCCAAGGCGGGCACGCGGCGCAATATGCTGAGCGCGGCCGTTTTGAACGGCGCTGAATTTCCGGAGATCACCGTGAAAAGCATGACGCTCACGGGGACCTTGGATGCCCTGACCGCCGACATGGAGATCAGCGCGGCAGGCCGAAGCTCGAGAATATCCGCGCCCCTGAGTTTACAAGGAGATGAGCATCACGTGACGGCCATCGGGTCGATGGAGCTTCGTCAAACCGCTCTGGGTCTCACGCCCTACAGCCTGCTGGGCGGTGCTTTGCAGGTACAGGACGCGATGCAGTTGAAGTTCAAGATCACGCTGGCGACGAACTAGTCAACAGAATCGGCGTGCCCTCGGGCGCGACCAACACGGCAGCCGGCACGGAACGCAGGCCCGGCGGCAATTCTCCGTTCGGCACAATGCCCTTGTCCGCAAGGTGCGCGAGCGTACCGCCCACATCGTCGACTTCGAATCTCAAGGTCGCCCGCCGCAAATCCGCGGGGTCATACAGGCCGAGATCAATGAAGTCGCTGGTGCAGCTGATATGCGGCAGAAGCTCTTCGAGCTCTTCCATCCCGACGAAACCGAAATCCTCCCAATAAGCCTTGGCCAAATCGCGGTCCGGCGCCGGCACGGCGATCTCGAGAAAATATCCGCAGCGCGAGGTGTCGTTGGCGAGGCGCTTGCTCGGCGAAAAAGTCCGGGCCTCGACCAACCGTACCAGCTGGCCGGAAGGATCGAACCAGCCGACCTCGTTGAACACGTCGTTGCCCAGGCGGCGAAACTCGAATTCAATCCCCTTTTTCTCGAGTCCGTCCAAGTGTTTGAGCAAGTCCGGTTTCACAAAAGTCAGCGAAGGCGCAGGTATTGCCTGTTGATGCAACCCCAGGCAGATGCGCCCATCGGTAACCACGGCGTAGGGATGCGGCCATGCATCTCCCACCTCGGCGGCCGAAAAGCCCAGGCCCACGTAAAAATCCAATGAGGCCTGAACGTCCGGCGCGGCCAGCGAAAACTCGAGGAAGCGTCCCAGCACGGTGTTGCTAACTCACTCCGCCCACGCAGACGTACTTGATCTCAGTGTAATCGAGAATCCCGTATTTCGAGCCCTCCCGGCCGGTGCCGGACTCCTTGACGCCGCCGAACGGCGCGACCTCCGTCGAAATGATGCCCGTGTTCACACCGACGATTCCGTATTCAACTGCTTCGGACACTCTCCAGCTGCGCGCAAGGTCGCGCGTGTAGAAATAGGCGGCCAACCCGAACTCCGTATCATTCGCCATGGCAATGGCCTCTGCTTCGGACTCAAACTTGAACAGCGGCGCCACCGGCCCGAAAGTTTCCTCCCGGGCCACGAGCATCTTGGGCGTCACATCGGTGAGGATGGTGGGTTCGAAAAAGAAGCCCCCGAGAGCATGCCGCTTGCCGCCCAGCGCCACTTTCGCACCCTTCGAAAGCGCATCGGCAATATGCTCCTCGACCTTCGTCACCGCCTTGGCATCGATGAGCGGCCCCTGGTCGGTGGCGCCGGCAAGCCCATCACCCACGCGCAGCTGGGATACCGCCGCTTTGAGCCGCTTGGCGAATTCGTCGTACACGCCGGCCTGAATCAACAGACGATTCGCGCACACGCAGGTTTGCCCGGTATTTCGATACTTGCTGGCCAGGGCACCCTGAACCGCGGCGTCCAAATCGGCGTCGTCGAAGACGATGAAAGGCGCATTGCCCCCAAGCTCGAGCGACAATTTCTTGACCGTCCCGGCGCATTGCGCCATGAGCTTCTTGCCCACCTCCGTCGAGCCGGTAAAAGTCACCTTTCTCACCGCCGGATTGCTGGTCATTTCCCCGCCGATCGCCGCGGCGCTGCCGGTGATCACATTGAACACCCCGGCAGGGATGCCCGCGCGATGGCCAAGCTCGGCCATGGCCAGCGCCGAGTAGGGCGTCTGTGTCGCAGGCTTGCAGACCAGCGTGCAGCCGGCCGCGAGCGCCGGTCCTGCCTTGCGCGTGATCATCGCCGACGGAAAGTTCCACGGCGTGATGGCGGCGACGACGCCGACCGGCTGACGCAGCACGAGTATGCGTTTGTCGGCTTGATGGCCGGGGATGATGTCACCGTACAAGCGCTTGCCTTCCTCGGCAAACCACTCGATGAACGAGGCGGCGTACACAATTTCAGTTTTCGACTCGGCGAGCGGCTTGCCCTGTTCTGCGGTCATCAGTTTCGCGAGGTCTTCTTGATGTTCGATCATCGAGTCGAACCAACGGCGCATGATGACGGCACGCTCTTTGGCCGTACGCGCCTTCCATGCGGGCAGCGCCGCCGCAGCCGCGGCAATGGCACGCCGCGTTTCCGCCGCGCCCATGTTCGGAATGGAGCCCAGCGTTTCCGCGGTGGCGGGATTCTTCACCTCCAGGGTGGTGCCGCCGTCCGCCGCGCACCAGCGGCCGTCGACAAAGCACTGCTCACGCAGCAGCGTCGAGTCCTTCAATTCGAGCTTTTTGCCCATACCTCTCCCTCCGCGCGTCAGCGTTCGAGAATTGCCGTGACGCCCATGCCTCCGGCCGTGCAGATTGAGATCAGTCCGCGCTTGGCCTTGGCCTCATCGAGAATTTTAGCCAGGGTGGCGACGATGCGCGCACCGGTGGCCGCGAACGGATGTCCGATCGCGACGCTGCCGCCCTTGGTGTTCAATTTCGATCGATCGATCGTACCCAGAGGGCCCGGCAAGCGGAGTTTGTCGCGGCAAAACGCCGGATCTGCCCAGGCCTTCAGCGTGCATAACACCTGTCCCGCAAAGGCCTCGTGAATCTCGTAGAAGTCGAAGTCCTGAAGCTTCAATTTCGCATCGCTCAGCATTCGAGGAACCGCATACGCAGGGGCCATGAGCAGGCCCTCTTTCTTTTCGATGTAATCGACCGCGGCGACTTTGCCGTAGCTCAGGTATGCCAGCACCGGAAGGTTGCGCTCGCGTGCCCACGCTTCCGAGGCGAGCAGCACCGCCGAAGCGCCGTCGGTCATCGGGGTGGAGTTGCCCGCGGTCAAGGTGCCGGCGCCGGAGAAATCGAAGGCAGGCCGCAGCTGGCCGAGCTTTTCCAAAGTCGTGTCGGTACGAATGTTGTTGTCCTGGGTGAGCCCCAGATATTCGATGACCAGGTCCTTGTAAAATCCTTGTGCGTAGGCCGCCGCCGCCTTTTGATGGCTCTCGAGTGCAAGCTGGTCCTGTTCCGCGCGGCCGATCCCCCACGTTTTGACCATGAGTTCCGTGCTCTCTCCCATCGACAATCCGGTGCGCGGCTCCGTCACGCCCGGCAACACCGGCTTGAAATTCTTCGGCCGCAGACCGAGCCAGGGTTTCAATCTGGCACCCGTCGTTCTGCCGCGATAGCTGCGCAGCAGAAGCTGCTGAAAGCTTCGCGGGAAAACCACCGGCGGATCGCTCACCGTGTCGACCCCGCCGGCGATTGCACAATCGACCTGACCCAATGCAATCTTGTTGCCCAACAGAATCGCCGCCTCGAGGCTGGTTCCGCAGGCTCGCTGCAAATCGAGTCCCGGCGTCTCCGGCGCGAGGCCGCACCCGAGCACGGATTCGCGCGTCAGATTCCACTGGCTGGAATGCTTCATTACCGCGCCGGCCGCGACGTCATCGACGCACTGACCCCGAAGCCCGAAGCGATCGACCACGCCGCGCAACGCGGCGATCAACATCTCTTGATTCCCCACCTGCGCGTAGGCGCCATTGCCGCGTGCGAAAGGGATGCGTACGCCGCCGACAATCGCGACGCGACGCGGACTTGCTCCAACCAACATAGCTGTCTCCGTTAAGCGGTAACTACCCGAATTATGGACCTACCCGCCAGCATATAATCCACCCATGACCG
>Ga0193753_10000457_pt1 | contig 40533 bp, 33 predicted proteins | sample H1c2metaG_FD_144925 | JGI IMG/M metagenome (GOLD analysis project Ga0193753, IMG submission 144925) | Soil microbial communities from a riparian zone of the East river system, Colorado, United States - H1c2 | ecosystem: Environmental > Terrestrial > Soil > Riparian zone | place: USA: East...
GGGGTACCCCTCAAAAAAGGGTGAAGCTGCTTGTGTTGCACTTATCACTTGAATCTAGGATTTGATAATTAGCCAATGTGCAAATTTGTAAATGTGCCAATGATCCTCATTCGCAATGTCATTACAAGTCAAAGCACGCCCCATTGTCAAATTACCAAATTAATCTCTACTCCATTTTCAGACTCTTCACCGGATTATTCAACGCCGCCTTAACCGATTCGTAGCTCACGGTTACCCACGCAATCAACAATGCAGCCAGGGAAGCACTCGCGAAGATGATCCAGCTGGGATTGATATGATACGCAAAATTCTCGAGCCAGTTGTTGATAGCGAGCCAGGATACCGGGATCGCAATGACGGTGGCGATCAAAATAAGTTTGGTAATGCCGGTGGAGAGCAGGTACACGATATTGAATACGGAAGCGCCGAGTACCTTCCGGATGCCTATTTCCTTTGTGCGTTGCTCGGATATGAAAGCAGACAGGCCATACAAGCCGAGACAGGAAATGAAGATTCCCAGTGCGGCGAAAATATTGAAGAGCTTACCCAATTGCTGCTCTCCCTTGTATAGATTATCGATGTCCTGATCCACGAAATTATAACTGAAAGGATAGAGCGGGTTAAGTTGAGTGCTTATCGACTTCAATGCGGCGATCGTTGCAGCCTCCTTGCCGGCCTTTGCGCGAACAACGACCGTGCCGCCCCAGCGATTGAGCTGGATGACCATCGGTTCGATCGGCTGTTGTATGGGTTTGTAATTGAAATCCTTTACAACACCGACGATGGTTCCCTTATTCTCCCACAGCGTAAATGATTTCCCTATGGCGCTGGCAGGCTTCATCCCCATCACCTTCAACGCGGTCTCATTCACGATATAGCTGCTGCTATCTCCGCGAAATGATTCAGAGAAGCCTCTTCCTTCCAATATCTTCATTTGAAAAACATCTATGAAGTTTTCACTGACTGACATATTGGGGAAGATCGTCTGCGATTTCGGATCCTTTCCATCCCAACTGACATCGATAGTTCCATTAGAGAGATTGGTTGGCAGATCGGAGACCAGCACGAAGTTCGATGTAAGCGGATTGCGTTTCAACTCGGCTTTGAGCGCGGGGACCTTGTTCCACAGGTCGCCGGACATCGGCATATAGAGAAGGTTCTCCTTATCGAAACCAAGATTCCTGTTTCGTATGAATTTTAATTGCTGATAGACGACGATAGTTCCCGACAGCAACAGGATGGAGACGATGAACTGTGTAACCACCAGCGTATGGCGAAACAATACATTTCCATTGACGGAGCCCATGGAGGATTTGAGCACCTTGACTGGTTGAAAGCCGGAGAGGAACAATGCGGGATAGCTGCCGGAGATGATACCGGTAAGAATCGCGAGGCTGAGTAATCCCAGCCATAGTTTCGCATCGAGGAAATTAATCGTAAGCTGCTTTCCCGCTATGAGGTTGAACATCGGTAGGCAAAGCAGGACGAAACCGATGGCAAGTAATAGTGCCAGCAGGCATATCACCAGCGACTCGCCGAGGAACTGGATGATCAATTGGTGGCGCTCCGCGCCGATCGCCTTTCGCAGGCCGACTTCCCTTGCTCTGCGGGCAGAGCGGGCCGTGGCCAGGTTCATGAAATTGATGCAGGCAATTACCAATATGAAAATCGCCACGATGAAGAAAATATTCACATACTGCATGTTCCCCTGACCGCTAAGGTCCGCCTGTAGTTTGGAATGAAGGTGAATTCTTGTCAACGGTTGCAACTGGAACTGTACTTTGACCCTGGACTCATTCTTCTTATAGATCTCATCCATCTGGTGGTCGAACTTTGAAAGAGCTTCGGGTGTAGCGACAAACGATTTATCCAGCAACAGGTAACTATAAAAATTAAAATTATCCCAGGTGTTGGTCTTGATATCGTTATTTGTTTCCGCAATAGCCAGCATGGGAAGAAGGAAATCGAATTGCAGGTGGGAATTGGATGGCACATCCTCGAGGACACCCGTTACGGTAACAAAATTATTGTTATCGACCTTGATCGTCTTGCCAATTGCATCCGTCTTCCCGAAATATTTCTTCGCCATCGACCGCGTGATGAGTATGGCATCCTTGCGCAGGAGAGCGGTCTTGGTATTTCCTTCCAGTAGAGGAAAGGAAAACAGATCGAAGAAGGTGGAGTCGACATAGAATATATTCTTCTCCTCGAATTTACGTTCACCCACTTCAAGCAGGATAGTTTGTGGCGAGCTTATGCGTGTATACTCCCTGATAAGGGGCATTTCGCTTTTCAGTGTCCTGGGCATGCCCGCGGGATTGATGGCGACCTTGAAATCCTCCGCTGCAGCGGTGATCCGGTAGAGTTGATCTGCCTTTGCCTGGAAGCGGTCATAGCTTCGTTCGTTCTGCACCCACAGGAGTATAAGAATACTCGAGGCCATACTGATGGCGAGTCCCAGGATATTGATGATGGTATAGGACTTATAGCGGACCAGGTTTCGGAGCGCTATCTTGAAGTAATTTTTTAGCATGACGGTATTTTTGGAATTTGGGAACCGGGCTTCCAGTGTCTACGACGATGGAATGGGAGGGATTGTTACAATGTTGGAAAAATACATTCCCGCCTCAATATTTACAGGGAAATTGAACCACTGATAATGTGCCAATGAGTGTGCTGGCTGGAGTCTCCTTACTCATAGACCTTGTATTCCTTTGTGCCTCTTTGTGTTCTTCGTGCCTTCGTGGTTCAACTACGGAAATACAAACCACAAAGACACAAAGGAACACAAAGCAATCCTCGACCCAATTCCTTCTTCAACCCGTATTAATTCTCACAAAAAAACCTCTTGTCAAGGATCGGGGTCATCACGTGTAAAATTCAACTCCCCCGGACTGCACGGGTCGTACCTTACATAAAAATCACGACTTATGAAACGAATAAAATCCTTTCTTTCAGTCGCCTTACTATTAGCAATTGCAACAGATTCCTGCTCGCAAAAGCCAAGTCCCGGAAAATCTTCCATTGTTGGCAACTATGTAGCAAGCACTCCCTGTACTCAGGGTACACGGCCCCTGCCGGGTATCCAGTCTGCTTCGGATTGTGAATTGATGAAATGGAATCTTACGCTATACCAGGATGAGTTGAAGAAGACGCCCACCACGTTCAAACTTCATTGCATATACGGTCTGCCGAAGCAGGGGACCACCGGGTTCATCGGCGGGGGTAACGTTATTGACATCGAAGGCATGTGGACGATCGGGAACGGCATGGCATCGGATCCTGCTGCGGTTGTGTACCACTTAAATGATAGTAAGACCAACAAGACGATCTCATTCTTAAAACTCAATGATGACCTTCTTCATTTGTTGGACAACGATCGGCACCTGATGATAGGAAGCGCGGCCTGGAGCTACACGCTGAACAGGGTAGATAATCGATGATCGGTGAATAGCGTGAATCGTGAGTCGTCAATCGTGAGTCGTCAATCGTGAGTCGTCAATCGTGAATTGGAATACTCCGCCATCAGCCCTCCATAATAGCGAGGTCCGCTTGAGCGTTCTTCAAAGCTCTTCTTTGGGGAATACTGGATGCTAAAGAGATTTACTAATTACAAAAAAATATTATGAAAAATAGTCTTATCGTGACCGTCACGGCAGTTTGCTTCGTCCTCGCCAATTTTTCCATGGCACAGACGACGTCCGCCGACAACAAGCTATCGCAATTCGTCACTTCCCACTCAATACCCAATGGGTCTTCTTTATTCGGGGTATTCCAGGGAAGGCCTGCCTGTGCCGGAACGGCCAACCAACTGGGCGTGGAAATTCCGGCCGATTGTGCAAAGTTAAAATGGAGTCTCACGCTCTACAAGGATCCAGCGACGCTACAACCCTCCACGTATGAATTGTGGATCGTGGGGGGCGGCGATGTGGTAAAAACGGAAGGAGGCTCTTACCGGCAGAAAATTCTTAACGGAAAATGGAAGATCGTCAAAGGAACAAGATCGAATCCCAATGCAGAGCTGTATGAAATGGAGTTGACCCAATCGGGAAATCATTTCTATCTCCTGAAGGGCGACGAAAACGTTCTCTTCGTACTGGATGAGAACAAAGAATTCCTGGTCGGCGATGAAGATTTCAGTTATACCATCAACCGGGTTGAGTTGGTGCCGGGAAAGAAATGAAAATTCAAAAGTCAAAAGTCAAAAGTCAAAATTCAAAAGTCAAAATTCAAAATTCAAAATTCAAAAAAAACAGCCGTCGTGATTGTTTCGGAAGACATCAGGTAGATAGCTGGCTGGATGCTTCCGCGCTTCCCTTCTTACCGGTTTTTTTTCCGGGAAGGCGCGAGGAAAATACGGAAAGACTTCATCAGGTATGCTCGTCACTCGATGGCAGATTAAAGCCAAAAGTGCTTCCTGACCCGATCTCGCTTTTTACCCAGATCTGTCCGCCCTGCGCCTCGATGAATTCTTTTGAAATAGCCAATCCAAGTCCTGTTCCTCCGGCCTTTGATCCAGGTACTCTAAAGAATTGTTCAAATACCTTTGATGAATATTCGGAGGGAATTCCGGAGCCCTGGTCTGAAACGGAAAATTCGACGCCGTTTCCCAATTTCCTTATGCTAACAGCAATAATATTATCCTCAGGTGAATGTTTGATTGCATTTGCTAAAAAATTATTTAAAACCCATCCCGTCTTTTCAGCGTCAGCCTTCACCGTTCCGCTCTTTTCGCCGTAACTTTTTTGAATCGTGATATTCTTCGACCTGGCAGTATTCAGTGCTGCGTTAATAGCAGTATCAGTGATCGTTTCGGGTTTTACATCGGCAATATCCAGCTGGATCTTTCCTGCTTCCACCTGCGACATATTCAACAACTCACTTAATATACGGAGCATTCGTTGGTTATCCTGTTTCAGATTTTGCAGCAATTCTTTCTGCTCATTCGAAAGCTGGCCAACTCTTTCATCCTCCAAAAGCTTTAAGCTGAAATCTGAGGAGGCCAGGGGTGTCTTCAACTCATGCGAAATGGTAGCTATAAAATTCGTCTTCGCAACGTCCAGTTCCTTAAAGGAGGTAATATTTCGAAGCACTATCACTTTACTGCTGGAATTATCCTGCGTAATATCCATGACCTCCTTGGTAAAGTAATTCTCCCTGTTGTCCACAACGATCTTAAACGGCATACTCCCCTTTTCTTCCAATAAATACCGCAGCAGGTCATTTTTTCTGCTGATCTCATCTACAGGCTTTCCAATAACATCTTTTGCCTGTAATCCCAGCAACTGCAACGCCTGGTCGTTGGCAAACAGCACAATTCCATTCTTATCAAGGCCTATACTCGCCTCCTTCAGGCTGTTTATTACAGCTTCCGCTCTTGTCTTTTCAAAGATGATCTTATTCAGGTTGCTACTTTCAAAATACTCAAGCCGTTCGGCCATGGTATTGAAAGCCTCCGCCATTTGTCCGAATTCGTCTTTACGTTCCAGGTGTATCCGGTGATGGTAGTTCCTTCTACTTATTTCCTGTATCCCTTCTGTCAGGGAATTGATGGGTCCTGTGAGGATTGATGGGAAATTGAAGGAGAAGGTGATCCCGACCAAAAAAATAATCGCCGCCAGAAATGATATAAAGGTCAAAGCCCTGTCCGCCGTATCATTGGCTTTCTTATTTTTCAGTTCAATAGCTGTCATATTCACCGATAGTAGTTGTTGTATACCGGCGCGGATGCTCTGGGTGACTGGAAGTGAATGATTGCCCGATCGAAAAAGATCAAAGTCTTTCCGGATGATGATGGTTGCCTCTCCTTCGCCTGCTTCCGTAATATTTGCCTCCTGCATTTTCAATACACTGTCAAATTGAGAAAATGACTTGCTGGCATTAACGCCGGCACTGTCGATAGATCTTTGCATTATGTGGCAATAGACCAGCGACTCATAGTTATCCTTCAATATCTCTTTGGCATCATTTTTTAAACGCACCAGGAAGTAGATGCAAACGCCACCTGAAAGCAGCACCAGAAAGAACAGGAACAAGGTCCCCAGGCGTATTTTCCTTTTAACAGAGTTTGCCATTTATGATAGTATTATCAGGTCGACTTCATTTTTTGAAAGTGTCTTCAGCAGTTGGTTGAATACACTGGTCTTTAAAATGATCTGCCACAATTTAAAATGCGGTTTCCCGATGCAGACAGTTGTAATGCCTTTTTCCTCGATCATTTCAATAATAGCCCGTGCAATATTCTCCTCCTTTTTCTGAACCACCTCGGCCCCAAGCTCCGTAGCGTTCTTAAAGTTATTGATTAAATGCCGCTGTGAGGCGAGCGGAATTTTCTCCAGCGATTCCCTGGGGGTCTGCACATATAGCACGTACCATTTGCTGTTATAATAGGAAGCCAGCCTGGCAGTTTTGCGAATGATATTCTGCGCTATCTCATGGTTGGACGAAATACAGGCCAGGAAACGCTCATGCCGCCATGGCTTGTCTTTGGCCGTTACTTCGTAATCTACTTTACGTTCCACCTGCCCCGCTACTTCCTTGAGCGCCAGCTCGCGGAGCTGCAGGATCTTCTCGGGTTTAAAAAAATTCTGGAGGGCTTGCTGCACCTTAGCGCTCTCATATATCTTTCCCTCCTTGAGTCTCGTGATCAATTCGTCAGCCGTAAGGTCAATATTTACTACTTCATTCGCTATCTGGAGCAGTTTGTCGGGTACCCTTTCTCTGACTTCCACGCCCGTAATGGATTTTACATCTTCATTGATGCTTTCTATATGCTGGATATTGATAGCGGAAATAACATCAATACCGGCGTCCAGTATATCGAGCACGTCCTGCCATCTCTTTTCATTTTTGCTTCCAGGAATATTGGTATGAGCCAGTTCATCAACAATTACCACCTCCGGGTGCAATAAGAGAATGGCCTGAACATCCAGTTCATCCAACTGCTTGCCTTTATAAAAAACCTTTCTCCTCGGCACAACAGGCAATCCATCGATCAACGCCTGCGTTTCTTTTCTCCCATGTGTTTCCACATATCCAATCTTGATATTGACGCCATTTCGCAACAGGTTATGCGCCTCCTGCAGCATACGATACGTCTTTCCCACACCGGCGCTCATGCCAATATAGATCTTCAGCTTTCCTTTTTCTTCCGGCTGAATCGAATCTGTCCAGTTATGTGTCTGTTGTTCTGCCATAAAATGGTATCAAGTTAAGCAACCTTCTTGTTTCCGTTCATTTTTACATCCGGTTCATACAGCATCGCCGTGCACAAGCTTCCGGGATTGTTTTCCTTTCAGAATATCATAATTAACGCAGCTTTTACACCCATTTCAGAATTTTCTCCGGGCTGTTCCTTTTCATTCAGGTACAAATTATTTTTCAAGTTCAATCATGACAGATCAGAAATGATAAGTAGCCGCCAGGATGAAACTTCCAGTTGATTTGGATGTCTCAGTGGTATTTTTATAAAATACCGAATTCCCCGCATTATCAAACCTGAACTCTGGAATGATCGTCAGGTTATCAATTTTAAAATTGGCCGAAAGAGTCGGGGCGAATACGTTTTTGAGCCCCAGGTATTCGTCCTTGTCACTGATATATTCACCTCTCAGGGTGAGCCCCACCCAGCTCTTAGGATCATAGTTGAGATATAAGGCTGCGCCTGCCCATTTAGAGGAAGTAAAGTTGCCGGAACTGTCGAGGTCCAATTTAACCGATTGCAATGTGCCGTTGATACCCAGACTGAACTGTTTGCTTACTGCATAAGTTGCTACGACATCACCCTGCACTACTTTTTTAAAATCATTCTGCTTCCCTCCGACAAAATTGAGATATGCCTTTAGCTTATCATCTTTTGAACCCGTAGAAAACTGGGCGATAGCTGACTTGGGCATGGCCGGTGCAGACCGGTAATCCGTAGGGTTGGAAATTCCAATCATGAAAGTACTTTTACCCCCGAGACTGACATCGGCCTTAAGACCTGTATGGGAGAAAGGTCCGTTGGTAAACATATAGCTCATACTGTAGTTCCTGTTGAGATAGGGATCCAGCATTTCATACCCGACATGAGTTGCCCAGGTACCAAACGTAAACTTAATGACCGATGAGGGTGCATAGGTCACAAATAATTGCTTAAGTGCAAACCTTGTACCGGCATCATTGTAGGCAAATTCCTCTGCTCTTGTCCCAAATCCCAAGTCAATGGTGGCACTTACTTTTCCAAAACTATGATCGGCCCTTAGGGACGCCATACCCAGTTCGAACGAGTTGCTGGAACGGGTAAAGCTGGTGAAGCTATTGTATGGATAACCCTTCGGGTTATTGAAGTCGTACCTGTAATAACCATCCACTGATCCTGATATTACAAGAGCCTTCTTTTTTGTAGAGTCGGTGTCCTGCGAAAATATAACCTGGCTTATTGTTGCAGCGAGTATGCACAAACTGAGTTTTTTCATCGTCTTTTAGTTTTCATTTTAATTTATCGAGTTCAATATTGAGTTTTAATACATGTACTACAGAAGGGCCAAGCATTGATTTTTCAATATGCGCATCCACCAATGCCGTCACAGTTTCTTCCGTCAATCCCCGTACGGTGGCGATACGCCTGGCCTGTATGTAGGCGGCGGCTGGTGAGATGTGCGGATCGAGGCCGCTACCTGAAGCGGTAACGAGGTCTGACGGTATCTGCTCTTTTTTTACCCCGGGATTATGAACCAGGAAACTATCAATCCTGTCCTGCACCACTTGCAGGTAATCGGGATTGGAAGGCCCTTTGTTGGAGCCTGCAGAGCCGGCCGCATTGTAGTCCACGGCAGAGGGGCGTCCCCAGAAATATCTATCGTCGGTGAATTTCTGACCGATTCTTTCGTAGCCGACTACTTTACCGTTTACAGCTACCGTTACACCCTTTCCGCCGCCAGGAGTCATTTTACCGATACCGGCGATCAGCAGGGGATACAAGACCGCCAGCAAGATTATCATCACCGCAGTGAGCTTGAGCGATATCATTAAATTATTTTTCATTTCTGTTTATTTTATCATTACATAAATAAGGCTAGGAACAGGTCAATCAGTTTGATACCGATGAAGGGTGCGATTATACCCCCGAGCCCGTAGATCAGCAGGTTTCTCCGCAGCAAAGCAGAAGCACCGATCGGTTTATATGCCACGCCTCTCAGCGCCAGAGGTATGAGCAACGGGATGATGATCGCGTTGAAAATAACCGCTGACAGGATCGCCGATTCCGGGCTCTTCAATCCCATAATGTTCAATGCCTGGAGTGCCGGGATAGATGCGATAAAGAGCGCGGGAACAATGGCAAAATATTTTGCCACGTCATTGGCGATGGAAAAAGTGGTTAGCGTACCTCTTGTGATCAGCAACTGTTTTCCTATCTCCACTATTTCAATCAGCTTGGTAGGGTCATTGTCAAGATCCACCATGTTACCGGCTTCCTTGGCCGCCTGGGTACCGCTGTTCATGGCTACGCCTACATCGGCCTGTGCAAGTGCGGGTGCATCGTTTGTTCCGTCACCCATCATCGCTACCAGTTTTCCGGAAGCCTGTTCTTTACGGATATAATTCATCTTGTCTTCCGGTTTGGCCTCGGCGATAAAATCGTCCACGCCCGCCTTCTCTGCAATATATTTTGCCGTGAGCGGGTTATCCCCGGTGACCATTACGGTCTTGACTCCCATTTTGCGCAGGCGTTCGAAACGTTCCTGTATTCCCGGCTTAATAATATCCTGCAGCTCTATTACGCCTTTTATTTCACTATTCACAGCTACTACCAGTGGCGTTCCTCCATTAGACGAAATGGCTTTCACCTTTTCCGCAGTCTCCGCTGGCACGGTATTGCCCACTTTGGCAGACATATCGCGGATAGAATCAAATGCGCCTTTCCGGATCTTTGTCCCATTAGCCAAATTCACTCCGCTACTTCTTGTCTCGGCCGTGAATTTGATAAACTCCATACTATCTTCAGATCTTGCGTTCACTCCTTTTTGCAGGGCCAGTTCAACGATTGACTTTCCTTCCGGTGTTTCATCAGACAAGGAGCTCAAAGCCGTGAATTGAATAAATTCCTTCTCATTCACATTATTTGCCGGATAGAAATTCGTTGCCTTACGGTTACCGATAGTAATTGTGCCGGTCTTATCGAGTAACAAAACATCCACGTCACCGGCCGTTTCGACGGCTTTACCGCTTTTTGCAATGACGTTAGCCCTGAGCGCCCTGTCCATCCCCGCGATACCGATAGCCGATAACAGTCCACCGATTGTAGTTGGTATGAGGCAAACAAAGAGCGAAATGAAGGCGGCAATAGTAATGGGTGTATTGGCATAATCGGCGAAGGGTTTCAGTGTTACGCATACAATAAGGAAGATGAGCGTGAATGCCGCCAGTAAAATGGTCAGCGCTATTTCATTGGGTGTCTTCTGGCGCGAGGCGCCTTCCACGAGCGCGATCATCTTATCGAGGAAAGACTCTCCGGGTTGCGTGGTAACTTTTACTACGATCCGGTCGCTCAATACCTTCGTGCCTCCGGTGACGGATGATTTATCGCCACCCGACTCACGTATCACCGGCGCAGACTCACCCGTAATGGCCGATTCATCGATAGTAGCGATGCCCTGAACGATCTCGCCGTCCATTGGGATAATGTCGCCCGTCTCACATATGAAATGGTCGCCCATCCGAAGAGAAGAAGACGGAACTATTTTAGTTTGATTGCTGAAGCCTTTCCCTTCCGCGTCTACTTTTTTTGCCGGGGTGTCTTCTCTCGTCTTTCTGAGACTCTCTGCCTGTGCCTTACCTCTCGCCTCCGCCAATCCTTCCGCGAAATTGGCAAACAATACCGTGAGAAAAAGGATAATGAAAATGGTCATGTTATACCATATCGCTCCCTGTCCCAGGTCTCCCGTCGCCATCTGGTAAATAGACACGGCCAGCATGACCACTGTACCGATCTCGACGGTAAACATTACCGGGTTCTTGATCATCAGCCGGGGATTCAGTTTGATAAATGATTGCTGAATGGCGGCACCTACCAGTGCCGGATCAAATAATTTTATATCTCGTTTTCTTTGTGCCATGGTTGATTAATATTCTATTATTTTAAAGAAAAGTATTCCGCAATTGGTCCCAGGGACAATGCCGGGAAAAATGATAACGCGGTAAACACAATGATCACTGCAAACGTCATCATGCCGAATGTCCAGGAATCGGTTCGCAGAGTGCCGGGCGATTCCGGAATATATTTTTTGCTGGACAGCAGTCCTATGATAGCGACCGGCCCAATGATCGGGAGAAACCTTGCGAGTAACAATACAAAACCCGAGGTTACGTTCCAGAAAATATTGTTGTCTCCTAATCCTTCAAAACCGCTTCCATTATTGGCATTGGCCGATGTATACTCGTAGAGCATTTCGGAAAAACCGTGATACGAAGGATTGTTGAGCCAGGCGCCGGGTTTCACCTGCCAGGCAATTTCCGGGTGGTGGGCCACCATAAATGCTGCCAGTGCTGTAAAGGATTTGACAAGGAATGCCGTAAGCAGCATGACCAATGACGCTATCTTCACTTCTCTCGCCTCCACTTTATGTCCCATGAATTCCGGCGTTCGCCCCACCATCAACCCGGAAATAAACACGGCAACGATAATAAAGATCAGGTAGTTCAATATTCCTACACCACACCCCCCATAGAATGCATTGACCATCATGCCCAGCAATTGCATCATCCCCGACATCGGCATGGAACTGTCATGCATGGAGTTGACAGAACCTGTGGATATGATGGTGGTAACCACACTCCAGTAGGCGGAAGCTGCGGGTCCAAACCTTACTTCTTTTCCCTCCATGGCCCCGGTAGCTTGCATCACGCCCATTTTCTGAATGGCGGGGCTGCCGTTGACCTCCGCAATAATCGTTGGAATGAGCAGGCACAACATCCCGATGGTCATCACGCCGAAGATCACTCCCGCGAGTTTGCGGCGTTTGAGATAGAAACCAAGCGCAAAGATCATTGCCAGGGGTATGATCAACTGCATGATCATCTCCACGGTATTGGTGAAGTAATTGGGATTTTCCAATGGATGCGCGGAATTAGCGCCGAACCAGCCACCACCGTTCGTACCAATATGTTTAATGGCGATCATACCGGCAGCAGGGCCTCTTGATACCTGGACGCTGTCGCCTTGCAGGGTCGTGATCGTATCTTTTCCATCATAACTGGAAGGCGTGCCATTAAAAGCAAGGATGATAGCGCCAACAATGCATAGAGGCAATAATATCCTTGTAATGGTCTTGATAAAAATGTTCCAGAAATTGCCCAGGTTCTGCGTGGTTTTTTCTTTCAGTCCATTGAATACGGCTATCAGCGCAGCGATACCTGTTGCGGCGCTTACAAACATCAGGAATGTGATCACGAATAATTGGGTGAGGTAGGTAAGTCCCGATTCCCCGGAGTAGTGTTGAAGATCGCAGTTGACCAGGAAGCTGATTGCCGTATTAAAGGCAAGGTCCGGTGTTTGTCCCGGGTTGCCATCGGGATTAAGTGGTAGTTTGTCCTGGAACAGCAGCATCACGAAGGCATATACCAGCCATAGCATATTGATGGTGAGCATGGCCTTGAGGAACTGCTTCCAGTTCATGCCTTCCTTTGGATTGATTCCACAAATCCTGAAGAAGAAACGTTCTACCGGATTCATGAAATCGGTAATGGTCTTTTCGCCATTAAAAACCTTTGCGATGTATTTCCCCAGCGGGTAGGCCAGCAGCACCGAGAGAAGAAACATGAGGATTACACCAGTAATTTCGCCTGTCATAAATTCAGAATTTTTCGGGTTTAATCAAAACATAAATGAGGTAGCCGAATACGGCGATCGATAAAATAAAGAGTGCGGTCATCATAACAATTAAATTTTTTCGAACCAGTCAATAGATTTAAAAAATATCCAGAAACAGATAAGTCCGGAAGCAATGAGGATTACTGATAACATATAGTATAGATTTAGTTGAGTAAGTGCGTTTTCATGAGAACCAGGTACACCAGGGCCAGTGCAATGAGCCAGATCAGTATAACGGCGATGGCGTCCGGGACGTCTCTTCTTTTTTCCATGAGACAGGAGAAAGCCAAACGGCATACCGGAAAGAAGGCCGGACTTGCAACGGCCTGGAAACCCTGCGGGATAAGGCATTGCGGCTTGTCGTCTTTGAAACGGGTGGGCTAAAAAAAAAGAAACCTTCTCATTTTGAGAAGGTGCTTTATCATTTTGATAGTGTCGGCGGAATCGCGTATTCCTCCATCTTACGGTAGAGAGTGGCCAGGCCTATTTCCAGCAGCCGGGCAGCTTTGGCTTTATTACCACTGGTATACTGTAGTATTTTTTGGATATGCTGTTTTTCCACGGCCGAGAGCGATACACCACGCTGCGCAGTCTCATTCTGTTGCTGAATCTCATAGGGCAAATGCTCTGGGAGTATCTCCGGTCCATCGGCGAGGATCACTGCCCTGGCCAGGACATTCCTCACCTCCCTGATATTTCCTTTCCAGGAATATTGTTGCAAAAGGCGCAGCGCTTCTTTATTGGGCCGGACTGGCAACTCGCCTTCTTTCTCAGCTGACTGTTTTAAAAAATAATCAATGAGCAAAGGAATATCTTCCCGCCTTTCGCGGAGCGGCGGCATTTCAATGGTGAACACATTTAGCCGGTAATACAGGTCTTCACGGAAATGCCCCTCTTCCGCATCTCTCTTCAGATTGCGATTGGTAGCAGCGATCACGCGTACATTGGCTTTGGAGACTTTTGTATCACCCAGCTTGATGAACTGCCCGTTCTCTAGAAACCGCAGAAGTTTCGCCTGCAGATCGATATGTAATTCACCGATCTCATCGAGGAATAAGGTGCCTCCGTCGGCTACTTCGATCAGGCCCTTTTTATCCCTGACCGCGCCGGTATAGGCTCCTGCCTTATGGCCAAATAATTCGCCTTCCAGCAATTCCCTGTTAAAGGCGCTGCAGTTGATAGCTACCATCGAATTGTCTTTCCGTTTACTGTTTTGATGAATAGCATTGGCGAAAATCTCCTTCCCTGTTCCGGTCTCCCCTAGAAGCAACACCGTCGCATCGGTTCCCGAGATTCGCTGAGCAAGTTTTATGGCATTTTTTATGGCAGGACTTTCCCCAATGATCGAAGCAAAATCATATGGCGTGGTATCGGTTACTTTAACGGCCGACTTTTGTTGCAGAATGGATTTATCCATTGCCTGGTAAAGCAGTGGTATGATACGATTGTTATCATCTCCTTTGGTGATATAATCGAACGCACCGTTCTTGATCGCCTGTACACCGTCCGCTATATTTCCATATGCTGTCAATAGAATTATTTCAACAGATCTGAATTTCTCCTTTATCGTCTTTACAAACTCAACGCCGTTACCATCAGGCAACCTGACATCGCATAAGATCACATCAACATGTCCTTTTTCCATTACTTCACTGGCATCCTTTAGCGTACTGGCCTGGATCACCTTAAAGCCCTCTAGCGAAATGATCCTGGTAAGCAGTTTACGCAATTGCTCCTCATCGTCTATTATCAAGATATTACCAGTCATACGAGAAATTAAAGTAGGAGAAGAGATGTTTCTACCCTCAATCCTCTACACGTTTAATCCTTAGATTAGGAATAGTCCCTACCATCAATGGGAATTTTTCAACTGTTACATTACTGGGATCGAGTCCAAAGCCCCTTTCTTCTGAAAGGCTAATGCCCTTGAGCCAGAAATGAAATTTCATAATTATCCTTTCTTTCAAAGGAAGCTCGTTATCCTCGCTTATATATTTTTCCATGACCATGAACTGAAAATCACCAACTGTATTGCTGCTGGCAAGGCTTTCATACCTGCTAACAACGTTTACTTCCTTGTTGGCGACCAGGTCTTCCACCACTTTTCTGAACATTATATTGATCCTTGGTTGCACACGGAATCCCAACCTGATGTCGATGCGTATGATATCATTCGGAATGATATGCTCTACCTTGTATTCACTGGTATAGGGTTCGTCCAGCGTATCCAGGTGCACAAACCAGTAGATATCGGCCCGCTTTGGTTTCTTATTAAGAATTGAATAAATGATCTTGTGTTCAATCTCCTTCGTATTATTGGCGCTGGTCAGATACACAAGGTGGGTCGCATATTTCGGAACAGCACGGTCATTGCTCAATTCCTGGATTTTAGGGATATAATGTTCAAGTCTTACAAATTCAACATACCGGTTCTTAATTTTCCTGGCTCTGAACCAGGTATACATCACCAAAAATAACAAACCTCCCATAATCAGGGCCACATATCCTCCATGAGGAAACTTCTGGATATTAGCAAACAGAAAGCTTATTTCTATGGTCAGGAAAACAGCCAAATATATATAAATGAGAATGGGCTTTGTTCTTCTAAGTACAAGATAATTGGCAAAAAGCATCGAGGTAGCGATCATGCATAAGGTGATCGCCAGTCCATACGCCGCCTCCATGTTTGCAGCCTTTTGAAAATGAAGTACGACTCCTACACAACCTATGTAAAGCAACATGTTAATTGCCGGAATGAATAATTGGCCTCTTGCTTCTGTTGGATAGTTTATACGCAATTTAGGCCATAAATTGAGTCGCATCGCTTCACTTATCAAAGTGAATGAACCGGAAATGAGCGCCTGGCTTGCGATAATTGCAGCGGCCGTGGCTATTGCAATGCCGAAGTAAAGGAACCAATCAGGCATGACTCCATAGAACGGATTGAAACCGGCGTTGATCATCTCCGGAGTTATTAGCTGGCCATTGTAATGGCTTAATAACCAAGCGCCTTGTCCCAAATAGTTAACGATCAGACAGGTCTTTACGAAAATCCACGAATTCCTGATATTCCATTTCCCGCAGTGGCCCAAGTCTGAGTAAAGCGCCTCGGCACCCGTGGTACAAAGAAAGACTCCTCCGAGAATGTAAAATCCCTTGGGATATCTGACCAGTAGTTCGATGCCATAGTGGGGACTAAATGCCTTGAGTATTTTCAGATCATCCGACAGATGAATCATACCCAGCAATGCCAGCATGACGAACCAACAGGCCATTATTGGCCCAAAAAACTTACCGATGAATGCGGTTCCAAACTGTTGAATAAAAAAGAGTGCGGTTAGAATGCCTACGACTATGTAGATAATTGTGGTTTGAGTGATAGCGGATAAGACGGGGACTTGTTTTAGGCCCTCCACCGCTGAGGTCACAGAAATAGGCGGGGTTATCATGCCATCCGCCAACAGTGCAGCTCCGCCGATCATGGCTGGCAAAACCAGCCATCTTCGTCTTCGCCGAACCAGGGCAAACAATGAAAAAATCCCACCCTCTCCCCGGTTATCTGCATTGAGCGTCAGGATTACATACTTAATCGTTGTTTGAAGTGTCAGGGTCCAGATTATCAAGGACAAGGCTCCTATAACAAGATCTTCGGTAATTATCTTACCGCTCATTATGGAGTTCAGAACATACAGTGGCGAAGTGCCAATATCGCCGTAAATGATTCCTAATGCTATGAGAAGACCTGCAAAGGATACTTTATTCTGTGAAGACATTTAATGAAATAAATTGCGAAGAGTAAAAGTAGAGTAGCGGGCTTCAAAAAGAGGGAAAAAAGCCGTTCCCGGCGAAATCTTTATAAAATCTTTATACCCGTTCCAATCGCATTGTTACTTACTTATTCCCGGCAACCTACATTTGCCGTATAAATGACAGGCAACCGGAGACAATATTGGCTGAGCCTTGGTTTGGTATTGGTGGTAGCGACCGTCTGCTATGTGATCTCCGCTTATCTCGGATACCGCGTCATCGCATTCATATTATTGCTGACGGTCTCGCTCATCGCTATTTCGTTTGATATACTGCCGGTACTCGTCTCGGCCACGTTAAGCGCCTTTATATGGGACTTCTTCTTTATCCCGCCTCGTTTTAATTTCCATGTGGGAAATACAGACGATGCGATCCTGCTCGGCATGTATTTCGTTATTGCCATGATCAGTGCCGTGCTCACCTACAAGATCAGGCAGGTAGAGAACGCTTCCAGGAAAAAGGAAGAAAAGGCCAATACGTTGAAATTGTATGACACGTTACTGAACTCGCTTTCCCATGAATTAAGAACTCCGATTGCCACGATCATCGCGGCTACGGACAACCTGCAGTCGGGGAATGACAATCTCACCGGCGAGAACAAGGATGAATTGATCAACGAAATATCGAAGGCTTCGCTGCGGTTGAACCAGCAGGTGGAGAACCTGCTTAATATGTCGAGGCTCGAATCGGGGTTCATCAAACCGAAGATCGACTGGTGCGATGTAGGTGAGCTGGTCTATGATATTACCAGGAAGATCGAGGAAAACGGGATCACGCAAAAGATCTCGATCAATATAAACCCAAATCTCCCGCTGATCAAGACTGATAAAGTATTGCTGGGCCAGTCTATCTATAATTTACTCAACAATGCGAGCCTGTACACCCGGCCCGGCAGCGTAATCAATATCATTGCCGTTATTCATGTGGATATCTTACAACTCATTATCGAGGACAATGGCGAAGGATTTCCATCCGGGGAAATAGGGAATGTATTCGACAAGTTCTACCGGCTCAGGTATAGCAAGGCCGGCGGCACCGGCCTCGGCCTGTCGATCGTGAAAGGCTTCATCGAAGCATTAAAGGGCAATGTACGCCTGGAGAATATAGATACCGGCGGCGCAAGGTTTACCATCGAAATTCCGTGTGAAACATCTTATCTAACGGTATCACCATGAACAAGGCCGAAATATTGATCATAGACGACGAGGAACAGATCCGCAGAATGCTCGAGATCACGCTTAAGACCAATAACTATGGCGTAACCGAAGCCGCGACGGGAAATGAGGGGCTCGTTATGGCCTCCAATCATCCGCCGGATCTCATTCTTCTCGATCTCGGGCTTCCGGATAAAAATGGAATGATCATATTGCAGGAGCTGAGGGAATGGCATACCGGGCCTATCATCATCCTCTCGGTTCAGAATAGTGAAGAGGTAATCATCAGGGCACTTGACAAGGGCGCCAACGATTACTTGTCCAAACCATTCCGCACCGGCGAACTGCTGGCGAGGATACGGTCCGCCTTGCGAAGTTCGATAATGGAGGAAAGCGAACCGATCATCAATTCGAAGGATCTGCAGATCGATCTATTGACGAGAACGGTCAGGAAGAATGACAAGCTGGTCAAACTTACGAATACCGAATACAATCTTCTTTCCCTTTTCGCCAGAAACGATGGCAAGGTGTTGACGCATCAATACCTGCTGCGGGCGGTTTGGGGACCGGGTTTCATAAGCCAGTCGCAATACCTGAGAGTCTTTATAGCACAGATAAGGAAGAAAATAGAAGACGATCCCAACAGGCCCGAGCATCTACTAACGGAATCGGGAGTCGGTTACCGGTTCATCAGCACACCAGATAGTTCTCCTATTGTTTCCCGCATTGGTTAGTTAGGTCGCGCAAGTTGCATGACCTGTGTTCCCTGGCCGCTGACCAGTTGCCACTCGTTATTGGCTTTTAACAATACTTCCAGTCTCTGCACATCGTATTCCACCAGGTTTCCTGCCGGTAATTTAAATTGAGAATGGGCGCGACGGTTAACGACGGCCGTATTACCGTAAAACCGGATCGCGGTGGCGTCAATGCCTTCCTCTGTAAGGGCCATGATACCGAAACCGGGTTTGCAGTGATGCTGTATGTAGGCTTCTTTTGTAAAGGATTGACCTGTGGGTGCGGCGCCGATGAAGTCGGGGGAGATCAATCGCTCTAATTCTACTGCATTTTTTTCCACTAATGCTTTGTCGATGTTGAGCAGGACATCCCATACTTCCTGGACTGTTGTTGATTGAACTGAGATCATAGATTATCTTTTTATTTTTATTTTTTTCTGCTGGTAGTGTGTCTACCGTATCTCCCTACTATTTCGGACCTCGCGCGCGGGGCCCTCCCCATCCCTCCCCCACCTCCACCGCCTTTTTTGAAATCGGTTACCGTGGACTAAAGCAGTCCCACCCCGTCTGAAGCGCCTATTCGACACTTTAAACAGAAGCACCCTGCACCCTACCCATCCACACGAGGCTGTTCAGCTATTTCATCACGTATCCGTCTACGTAAACAAATACTTCAGATCAATTAACCGTAGACAAATATCAGCAACCAGCCCAACGAACCCAACGGAAAATCACCGGAATAAAAAAGTAAAAAACGGAAGAAGTACAAGTGAGATTAACATTGGTTGCCATAGAAACCTGCGAATGAATATCTGGTTCATGAAAATTGATTAGTGTGGATTTGGCTTAATTTCCACGCAAAACTGCGGCAGTTATGGAAGAATGAAAATAGGAAATGAGGCTAATTGCCGTTTTAAATTCATGAAATGATTCTTTGCAAGAATGAATTGTAAATCGTGGCAATACAGGAACCACAAAGACACCAAGAACACGAAGGCGCACGAAGAAAAACAATTTGAAAATTTGGCAACCTGCCTGCGCCGAGGCTTCGACAGGCAGGTGTGCCAATTGGGCGTGGCATGCGAAGCCTTTGTGTTCCTTAGTGCCTTCGTGACTTTGTGGTTCCTGTATTGGTATCAGGCATTTTTCTTTTCCCAATCGCGCAGCCAGTATCGAAAACTTAATGCATCGATGTCATCGCCCGTAGCTTTATCCCGGATGATCTTTAATGCTTTTGCCCTTATCATTTCATCGGGCTGCATCTTCTCCATTATTTGCGCCGCCGCCCATAGATAGGTGTCATTCTCCGTTATGCCAAGCAACTTCGCAAACTCATCAACTCCTTCCCCGCCGAAGTCTTTATTTACCTGTTCCACTATTTCGTACATAGTAGCCACGGCCTTGTTGTTAATAGCCGACGTCGCCTCATCGTCGTGCTCTATGTCATAACAGATCTTCGTCTGCAACTTGTATTTCTGTATGAGATCGTGAAGTGTCATTAAATAATATTTTATCTGTCCGGCCTTCTTGTCAAATATCATTAAAACCGCGCAGTTGAAGAAACCGGTATTCCGTTAAAGACTTACCACAAAGGATACACAAAGATCACAAAGAATTGCCGCCCACACACCTTACCTCATCAAATAGCGGAGTCTTCAATTCACGATTACCGTTTTACGATTCACGTTCTCCATTCACGTTCTCACCAGTCATTCTTCAACCCCTCATTCCCCCGTTCTGGCGTAGCAGGCGTATGCAACGCCCATTGCGGGTCATAGTGCACGAAGAAGGCCAGCCAAATGGTCCGGGAAAGCCGCATCAGTAATGGTTGTATGGCAAGTAACAAGACAGCGTTCACACCCATCCACCAGAAGATCCGGTTATCATTAAGAGATATGCCAACGATCAGTATCCAGGCGACGAAGGTGGCAACGCAGATCATGATCGATAGAGCATAGCTCACAAAGCCGGTGCCATAATAGAATCCGACCTCGGGCTCCATCGGCTGCCCGCACACCTCGCAACGCTCATACATTTTCAGCATATTCCTGAAATCATAGGCATTACTATACCGGAAAATATTTCCACGCCGGCAACGTGTACATTTATTTCTGAGAATACTACCTAACAACCCAGGTTTGTGTTCATTTTTCACTGCACACATATACTATCGTTTATTTGTTCGTTGAGATAATATGATATTCCTTCCTGAATTCCTCCGGCGTCTTACGGGCATATTTCTTGAAAAATTTAGTGAAGTAGGAGTTATCCTGGAAATTCAACTGACTCGCAATACCACTGATGCTGATATCCGCATTCACCAGCAATCGCTTTGCCTCCAGCATGATCCTGTCCCGTATCACCTCGCCGGCTGATTTTCCCAACAGATCCCGGCAGAGCGCATTCAGGTAATTAGGTGTAACATATAGTTGCGCGGCATATTCGCTTGGCAATTTCAATTTTGAGAAATTCCCGCTCACTAGTTTCTGAAAATTGCGAAGTGTCGTATATCCGGGTTTGGCCAACTGCTTCAATCTACCCGGCTCTATCTGCCGGCTCACGGTAATAAAAAGCTGCACCAGCAGGGTACGGATCATATCGGTGGCGAGACTTTTCGGGGCTTTCGCTTCTTTCAACAATTTTTCAAACAATTGCCCTATCTCCTGCTGGGATGGACCTGTCAATTGTATCACCTGGTCTTCTCCATAGCCGCCAAAGAAAGGAAACCGTTCAAGGTAGTTGGACACCGAAAAGACAGAATCGAAGAAGCTTTCTGAAAAATTAACAATATATCCATCGACGTCTCCCGAGAAGTTCCAGTTATGCACCTGGCCGGGGTTCATGAAATATACCTGCCCCGGCTTCACCGAAAAACTGGTAAAGTCAATCGACTGTTTCCCCGCGCCCTTCGTAAAAAAGACAAGATGATAAAAGGAATGCCCATGCGGCTTAAGTAGGTAGCCTCGCTGTGAGAGGTATTCGCCGAACCTGGAAACAATAAATTCTTCCGGGTTGTTATCCAAGCCTTTGATCGTGCAAATTGAATATACTGGTAGCTTCTTTCCCATCTGGACACAAAGGTACAGCGGCTCCTCTAACCCTCAATTGTACTAGTGGGTCCGTTTGTGGTACTTTTTACTGGTAGCTAAGTAGTGCCATGCTCCCGGGTATGGGGCCATACCCAGCCAGCATTGCTGGGCAGATGGGATAAAGGCTCAGATTTTCGATGGCGCCAGGCCATAGTGCTTCTTGAATGCAAATGAAAAATGTGATAGATCCTCGAACCCCAGGTCGAGATAAATATCGGATGGCGCCCTCCCCTTTTTCTTTATAAGGTAGTGCGCCTCTTCCAACCTCTTTTGTTGCAGCCAACGACTCGGAGAAAGATGGAAGATCTTCTCGAAGTCGCGCTTGAAAGTGGCGAGGCTTCTTCCGGTTAAATAGGCAAACCGGCTCATCTGTACATTGAAATGAAAATTCTTATTCATGAAGGCGGCCAGGTCGATCTTGCCCGGTTCCGTAAAATCAAACAATACTTCCTTAAATGCGGGATTGGTTTGAAGCAATACCATGACGGCTTCCTTTAACTTCAGAGAGATCAGCGCAGCATCGAGTTGTTCGTTTGATTTTTCGTAAGGCAAGAGTGAATCGATGTAGCCTTTCAATATCGGGTGTGGCTTAATATCGAGAACGGCATTGCCTTCCTCATGCGCACCCGACCGGTGATTGTATTCCCTCGCGAAATTGCGCAGGGTTTCCTGGTCGAGATAGATGGACAGCGATCTGAACTCGCCGTCCTCAGGCGGTTGCTTGTTGAATTTTAGGAGACGGTTTCTCTTTACAAATCGCAGATCGCCTTCCTTAAAGACATATTCCTTATCCCCGTCGTTCAGGGTAAGCACGCCGGACAGCTGGTAGCTTAGTATGTGTTCGCGCACGAATTGCTCACCCTCCCTGCTCCTGGTAACATAACAGGAGTAGACGATCTGTGAGAGGTTCTTTTTTTCTTCAGTTACTGCCATGCTTTTATTTTACGAAAATAAACTGAATCGGGAGGTAAGGAATAGGGAATTGGGAATAAGGAATTGGGCTTTATCAGAATCTTTCCGACATCTTTTGAAAAGTCTCGGGAACGCAGGAACACTTCTGATAAAGCCCAATTCCTAATTCCCAATTCCTCTCAACGAACTACCCCTCACCCCGCTCTCTCGCAAAGGTCTTCCCCAGCGCTGTATCCAAAAAATTCTCCGCCTCATCGTGATCAGTAGAGAGGCTTACGTCGATCCATTTCTCAAGTTCGGCCTTTCTTGCTTCGTCCCCGGCCCTTACAATGGCGATAGCCTCGCTGCCGAGGATGAGATGAACGGGTGGCTCCTCGTTTTCAACCAGCTCAAGCATTGCCTTTGCCGCCTTGACTGGATCTCCCATTGGAACAAACTGGCCGCTTTTGAAAAAGTCTACCCGTTGATCCACGGATTTCTCATACCCTTCTACCTGCGGTGCATAGGTCATGGAAGCGCCCGCCCAATCTGTACGAAAGCCTCCGGGTTCCACGCTCGTGACAAATATTCCCAGGGGCGCTACTTCTCTTGCCAGCGCCTCGCTGAAGCCCGACAGCCCGAACTTGGCGGCCTGGTACATGGTGAGACCCGAGTTCCCTACCCGTCCGCCGACAGAACTCACCTGAAGGATGCGTCCAGACCGCTGCTTGCGCATATAAGGCAACACCGCACGGGTAACCGCGATAGGCGCATAGAGATTAGTCTCTAATTGACTGCGCACCTGTTCATTGGTAAATCCCTCGGCTGCACCAATAATTCCGAAGCCCGCATTATTCACCAATACATCGATCCGGCCGAAGTGCGCCACCGCATCCGCTACAGACTTCTGTACCTGCGCAAGGTCGTTCACATCCAATTTTATTGCCAGTACCTGGCGGGGATATTTTTCGGATAGATCGTTGAGTGCATCAATGTTTCTTGCGGTAGCCGCAACGAGACCTCCGTCTGCCAAAACGGCCTCAGTAAGACTGCGTCCGAGTCCACGGGAACTTCCTGTGATAAACCATACCTTTTTCATTTTCTTTGATTTTATGATACAAAGGTGGGTCATATTTTCCGCAGCAGCTTTGTTGAAAAGCTCAATGTTGGTTTGCTGAAAAGCTCATCCGGGCCACGGTTCATTTAATAACAATTATGACGTTCCTGCAAGAAGGATCGTTCGGCGCATGGCAAAAGAGTAAACCTTGTATGGTTAGTAAGATGGAATGTCAATCCTCAGTTTCAAGAATGGCTTTTCATTCGCGCATTCAAATCATTATCGCGTGATCAATCATCATCATCATCGTCGGCAGCTCCACGATCTTTTTTATGATTGCGTTTCAGGAAAGCCGCGCGCACCGGCGAAGGAGCCGGTTTTCCTTTGATGCCCTGCCACAGGATCTCATTGAACACGAGATCAGGTACCGCATCTTCCTTTCCCCAGTCGAATTTTTCGGAACTAATGGCCAGCGGAGTGCCGGAAGGGTTTTTATCATTTAGATTAATATTGGCAGGCAGGTGATCGAACTTCACATAGTCCGGCTGCGCCATAAACGATCTCCATAGCGGTGTAGCCGCGGCATCGTATTGTGTCATCGGCGGCATCCCGAGTATCAATTCAATCGTCCGCAAGATGCCGGACGTGGAATACATTGTATGATCGACAAAATTTCGTTTCACATAAGGACCCACCACATACACCGGGCTCCGGTGCGCGTCCACGTGATCGGGACCATTCTGCGCATCGTCCTCCAGGATAAACACGACGCTTTGATTCCATATGGAGCTCTTGCTTAAATGTTCTATAAACATTCCCACCGCAAGATCGTTATCGGCTACATGCGCAAACGGAGTGGGCTTTCCGGCCCGCATTCCTTCCGTATGATCATTGCCGAACCGCAGCGTGTTGAGTTGCGGCAAGGCGCCGGCTGCCACCAGCGAATCGAAGTCTTTTTCCCATTGGTAATAACGGGTGGTATCCCTGACGCCGAGATCAAAGCCTGTATAATTTCCGAAATGATTCTTTAAGACGGCGATGGTGGGCCTGCCTTTCTCGACAAACTCTCCATAGGAACGGAAGCTCACCTTGTTCCGGTTGCAATGATCCCAGATAAAACCATCGCGATTATTGGCGATGGATCGCTCACCTTCTCCACCATACGAACCGCCGCGTCCGCCATAGCTGGATGGCCAGGTCTTTTCGAGATAGTCGTTGGCATAGGCGCCCATGCTCCAGTTGTGCCCGTCGGCGCTGACTTCCGCGTCCACGTAAAAATTATCCAGAAGTACATAATTCTGCACCAGCTTGTGCTGGTTCGGCGTGATCCGCTCACCGAACAATACCAAACTCGTATCGCCGTTCCCGGCTTTAACGTCGCCGAGCACCTGGTCATAGGTCCGGTTTTCCTTGATCACATAGAATACATATTTGATAGGCGAAGCATCGCCCACCTTCATCGGGATGGGATTGCCCTGCTCTCCACCGGGATTCAATTCCTTTTGTTTAGTATAGGGTGTATTGCGATATACGGCCTGCGAATAGACGCTTAGCTGCGGCGCTGATGGCTCATCGATCGTGCTCAGCGTTCCCAGGAACAGTCCCGCGATGTACTGCACCTTCGGCGGCAATGTGGTGTCGCCGGTATGTCTTCCCACCATTTGTCTCGCACCCGTTGGATTCGGGCCATAGGGATTGGCTGCAGAAGATAGTCCTTTACCATTGGTGACATAGATCTTCCGGCCTACCACCTTCAGGTTGGTAGGATACCAGCCTACCGGTATGAATCCTTTGGATTGACTCTTGCTGGTCTTGGAGACATCAAAGACGGCAAGACAATTATTATCCGCATTGGCAACATACAATGTCTTTTGATCTTCGCTCAATGCGAGTCCGTTGCTGGTAGAACCGCTGGGCGCATCGGGGTAGAGCGCCGCATTCAGGGTTTCGACAATTTTCTTTGTCTTCGTGTCAATTATAGATACGGCATTGTCGTCGGCAATGGCGACATATAAATAGAGACCATTTTTACTAAGCAGCATCTCATTGGGATGACTGCCCGTTGCGATGCTATCGGTTATCCTTTGAAGGTCGGTGTTGTACACGAGTATCTTGTTGCCGCCCCAGGAGCTGATATAGAGTTTCTTTTTGTCGGCCGATAATCTACAGGTGTAAGCCTCCGCGCCCAGCGGCGTCTTTTGCAGGATCTTTTTCGTGGTGAGGTCAAAGACGTACAGACTATTGTCTTCCTTGGTAACGACGAATAACTGGTGATGAACCGTCTCATCTATATCCAGACCTGCCGTGCCGATCCTCACCGGCCATTTTTTTCCGAGCAGCAGCGAGTCGCTCAACCGAAGTTTGTTATTGACGATCTCGTATTTATTCACCCGGTTATCATGCCCGCCCGATGCATACAAGAACCGGTCGTTTTGGCTGAAGGCAAGGCCGTACCACGACTTGGCGATGATGATACTGTCCAACCGTGTACCTGATTGTCGGTCTATCAGGTCGATGGTCTGCGTACTCTGCCCGTTGTTAGTAACGGCCAGCCATTTCTTATTATGGCTAACGATAAGGTTCAGCGGCAGATCGCCCAGTTTAATATTCTTCCCGGCCGGCGTGAGGGACCAGCCATTGGGGAGACCGATACGATTCTGTTCAAGTTGAGCAAGCGTTTGTGCATGGCTTCTATGACCTGCAAAAATTATCACTACGCACGTACAAAAGATCCCGGCAAAGTTTCTCATATGACAAATATCCGCTTTTTCAAAAAGAAGCGGGCATATTGTCGATTGATAATTGAAAGATAATGCAGGCGGACTCGCAGGCATATCATCGACGGCTTTCACAGTCCGTCGCAATCGAGGTTGAGGATTGTCGCATTTGCCCATGACTTCCTGACGAAGGGGCAGTTACCTTTATTGAGTAAAACAAATTAAGTAATTCAAAAAACCGACAAATGAAATCAATCGAGATCATTATGCTTCCTGTAAAAGATCAGCAAAAGGCCAAAGAATTCTATCTGAAGCTTGGCTTCAAGATCATCGTGGAGGCTCCGGGGGAGCATGGCGATATGTGGATACAAATGGGTTTGCCAGATGGCGGTGCTACCATATCGCTGGCCAGTTTCCAGGGGATTATCTGCGAGACGGAAGATATAGCAAAGGAAATCCAGGAACTGAAAGCGAAGGGAATCGAGGTCAAAAAAATTGATACTACTCCCTGGGGGCAATTTGCGTGGCTGAAGGATCTGGATGGGAATGAATTGTGTCTTCATCAGAAAAGTTGATCCGTTAATAAGTTATAAGTTGATAAGTTAATAAGGCTTATTCTTGAAAGAATCGTTATTGAGCCGTAGTTCATTTCAACTAAGGCCTTATAACTTATCAACTTATCTCTTATCAACTCATTTCCTATCAACTTACAACTTAAAACAAAACCGGGACCCTCTGAAGGGCCTGTATAAACAACAATGCCGTGAGAATAAAATAACCCGCCGCAAATAATTGCACGCTACGGCTTCTTCTTGCTATATAATTTCCGAACAAGGGAATCAGTTGCAAAGAGTGCAACCCGATGAAATGAGCCACCCGCAGATCGCCGTACTGACTGCTCCAATTAACGACCGGGAGCCCGGGTCCGCCATCCGGCGCACCAACCGTATGCGAAAGACGGGAAGCCATTAACCCGCCCTCAAAAGAAAAAAGTACAAATAAAATAATTCCCAGGCGTATGCCCCAGATATACGGCATGGGCACCTCGAATCGCCTTTGCCTGAAAAAATAATACCCGATCACGCCAGTCCAGGTAGCCAGGGTAGCGATTGCAACACCCATGAGAATGAAGAGCGACCGGTAAAGAGGCGTGGTGATATTGAAATGAGACAGCCTTCCATTGGCGGCCTGCCAGGTGATAATGACCTGCTCGATGATCATAACAACGACAACCATCCAGGTATAAATTCGTACCCGGCGTTTGTTATCAAGATAGGCCAGGTACCAGCCCATGGTCCAGCAAAAGATCCAAATGGAGAAAAAGAATTTCATGGGTTTGATCCAGGCATTGATACCCAACACTGCCGTCTCAGACGTCTGCGTCATGATTATACTTATGAGAGCACCGATAAAATTCAGCCACCCGAAATAGTAGAGGACGGGGTTTCGCCTTCTTAACTCATTTAGAAATTTCATAGCTCAGAAATTTTTCGAAAAGTATTTTTTACTTACAAAAATCCGAATGATGAGGTAAAATAGCAATCCCAGTGGACCCAGCAAAAAAGTAAAAACCAGGCATGGCGCCAGATACCAGTGATTGACGCCCTGTTTAAACCCGTTGTTCTTCATCCAAAGTCCAACCATTAAATCAAACGCCAAATAATGCACCCAACCCGCTAATAATATTTTCGGCCTTTGAAACAACACCGATACGCCTTGCAACGATCCGAAACCTTCAAGATCGCGTGGTTTGAATTCGTCAAAGACCAAATAAGCATATACAATAGCCAGTAGTGTTACAAAAATGCCTATGACCAGCTTATCCGACCGGTACCTGGGTAAAAGAATCAGGATGATCCAACCGATCATTGCCAGTCCATTTGACAGTTTAAAAATTATGTCCGGCGTCATGGTCAAGCAAAGTATTTTTATTACACAAATGAAATGCCCGGTATTGTAATTTACTAATATTTTACCCAAAACAACCCTGCGACGGCTTTCGAAATGCCATGGCATCGGACCATCTTCCGTCTAATAATAATGGAGATCGAGTACGGAGGGTGCGCACAATAATGTAATGCCATTTCGTTAATGGCACTTTCCCTGAGGTAGCCTCATTGCATTGATGAGTGCCTGTATTAAAATGAAAAATTTCCGCCGAACAAGACCGGTCGTTACTGCAAATGATACCTGCAGGCATTATTCCATCCTTCCCTGGAGTCGCGTCGCTGCTGACGCATAGGTTGCCCTACCCCGCCCTCCTGATGAATGCCAACAGGCTTGCCACATAGGTCTCCGGATGCGTTTGTTCCGGTTCATGACCCGCCTCCTGAAAAGTTATTTGTTCAGCATGTGAAAGGGCTGCCGCGAGTTTACCAATGATCGGGGGAAAAATTGGTGCGGTTTTTCCGCCATATGACAGCAGCACGGGATGAGGAAATTGAATCAAGCGGGTGAGATCGATGCCAAAGAAATCATCATCGCGAACCTCATCGAGGAAGGTCGGAGAATTAAAGATGACGGTCTTTTTTAGTTCGGACGGAACCTGCTCCCAGGCGCCAGGTCCGTAAACAATTGTCTCAACAAACCGTCGTGCGCCTCCTTCCGCATCACCCGCCTCCAGCAGCCCGGCCACGGCCTCAATTCTCTCCCTTGCCGCCTTCAGCATGGCCTCGTGTTCACCGTCCGCGAGCAGGCTGAAAAGTGGAGGTTCATGAACAATCAGGCTGCGAAACAAGTCTGGCCGTTCACCTGCAAGACGCAGTGCAATAGATCCTCCTGCAGAACTTCCCACAACGTGTGCAGGACCCAACTGCCATTCTTCAATCAGGGCAGCAAGATCAGCTACATCCTGGTGAATACTGCCCTGAGATGCCGAACGTTCACTTCGACTATGGCCGCGCCGGTCATATGTTAGCGTCCGGAATGATTGTGAGAGTCCCGGCACCACCCTGTTCCAATTATGATGATCCACCCAGGACCCGTGAACAAGTATGAGCGGTTCACCTGAATGTCCGGAAAGTTCACAGTACAGTTGCACGTTATTAACGGTGCACTTCTTCCCGCTCTCCGGATGATGGCTACCAGTTTTATTTTCTCCCATATTTTTAATTTTAGTAAGCAGATCTGCCTCACTAAAATTAAAAAAAGAAGAAGCCGGAGAACTTGCTGAGCCGTCAAATAAATATACTCTGAAGAATAAAAAAACAGGTCGGTTATTTTAAACCAGGCTGGTCTTTTTCCTGAATTTGTGGGGAGGAAGCCCATATTTACTCTTAAAGACACGGATAAAATGAGATTGGTTTTCAAAGCCACTCTCCATGCAAATTTCATCTATGTGTTGATCGGTTGTCTGGAGTAAATACCGGCTATATTCAAGTCGCTTTTCCTGCAGCCATTTACCCGGGGTTGTATGATATATAGCAGCGAATTCTTTCTTGAATGCCGAAAGGCTCCTAGAACACATCCGGGCATATTCATCCAGTGACAGGTTACTGAAAAAATTAGCTTCCATTATTTGTCTGATAGAGGGCTTTGCAGACCGGCATACTTCATTAAAATAATAACTAAGCGGCTGATGGTTATTACTGGAAAGAATATACAGCAGGAGTTCTTCAAATTTCAGTTTCAATAACGTTCCGGAAGGTGGTACAGGTTGAACAAAATGGGTAAGTAAAGAATGAAAATAATTCGACAGTACTTCATCGGACACCAGTGGGATTACAGTATCGCTGGCCTGCGTGGAAGGGTCAGGATTCAAGGGCATTATGTACTTTTTAAAAATTGTTCTGATAAATTCATCCGGAACAAAAATCAATATTTCACAGAATTCTTCGTTGAGTTGGTTGTGGGTAATAATACTTCCTTTCCTGGCAAACACAGAATCACCGGGTTTAAGGATGTATTCCTGCCGCGGCGTTCTCAATGCGGTTTCTCCTGCGAGAACGTAGGCGAAGAAATTGTTATGCCACCAGACGCTGCTCTTTTCATTGATGGGGCATTTGAATTCGGCAAAAAGCAATTCATCTACTGCGAATTTCCTGGCGAACGAATTGCTACCGATAAACTCCTGCAGGTTGACCATGGTGCAAATTTATTAGTCGATGAATTACTTGCAAATAGTGATCCAAACGAGGCCAGCCTTCTGTCGCAATCCAATCCGGTAACCGGCAGTTTTTCCAATACTTCCATCTTTCTGTTATACCATCGCCTCCTTATTGTACCGGTTTCTGTATTCCAATGGTGACATCCCGGTGATCTTCCTGAATACTTCGCGGAACGCCTTTACATCGGAATATCCTACCTCATACATCACTTCATTAATGGATTTACGGGTGGTCTCGAATGTTTTCTTAGCCGACTCGATCTTCACCCGTTGCGAATATTCACCGGGTGTATTACCAGTAGCCTTGACAAATCTCCTGTCAAAATTCCGCCTGCCGACTGCGAACCTGGAAGACAGGTCATCAACAGATATTTTTTCATCCAGTTTACTTTCAATATAGGCTTGTGCCTGTTGAACCATTTCATCGCCGTGCAGCTTCTGGCCTGTAAATATGGCGAATGCCGACTGACTTTGCCTGTCCACTTCTATCTGAAAGATCTTGGAACAATACAGGGCTGTTTGCCGGTCGTAGTATTTCTCTACCAAATAGGCCAATAGATTCAGGAAAGAATAGCCCCCGCCATTGGTATAGATGCCATGTTCATCCGTGATCAATTGCTCGGCCTGCAAATTTACCTTGGGAAACCTCATCCTGAAAACATCCTCGCAACACCAGTGCGTGGCGCATTTCCTTCCATCCAGCAAACCCGCCGAAGCCAGCATGAAGGTGCCGGTGCACATACTCGCTACCTCGGCGCCATTCTTATATTGGTTCGCGATCCATTCGATCAGCAATTTGTTTCCTTTCATGGCTCTCTGATAATCGCGAACCAGGGAGGGGATAATGATGAGATGCGTTTTGGTTACATCTGAAATGTTGGTCTGTGACTTCACGGCCAGCAGGCCATTACCGAATTCCGTCTTTTTTGAAACCCCTGCCAATTCTACGTTATACATTTCCCTCTTGCCATTCTCTTTCCAATACCAGTTGGCTCTTGCAAATATTTCGTAGGCGCCTACTATACATGCTACGCTGCTCAGGTCGGTCTGGCCATCAGGAACAACGATCGTAATATGCTTCATACAATTTCTTTTGCCAAAGGTAGAAATTTAGCTTGTCCAAATCAACCCACCAGAAAGTCTATTTCACACCCCTCCCATTTCTATTAAAGACAATAGCTTTGAGGTCGGATGCGATACATCTTCATCATCCTGTTCCGCGCTGATGGTTTGATGTACGCTTCTTTGGCCCAGGATTTGAACGAGCGTGTTGATGCCATTGCAATAAAAAAAACGTAAACAATATAAACAAGACAATTATGGATACTCAAAATGCTATGGACGCAAAAAGTTTTACGACTTCATTTTTGGTTGACCAAACACCGGAAGAAGTTTTCAATGCCGTCAATAATGTCCGCGGATGGTGGTCGGAAGACATCGAAGGCAGTACGGAGAAACTAAACGATGTGTTCAACTATCACTATAAAGACGTTCACACTTCCAAAATGAAATTGATAGAAGTGACCGCAAATAAAAAAGTCGTTTGGCTTGTCCTGGACAATCATTTCAAGTTTACAGAGGACAAGAGCGAATGGAAAGACAATAAGATCGTCTTCGAGATAACTGAAAAGGGTAATCAAACACAACTCCAGTTCACTCAATTGGGATTGGTTCCCGACTATGAATGTTATGATGTGTGCAGGGACGCATGGAGCAATTACATAAAAAACAGTCTGCGCAGCCTGGTAGCCACGGGTAAAGGCCAGCCCAACCCTAAGGAGGGCGGCTTCAATGAACAGCTGCTCCAGGAACACAACAAACAATAGACAGCTCCCGGTAAGTCTCAGGTAAAAATTAAAACCATTATAAGATGCCAGATATTCATCACAACTTATTCATAGCGGCCCCGGCCGAAAAAGTCTATGATGCAATCACCACGCAGGAGGGGCTGTCGGGTTGGTGGTGCCCCGGCACAACCGCAAAACCCGAGGTGGATAGTATTGCCCGTTTTGATTTCCAGTCGAGAGAACAACAGGAAATGAAGATCACGGAGCTAAAGCCGGTCCGGTTGGTGAAATGGTTTTGTCTCAAAGCCGATGAAGAGTGGATAGGGACCACGCTTTCTTTCGAACTTCAACCGGCTGAAAAAGGGACCAGGTTGTCCTTCCATCAGGATGGGTGGAAGGAATATACACAGATGTTCGCCGTCTGCAACTATACCTGGGCTCTCTTCATGAGAAGCCTGAAATTATTGTGTGAGACAGGCAAGGGCAGGCCATCCCCAAATCAACTTCAATAATCCAATCTTGCAGAGCCGACCTATGAAAATGAGATCAGCAGAGTTTATTGCGCTCTCGGCATGCACTATGATGCTGACGGCCCTTGGAATCGACATCATGCTTCCGGCATTTGCTGAAGTCCGGGAACACTTCACGCTCAGGCCCGAGTCTACGGCTACTGCACAGATCATCGTCTTCTTCTTCATGGGTCAGGTAGCCCAATTGATCTTTGGTATACTCTCGGACCGTTTCGGGCGATTGCCAATTCTACGGATAGGATTTCCCCTCTACATCATCGGTGGAATAGCGGCGGCCTTTGCTCCGAGCCTGCCACTCATGCTCGCGGCACGTTTTGTCGCCGGGATGGGAGCCTCAGCCGTCTTTATGACCACCATTGCGGGTGTCCGCGATCGCTTTGTCGGCGACAAGATGGCCCATATCATGTCATTGATCTTTACGATTTTCCTCTTCACTCCCATCTTTGCTCCTTTTTTGGGATTAGCTATACTTTCCATCTCCTCCTGGCAGATGGTATTCCTCGCCCCTCCCCTGTTCGCGGTGATCGTGTTTGCCTGGTCGCTCAGACTGGAAGAGTCCCTTCCCCGCGAACAGCGCATCCCGCTCAATTGGAAAAGCATTGGCCGGTCCATCCGGAAGGTCATAAGTAACCGGGTCTTTCTGCGGTACACCGGCATTACCACTGTCCTCTTCACGGCACTAAGCTCATACGTCTCCAGTTCCGAGCACCTTGTAGGAGAGATCTACGGCAGGCCGAAACTATTTCCCTGGATCTTCGCCGGCATTGGGGTGATGATGTCTCTTTCTACCTATATGAATTCCTTTCTTTCATCCCGCTACGGGGCAAGGTTATCGATAAGATGGCTGCTCATCATCTACGCCTTTGTAGCAAGCCTCCTGTTGATATTCACTTTCATCGTAGGTGACCCGCCACCCATTCTCCTATTCTTCATTGCAGTTGCCTTACTGATGGGTATTAATATTGCCGTTGAGCCCAACAGCAGTGCGCTGGCGCTGGAGCCGATGGGAGACATGGCAGGTATAGCCTCGGCAGTTTATGGAACGGCCTTCTTCTTCATTGGATCATGCCTGGGATCAGTCATCAGCCGCTTGATGGTGAAAGGAGTTTTCCCTCTTGTGCTGAGTTTTCTTATCATTGGAGTGATCACGGTGCTCCTGGTATTCAGCGATGCTCGTCCGCTGAGCAGGAAGCTGCAACGTGAATCATCAACGTGAACCAACAACGTGAATCATCAACGTGAATCGTGAATCGGCAATCGTGAATAGCCTCCGATCCTGGCATTTTTCCTAAAGGTCTCGGGTAAATGGAAGGCACTAATAGATTTTTTGTGTAAAAAAATATTCTTCGTGAATTCATCAGCTGTCCCGGTAATAAGCTCGAAGCGCCAAGCTTCTCTCCGCATCTCGGTTTCCTCCTCACCGGGAATTAACCACGGAATAGCATGTACCTGCCTGGTATTTTTTTGATATGATGAATTACTAAAATAATAAATACGCCAGAGCCGGGAGGTTTCGGCGTGGCGGCTCGATCCTTTCATCGGAAATATTTTACAACTAATTAGGCAAAATAAAGCTGCCTCCTTTAATTTGTACTACATTTAAACAAAGTGAACAAGCAATGCCATTATCCAATCTGTCTGTCGAATTAAAGAGGATTGACCAAAAAACAATGGCCGATCTCGTGGAGTTGCAGCTAAGGGACTACCTGCGAAAGAAGTCCTTTAAACCGGGAGATCCGCTGCCGAGTGAGCAACAGTTGGCCGACGCCCTCGGCGTAAGCCGCAGTGTGGTGAGAGAGGCATTGAGCCGGTTGCGGATGCTGGGCATTGTAGAAACCAGGAAGAAGAGAGGCATGCTGCTCTCGAGACCGGATATACTCGGCTCCTTTGAAAGAGTGCTCGATCCGTTGATCATGGATAAGAAGACGCTGCAGGACCTCTTCGAACTGCGGCTTACGCTAGAAGTAGGACTGGCCGATATCCTGTACATACGAAAGAAGAAGAAGGATGTCGACGAACTGGAGGCCATCGCAGTCCGCCAGCAGTTGACGGTAGGAAAACCGACCTTCCGGATCAAGCATGAGATAGCCTTTCATGGTAAGATATACCAGATGACGGGAAATGAGACCATGCAGCGATTCCAACATATGCTCCTGCCGATTTTCGGATACGTAATGGAACTGGAAAAAGTCTACACTCCGGCCTCCGTTTCACATATACAACTCGTCGAACTCCTGAAGAATGGCACCAAGGAAAAATTCCGCCAGGGCATGCTCCAACACCTCAAGCATCATTTCGAGCAGATAAAATAAACGGAAGAAAATTTTGCCGTTTCAGGAAAATCTGTATTTTTATTATGTAGTACATATCTACTAATACACATTATCAATTACTTTCTTGCTTAAAACAACGATTGCTTATGAAAAAGAGATATTCTTTTCTGAAGCTGATTTCCTCTCTCATTACGGCTGCCTTTCTATTTACTCCCTTTCTTGCCATGGCGCAGGTACGAACCATCACCGGTCATGTGGTCGACAGCACCGGCGCTAGCATTGAACGTGTAAGCGTGAAGGTCAGGGGTACCTCAACGGGAACGGCTACCAGCGCAGATGGCTCGTTTGCTATCAGCATCAGTTCTGCTTCCGCCGTCCTGGTGTTTTCCAATATCGGGTACCAGACACAGGAGCTAAGACCGGGCGATCAGAATGATCTCTCCATCACGCTGGTCCATGTGAATGAGACCCTATCGGACGTAGTGGTGATAGGATACACATCGCAGTCGAAGCTGAAGACGACGGCGGCCATATCCAAATTGAATCCGGATGAAATGAGAAACACCTCCAATCCGAGCCCCGTGCAAGCCCTGCAGGGAAAGATCGCGGGGGTATCCGTACCCGTAACGGCCGGTCAGCCCGGTGGAGGCGCCGTCAACATCATCATCAGGGGCGGTACAAAGCCCAATGTATATGGATCCGGTCTCGGCAACAATGGCGGCACCAGCTATGGCGCTTCCGACGGATCCAGTCCACTGGTTGTAGTAGATGGCGTGTTCAGAGCGCTAGCCGATATCAATCCCGACGATATCGAATCCATGCAGGTGATGAAGGATGCTGCTTCCACCGCCATCTATGGTGCACGCGGCGCCAATGGCGTCATCGTGGTCAAGACAAAAGGGGGAAAGTATAATAGCAAGATGAGTGTCACACTCAATCATCGTACCACCTGGGAGACACAGGCCCGCGATTATAATTACGTGGATGCTGAGCAATACCTGCGTCTCGCCGATCCGATCGACAAGAACAACCTGCTTAACAACGGAGGCTTTTCGGCAGGCACCCGTATCTACACGGCAAAGGGTCAATACGGAAAGAACATCAACCTCACCGCATTATATGATAACATCGTGGCAGTAGAAGGCCAGGCATATGTGGACGGCCTGATCGCTAAAGGATGGCAGGTGATGGACGATCCCATCAATCCGGGCACGAGGCTATTGTACGCCGATAACCACTACCAGGATATGTTGTGGAACACGGGTGTTTCTCAAAATGAAAACCTGTCTATAGACGGCGGAAGCGACAAGGCTAATTATAATGTTGCATTCGGTTATACCAACCAGAAGGGTGTGTTCGTCGGTACGAAGTATAAACGTTATGATGCACTAGCCAACTTCGGCTTCAAAGCATCGGAGAACTTCAGGCTGGATGTGAACCTGAGTTACCAGAATATTATTCCCAATTACGTCGATGCCTACCAGAATGATCTCGTGAGAGCAATTCGTGTCACACCATTGATCCGCACTTTCAAAGACGATGGCAATCCCATGCCGGGCGAATTGTACACGGTGCGCAACAGGTTCCATACTTTGAAGTACGATGACATGCGGACCTCCACGGAAAGAATGGTAGCAAGAGTGGCCGGTGACTGGACCATCATCAAGGGACTTCATTTCAAACCCTCCTTCTCCTACCTGTGGAACGATTACCGCGAAACATTTTTCCGTAAGGCTACACCGGCAGACGAGGTACAGCCTTCTACCCAGCGTCAGAAAACAGACTATACCAGCAACTCCAGACAACTCATGATCGACCAGGTATTGCAGTATGATTTTAATTTGAACACGCTACATCATTTCACACTGCTCGGTGGCGTAAATTATACCAGGAACACGGGAAATATCGCGAGCCTGGGTTCTCAACGCGGCACCAATGACTATATCTATACCATCAATGAACCCACCACCACCGTTATCAATGGTGTGGTGATGACCAATGTAACCAATTTCGGTACCTCGTTCAGCGAATCCAAGTCGGCGAGCTCGTTCGGACAGGTCAACTATGATTACGATGCACGCTACCTCTTTAGCGGCACGCTTCGCTACGATGGGTTCTCCAACTTCGCACCGGAGAATAAGTACGCCATATTTCCCTCCGCCTCGGCGGGCTGGAACATTAGCCAGGAACATTTCTGGCATAGCCGCGTGGTGAACGCATTGAAATTGCGGGGCAGTTGGGGAAGCGCCGGTCTCAGCGACCTTAGTATAACGGATACCTATGGTGGCTATTCCGTGACCACCTACGCACTGGGTTCCGGTATCCTGAGAGCGAATCTCTCCAATCCCGCACTCAAATGGGAATCGACGGAAACAACCGACCTGGCCTTCGACGCCGGCTTCTTCAACAACCGTGTCACACTGACCGTAGACTTCTATGATAAACTCACGAAGAACAGGCTGGCGTCCAAACCGCTTCCTTCTGAATCTCCTTTCTCTTCTATAACATTCAATAATGGTATACTTCGCAATCGCGGAATAGAAGTGGAGCTTGGCGCTACCGTTCTTAAAATAGGAGATTTTGCATGGAGGTCGAATTTCTCCTTCGCCTACAACAAGACTGTCATGGTAGACCTTCCTGATAATGGGCGTGCAAAGAATCGCCAGGGAGGAGACCTCGTGTACGATCCATCTTCCAAACAATTAGTAGAGGCCGGTGGATTTGCCGAAGGCGAACGCCCCTATTCCCTGTATGCGTACAAAGTGCTGGGAGTATTTTCAACGGATGCGGAAGCTGCCGCATGGAATGCAACAAAGAAGGATAATCTCGCCTCCCCGCAAGGCATCATTCTCGGAAAAAGAGCCGGCGATTACATTTTCGATGATATCAATAACGATGGCGTGATCGATACCAAGGACCAGGTCTTCATGGGATATCGCACGCCCACCATTATAGGAGGTATGCAAAACACGTTCAGCTATAAGCGCCTTTCGATGCGCGTCACACTCGATTATGCCGCTGGTCACCTGATCAGCAATGGAGCATTGGCCCGTTCACTCGGACAGGGAAGAGCATTCAATGAAGGCGCACCCAGTGAGGCCCTCGGTTCCGATATCTGGCAAAAAGCAGGTGATGTAGATAAAAAATATGCAAGGTTCTCCTTCGCGGATTTCGATTTCGGACAGCGAAACTACCTGCGTTCGGCTACACTGGGAGTCAACAATGGCTACGGCTCGGATGTGTCCACGATGATCGAAAAGGGCGACTTCATTGCACTCCGTGAAATATCTATAGCCTACGACCTGCCTTTGCCAATACTTCGGAAGATACACTCCACCAGTCTCAATGTGTTTGCGAGCGTGTATAATGTCGGGTATCTCACTAAATACAAGGGGCTGAATCCCGAGACCTACACAGGCTTCGATCCCGGTGGATATCCGCGTCCCCGTCAATTCTCTATTGGGGCAACCGCAAAGTTTTAACCATGAAAAGATCCAACATTATGCAAAAGAAAATATTCTGGACATTGTCCCTGTTCCTGGTACTGACGACAGGCTGTAAAAAAATTCTCGAAGTAACGCCGCAGTCGAGTATTACCGAAGAGATCTACTTTAAGAGCGAAGGCGATTTTGAGCCCTATGTCACCGGCATCTACACCTTCATGCGGTCGTTCGCCAATAATATTACCTATGGTACCGAGCGGAGCGAAGAGCTGGTAGCAGCATTAAACTCCAGGTTTGGTGTCGCATGGACGCATATCATCACGCCATCTTCGGGCTCTATCAATTATAATGATTGGTATAAGGCCATCGGTCATTGCAATTTGTTGCTGGCCAAAATAGAGAATTTTCCTTTTTCTTCCGAGGACATCAGGAAGAGGATCATCGCGGAGACCTATGCGCTGCGTGCCTATTTTTATTTCTCCCTCGTCAGGATCATCGGCGATGCGCCATTGATGCTCGAAGCTATTACGGATGAGAATGTACCACTCTTGCCACGTTCTCCTGCGGCCGCAGTAATGACACAGATCAACCTGGACATCGAGGCTGCCCTGGACAATTTCCGGGCGATGAGTAATTTTTCAGTAACGAGTTATCCCTCCAGGTACCGCTTCGCCTATGCGTCTACGCAGGCATTGAAGGCAGATGCCAGGTTGTGGAAGGCGAAGGTGCTGGGTGGCGGAGCCAGTGATTTCAATGACGCCATCACGGCGATAAATGAAGTGGAGCTATCGGGAAGGTCATTGAATGCCGACTTTAAAAATGTAATAACGATGCGTGCATCCGCTAATCCCGAGACAATTTTAGCCGCGTTCTACCTTCGGGACGAGACGGGTGCTAATTACGGGTTGAATGCACTGCCATATCTGACAGGCGTGCAGGGCGCTCTCAATCTCGACAGCCTCGCCTATGCACAAACCACTATCAATGGCCAGGGAGCCTACCAGGTAAGCCCGAAATCGAAGGCCCTTTTTACTTCGGCCACTGACAAGAGAATACCTTTTACCTGGGTGACCGAGCGGCAGGCTTCGGGTCCGAAGATATCCTGGATCACCAAATTACCCGGTACAAAGTATGCGGATGACCGGGTGTCGGATAATGATATCATCATCTATCGCCTCGCAGATATTTTTCTCATGAAGGCGGAAGCATATGCCGGCCTGGATAATACCGTAGCCGCAATAGAGTACCTGGATAAGGTCAGGGTCCGCGCGAATACCGGCGCCTACGCAGGGGCCACAGATAAAGTCTCTGTAGAGAAGGAAATACTAAATGAGCGTGGCCGCGAATTGTTCTTTGAGAATAAGCGTTGGTATGACCTGGTTCGTTTTCACAAGGGAGGCACTATCGATGTGTACACATATGTGCCCAATCTCATCGGTAAGACGACCCCCTTGTTCTGGCCGTTGAACACCACCGTACTGGCAAATAATAAACTGCTCGCGCAGACGGCCGGATATTAATAAGATAAAAAGCATGATCCCTCTAAAAAGCAATGAGATATTTGGCAACTGGGCAACCTTGCTTCTGCCGGTCAACAAGGACAGCAGCATTGACTATGAAACGCTCGGACTGGAGATCGATATATTGATCGGCATGGGAGTGAACGGCATTTACTCCAATGGGACCGCGGGCGAATTCTACAACCAGACGGAAAAAGAATTTGACGCTATAAGCACATTGCTTGCTGACAAATGTAATGCGGCCCAGATGCCCTTTCAATTGGGTTGTAATCATATGAGCCCTGTAGTATCGTTGGAACGGCTGAGAAGGGCGATACACCTGCAGCCGGGTGCTGTCCAGGTGATCTTACCCGACTGGTTTCCTCCCACGATGGAGGAGAATATCGATTTTCTAAAACGCATGGCCGAGCTGGCAGGCGATATCGGAATCATACTTTATAATCCGCCGCACTCGAAGGTCAGACTGCAGCCACACGACTTCGAAACAATGAGAGAGGCCGGTGTCCGACTCGTGGGATGCAAACTGGCTGGTGGTGATGAGAACTGGTACCTGGACATGAAGAAGCATGCGCCTGA
>Ga0193753_10000458_pt1 | contig 40510 bp, 37 predicted proteins | sample H1c2metaG_FD_144925 | JGI IMG/M metagenome (GOLD analysis project Ga0193753, IMG submission 144925) | Soil microbial communities from a riparian zone of the East river system, Colorado, United States - H1c2 | ecosystem: Environmental > Terrestrial > Soil > Riparian zone | place: USA: East...
ATCGGCGGCGACTGGAGAAGAGCACGAGCGAGCCAAAGGGAAGCAGCATGGCAATGGAGATGGCCGCTGCGCGAGACGCCGATATACCGGGAGCAGGAGTGAGGGTTGCGCCTGCAGCTGCCGTCTTGATCGTGACGGTACTGAGTGCGCTGGAGGCAGGCGAGACGGAAAGTTGCGCGGGTGAAAAGGTACAGGTCGCGCCAGCAGGCAGACCGCTGCAGGCAAGGTTGACGGTTCCGGTGAAGTTGTTGGTTGGAGCCACGCTGACGACCATTTGATTGGAAGAGCCAGCTGTGACGGTTGCAGTTGTGTTGGAGGCGCTCAGCCCGAAGGTCGGTGTTCCGGTGGCGGTTGGATTGTTGGAGATGACACCGAATAGGCCGTGGGCCTCGTTGGTGAGACCGGCGGTGAAGTAGAGAGAGTTGGGGTCGCCGTATTTAGCGGTGCCGAAGGTGATCTCCCAAAGGCTGGGGTAGACGACGGATTTGCCGTTGGTGTCGGTGATCTGGCCGAGATAGGCGTAGGTTTTGGGATCGTAGACGTTGATGAGGCCGTCACCGAAGTTGCCGACGAGAAGGTCGCCACCGTAGATGCCGAAGGTGGTTGGCGCGATCGCCACTCCCCACGGGGCGTTGAGATTGCCGCTGGTGATGGCGCGGGCTACGAAGTTACCGTTGGTATCGAAGACGCTGACAATGCCGTTGCCGGGGCCGGTGACCTGCTGGACGGACCGCCCGTGCACAGGGAGCGCGTATCCTCCACCGGGCCCAATGGGAGCGGGGGGCGGAGTTGGCGTTGGACTTGGAGTAGGTGTAGGAGCTGGCGTGGGAGCCGGGGTACCCGATGCGGTGACGGTTCGCATGGCATAAGTAACGAAGACCTGCGTGCCGATAGTGTGGACGGCGTATGGAGCATAACCGGCGGGAAGGGTTGGATCCACGAAGGCGCCGGGGAGGGCAGTGGGTTTGAAGCTGCTGTCGAAGACGTCAATGGTGGCGCTGGAGCCGAAGTTGGCGGCGAGAATGTATGTCCCGTTGGCGTTGGTCAGGAGCGCCATGTCGGTGTAGACGGCTCCGGCGGCACTGTTGTCGATGGCCACTTGCGCGACGGAGGCGCTGGTGGTGCCAAGGCCAACGTTCCAGCCGGTGATGATGCCATCGAGCGAAGAGAAGAGAAATATGGCGGGCGCGCCGTTGGTTAGGACGAAGCCTGTGCCGGAGTAGAAGACAGTGCCTGTCGGTGTGCCGGTGGCGGTGGTGCCTCCGGTCTCTGCCGGGATGGTTACGGTGAAGGGAATGCTTCCTGAGGTGAGTGCGACGTAATCGAGGCCAGTGGCCTGGGTGTTGATCCAGAAATCGGCGCCAATGGAGATGCCCCAGGGATTGATGAAGTGCGGGTCTGTGGCGAGGGCGGGTACGGAGCCGTCGGAGATGATGTTGGTGACTTGATAGGTGCCAGCGGTTTGAGCGATGGCCAGGCCCGATAAAGCCGTGAGCGCGAGGCAGAGAGCAAGGAATCTCCTGATGATGCCTGTAGCGCCTTTTGGCCCAGTGTAACTAGGGTTCTGCATGTTGCCTCACTTTTCTCTCTGCGGTTCGCAGATAATGTGTGCCGGACGGTGTGATTCTGTTCGGCTTGAATCGAGAGTAGTGAGAGTTGCAGGAACGATTGTCAGAAGGATGTCAGAACGAAGTTAGATGTTTGCACAATTCGCAGCGGACGCTGCGTCGGGCTATTTTTAGAGTGAGTTCGCTTGAAAAAAAGGACGTTGTCGAGATTTACTCTAAATCGCCGTGAAAAGGGTTAGCTTGTATGGAGCTGAATGATCGACAATGAAGCGAACTGAAGGAGGAACCAGTGGGAAAGAGATACGCCAACATTCTTGAGACAGTCGGAAGAACTCCCGTGGTCAAAATCAACAGGCTGGCACCGCCGCATGTGAACCTGTATGTCAAGGTCGAAGCGTTCAATCCGCTGGGATCGGTCAAGGACCGTCTTGCACTTGGTGTGATTGAAGATGCGGAGAAGACAGGACAACTGAAGCCGGGCCAGACAGTGATTGAGGCAACGAGCGGCAATACCGGGATCGGCCTGGCGATGGTGTGCGCGCAGAAGGGATATCCGCTGGTCGTTACGATGGCGGAGACCTTCAGTGTGGAAAGACGCAAGCTGATGCGATTCCTTGGAGCGAAGGTTGTGCTTACACCGGCGGCTGGCAGAGGGCTGGGCATGGTCGCCAAGGCAGTGGAGTTGGCAGAGACGCACGGATGGTTTTTGACGCGTCAGTTTACGAACGAAGCGAATGCCGATATGCACTCACGAACAACGGCGAGAGAGATACTGGACGATTTCAACGGTGAGAGATTGGATTATTGGGTTACGGGGTTCGGCACGGGAGGAACGCTGAAGGGCGTGGGACGTGTGCTCGCGAAAGAGCGGCCTGAAACGAAGATCGTTGTGTGCGAACCGGACGACGCGCCCATGCTCTCGAGCGGTATCGAGCAGCAGAGGAATGCCGATGGATCGGCGGCGGCAAGCCATCCGTCATGGAAGCCTCATCCATTGCAGGGCTGGAGCCCGGACTTTATCGCGAAGCTGACGGGAGATGCCGTGGATATGAAAGTCATCAGCCAGGTGTTGCGTGTGACGAATGCAGACGCGATGCGCTGGAGCAAGGAGCTTGCACGCAAGGAAGGGATCTTCGTCGGCATTACTTCAGGCGCGACGTTTGCAGCGGCGCTGCGTGTATGTGAAGAGGCGCCAGCGGGATCGACGGTTCTGTGCATGCTGCCTGACACTGGGGAACGCTATCTGAGCACACCGTTGTTCGCAGACGTCTCTGTCGACATGACTGCGGAGGAGGTTGAGATATCGCACTCGACGCCGAGCGGTTGGTTGCAGCCTGTGCAATAGATCAATATCTGGAAAACGAAAAGGGCGGCTGCATGTGCAGCCGCCCCTTCGTTTGAATCACGCTCTCACTGGACGGCGATGGAGAGGTTGTTGGAACTCGTTGAGCCTGGGTTCTGGCTGCTCAGTGTGATGGTTGCCGCAGCAGTGAGGTCAGATGCCGAAATGGCCACCTGCAGATGGGTTGCATCAACGAAGGAGGTTGTGCGAGGCGATCCATTCCAGAGCACAACTGCTCCGGGAAGGAAGCCGGTTCCTGTGACTGCGAGGTACAGGTTTCCGCTGCCCGCTGTGATGGTGGTTTGACTCGCGGTGGTAAGGGTTGGCGCAGAGTTGGTCGCAGCCTCTGCGGGAAGCACGAACGGTCCGCGAAGCAGGAAGATCTGATTCGTTTGCGAGGTTCCAGTTGCGGTCGGCAAGAGATAGGCCAGACCGTCCTGTCCCCAGCGAGTTCCGCTTATCGCCGATGTTGAATTGACCGGCAGCTGGATCTGCTGATCGAGAGTAAATTGCTGCGTGTCGAACCGTTGCAGGTAATCGGCCGCTGTACCTGCCGAATTGATTCCGATGATAAAGGCCTTGGACTCTGCCTGGTAGGGTACGACACCGCCTCCGGTCAAGTTGTAAGAGTATGCACCCGTTCCAAGTGGGAGCACTGCAACCTGTGAGGGTGGGGTTGTAATTGGATTGGCAATGCCGCCGCCTGCACCGAAGACGAGCCCACCATCCAAAGCGAATCTACCGCCAAATCCTCCCATGCCGTTTAATGTAGTGCCATCGATTAGCGTCGCTCCATTTGCATCGATGCTGTAGCGGTAAAACTCCGCGCCACTGGTATTAGCATCGTAGGCATAGAAGTGTGTCGCATCGGCGAAGGCCGGATAATTGCCAGCGTAAGTCTGAGTCAGCTTGCTCCGGAACGTCCCTGTGCTGCCAGAGATGTCGAAGATGCCGATTCCGTAGTTAGAGAGAAGCTCTATTGCGAGGCTCGAGTCCGAACCCGGAACGGGAGCAATGGTTGCCGCAGCTACTTCGCCACCGTACGAGGTGGAGTAAAGGGGAACAGTCAGATCAAGCGTCTGATTGAGAATATTGAAACGGCCAAGGCTCTTGGCTCCGCTCAGCCCAATATAGAAATACTTGCCATCACTTGTCTCCGAAAGTATGTTCGGCTCGCTTCCCACCTGAATCGGTGAGCCCACGCTTCCGTTCGTCGGGTCAATGGCAACCAGGCTGTTACCAGAGATTGACGTCGATGAGCTGGGCAGCACGGCATATAGCTTCCGTGTAAATGGATCGAAGTTGATCGCATTCGCAGGGACATTGAGCACTTGATAAATGTGCAATGGCAGAGCGGAGGATTGTCCGCCGCCAGGAGCAGGCGTTGTAACGGAGACCTGCGCCCAGCCTAGCTGCTGGATCAACGAGGAGTCGACGGTTGCCGTCATCTGGCCGCCACTCACGAACGTGGTCGGCAGAGTCTGGCCGTTCCATAGCACGCTGGATCCCGAGGTAAAGCCGGTTCCGTCGACAGTAAGTGTAAGAGTAGAACTGCCAGCTGAAACTAGTGCAGGCGACAGCTGCGTGACACTGGGCGACGCGTTGAACGCATTGCCAGTCACTATCGTGCTTGCTGTCGTCTGATTGTTGGAGGAGGCAGGATCAAAGCTGACCGAAGATGAGGAGGCAGTCATGCCGAGCGTTCCGGAGACCGTGGGAGTGACCGAGATGGTTACGCTTGCTGTGCTGGCGTTCGCGATTGTGCCAAAGTCGCAGTAAAGAATACTGCCTCCACTGCAGGTGCCCTGCGAAGGAGTGACGGTCCCGCCGATGACAGAAGCCGGCAGCACTGTCGTAACTACTACGCCTTGCGCGGAGTTGGGACCGAGGTTCGCCACCTGGACTGTGTAACTAAATGCAGTTCCCGTGGACGCGTTTGTTGGTGCCTGAATGCTGACCGAAAGATCGGACGGCGAGTTGGTGACGTCCTTTACGACGGGTCCTTGTAATACGTAGAGCTGCGTGGAGGTATGGAAGGCCAACCCATTCTCGCCCCAGCGGATCAGGTCAGTTGGATTCGCATTGAAGGAGTTTGACGGATAGGAACCGATGCCTGTTACAGAAAGGCTTCCGGTCGGATTAAATGTCGTCTCATCAAAGGCGAGGATTTGACTCGTGTTCGATGATGGATAGGAAGGAACAACCCATGCGCGACCGAGCGTTGAGTCCGAGACGATTGGCCCCGAAACAGCGCTCAGCGAACTAGAGTACGGACTCATTGCGGAGAACTGACCGAGCTGATTTCCGGTGCTTGCATCAAATACTGTGCCAGTTGGCAGGTAGATCCGGCCATTATCGTATTGGACGTTGTTACTACCAACATTTCCATTGTTGAGCGACTTGACAGCTGTTACACCTGTCGCATCGATAGTGAGCGCATTGAGCAAGTTGGTGTAGAGAATAGAAGCTGAATTGCCGAAAGCAAGACCTCCTCCGTAGCCCTGACCGTAGCCAAGGTTGGAATTCGGAGTGGTTTTGGCACGAGCGACTCCTGAATCGAAGATCGTGATAACGCCATTGCTGGCGGAGACGGCAACAGAATTTGGTTGTCCCGGAAGGGCCGCAAGGCCTGTGGCCGTATATGGCGCGTTATAAACTCCGGGTCCGCCACCTAGAGAGAATGACGTTCCAGCGATACCGGTTGTCAGGTTGACTTGCCGAACTTGGCCTGCACCATTAAGACCTACGAATAGTTGTGTTCCATCGCTGGAGAGAGCGACGCGGTTTGGTTCGCTACCGACGAAGATCGTTTTGACCACGACGCCTGAGTTGGGGTCGATTCCTGCAATGGTGTTGCCGAGACCACTGCCTGCTGAACCGGCAACAGAAGCGTAGATCAAACCATCCGCTGCGTTATAGACGATGTCGTTGATCGGCAGCGGCAGGAAGGTGGTGAACGGCTGCGGCGGCATAACCTGCGCCGACGCATCTGGTGTCGAAACCTGAATGTTGGCCTGTGCGAAACCCGAGAGCAAAGCAGCAGGAATGACCGCCGTCAGTTGGTAGGAATTCACATAGGTCGTACTGAGCGGTGTGCTGTTCCACTCGACCACTGAGTCTTTGAAGAACCCGTTTCCAGAGTTTGCAGAGAGAGTGATGGTTGTATCCGGACTTCCAGCTGCCGCATAGTTCGGATAAACACTAAAGCTTACGTTTGGAACCGTTACGGTCAAGGTTGCGGTATTCGACTGGACGACCGGCGTGCCTGGATTGCTTACTGCGAACTGAATTGAACCTGGAGATGCGAAGAAACTGGATGGAAGAGAGAGACTAATATTTGTTCCGCTCTGACTGGTTACCGGGATGAACTTGCCGTTGGCCTGAACAGTCGCATTTGCTGCAAAGCCGCTTCCATAGATGCTTACTGATGTCGGTACATTCGAAGACGTATTGACCGGCGCGGTCGAGGGGCTCACGTAGAGGATGGTGGGCGTGTTTGCCGCGACTTCCAGCTCCGTTGGGGTAGTGTTGCTGCCGCCGGGTCCGGGATTGTTGACAGAAATCTGACCGGTGCCGTAGCTCTGGAGATCAGCTGCGGTGAGTGTGACCTGCAGCGCCGTACCGCTGACGAAGGTGGTAGTGCGGGGTGCGCCATTCCACAACACGACCGAGTTCGCCTCGAAGCCGCTGCCGTTTACTGTAACGGTCGTTGCAGCGCCCTGGGGTACGCTCTGTGGCGAAAGGCCAGTGAGAGACGGCGTCGGGCTCATGATCGAGAAGCTCGAAGCCGCAGAGTTGCCGCCGCCAGGCGCGGGGTTCGCGAGGACAAAGCTTACCACCTGTCCCGCAGCCAGAGCAGAAGCGGGCACCGTCACCTGCATGCTTGAGGCGCTCACGTATTTCGCCTGCAGCGCTGCTCCATTCAGGGTCGCCGCCGTGGACGAGATGTAGCCTGTGCCGGTGAAGGTAAGGGTCTGCGAAGGGGAGCCAGCGACGACGCTGCCCGGAGAGATGGACGCGACGGTCGGAGCCGGGTTTAAAGCGGGGGTGGGTGGTGTTGGGATAGTGGGGGGCGGCGTGGTGCTTGTAGTCGGGCTGGAACTACCACTGCAGCCGGAGAGCAAAGAAAGGGAAAGAACGGAAACTACCAAGAGCAGAAAGCTACGACGCAAAAGTCCTCCAAGGATTGAAACAAGTCGTCCCGGAGAACGACCAGTGAAGGTACACATGCGCCTGCACAAGGCTGGCTGGGCCCTTTTGACTGTTCAGCTATACCGGAAGCTTCCCTAGAATAGCGGCGACTTTCTAAATTGCCTAGACCAATTATTTTGAGCTGATGGGAAAGAGGTCTGTCCCGCACATCCCCCGATTAGGGCAGGTAAATATCTTTTGCACAAGAGGACAGGGTAACTCCCTCATCAAGAAGGAATTACCCTGGGTGCGACGAAATGCGTCGTGGTGCGAAAGCTAGAACGGGATATCGTCGTCGGTGATGCCGGTGTCGGCATAGTCTGGCTGGCTGGGTGTGCGCTGGTCGAAGCTGGCGGTGTTGGACTTGGAGTATCCGCTGCCGCTGCTGCTGCCTTCGCTACGTCCGCCGGGTGCACCGCCCAGAAGCGTGAGCTCGTTGACGAGGATTTCGGTCTTGTACTTCTTCTGGCCGGAGTCCTTATCGTCCCAGGAGCGGGTCTGGAGCTTGCCTTCGATGTAGAGCTGGGTGCCTTTCTTGACGTAGTCGCGGACGATCTCGGCGGTGCGGCTGAAGGCGACGAGATTGTGCCATTCGGTCTTGTCCTGCCAGTTGCCTTGCTGGTCTTTCTGGCGGTCGGCGGTGGCGAGCGAGAAGCTGGCTACGATGGTGCCGCCAGCGGTGGAACGGATCTCAGGGTCTTTGCCTACGTTGCCCAGGAGGAGAACTTTGTTGACGCCTTTTGCCATGGTGATTTGCTCCGATTTGAAAAGTTGAGGATAGCAGATGGGGGATTGTGGAGGAGATGGCGGATTTCTGGCTAACGGCGGCGGTCGCCGAAGAGCTTCATGGCGGCGAGGACGAGCGTGAGAAAGCCGGTAGGAAGACAGCCGAGCGCCAACATCAGCGAGAGCCAGCCGGAATTGGTATGTGGGCCTTGGCGACCTACTCCACCGAAGACTGTAAGGGTCCCCAGGGAAGCGAGGACTCCGATACCGAAGATCGTCAGGCCGGTGCGGAGAAGTTTTCTTGTGTCTGGCTGCATAAGGACAGGGAGTAAAGCCTTGAAACAGAAGCAATAGTTAGTGGATCAGGGACTGCATGAGGTACACGATGACTCCGGTAATGGAGACATAGAGCCAGATGGGAAAGGTGTAGCGGGCCAGCTTCTTGTGTGTAGGGAAGCGGCCGGTGAGCGAGAGGAAGAAAGTAATAAGGATCAGCGGAAGCGCGAGGATCGATAGAAGGACGTGCGAGAGAAGGAGCTTCCAGTAAAAGGGCCACCACGGGTTCAGGCGGTTGAAGTGGGTTTCGCCGTGGAGAGTGAAGTTGACCAGGTAGGAGACGAGGAAGATGGAGGAGAAGAAGAAGGCCGTGAACATGGCGGCGCGGTGCAACGGAATCCTTCGTGCACGGATGAAGCGGTAGCCGAAGAGGAGAGCGACGGTCGAAAAGGCATTGAGGACGGCGTTGAGCAGAGGGAGCGAGCGGAGCTGGGTTCCGGCGACGTCTGTTGGGGTATGGAAGTAGACGAGCCAGCAGATGAGTGCGCTCGCGAGTGCGCTGACGACGATGATCGTCGCGATAACGCTCGGTGGGGTACGCAGTTCGTTCGGTCGTGCGGCTTGCGTGGAGGGCATTAGAAGAGCAGGCGTCCTTTGGCGTCGAGCATCATGGCGGCTAGAAGTAAAGGGAGATAAATGACAGAAGCTTTGAGCAGGTCGCGGGCGTAGGTTCGCGCGGTGGGGTCGAGCGGGGAGTGGAGAATGCGGGCAAATCGAATGGTGTACCAGAGATAGCCGAGGCCGAGGATGGTAGCGGCTGCGGCGTAGAAGTATCCGGCGGTGCCGAGAGCTACAGGCCAGAGGCTGGCCGGGATCATGAGGACGGCGTAGAAGAGGGCCTGGATGACGGTGCTGCGGGCCGCATCGCGTGCGGGTTCCTGCGTTGGGGTAAGGCGGATTCCGGCGGCGGCATAGTCGTCGCGGTACATCCAGCCGATGGCCATGAAATGGGGAAACTGCCACACGAACAGGATGGCGAAGAGAGCGACTGCGGGCCACTCGATGAGGCCGCGGGCGGCAGTCCAGCCGATGAGCGGTGGAAGGGCTCCGGGGAAGGCTCCGATGAAGGTGTTGATGGGCGTAATGCGCTTGAGCGGGGTATAGATGCCGACGTAGCCGATGGCGGTCAGGAGGGTTAGGGTTCCGGTGATGAGGTTGGTGGTATACGCGAGGTAGAGGCTGCCAAGGAAGATCGCCGCAAAGCCGAGAAGGAGGCCGTGCGTGAGCGAGATGCGACCGGCGGCCATGGGCCGATTCGCAGTGCGGCGCATGTGGGCGTCGGTGCGACGCTCAAGTGCTTGATTTAACGCGCTGGAGCCGCAGGTGACAACGGCGATTCCGGCGAGTGCCTGAAAAAGACCGGCGTGAAATGGGCTGATTCCACTGCGGAGGCTGCCGAGATAAAAGCCTGCTCCGGCGGTGATGATGATCATCAGGGTGACGCGGAACTTGAAGAGGGTAGCGTAGTCGGCGAGCAGCGTCGGCGTGGCCTTCACGGGAGCGAGGACGTGATCGGTTGTCGCGGAGTGAGCCACATTTCTAGGATACAGGGTTTGCAAGGGGTGTGGTTTGGGCGTTACGGTTTGGGGCGGAGGTTGGTGAGCAGAGTTTCGGCGGTGGGGTGGGTGTTGATCAAGTCTTCCTTCGTCAGCCACGCGCGGCGGAGTTGGGTGATGCCGTAGCGGATCTGGTCTAATTCGTCGATGGAGTGGGCATCGGTGTTGACCGTGATCTTGCAGCCATGTTCCTTGGCGAGACGCAGATGGAGATCGTTGAGGTCGGCGCGGGCCGGTGAGGCGTTGTGTTCGACGGCTACGCCAAGCTCGGCGGCGCGTTTGAGGATGGCGTCGATGTGCAGAGCGTAGGGGTCGCGCTTGAGTACTTTGCGGCCGGTGGGGTGCCCGAGGATTCTTGTGTGCGGATTTTCGAGGGCGCGGAGGATGCGGTCGGTCATTTGCTCGATGGGCTGGTCGAAGCGCGAGTGGACGCTGGCTACGACGATGTCCATTTGGGCGAGAGTAGAGTCGTCGAGGTCGAGCTGGCCTTCGCCGAGGATGTCGACCTCGATGCCGGGGAGAACGCGGATGCGACCTTCCATCTCGGAGTCGACCTGACGGATGCGTTGGATATGAGCCAGTGCACGGGCGTCGTCCATGCCATTGGTCATGGCGAGGTTTTTGCTGTGGTCGGTGATGGCGATGTATTTCAGGCCGCGGGCAAAAGCGGCCTCCGCCATCTCGCGGATGGTGTTGGCGCCGTCGGTCTCGGTGGTGTGCATGTGCAGGTCGCCGTGAATATCGGTGATGGTGATGAGCTGCGGAAGAGTGTGGCTGGCAGCGGCTTCGAGCTCTCCGCAGTTCTCTCGCAGCTCGGGCGGAATGTAGTCGAGATCGAGCGCGCGATAGATCGCTTCTTCAGTGGCGGCGGCGACGATGGTGTTGTCTTCGAGTCGAGCAAGCGCGTACTCATTCAGCGTGAGGCCGCGTTTGATGGCGCGTTGGCGCAGTGCCACGTTGTGCATCTTGGAGCCGGTGAAGTATTGCAGTGCGGCTCCGTAGCATGCGCGGGGGAGCAGGCGAACGTCGACCTGAAGATTGCTGCGCAGTGTGAAAGAGACCTTGTTCTGTCCTTTGGCGAGCAGCTTATCGATCAACGGAAGTGAGGCGACGTGATCGACGGCAGCAGAAACTACGTCGGGCTCACAGGCAGGGCCGGTGACGAGGAGGTCAAGGTCGCCGACTGACTCGCGGCCTCGGCGAAGGGAGCCTGCGGGAGTAATCTCGTCGATGCCGGGAAATGCGCTGATGAGCGCCGAGATGCGGTCGGCCTGCTCTCTGGCCTGGTCGATGCGGAAGCGGCTTGAGTTGCGGCGATGGTCTTCGATGCCTTTGATCAGCTTGGTCGTGAATTTCTCGCCCATGCGCGGAAGCTTGTTGAGGTCGCCTGCTTTGGCGGCTGCTTCAAGAGCATCAATGTCGGCGATCTGAAGCGCAGACCACAGAAGCGCTACAGTCTTGGGCCCCATGCCGGGCAGGCGAAGGAGCTCAAGCATGGTGGGCTTGTATTTTTGCAGGAGCTCATCGCGAAGAGGCATAGTGCCGGTATTGACGAGAGCAACGATGTTCGCTGCCATGGCTTTGCCAATACCGGCAATCGCCAGAAGAGCTTTAGGGTCGGCGTCAGGTGTCGTGAGTGTGGCGACCTGAGTGGTCTGCTGCTCGACTGCCTCGGCGGCGCGGCGGTAAGAGCGGATGCGGAAAGGATCCGCGGCGTCGATCTCAAGGAGAGCGGCGGTTTCATCGAGCAGGCGTGCAATGGTGATGTTGTCCATGGTTATCAGTGCCGTGACTTTTATGGGCCCGCGGCTACTGAGCCAGTATGCAACATTTCTATATGCCCGCGTCCAGTACAGACACAACCATCGACGCAATGCGCCGGAACTCCGGCACATTAAAACCTGGGAGAGGAGAAGTTCTAGTTGCTTGCTGCTTCTTTGAGGCGGGCTACCTGATCGGCCTGTGGGCCTTTGGTGCCTTGAATAATGTCGAACTCGACCTCATCGCCTTCTTTAAGGCTCTTATACCCCTCGCGCTGGATGGAGCTGTAATGAACGAAGACATCGGCGCCATCATCGCGGCCGAGGAATCCGTACCCTTTTGCGTTGTTGAACCACTTCACTGTTCCCTTGTATTGTGCCAAGACTGACTCCCCTGTTCTGTTCACAAAATTCGAGCTGCATCTTAGTGATGCCGCTTACCCTCTGTGACGCAAAAGTTGTGGCAGGAGTTTTCTCTGATTCACTTTCTTTCAAGCCGCTCTGTCCAATGGCCGCTGAAATGCACAAAGGCAATAAAAATATCGAATGGCAGGCATAGGAACATGTGGAAATTTATTGATGTGAGTTTGATGAGACCACATTTTGCATAGAAACTCGCCTGAAATCTTCCTCAGGCGAGCTTTGGTATGTTCCATAGACGACATGGATTTCTTTGAATAAAAACTAGAGTCGGCCTGCGCGTCGGCCGGCATCGTAAAGCAGCAGGCCGATAAGAGTTTTGCCGTCATGAATTTTATTGGCGGCCACAAGGGCGAGCGCTTCGGAGAGCGGAAGGCGGAAGACCTCAATATTCTCGTCGGCCTCAGGCTGGGAGACGCCCTCGCGTGTGTCGCGAGCGAGATAAATCTGCATCCATTCGCCGAGGAACCCGGGGCTGGCGAAGTATTTGGTGAGCAGCGTCCAGCGTTTGGCCCGGTAGCCGGTCTCTTCGATCATCTCGCGCTTGGCGGCCGCCAGGGTGGATTCACCGGGTTCGACGCGTCCGGCGGGAAGCTCGATGAGGAACTGGCCGGCGGCATGGCGGTACTGGCGCTCGAAGATGATATCGGGGTCTTTTGGGTTTTTGGACTCATCAACGGCAAGGATGACGACAGAGCCGTTGTGGCGGATGACGTCGCGGACGTTGGTATTGCCGCTGGGCTCAAGAACCTTGTCGGTGAAGACAGAGAAGACCTTGCCCTTGTACGAGAGCTTGGAGGAGATCAGTTTTGCCTTGGCGGACGATTTTTTCTTGTTTGTGGAGGGCTGCGGCTTGGGGGCTCTGTTTTTCTTTGTTGGGGCGGCCATAAAGCTACGGTATCATCCTGCATCTAGGGGGATGCGGGGGGCATCCAACGGAATGCACGGTAAAGTTAGTGAAGGTGGCTTGCGGATGAAGGGCAGGTCGCCGTGCAGGACTGATTTGAACGAGGACAGTGGCTGCGATGAGCGTTGAGTGTTACCCGATTACGGTCTTGCCGCATGTATCGCAGATCTACCGCGACTATTTGACGATGGGCGATAAGCCCGCCGATGCGGCTATTCGCTGTTGGTACGGGGCGGAGCCGTTTGCGGGGGAGTGGCTTCGGGTGGACGACGCGAAGAGCGTCAATGCGGCGCGGCTGGCGGATGAGTTGCGGCGGCAGAATGTGGAATTCGGCGCGAGTGCAGCGGCGCTTGAAAACATTGAAAAGTTGAGGACCGGTGCCCGGGCGGTGGTGACGGGCCAGCAGGTGGTCCTGTTTGGGGGGCCGCTGCTTACGATTTTAAAGGCGGCTACGGCTGTAGCGCGGGCGAAGGAAGCAACCAAAGCGACTGGCGTGGAGCATGTGCCTATGTTTTGGATGGCTACCGAAGATCACGATCTCGCAGAGGTGGACCAGGTTGCTCTGCTGAGCAAGACCGAGGTGGAGACATTGCGGGCAGGGCTGCGGGTTCCGCGTCCTGTACCGGTGGGTGGTGTGGTTCCGGGGCCGGAGATTGAAAAACTGCTGGATCAGGCAAGCGAACTGCTGGCGTATGCTCCGGTGACCGAGTGGCTCAAGGAGTGTTATCTGCCGCAGGGTGACCGGAAGCCAACGCTTGCGAGTGCGTTTGGGCGTTTGATCGCGAAGATATTTGCCGAGCAGGGATTGATTGTCATCGACGCTTCAACGCGGGAGTTTCATGCGTTGGGGGCGAAGACGCTGCGGTATGCGATTGAACATGCCGATGAGTTGCAGAAGGAATTGATGGCTCGAAGCCAGGAGCTTGTGCGGGACGGATATCACGCGCAGGTGACAGTGCTGGAAGGTGCTTCGCTGCTGTTTCTCATTGATGGCGATACCGGGGAGCGCGTTGCGTTGCGCCGATCTGCCGAAGGACAATGGAAGGCCGGCGGCCATGTTTACAGCACCGACGATTTACTTGGGATTCTGGATGCCAGTCCGGAGCGGCTGAGCCCGAATGCGCTGCTGCGTCCGGTGTTTCAGGATACGCTGCTGCCAACTGCGGCCTATGTTGGCGGCCCCGCGGAGATCGCTTACTTTGCACAGAGCGCCGTGCTCTATGAGCGAATTCTGGGGCGGATTACACCTGTGCTTCCGCGGCTGAGCGCGACGCTGATTGAGCCGGCGATCGCGACCGTAATGGAGAAGGACGAAGTCCAGCTTCCCGATGCGATGACGACAGCCGATGAGCTGGCGCAGCGGCTGGGTGCGCGGGCGATGCCGATTCCCTTGAAGAAGAAGCTGGCTGCTGCTGGAAACGCTCTGGAGACGGAGCTCGAGGCGCTCACAGAATATCTGCGTGGAATGGACGCGAGCCTGGGGACAGCGGCGGAGAGCTCAGGCTCGAAGATGCTCTATCAGATGAACCGTCTGCGGCGCATGGCGGCAACCTACGAGCTGCAGAAAGAAGCCAGCCTGCGGAAACACGCAGAAGCCATCACGCTGAATTTGTTTCCGGGCGGGCATCCCCAGGAGCGCGTTCTGGCAGGGGTTTGGTTTCTGGCTCGCTACGGGGATGGTTTGGTGGAGCGCCTGGTGGGTGTGGCTGGAAACCAGTGTCCGGGCCACGTGGTGGTGCGGCTTTAAACTCGCGCGGTGATATTCTTGGATAAGAAAAGCACGCTGCCGTAGGGTTTCAAGGTAGCGTCAGCTCGTGAGATGACGTCTAGGTGAACTCCGTCACGACAAGTCGGCGATCTCATTGGATCTGGATCGCGGTTCTCCTGTTTCTGGGTATCTTTCCATGCAGTGTGGCATGCAGGCTGTCCAGGGGAGCGCATGTTCCCATACGGTCTGCCAGCAGGGCAATAGGAGCGCACGGCAGCCTCGCTTCTGCTACGCGAGACACGCGCCCCTCCCCGTCGCCTACCCTTGGTTTTATCCTTCTTGCGCTTCTCGCGAACCTCTTTTCCTTCGCCCTCGCCAAAGCGTGGCGTCTGTATCCGACGATACGGCGCGTCGCATGCCCCAGTCTCTGGCCGTTACCGCTTCTCTTCCGCCCTCCACCAGTCTCCATCGTCGCTTAGCTCGCATCGCCTTACGGCGGTTCTTGTCGCGCACTCTGCGTGACGCGGCTTCATTTCCAAGCGCGAACGGCACTATATTCAGGAGACTTATATGCTCACCCAGGTTGAAACCCATGCGGTCTGTCTTCCATCTTCTCTCGTGCGCGAAGATGCAGACTTTGCCTTGCAATTGCGTCGAGACGAACTGACAGACCTCGTAGTCACGGAAAGAAATCATTTCCAGAGAATCGCATTTTCCATTTTGCGAGACGGTGCAGAGGCGGAAGATGTAGTCCATACCTCTTTCTGCTCTGCGTGGATGGCGATGGGACGATTTCGTGGAGACTCTTCCATGAAGACATGGTTCTCAAGAATCGTTTCGAACCACGCCCTTCTGGCCTTGAGGAAGATGAGAAGAAAGACGGTCGTCTTTCTTGAAGACAGTCCCGAATATCTGCATAGCTTCGAGCAAAGCTTCAGCTTTGCAGGAGAAGACCCTGAAGAGATCGCTCAACGACAGGAGGCGTTATGGCTCGTACGCAGGCACATGAAGGATCTCCCCGTGGAGACGCGCATCATGGTCGCACTCTTCTTTTCCAGGGACTATTCCATCCAGCAGATTGCCGAGCTGAGAGGCAAATCCGGCCCTTCCGTGAAGGCTCATCTCCACCGCGGTAAGACGATGCTGCGAAAGAGCATATGCAGAGTGCGAATCCGCACAGCTATCGCTCCTCGTTGAGAAATACGCTGATGGTTGCCTTCCGGGTCTCCCATGGAGCTCGGAAGTGCCGTCAGCAGCAGATAAGCAGAACAGATAGGAAAGATGAGTTTCGGACAGCTTGCCGGGGCGCCACTTCCGTGGTCCACGGATGCGTCTTACAATGGCCGTTGAGAGGATTTGCCATGGGCCTGAGTGATCAACCGTTTGAGGTAATGTGTCCGGATTGCGGTGCGATGTTGACGGTGGACCCGGTGACGCGGTCGATCATTGCGCACAAGTCCGCCCCGAAGAAGAAGATGTTTGAAGACTTCGGCGAAGCAGCGAAGGCGCTGCGCGAGGCGGATGCTCGGAGAGATTCGATCTTTCAGCAAAGTGTCGATGCTCAGAAGAACAAGGACGATGTGCTGGCGAAGAAGTTTGCCGAGGCAGTGAAGAAGGCAAAGGAGACTCCGATGGGAGAGCGGCCGCTTCGGGATTTCGATCTCGACTAGGAAGCCGGACTTACCCAACGAAAATAAATTTGGGAAAGTTGCATAATTTCAGGTGCTGCGAAGACGTACATCCGCTATCCGTCTTTGCCACACAATTCACCACAAAGTGGCCACAAAAACACCATGTCTAGCACCCATTTTTCTCAAAACCCCTGAAAAAACACCAATCCACCACAACAGGAAAAAACAGGACAAAACATCACGGTAGACTGAAGAGATGCCACCAATCTTAAATGCGCAGGGTTTGACCAAGGCCTTCGGCGCGACGCCCTTGTTTCGTGAAATCTCTTTTACAGTTTCGGATGGCGATCGCATCGGGTTGATTGGGCCGAATGGCGCAGGCAAGAGCACGCTGCTAAAAGTCCTTGCAGGTGATGAAGATGCAGATACCGGCGACGTCGCCGTCCGCAAGCGCGCCCGCGTGGGATACGTTCAGCAGGAGTCGAGCTTCGCTCCCGGCGTCACCGTCCGCGAGGTCCTCGAAGCCGCCCTGGAGCGAGCGAAGGTATCCGAAGCCGAGCACGAAGGCCGCCTCCGTGAAACCTCCGGAAGAACAGGCTTTCCCGACCTCAACGCCGAAGCATCCAAACTGAGCGGAGGCTGGCGCAAGCGTCTCGCAATCGCCGAAGCAGTCGTAACGCATCCGGACGTACTTCTACTCGATGAACCCACAAACCACCTGGATTTAGCGGGAATTGTGTGGTTGGAGGAGCTTCTGAATGAGGGTAATTTCGCTTGTGTTCTTGTCAGCCATGATCGTTATTTTCTTGAGAATGTTGCGACGGAGATAGTCGAACTGAACCGCGTCTACGCCGATGGGCTGCTGCGAGTAAAAGGAAGCTACTCGAAGTTCATCGAGGGCAAGCAGGCCTACATGGAAGCGCAGAGCAAGCTGCAGGATGCGCTGAAGAACCGCGTAAAGATTGAGGTTGAGTGGCTGCGCCGCGGGCCGAAGGCAAGAAGTACGAAGGCAAAGGCTCGGATCGATAACGCGCAGGATCTGATCGGCCAGTTGAAGGATGTGAACTCGCGGGTGCAGACGTCGAGCGCAGGAATTGATTTCTCAGCGACGGATCGGCAGACGAAGCGGCTGGTGGAGTTGGAGGATGTCAGCGTAACGCTCGGGGACCGGAAGATCGTTGAGGGATTGAACTTTCTGATCGCGAACGGTATGCGAATTGGCTTGGTGGGGCCGAATGGGAGCGGAAAGACTACCCTGCTACGGCTTCTGACGGGAGAGCTCGAGCCTTCGGCAGGTGTGGTGAAGAAGGCGGCTTCGCTGAAGATTGTCTACTTCAGCCAGATGCGGGAGCTGGAGGAAGGCGTAACACTGCGGCGAGCGTTGGCTCCGGATTCGGACTCGGTGGTGTATCAGGGACGCGTGGTACATGTGGCTAGTTATGCTACGAAGTTTCTGTTCACGAGTGAGCAGCTCAATCAACCTGTCGAGCGGTTGAGCGGTGGTGAACGGGCGCGCGTGCTGATTGCCAAGTTGATGCTGGAGCCTGCGGATCTATTGCTTCTGGACGAGCCCACGAACGATCTGGATATCGCGACGCTGGAGATTCTTGAGGAGAGTCTGCTCGAGTACACAGGCGCGCTGGTATTGGTGACTCACGATCGTTACATGTTGGATCGGGTGTCGACGATTGTGCTTGGACTCGATGGAAAGGGCGGGGCGGAGACATTTGCGGACTACTCGCAGTGGGAGCAGTGGCGAGGAGTTGAGGTAGAGGATGCGATCGCTCCGGGAGCTGCGGGGAAGCCTGTTGCTTCGACTACTTCTGCGGGTGCGCCTGCGAGCGGGAAGAAGAAGCTCTCGTACCTTGAGGCTCGTGAGTTCGCGGGCATTGAGGCTGCGGTGGAAGCGGCAGAGGATCGGCTGCAGGCTGCGCGAGAGGCGATTGACGCGGCGGCGACCGATGCGGTGAAGCTGACGGCTGCGTTGGCCGAGATGGATGCGGCGCAGGAAGCAACCGACAAGCTGTATGCGCGATGGGCGGAGTTGACGGAGAAGGCTGGGTAGTTACTGCTGCTTGATGACTGCGCCGTTTTTCATGACGAAGGTTACTTTGCGAAGAGTCGTGATGTCTTCCAGCGGATTGCCCGGGACTGCGATGATGTCGGCGTAGTAGCCGGGTTTAAGTTCGCCGATCTGTCCGCTCCAGCCGAGGAGTTTTGCTCCGTTGATGAGGTCGGCGCGGAGGACGTCGGCGGGTTTCATTCCGTATTGGACCATCAGCTCGAACTCGCGGGATTGTGTTCCGTGAGGGAAGGGGCCGACGTCGCTGCCTACGGCGAAGGGGACGCCTGCGGCTATTTGTTTTTTGAACTCGGCTGCGTGGAAGGCTTGCTGGGCTCGCTCGCGGGTTGCTCGTTCAGGTGTATCGGCGTGGTCGCCGAAATACTCGGCTATGGCGAAGGTTGGGACGGCGTAGATTTGTTTGTCGCGCATGAACTTCATGGTGGCTTCGTTGAGCTGATAGGCGTGGTCTACGGATGCGACTCCCGCGGCTACGGCGTAGCCGGTGCCGGGTTCGCCGGTGGCGTGGACCGCGACGCCTCGGCCTGAGGCGAGCGTTCCGCCGGTTCTAGTGGCTTCGGCTACGGCGGCTGCTAGTTGGGCTTCGGTGTACTGGTATGGGCTGGTGAAGATGTTGTCGTGGATCGAGTCCTTTCCGGTTTCGTAGATCTTGGTGAAGTCGGCTCCGTCTTTGCGCTGCTGGCGGATGACTTCGACCAGCTGATCGGCCGAGTTGGCGTAGTCGGCGTTGGAGAGGACGTGCTGGGCAGGGTTGTAGCCGATGGCGTCTTCGTGACCTCCGAGGAGGTCGATGGCGTTGCAGCTGACGCGCATTCTCGGGCCGGGAATGAGGCCGGAGTTGATGGCGTCGCGCACGGCTACGTCGGCACAGCCTGCGCCTTCGGTGCCCATGTCGCGCTCGGCGGTGAAGCCCGCGAGGAGGTCGAGGCGTGCTGCGTCAGCGGCGACGAGCGTTCGTTGCGGAACACTTTCTTCTACTGTTTGCAGGTCTTCGGCGCCGGGGTGCAGAAACAGGTGGACGTGGGCGTCGATCAGGCCTGGCAGCAGGGTTGTATCGCCGAGGTCGATTAGCTTCGCTCCGGCTGGGTGAGCAATGCTGGTGCCGATGGCTACGATGCGCTCGCCCTGGATGCGGACTTCGGCGGGCGCGATGATCTTTCCGGCGTCGACGTCGAGCATTCGCGCGGCGTGGAGGACGACTACGGGCGATTGAGCCGCAGGTGACTGAGCCAGGACGGTCGCTGCCGCCAGGGAAACTGTCAGACCAGCTATGAGGGTTTTCATCGTTTCTGAAGCATATCGCAATGGCGGTTGCGATACGGAACAGAGAAAAGCCTGGCGGACGGACGCGAGGCTGTTGAGGACAGAGACGCTTTTTATTTGCTTGGTGGGACCCACTGCTCGTCTGCTGAGGGACCGTAGAGGCCGGGAACCGGGATGTCGTTGAGACGAAGGTAGACACCGAGCTGGGCCGTGTGATGGACGAGGTGGTTGAAGAACATCTGGCGGAAGCAAAGGGAACGCGGCTTGTCGGAGATGAGCTGATCGCCGTAGGTGAATCGCCAGGATGTAGAGAGGGCTTCGTCCGAGGCGGACTCGAGGGAGGCGCGGCATTTGGCGGCGGCTTCATCGATCTGTTTGAGCGCGGCTTCGCGGGTGGTGAAGACGAGTGGGACGTGAGGGCGCTTGGGTGCGGCGAGGTCCATGCCCTCATCTTCGATGATGTAGTGGCCAAACATGGGCAGGGTAGCGCAGTGCATGGCTAGCTTGCCTAGTTCCATGGATTTGTCGTGACACTTCCAATCGTTCTTGTTTTCGGGGACTCGCTCGAGGGTGCGGCGGGTGTTGGAGATCTCGATGTCGTAGTCCTGGAGGAGGGTTTCTGCGATGGTCATTAGTTGCTCCTTTCGAGCGTCCGTTTCGCGGCGTGTAGTGCTCATCGTACGCCCGATTTATTACAGGATAAGAGCGTAGTAAAACCCTGCTGTCAACGGCCTGTCAGCAGGGTTTCGGGATGGTGATGTTTGATCCTTCAAGTTTGATCTTTCAATCTCGATTTTTACAGCTGATACCAAGTGTCTTTAGCCGCTCGATCAGAAGATCTGCGTCGGTTTGTTTCATGCCTTGAAAGAGCTTATGTTTCTTGCCTAAGTGCTCAAATCTCAAGCCGAATACAGAGCCAGATGGGCCGAAGCCGGTTTGAGCGAAGCGCAGGTTTCTGACGTCCTTCATTCGAAATGTACTTGTCTTCCAAACTTTCCCGAATACTATTCTCTTGACTGAAAGTCCGACTGCATCAATCGTTAATGTCTCGCGGTCACCACCTGCGACGAGCAACCATACCCAACAAACCCAAATGAGAGGAATCAAGAGAATGAGGCCGATTGCGACAGTGAGTCGGTCGAGCTCTGACAGTGAAATATTTGGTGCCGAGTCAATAATTTTATAGACAACAACAAGAAACAGAACCGCAGCACTAATTCCTCGAAGCAGCAATCGAGACGGAAAAATTGCATTCAGACAACGGACGTTGTCTTGAATGGAAATATTCGAGCGTGCATCCAAAAAGTCGGCCATTAGCGGTCTTTGCTCTGTAACTACAAACCGGTGATATTGTACCCGCAGTCTACGAAGGTGATTTCGCCGGTGATGCCGCTGGCGAGATCGGAGGAGAGGAAGAGGGCGGTGTTGCCGACCTCTAATGCGTCGACGTTACGATGGAGCGGGGCGCGTTCTTCGACGGCGTTGAGGATCTTGGTAAAGTCGCCGATGCCGCGGGCGGCGAGGGTCTTGATGGGGCCGGCGGAGATGGCGTTGACGCGGATCTTTTTTGTGCCGAGGTCGGCGGCAAGGTAGCGGACCGCGGCCTCGAGCGCGGCCTTGGCGACGCCCATGATGTTGTAGTTGGGAAAGACTTTCTCGGCGCCGTAGTACGTGAGAGTCAGGATGGAGCCGCCTTCGGTCATGAGCGGTTCTGCGGCGCGGGCGAGGGCGATGAGGGAATAGGCGCTGACATCGTGGGCGATGCGGAAGTCTTCGCGGTTGGTCTGGAGGACGGTGTTCTTGATGTTGGGCGCGAAGCCGATGGAGTGAACGAGGATGTCGAGCTTGCCGTAGGCGGTCTTGAGCTGCTCGAAGACCGCGTCGATGTCGGTGTCGATGGCGACGTCGCAACGGAAGGTTTTGGTGCCGGGAAGATCGGCGGCGAGCTCTTCGGCTTCGCGCTGGAGGCGCTCGCTCTGGTAGCAGATGGCGAGGGTGGCGCCGGCTTCGGAGAGCTTCTGGGCGATGCCCCAGGCAATGCTGCGCTTGTTGGCGAGGCCGAAGACGACGGCTACTTTGCCTTTGAGATCGATCATGTTGCGTGTGGCTCCTGTTGGGTTTCCGTTGGTAAGGATAGCAGCTTGGATGCCCTGTGGTATTCGGTTTGCCCTGGAGTACCCACCTGGGAGTATTTGAGCGTAAGCTTTTTGGATTCATGAACTTGACATAGTTACTTGCTCGCAAAATTTCATTCTAAAAAAGTTATAGGCAAATTTTCTTTCTAAAGGGGTTATGGGTTAATGGGAAAGCTCCGGGGATTGGCCCCGGGCTTTTTCTTCTCTATTTCCAATTAGAAGGCGGAGGAGGGTATTACATAATGGGGATGTTGTTTGTTCTGTTTGGTTTGTGCGGATTGATGGCTTGACATGTGGGGCCAGTAGATGAGAAGCGGGCGGACGATAAGGTTTCGGCAAAAGTGCCACAGAGGGAGGTGAATCCCTGGAGGCGGGTTTCGCTGGTTTGTGAAGTTTTGTGCTGGATACTTTGGCTCGGTTTTTTCATGACACGACCTCAACGCAGCTCGATAACTGAGTTGAGAATGGTGCTTTGAGCAGCTAGGAGTTCGTGGATGCCTTTTTCGGCGTAGTCGAGCATCTCGCTTAATTGCTTGCGGGAGTAGGAGTCTTTTTCAGCAGTCGCTTGGGTTTCGACGAGGCCTCCGTCGGCGAGCATTACTACGTTCATATCTACGGTGGCGCGGGAATCTTCTTCGTAGGCGAGGTCAAGAAGAACGTTGCCGTCGACGATGCCGACTGAAGTTGCGGCCACCATTTGGCGGAGAGGCGACGTCTTCAAGGTCCCCGCAGCGACTAGTTTGTTGATGGCAATAGCGAGGGCTGCACAGGCTCCGGTGATGGCGGCAGTGCGGGTTCCGCCGTCGGCCTGCAGGACATCGCAGTCGAGGATGATGGTACGTTCGCCAAGCGCCTTCATATCGACGACGCTGCGGAGAGAACGGCCAATAAGCCGTTGGATCTCGTGGGTGCGGCCGCCGACCTTGCCGCGCTCGCTCTCGCGGGGAGTGCGGGTGAGGGTGGCTCGGGGCAACATGCCGTACTCGGCTGTGACCCAACCGCGTCCTGAGTTGCGAAGCCAACCTGGGACACCTTGTTCGATAGTGGCATTGCAGAGCACGCGGGTGTTGCCGGATTCGATAAGGACTGAGCCTTCTGCGGTAGCAACAAAGTCGGCGGTGAGACTAACGGGACGGAGAGCGTCTGCGGGGCGGTTGCCTGGACGGAAGAGAGGTGACGCGACTTCGGACATCAGGTGATTATAGATGGGCGACGGTTTCCCGAATTGGCACTGGTTCCATTATGGGAAAAGTTCTGTTTTGGGCGGTAATCATAGGGTTACGGAAGTTTTGGAATTCATGAAGGTACAAAAGTTTCATTTTGGGAATGAAACGTCTATTGAATGGTTCCACCGCGTTGACAGCGCATCCAAACAAAAACGATAGTAATCAAATACTTACCATTTGGCCCAGTTTGGCCCCTCAATTGATTACATAAGTGTGTAAGTACAGGAGTGGGAGTTACACATGCAGGCTACGCAGAGCAGTACTGCCTTGGACATAGCACCAAAGAAGGATTGTTTTGAGCACGATTCAGGACAATTGGTGGCGCTTCGGCATAGCCGAACATTGAGCGCTGGACGTCCTAAAAAGTGCCGGTCGAAGTTTGATGCTGTATGGGTGGCAGATGGTATTGGGCTGGCACACGATGTTGGCAACCTGCTTGGAGCACTGAATCTCTATTCGGAGATACTTGCAATGCCTGGTGTATTGCATGAAGAACACAAGGGCTATGCGGATGAGATCCGATTATTGAGCGAGAGAAGTTGGGCGATGATTGAGCGTTTGCTCAATCATGCCCAGCGCGATCAAGATGCGAGGCTTGCGGTTACGGTCTTGCCGGAAGTGGTGAATCAGTGTAGTGGAATGCTAACCAAAATCGCCGGGCGGAGGATCGATATTGAATGCGACGCCGGCGCTTTTGTACCTGTAAACATATCTGCCGAAGCAGTGGAACGGATCGCGACAAACCTTGTGAAGAACGCCGGGAAGGCTACGTCGGCTGAGAAGGCGATTTCTTTAAGTGTGAGAAGTAGCGTTGGAGGTGGGGCTCGGCGTGTTGCGATGACTGTGTCTGACGAAGGATCGGGCATGAGCGCGTCGACGGTGCGTAAATTACAGCGGTCGGGAAGCATGTCTCGGTCGGGTGGAATCGGCTTTCGCGTTGTGCGTGAGTTGGTGGCGATATCTGGTGGGCACCTGAGTGTTGCAAGCATACTTGGTGTGGGAACCACCATTTCAGTGGAGTGGGATGCGGTGGCTGAGGAAGACTATTCGCTTGATCTGAAAGCCAGCGTGATCGCGGAACATAGCGCAGCCGTACGACGTGCTGAAGCAGGATGGCTGGCACAGTGATGTCATCGGGAGTGGAAGCGATGAAGTCGGGAGCCTCAAAAAAGACGAGTGGGAAGCAAAGGGCAGAGATGACAGATCAAGCGAGCGTTAAAATGGCAGCGCCCTCGGGTGTGTTAGTGGGGGTATCCCCACTTGGTATGTCAGAAACAAAGTTGACAGCGGACCAAGAGGCAGTTACCAAAAGTCTGATGTTGATGCATGTATTGGTGGTGGATGATGATGCTTCGGTGCGAAAGGCCTGTTGCGACATTGTGGAACGCAAAGGCTCCATGGGTATCGGGGCTGATAGCGTTGCGGCAGCCCGGGCAATTCTTAAGCAACAAAAGATCGATCTACTGCTACTGGATCTGAAACTGCCGGATGGAGCCGGCCTCGGTTTGCTGGAGCAGGTGAAGATTCTATATCCCGACACGTCGGTGGTGGTGATGACGGCGTTTGCGACGGTGGCATCGGCTGTAGAGGCGATGCGGATTGGAGCAGGCGACTATCTGACGAAACCGTTTGCACTGGAGGAGTTGACGACGATACTGGAACGGGCTGCGCAGCGGCATCACTTCGACATACAGAGCCGCCAGTTGCGGGAGAGGCTGAGATCGCAGAAGGGTGCAGGTGGATTAGTGGGGCAGTCTCCGGAGATGGAGAAACTGTATCGGATTCTTTCGAAGGTGGCTTTCTCGACGCACCCGGTGATGATCCTGGGGGAGAGCGGGACGGGGAAGGAGCTGGTGGCGCGATCGATCCATTTGAACGGGCCGAATGCGGCGAAACCATTTGTGGCGGTGGATTGCGGTTCGCTGGTGCCGACGCTGATTGAGAGCGAGCTGTTCGGACATGTGAAGGGCGCGTTCACAGGAGCGGATCGTGCAAAGGAGGGGCTGCTGGCTGCTGCTGAGGGCGGCACGGTATTTCTGGATGAGATTGGCGAGCTGCCGATTGACCTGCAGGCGAAGCTGCTGAGGGCGCTACAGGAGAAGGAGGTAAGGCCGGTGGGGTCGACGCAGGCCAGACCAATCTCGGCGCGGGTGCTGGCGGCGACGAATCGTGATCTGGCAGCGATGGTGGAGCAGGGACGGTTTCGTAAGGACCTCTTCTTCCGGCTGAACGTAGTGAATCTGCGGATTCCGCCGTTGCGGGAGAGGCGGGGCGATATACCGTTGCTGGCGATGCACTTTCTGGAGAAGATGCAACGGGAGAGTGGAGTGGCGCGGACGTTTTCGGGAGACACGCTGCGGGTGCTGTCGGAGTTCGACTGGCCGGGCAATGTGCGGGAGTTGGAGAATGCGATTGAACGGGCCTGCGCCTTGTCGTCGGGACCGGTGTTGCATATGGGCGATCTGCCGACACAGTTGCAGGACTTTCGCATGCACAGCATTCCGCAGAGATACGACGCGGATGTTCGCGAGGTATCGGCAGACGAGGACAGATTGAGTGGGGGTGATGGAACGATTGTGTCGATTGCGGAGATGGAGAAGAGCGCGATTTTAGGAACCATCCAGCAACTGAAGGGGGATAAGCTGATGGCTGCTCGTCTGCTGGGGATTGGAAAGACGACGCTCTACCGGAAGCTGAAGGAGTATGGGATTACGGAGGGTCTGGGCGATTGATGGAGGGGGCAGCGAATTTTGACTTTGGTTGCGGGTTGGTGTGGAGTGAGCAATTGACGGAGGAAAAGATGGCACAGGTGGAATGTACGCATTTGGATGAGATTCGGGATGTAAAGCCCTCGGCGCCGGGGTGCGAAGAGTGTTTGAAGATTGGTGGGCGGTGGGTTCATCTGCGGATGTGCATGATCTGCGGGCATGTGGGGTGCTGCGACTCCTCTCCGAATAAACATGCGACGAAGCACTTTCATAAGACGAAGCATCCGATTATGCGATCGATTGAGCCTGGAGAAGATTGGGGCTGGTGTTATGTCGATGAAGTGGAGTTGGATTTCTCGTAAAAACTCCAGGTTATGCTCTGCACGAAACCTACCTCCTTTGAGAGGTGCCGAGATTTAGACCTGCGCAGGTTTTGCGATGAGCTTTGGCCTCGCAAACGCGTTCAGCATGGGACTGCCTCTCGCAGGCCAGGCAGCTCGATTGACGTTCCCGAAAACGAGACTTTTTCGAGAAGTCAGAGGATGGCGACCAAATGTTCAGCTGTTCAGAGGGAACCTTTATTTGCAGCTATCGCCGCAGAACGAGTTGAAAATCATCGACAGCATCGCTGTGTAACTAGAAAGGTCCACGGACGCTTTCGGGTTCTTATCGATGTCCACCTGGTGCACTATAAGCATGTCTCCACCAGGTATGACCGTGATGAAGGTTCCACCGGCACCCATCGCTGTATAGGCCCCTTGAAAGGGGCCCGTGTAGACGTTGCCCGGATATGCAGGCTCATCCCATACCCACCAAAGTGCGGCTCCATATCCCCAGCGCTCTGGGAAACCATACCTCCGAAGTCCAGAAGGGTTGATGTCCCTAAACGGAGTGACAAGCGTTGTCGTATACCGTACCCAATCTGAAGGAATGACCTGGTTATTACTCCATTTGCCCTGGTTCAACATCAACAGTCCGAGCCTAGCCATGTCCCGGGTAGAAAGACGCATAACGTACTCGTCAAAGCTTGTTTCCGGTCTGACATCTTTCACTTGTTCCGAGCGCCGATAATCCTGCATGCCGAGCGGCACAGCAAGATCGGTCTGCACGGCATCATAGATATTTTTACCGGTCAGCTTTTCAAAAGCTACACCCGCAGCGTTGAAGTCCCAATTGTTGTAAACGAAGTGGCCACCTGGCACCTCCGAGCCACGTGGGGGCATATAGTCCTTTTGTCCAAAGCTGCCTGTCGGCAAATAAATACCAGAGCGGGATGCTAGCAGTTGCCGCAGGGTTGCGGTCTCCTCTGTGGGCAAAAAGGGTTGTTTATCGTGCAGGTCAAGCTGCTTCACTGTTTTGTCCAGGTCGATCTGACCGTTCTTCACATAGTTCCCGTAGAGCATGCCCAGTATGCTTTTCCGGGCGGACGCGATCTTGCTGGGATGGGCAACGTCTCCGTAGGAGAAGACTACGCGCCCCTGCACCACCACAAGCATGGAACTGGTGTCTTGCGTCTTCACCCACGCTCGTAATGCCTCAAGTTGTTCATGGGAGTAGCCAACTGACTCGGGCGACACCTGTACCCAATTCACACCAGGCACGACATCACCCGTGATTCGCAGAGGCGTGGTTTGCCCAAATAGTCTGCATGTAAAGCTCAGAATTACGACAAGAGAGATGCGGGAATAGTGATGCATGGCGACCATCCTACTTTTGCTAACGTTCAATTGCCTAGTCACCGTACAAACGACAATCCCAGAGACGGCGACTTCGGCAACTTCGAATCCTATCCACACTCTTTGGAAATCCCATCGGGATTACCAGATTCCCACGGCCTCGACGACGAGATTAGGTATTTAGAAGCAACGGCAAAGGCTAGCCCCAAAACCCCAACTAAACCTCTACCGCGGCAAGGGGAGTGGTAAATAATGTCCCGTTACACTCAGAAGATAGGGATGAGCGTTTCGGTGCGGGCCTCTTGGTGCCGAGTTTGCTATGCTGGCCTCACCCCCTTTAAAGAGAGTGAGTACGAACGATGTCAGAAGAAGTAGTCAAGATTACGGTTCGCCCAAACGGCCCGCTACGGGTGGAAGGCCACATTATCCTGAAGGATGCCGATGGGAAAGAGTGGGACCTGACGGGCAAGCCAGCGGTTTCGCTTTGCCGTTGCGGAGCGAGCGAGAAGCGCCCGTTCTGTGATGGATCGCATAACAAGATTGGCTTTCAGTGTGCGGCCACGCCGGCGATTCTTACCTAAACCCGGACGACCACGGATTTCGCGTGGATTGCTCGCGGGTTGACGCGAAGACATCCGCGTCATCCGTGGTCGTTTTGTTATGTTGATCAGATTGCGATTTCATGTTTTGAGGTTTGAGTGATGACGATCCGCCGCTCTTGCAGGATGATGTTTTCGGGATTTTTGCTGGCTTCTGTGACCTCGGTGTTGGCGCAGACAACGGGGCAGCGGATGGCTGATCCGACGGCGATTGCGGTTTCGGCGAACAAGCTGGATGAGTATGTCGGTCAGTACCGCGCGGCAAACGAACCGGATGTTGCGGACTCGGTGTATCGCGATGGCGGTTCGTTGTTTATAGAAGCTGAGCGGTGGCCACGGACGGAGCTGAAGGCGGAGTCGGCGGATCAATTTTTTGTGCCGCAATCACCGCTGCGGGTCCATTTTGTGCGAGACGCCGGTGGGAAGGTGTCGGCACTGAAGATGAGCTTTGGCGCAGGAGGCGAGCGCCAGATGGAGCGGTTCAGCGAGCAGGGAGTGCGGCTGAATCACTTTCGCGAATACACGCGCGCCGAGGCGATGATACCGATGCGGGATGGGGCGAAGCTGCATGTGGTGATCCTGCGACCGGCGGGGTCAGAAAGTGCAGGACTAGCCTTGCCTTTTCTAATGCAGCGAACACCGTATGGAACGGATAACAACTCATCGACCAGTGTGAATGTAAGCAAGCCGGAGCTGGCGGCGAGTGGATACATCTTTGTGTTTGGGGACATTCGCGGGCGGTATGAGTCGGAAGGAAAGTTTGTGATGAACCGGCCTGTCGTCGAGCACAAGACGAAGACGGATGTGGATGAGACGACGGACACGCGGGATACGATCGACTGGCTGCTGAAGAAGGTTGCGAACAACAATGGACGTGTAGGCGTGTATGGGGTTTCGTATCCGGGGTTTCTGGCGATGATGGCAGGAATCGATGCGCATCCGGCGGTGAAGGCGATATCGCCGCAGGCTCCGATGACGAATATCTGGAAGGGCGATGACTTCTTCCATAATGGAGCGTTTCGTGAGACATACGGGTTCGACTATGTTCAGCAGTTGGAGGCGCAGAAGACAGATGTGCCGGTGAATTCGAAGGAAGACACGTATGACTTTTTTCTGCGGAATGTGAACTTTGCCGGAGTGGCCAAGAGTGCCAAGATGAATGAATTGCCGACGGCGAAGGCTTTTCTGGAGCAGCCGGCGTATACGCCGTTCTGGCAGGCGATGGCAGTGGAACCGCATTTGACGAAGGTGGAAGTTCCTACGCTCGAGGTAGGTGGATGGTGGGACCAGGAGGATATGTGGGGGACGCAGGCGGAGTACGCTGCTTTGGAACCGCATGACAGGAACAACGAGGTCTTCATGGTGCTGGGTCCGTGGAATCATGGGGGATGGGGCCCGACAACGCGACATCTTGGGGCGCTGGATTTTGGAGCGGCTACGGGAGATGAGTATCGGAAGACGATCGAGGCTCCTTTCTTTGAAAAGTATCTGAAGGACAAGGCTGGGTTCGACTTGAAGGACACGGCTAGTTTTAGGACGGGTGCGAATACGTGGCAGCGGTATGACGCGTGGCCACCGAAGGTTGGGTTTCATGAGGCGAAGCTTTATCTGACTGGCGGGAATGGATTGAGTTTTGATGCGCCTGCTGCCGAATCGAAGACGGCCTATGTGGCGGACCCGGCGAATCCGGTGCCTTATAGAAACCGGCCGATTCAGGCGACTTATGGAAATGGGTCGAAGTGGCGAACGTGGCTGGTGGAGGATCAGCGGTTTGTGAGTGGGCGAAAGGACCTTGCGAATTTTTCGACGCAGGTGCTGAATAAGGATGTGACGGTGACGGGGGATGTTGTTGCGGATCTTTTTGCCGCAACGACCGGAAGCGATGCGGACTGGGTGGTGAAGTTGATTGATGTGTATCCAGATGATGCGCCGGCTGGGATGGGTGGGTATCAGCTGATGGTGGTCGATGAGATCTTTCGTGGGCGGTATGGGAAGAGCTTTGAAAAGCCGGAGGCGATCAAGCCGGGTGAGGTGAACGAGTATAAGTGGAGTCTGCACGGCGCGGATCACACGTTTTTGAAGGGACACAAGATTATGGTGGAGGTGCAGTCGAGCTGGTTCCCGCTTTACGATCGGAATCCGCAGACGTTTGTGCCGAACATCATGACGGCTCCGGCTAGCGCGTATAAGGCGCAAACACAGACGATCTATGAGTCGGCGAAATATCCTTCGCATCTGGAGTTTTCGGTTCCGGAGTAAGAAGGAATTTGGGGGAGTGCTTGACGATCAAGACGATCAGCAGCCGTGAGGTTTATCGGAATCCTTGGACGAGTGTTCGTGAGGATGTAATTGAGCGGGCGAATGGGCAGCGCGGGATCTATGGGGTGATTGATAAAGATCCGGCCTGTATTGTGATCCCGCTGGATCATACGGCTGATGGAGATTTCGTTTATTTGATCGAGCAGTTTCGGTATACGGTGGGTGGGCGGTTTCTGGAGTTTCCTCAAGGTGGATGGGAAGTGGCCCAAGTGGTGCCGGAGGAGCTTGCACGTGGAGAGCTGCGCGAGGAGACAGGGCTAACGGCAGAGAGAATGACTCACCTGTCGACGCTTCAGATTGCGTATGGGGTAATGAACCAGAAGCACTTTGTCTTTCTGGCCGAGGGGTTGACGATGGGGAAGCCCGATCCGGATGCGGAGGAAAGCGATCTGGTAGTGCGGCGCGTGAGTGTGCCGGAGTTTGAGACGATGGTCCTCGATGGAACGATTGTAGATAACTGCACGGTAGCAGCCTGGGGCCTATATAAGTTGTGGCGGGAGCGACGTGGGTAGAGGCGACCTGCATCTACGGCGTGGGTGGGCCGGCCAGGATGGCCTCGGTGAGGCGGGTGTGGAGACGTTCGCTGTAGCCGAGTGGAAGCTCGAAGACGCGATCGTCGGCAGTGAGGATGAGAATGTTGCGAGTGGAATCGAGGATAGCGGAGCAGATCTCACAGTGCTCGAGGTGACGCTCCACATCGGCACGTGTGGCTTCATCGAGAGTGTTGTCGAGATAGCCGGAGATCTGGTTCCAGACGTGGCTGCAATTCAGAACCATGAGAACCTCCTTCGCTTTTCCGGCACTGCGCTCTTGAGCTGGGGCGCTAGGGTTTTCTGAAGCATCAGGCGGGCGCGATGGAGACGCATCTTAACCGATGCCGTCGTAATGCCCAGGGTTTCGGCGGTCTCCTGAACGTTGCGGTCTTCCAGTTCGCGGAGGACGAAGACTTCGCGGTACGCGAGGGGAAGAGCGATGAGAGCACGGCGAATAAGGCTGCGGATCTCCTGACGCTCGAGAGCCTGAGAGGGAATTTCGCGCCAGTCGGTGAGTAGCTGAGGGGTGACTTTACCTTCCCGATCATCGTCGAGGGAGTCGGTGAGGGCCGGTTGAGTGCGACGAAGGCGACCGCGAGCTTCGTTGAGGACGATGCTGATGAGCCAGGTGCTGAAGCGGGCTTCGGCGCGGAAGCGGCTGAGGTTGCGATATGCCTTGAGAAATGCTTCCTGCGCGGCATCTTCAGCTTCGGCCTCGTTATGGAGCAGTGAGAGAGCCATGAGGTAGACGCTGCGCTCGTGGGGACGGATGAGTTGATGAAAGAGCTCGTGGTCACCGGAGAGGATAGCCGCGATCATCGTGGATTCTTCCGTTTGACTAGCCGGTGACTGCATCGGTCTTTAAGTGCTCCCTGGTGCGGGCTCTGGCGGGGTAGAACTTCTTCTCGATAAGAGCATCGAGTGAGAAGAGGCCAGGGCCGAAGGCTAGAACCATGATTGCAGCAAAGAGGAAGGTGTAAGGAGAAGCTCCATAGAATTTGTCAGGGTTGCTGAAGATGGAGACGAGCGCGTCATGATCGGCGGTCCAGTAGGCAACGAACATAGAGCAAGTAAGAAGAAACGCGATTGGACGAGAGAACAGACCGATGATAAGCAGGATGCCGCCGAAGAACTCCAACCCTGAGACGAAGTGGGCGTTCAGGGAGGGGAATGGGATGTTGAGCGATGTGAAGAAGTCGATGATCTTCGCCTGGTTGTGCAACTTGCCCCAGCCGGTCTGCATAAATTGCCATCCCCAATAGAGGCGCACGGCAAGAAGAAGAGGGGAGCAGAGTTTTTCTGCGATGTTGCAGAAGGCAGCGTGCAGGCGGAGAAGGAGATTCATATAGCCTCCGTTGAGGCGCGGGGAGCGCAGAGCCAGCCCATCTGCATCCAGTGGTGGAAGGCGGATTGAATGACGGCGGGATGTTCGGATTCGGGCACGGTGCTTTCGCGGAAGGCGGTTTCGATAGCTTCTCCAAGAGAGTCCCTGTGCTCCAGAGCTTCGAGGAGGAGGAAATCTTCTCGAGAGAGGCGCTTGTAGTAGACGGTGTCATCGTGGCGGTGAATAGCGAGATAGATTTGCTCGTGCGCGGGACGGCGTGAGCGAGTACGGCGCACGAGATGGATACCGACAGCGTTGCTTGCCTGTGAGCCGGAGTCGTGCGCGGAGTCGCGGACAGCAAGAAGTGCGTCGTCGACGGCGTAGGGTGCGGCAAGAAGGCGAAGATAAGGCTGTAAGGCAATGTGAGAATCAGCGTTGAGGCCGGTGATTTCTTCTGCCGCGAGCGGTGCGAGGGATTCGTTGTCGAAGGCTTCGATGTGTGCCCACTCGAGAGCGGCCATCGCTATGGCGGAATCGGTGTAGGGCTTTGTATGTTGCGGATTCTGTTTCAGCCAGGCAACAAGTGATGAGCCAAGATTACGAAGAGTGAAGGAGCGCGAGGGATTGGCTTCGAGGTAGGCACGCATGAGGGTTTCAAACCTGCGGCTGCCTATGACGGATTTGAGGCCGGGAAAGTCTTCTTCGAAGGAGGAGAAGAGTCGGAACCAATATTGGCGGTTGTAGATTTCAAGACGCTCGAAGGAGGTAAGCCGGTCGTTGGGGCGGATGAACGCGGAGACTTCCTCTGTTACGGACGGACAGGAGGCATCACGTTTGCGCATCTGTTCGTCGCGCGTGAGGGGACGCATGACGGCTGCGGCCATGCGCTGTTGGAGAAGTTTGAGGTCAGAGGGATTCATGCTGTCACTGCTAATGGCGCGATAGCTTTGTCGGGTTGCAGGAAGTGATTGGCCTTGAGGGCTTCGGCGTGGACTTCTTCGAAGGATGGGATGGAGTCGTCCCACTCGAGCAAGGTGGCTGTGGGGCCGCAACGCTCGATGGCGCGGGCATAGAGCGACCAGACGGGATCGAGAACAGGATGGTCGTGAGTGTCGAGGATGTACTTCTCGAATTTGGAGTGGCCGGCGATGTGAATCTGGGCGACGCGGTCGGCTGGTATAGCGTCGACGTATTTGCGCGGATCGAAGCTGTGATTCTGGGAAGAGACGTAGATGTTATTTACGTCAAGGAGAATGCCACAGTCAGCCTGCTCGACGACTTCATTGAGGAATTCCCACTCGGTCATCTGGGAGACATGGAATTCGGCGTAGCTGCTGACGTTTTCCACGGCGATGGGAATTTCAAGAAAGTCCTGTGCCTGCCGGACTTTTTCGGCGGTGATGCGGGCTGCCTCGAAGGTGTAGGGCATGGGGAGGAGATCGTGGGTGTAAGTGCCGTCGACAGAACCCCAGCAGAGATGATCGGAAAGCCAAGGGGTTCCGGTGCGGCGGACGAGAGATTTGAGGCGGCGGAGATGTTCACGCGAGAGGGGATCGGCTGAGCCGAAGTACATGGAGACGCCGTGTTGTACGACGCGATACTGATCGAGAATACTGTCGAGAACGGTGAGGGGGCGGCCGCCGTCGATCATGTAGTTTTCGGAGATGACCTCGAACCAGTCGACGACGGGTTTCTTCTCGAGGATGTGACGGTAGTGCGGAACACGGAGGCCGATACCGACGCCGTAGTTCGTGAACCCGTTGAAGCGATTGGCTGGCATGTGCGACCTCGGAGAGGAACTGGTGAAAGAGGCGCTCCGCCGCGTGCGTGGAATGAGCCGCGGCGGAGCGGGAAGAGGTTACGCCGCGGGTGGCTTGGATCCGTCGGTTGCGCAGCCGCCCTTGCCCTTGCAGCTGTTTTGGCCCTTGCATCCGTTGTCGCCGGATTTACAACCGCCTTTGCCCTTGCAGCTGTTTTTGCCTTTACAGGCATGTTTGTCTTTGTCGGCGGCCAGGAACGATGCCGATGAAAAAGCAGGCTGTCCGAATTGGGCGCCGTTATGGCTGGTGGATGCGTGAAGAGGGGTTGTAGAGCCGCTGAGCAAGCCGGTAACGGCGGCGCTCAACATCATTGCCTTCATGGAATTTTTCATGCGCGATCTCCTTGGATTAACGATGGACAGCTTGTGCCCATCTGCACCGTTAGATACGGGGTGGACAAAACGGTAACAGAGTTTCAACGAAAATTATCTCTTTGACGGATTTTCTGAAGATATTGGTGACGGGTTGCAAGAGCTTGTCATTTTAAAAAATGACAAGCAGCGCAATGGAAGCGCATTTCGGACCGACTGTAGTCCATGCCATGTTATTCAAAATTTGACGGATAAGGGATTTCTTTGTGGCGCAAAGGAGTGTTTCTGCATCAAAACTTATGTCGGAATATTTTGATAAGGAACACAAACGAACGTGGAAGTTTCAAAGCGCAAGCGAGGTGTGTGGGGCTGGATCGCGGTTTCTTTGCTGATAGCCGTAATTGTACTGGCAGCTGCGGTTGAACTAGTGATGCACCGGGCAGAACCGATCCTGGAAGGGCGTGTGATTGAGACGTTGAGCACGCACTTTGACAGCCGGGTGGAGATGGATGGATTTCATGTTTCGGTGCTGAAGGGGCTGGAAGTTTCAGGTGATGGACTTCGAATATTTGCACCGGATGATGTGGTTGCGGCAGGTGCGAAGGACCCGCTGATTTCGCTTGGACATTTTTCATTCCATGCGAATCTTGGTGGATTGTTTTTAAAGCCGATGCATGTGGGCACGGTTTATGTAAATCAGATGGCGATCGAAATTCCGCCCAAAGAAGTAAGAGCGCAAGGGGCGAAGAATGAGCGGCACATCGGCAAGATCAAGATTGTGGTCGATGAAATTGTATGCGACAACTCGCACCTGATTATCGGCACTGCAAAGCCGGATAAAGACCCAAAGGACTTCGAGCTTGGGCATATTGTGATGCACAACGTTGGTCCTAATAGTCCATGGACTTATGACGCAACGCTGGTGAATGCAATTCCTCGTGGTGATATTCATGCGAAGGGAACGTTTGGTCCGTGGGTGAATGAGAGCCCGGGCGACTCCTCCGTGACGGGGAAGTACACGTTTGAACATGCTGATTTGAATACGATCAAAGGCATCAGCGGAATGTTGTCTTCGGTTGGAGAGTTCAAAGGACAACTCAATCGAATTGAGGTGGACGGAGCTACGCAGACGCCGGATTTCTCGCTGGATACGGCGAATCACAAGATGCCGCTACAGACGAAATTTCACGCGATCGTAGATGGAACGAGCGGCGATACCTATCTGCAGCCGGTGGACGCAAGGCTTGGTGAGTCGGACTTTACGTGCAGTGGCGCGGTCGTCAATGTGAAGGGAAAGGGGCACATCATTGATCTTGACGTGAATGTGCCGAATGGTCGGATTCAGGATTTTCTTGAACTCGCTGTGAAGACTCGGCCGGTAGTGATGACGGGACAGCTGGGCATGAAGACGAAGCTGCATATTCGTCCAGGCAAAGAGAGTGTGTCGCAGAGGATAGGACTGAGGGGAAGATTTGTGCTGCGCGGGATTCACTTTACGAATTCCGAGGTTCAGGACAAGGTTGACATGCTGAGCCTGCGGGCACAAGGAGACGCAAAAGATGCGAAGCCCGGTGCAGAGGATGTGTGGTCGCAGATGAACGGGCAGTTTGTAATGGAGAACAGCAGACTACAGTTCAAAGAACTGGACTATGCCTTACCGGGCGCAAGAGTTCGGCTTTCTGGTGTGTACTCCCTGGATGGTAATGAGTTCGACTTTAGCGGGAAAGTACGAACACAGGCGAGAGTGTCACAGATGGTGGCTTCGAAGTGGAAATCACTACTGTTGAAGCCTGTCGATCCGTTTTTCAAAAAGGATGGTGCGGGCTCGGAGATCCCGGTGAAGATAACCGGGACAAAGGGAGCGCCGAAGTTTGGACTGGATCTGCACCATAAGGACAAGACTGACGAAGCAAAGCCTAAAGGTGATTAGTTCTTAAATGCAAGTGGCCTGTGAGAGCAACACAGGGCCACTTAGCTTTAGAAGCTGTTGTCGTCGTTGCCCCCGGAGTCGAAGTCGGAGCTATCGTCAAAAGTCGCGGAATCATCCGCGAAGTCATTGCTGGTGAGGCCAGAATCGTTCTGATTCGCCAGGTCATCGTTGCGATCATTGTGGTAGACCGCATCGGAGAGCCGAGAGTCGTCGTGGTGACCTTCACTGTCAGATGATAGGTGCCCGGCGTTTTCGGAGCGCTCGTGCGGAGAGGCGTCGCCGTAGTAATTGTTGATGACCTCTTCAGGCCGGTTCGACTCGCCAATGCCACCAAAGCCAGAGCCGTAACCGGCGGAGTGGCCGAAGCCGTGCATAAGGCTTTCGATACCTTCAAAGGCCAAAGCGCCAGCAGCGACGCCTGTAGCGGTCTGCATGGCGGAACGAAGGAAGCCTCCGGACTGTGGAGCTCCAAATTGTGGCGCACTGAATGCCGGCGGCGGTGCAGGATAGGCAGGAACAGGAGTAAATTGCGGTTGGGCTGACTGGGGCGGAGGAGGAGCGGAGGGTTCGTTATTTCGTCCGAGAAGATTGCCCAGAAAGCTGGTGGCGGGTTTCGGCTGTTGCTGCTGTTGGCGAAGTTGATCTAGTTGATCGCGTGCGTCGGCGAGCTGTTTCTGAGCCTGCTCGAGTGCATACTGCTGAACAAGGAGAGTCTGGGCGAGGATGTAGAGCGCATCGGGGTTTCGGCCAAGAGTTTTCTGAAGGAATTGTTCGGCTTCAGGATCCTTTTCGGAAAGCTGTGTATTGTTGACGCGATCGGTTAGACCTTGAAGCATCTGTTCTTCTTGCGTAGTCATAGAACTCCCTCTGCGATACGGATGCCGTATCCGAGAGTATGACGCAAATAGAAAGGGAAGGGTAGGAAGCCGTGGTGTGAATTTATTCTTCAAGCGAAGGACAATTCAGGACATAACCTGCTAATTGATGGTTTTCATGCGGCGAGACATGAAGTCCATGAGGAGGTAGTTGCCGAGGGTTTGCGGGGTAGTGAAATAGGCTTTGCCGCGGCACATGGCGCTGACTTTCTGCACGAACTGCATGAGGGTGAAGTCGTTGGCCAGCATGAAGGTGTTGATCATGATGTTGCTGCGTTTGCAGCGGCTTACTTCCTCGAGGGTCTCTTCGATGACGAGAGGGTCGAGGCCGAAGGCGTTCTTGTAGATGCGGCCGTCGGGCAGGGTAAGTGCGCTTGGCTTACCGTCGGTAATCATGACGATCTGCTTCATGTCTTTGTTTTGTTTGGACAGGATGCGTTGAGCGAGGCGTAGGCCTTCGCGGGTGTTGGTGTAGTGGGGACCGACTTTGACTCGGGAGAGTTGTGAGACGGGGATCTCTTCGGCGGTGTCGTGGAAGAGGACGAGGTTGAGGGTGTCGCCTGGGAACTGTGTACGGATGAGGTGCGCTAGAGCCATGGCTACGCGTTTGGCCGGGGTAAAGCGATCCTCGCCGTAGAGGATCATGGAATGGGAGCAATCGAGCAGGACGACTGTCGCGCAGGAGGACTGGTAGTCGGACTGGTGGACGTGCAGGTCGGAGTACTCGATGTTGAGGGGAACGTTCTCTTCGCCTTCGATAGCAGTGCGGATGCCTTCGCGGGCGAAGACGCTGGAGAGCGTTGAAGTGATATCGAGGTTGAGGGTATCGCCGAACTCGTAGAGCTTGGTCGAGCCGTTGGTCTCGACACCGGCAGCTTCGTGACGGGTATCGTGACGTCCGAGGTTGGATTTGCCCAGGGGCCCGAGGAGCTCGCGGAGAGCTTTGTAGCCTAGGAAGTCCATGCCTTTGTCGGTTACTTCGAAGCGGGCCTCGGCGTTGCCATCGCCTTGTTCGCCCTGGCCCTGTTCGGGCATCTCGGCGTTGATGAAATTCTGCTCCTGCATCTTCTGGATGATCTGGTCGATGAGTTTTTCGACCTGATCTTCGGAGAGGGCTTCGTATTTTTCCTGGGATTCTTCGTCGAATAGCTCACCGGATTCGAGAGCCTGACGGATCGCTTCGCGGAGATTTTCGAGGGTCTGATCGTTGAACTCCTGAAAGTTGGAGTAAGGATCGTTGAAGCCGGAGTCCAGAAGGAAGTCACCGAGGGCCTGCATGAGGTCTTCGAGGCCGAAGCTCGATGAGAGATCGCCGGTGAATTTTGTGTAGCGAATGCGTTTCATGGAGTGGACCCCGATTCGATATAGAGTATGTGGGTCAAGTACCCCCTACCCCGCCAAATTGATGCAAAGTATTCATTCGATTGGAGATAAGCTCGTACTTCGTGTTGCAAGCTGTTGATTTCAAAGGAAAATGTGCCGATCATGAGCCGGTCCCTGAAAAGTAGTGGTCGATGCAAACGGATGCCCTCTTCGCAATGCGAATATTCCCTGCATTCAACGCGAGAAGTTCGTTTTTGCGCCACATAAGCGTCCCGGAATACCTTTCTAGTTGAAGCCTCGACGGGTGCGGTTGCGGGCGGTTTCGTCGCGTTCGATCTCGCGTTCGCGCATGCTCTCGGCGTAGTTGGCGGCATCGTTGGTGCGCTGCTTCTTTTCGGCGGCGGTGAAGCTGCGCTCTTCGGTACGGCTTAGGCGCTTGTGGGCTGTCATACCCTCGAGGAGAAATTCGGCTGCGCTTACTGCAATCTCCGGTTCGGACTTGCCGTTGATCTTGAGCGGCGAGAGTTTTTCAAAGAGACCCTGAATCTGCTGCAGCTCGGCCAAGGAGCCAGAGGACGGCTGTGTATCGTTGAGCTGCACGGTGCCGCCGAGATTGAACCATTGCTCGATCTGCTGGGTATTCGTGGAGGCAAAATATTTGTCGAAGACAGTAGCTACCGAGGTACGGATGATTTCGCGGATGACGGTGTCGGCTCCGCGCATTTCGCCTTCGTACTCGAGCTCGATCTTGCCGGAGATGCCTGGGAGCGCGGCGTAGATGTCGCCGACGCGGGGGACAATGAGCTCTTCATTGTGGAGGAAGGCGCGGCGTTCGGCGTTGGAGACGACGAGTTCCATGGTGCTGATGGGCAGGCGCTGCGAGACTCCGCTGCGCTTGTCGACCTTTTTGTCCTCTCGGGAGGAGAAGGCAATCTGCTCGATGACCTGACGGATGTAGTGGGGGATTTCGATGTTCGACTCAGGACGCGCGGACCAGGCCTCCTGTGCGGTGATGGCGATGCCTTCTTCGATGTTCTCAGGATAGTGAGTGCGGATTTCGCTGCCGATGCGGTCTTTGAGCGGGGTGACGATCTTGCCGCGTGCGGTGTAGTCCTCGGGGTTGGCGGAGAAGACGATGGCTACGTCGAGCGGGAGGCGCACGGGATAGCCCTTAATCTGCACGTCGCCTTCCTGCATGATGTTGAAGAGAGCGACCTGAATCTTTCCGGCGAGGTCGGGAATTTCGTTGATGGCGAAGATACCGCGATTGGCGCGGGGAAGGAGGCCGTAGTGCATGGTGAGCTCGGAGCCGAGATCCTGATTGCTGCGGGCGGCCTTGATGGGGTCGATGTCGCCTACGAGGTCGGCTACGGTGACGTCGGGGGTGGCAAGTTTTTCGATGAAGCGATCGTCGGGGGTAAGCCAGGCGATGGGAGTGGCATCCCCCATTTTGGCGATGAGATCACGGGCGAACTTGGATATAGGGGCGTAGGGATTATCCCGGGTTTCAGCGCCGGCTACATAGGGGGTCTGCGGATCGAGGAGAGTCGTGAGGGCGCGGAGGATGCGCGACTTTGCCTGTCCGCGGAGGCCGAGGAGGATGAAGTTGTGACGTGAGAGGACGGCGTTGACGATTTGGGGGACAACGGTGTCCTGATAGCCTACGATGCCCGGGAACAACGGCTCTTTCGCTCGCAACTTAGCGATCAGGTGCTCGCGAAGCTCGTCTTTTACGCTGCGGGCGAGGCGGGCTGGGGTGAATTCGCTGACGCGGAGGGCGCCTAATGTCGTCGGGAGAGGGGTCGCCATTGTCTAAGTATAGATGTTTGGCATGACGGAAGGTTTCGGACGGTTTGATGACACACCCGAATCAGGCCTTCCATGTGAGTGTGGCGACAGATGGCGAAGAGGTTAATTCACGGATGACAGGTGGAGTAGAAGGCTCGACTTTTCCGCTACTGGTCCAGTGGAGATCACAGGTCAAAGAGTTCAACGACGAGCCAGTGTATTGGGCGTTCCAGTTGGATATGGAAAACCCTCCCTGGTGAAAGATGCTGCGAAGTCCAGCCTCGTCGATTGATTGTGCGGTTTCTGCCTGTTTCCTCAACTCAAGATAAAGTGTTCCGCTCTGTCGAACTGTCATTCTGTGTTCAAGCTGTTTCAGGGCCCAGAGGATAAAAAATGCTAAAGCGGTAGAGACGACTCCAAGTATGAGTTGGCCGCCTCCGAAGAGAAGGCCC
>Ga0193753_10000459_pt1 | contig 40344 bp, 40 predicted proteins | sample H1c2metaG_FD_144925 | JGI IMG/M metagenome (GOLD analysis project Ga0193753, IMG submission 144925) | Soil microbial communities from a riparian zone of the East river system, Colorado, United States - H1c2 | ecosystem: Environmental > Terrestrial > Soil > Riparian zone | place: USA: East...
TCTTCTCGATGTGCTCGTTGATCGACGCGTCCTTCTCTATATAAGTGTCGCTCGAGGGGACGTAGGCCTCGGGCTGGTAATAGTCATAGTACGAAACGAAGTACTCGACCGTGTTCTCGGGGAAGTAATTCTTGAATTCGCCATACAACTGCGCGGCCAGTGTCTTGTTGTGCGCCATCACGAGCGTCGGGCGTTGAACCTGGGCGATGACACTGGACGCAGTCATCGTCTTGCCCGAGCCGGTCACACCCATCAGCGTCTGGTGCTTGAACCCGTCCCGAAGTCCTTCCACGAGCTTGGCGATCGCCTGCGGCTGATCCCCGGCGGGCTCGTAGTCGGCTTTCAGTACAAAAGGCTTGTTTTCCATGACTTTAGGCGCTCAGTGACCCGTGGCGAATTAAACCGGATCGCGTAATATACGCGCCCGTTTGGACAACCCAAGCCCGCCCTTTCTTTCAGTCCCCCTTCTTTAAAACTAGACAAAGGTTCGCCCGTGCCCATCCAGCTCTCGCGACGCGTCCAACGCGTCAAGCCTTCGCCCACTCTCGCAGTCACCGCGCGCGCCGCGAAACTGAAAGCCGAGGGCAAGGACATCATCGGCCTGGGCGCCGGCGAGCCGGACTTCGACACGCCCGCGCACATTGCCGAAGCCGGCATCGACGCGATCCGCAAAGGCTTCACGCGTTACACGAACGTCGACGGCATCGTCGAGCTCAAGGACGCCATCATCGCGAAGTTCAAGCGCGACAACGACATCAGCTACGAGCGCAACCAGATTCTCGTGAGCTCGGGCGCCAAGCAGACTATCTACAACCTCTGCATGGCCGTACTGGATACCGGCGACGAAGCCGTCATCCCGGCCCCATACTGGGTCAGCTATCCGGACATGGTGCTGCTGGCCGACGGATTACCGGTGATGCCGATCTGCCCGGCTTCGCAGGGCTACAAGATGACGCCGCGCCAGCTCGAAGCGGCCATCACGCCAAAAACCAAGCTGCTGCTCATCAACTCACCCTGCAACCCGACCGGCGCTGCGTACACGCGTGCCGAGTGGCGCGCGCTGGCCGACGTGCTGGTTCAACATCCGCGCGTCATCGTCGGCACCGACGACATGTACGAGAAGATCTGGTGGGGCGCCGAGCCTTTCGTAAGCCTGCTCACCGTCGCGCCCGAGCTCTACGACCGCGTCGTCACCATCAATGGCGTCTCGAAGTCGTACGCCATGACCGGCTGGCGCCTGGGCTACTGCGGCGGCCCGAAGGAAATCGTGAACGCCATGTCCACGATCCAGGGCCAGAGCACCAGCAACGCCTCCAGCATCACGCAGAAGGCGGCGCTCGCCGCGCTCAACGGCGACCAGAAGCCCGTCGAAGCCATGAACGTGGAGTTCAAGAAGCGCCACGACTGGTTCATCGGCGCGCTCAACCGCCTGCCCGGCATCGTCGCATTGCCTGGCGCCGGCGCGTTCTACGCCTGGGCGGATTGCAGCGCCGCCATGATGGCCTTCGGCATCAAGGACGATAACGCGTTCGCCGAAATGCTCCTCAATGATGCCGGTGTTGCCGTGGTGCCAGGCAGCGGCTTCGGCGCGCCGGGCCACTTCCGCGCGTCGTTCGCCACCAGCATGGCCACGCTGGAGAAGTCCATCGAGCGCATGAAGAAGGTGCTCGAAGCCGGACCGGTGAAGAAGTCGGCTTGAAGGCTGAGGCGCCGCGGCAACTCATGAATTCCGCGGCTCCTTCTCCACTCACTCGGTCGGACATCGTGGTCTGGCTCGTCATCGCGCTGGCGCTCGGCCTCATCATCGAGCTGCACCTGCTGTCGGCATTGCTCGCCGGGCTGCTGGTTTTCAAACTGGTGGACGTGCTCACGCCCTGGTTGCGGCTGCGCGCGCTCGGCCGCGATGGACCGCGCGTGCTGGCCGTCATGCTGATCGCCTCCACGGTAATCGCCGCGCTCATCGGCATTGGCGTTGGGTTGGTCACGCTGATGCGTAACAGCGGCGAGAGCGTGCCGCTGCTCATGGAGAAGATGGCGCAGATCATCGAGGACGCGCGCGCCATTCTGCCCACCGGGCTTCAGGCTTACGTGCCCGAAGACTCGGAAACGCTGCGGCGCACGATTGCCGAGTGGTTGCGCACGAACGCGGGCTCGTTGCAGGTCGCGGGACGCGGCATCGGCCGATCGCTGGTACACGTGCTCATGGGCATGGTCATCGGCGCGCTGCTCTCCATGCAAAAGGCCGCACAACCGCATGAGCGGCGCCCGCTCACCGAAGAAATAGCGCGGCATGCCGCGCGCATGGCCACCGCGTTCCAGCGCGTGGTGTTCGCGCAATTCTGGATTTCGCTGATCAACACGTTCTTCACGTGGCTGTACCTCGCCGTGGTGCTTCCGATGTTCGGCGTCGACCTGCCGCTGGTGAAGATCCTCGTGGCGCTCACGTTCATCGTTGGCCTGTTGCCCATCATCGGCAATCTCATCTCGAATACGGCCATCGTGGTCGTTTGCCTGAGCCAGGGCGTGCCCGTGGCCGTGGCATCACTGGTCTACCTGGTCGTCATCCACAAGCTCGAGTATTTCCTAAATGCGCGCATCATCGGCTCGCACATCAATGCACGCGCCTGGGAGCTGTTGATCGCGATGCTGGTCATGGAGGCGGCGTTCGGAATCACCGGGTTGATCGCCGCGCCGATTTTCTACGCATACTTCAAGGAAGAGATGCGCGCGAAAGCGCTGGTGTGATCATGGCGGTCGGTTGGTCTGATCTCATATTTACGCCCAATGACGACGCCATCGAGCGGCTCGCCGAAGCGTGGGCGTGGCGGCTCAAGGATCCATTCCAGCCCGTGTTGTTCTCGGTCATCGGCGACGTGTTCTTCGCGCGCGATTCGGGCGAGATCTGGTGGCTCAACACGGGCACGGGTGAGCTCACGCAGGTTGCGGATTCCGTGGATAACTTCCGCGAGTTGCTCAACACCGAGCATGCCGATGAATGGCTCATGCCGGCGTTGATTTCCCAGCTGCACGCGGCTGGAAAGATCCCCGAGCCCGGCGAGTGCTACACGTACATCACGCTGCCGGTGTTCGCCGAAGGCGAATACGTGGTCGACAACCTGAATCCCGTTCCGGCGGGCGAACATTTCGCGATCACCGGGCACATCCACCACGAGATTGCCGAGCTGCCTGACGAGAGCAAGGTGAAGCTGCAAACCGTGCAGTGATTCCCTACTGGAATGCGACGAAGCGCTGCGGCACTTCCGAGTATGCCGAGGCATTGATCACCTGCTCGAGCGCCTGCGGTGGCCAGGTGTCCGGCGGCTCTATCTTCCCGCTGTACTCGTAGCTCAGGAATCCGTTGAGCTCACGGCTCGCGGGATAGTTCGCGCAGGAGTTCTGCGGAAGATAGAACGATCGTTCTTCGGTCTTTGCCTTCCACCCGGTCGCATACAGCGTGCCGCGATTCCACGGCTTGCGATTTTCGTACACGGCGTTCGCGCGGCTGACCCTCACGTCCACCACCACGCCGGGCGCCGCTTCCAGCGTTGCCCGCATCTCCCGCTCCCAGCCATCACGCGGCGCGGACCAGTTCACCTCGGAAATGCGCTTGCCCCAGTACGCGAGAGTCTCGGCTTCAACTCCGGACGGAGAGGCACACGAGGCCACTTCGGCCGTGAACAGGCTTCCCTGCAGCGCCGGCGATGGCTGCACGAGAAGCAAAGTGAGCATGACGCCAACGACCGCGACACCCGTCAACAAGCGCCACTGATTTTTCGCCGACACCTTCAGCAGCCGGCAGACTCCGTAGAGGATCATCCCCAGCACGGCGCCCGCGGGGCCTGAAATGAAGATGCCGACCATCGGCCCCTGATTCGCGTCGGGCGAGAAGATCATCGGGCCGAGGAAACCCGCCGCGAAACCCGTCGCGCCGAGAATGACAGGCCAACGCATACGCGGAGCTTCGTTCATCGTGACGAGAGTCGCTTGAGCAGGCCAGGGCCTGCAATCGACTGGCTCGCAGATTTGGCTTACCGCCTGGCGGCCTCGACGGCATCGAGCAGCGCGTGCAAGCCATACGAGACGTCCACCAGCTTGCCGTTCACGAAAAACGTCGGCGTGCCACGCACGCCACTGGCGTCGCCGCCTTTCTGGTGCTCTCGCACGCGTTGTAGATAGATTTCGTCGTCCATCTCGGCGGTGAATCGCGCCATGTCGAGCCCGAGCGTGCGTGCGTAGTCGAAGAGCTGGCGGAGCTGGAGGTGATCCTGCTTCTCGAACAGCAGATCGTGCATCTCCCAGAACTTCCCCTGCCCGGCCGCACATTCGGCCGCCTCCGCGGCGCGCAACGCGTGCGGATGAACGCCTTCGAGCGGAAAGGACCGGAATGCGAAGCGCACCTGCTCTTCGAAGCGAGCCAGCATCAGGTTCACGGCGCCCACCGCCTTCTTGCAATGCGGGCATTCGAAGTCGCCGTACTCGACCACCGTGATCGGCGCGTGTTCGGGTCCGCGTACGTGATCGGCGGGTCCCAGCGGCTCAATCAACCGGAATGCCTGGTTCATCGCGACTCACTGCTTGCAGTCATAGCTACATACCACCTGAATGTGTTCTCGACGCCAATGACACGATGGTATTGGCCGGCTAAGCCCAGCCGCAACCGATTGCGGGCTTCCCGAACGTCGCCGCGGCCAGGTTGCTGAGGTATCGTCACAGTCCTGTTAGGCGCAAGACATCACGGGGAGGCGTCGATGTTAGGTCGCTTCGGCATTGCATTCCTCTACGCGTGCGCACTGGTCATGCCGGGCCTCGTACGCGCCGACGCTCTGGAATTTCCAGTCAGCATCGCCGGTGGACCGTTGCGCACCGGTCTGAAAACCCTGGAGAGTCAGACCGGCATCGAACTACTGTACGACGGTAACGTCGTCCGGGACTTGCGCTCGCCTCCCGTCGTCGGAAAGCTCACGACAGAAGGCGCGCTCCAGCAAATGCTGACTGAAACCGACCTGACGGTCCGGCGAGCCTCATCGGGCGCGTGGATCATCGAGCGTCGAACTACTCCGCCGCTGGCCCAGCAGGACGCCGCGGTCGCCGAAATCCTCGTCGTCGGGCGGCGCACGCAAAACGCCGACATCCGCCGCATCGAAGATGACGTGCAGCCCTACCGGGTCGCGTCCCAGCAGGAGATCGCCAGCGCGCATCGCGACAACATCGACCAGTTCTTTTCGAGCCGGATCACCTCCGACACCTCGATCCTTCCGTCCATCGCGTCACAGGACGCGGACGTGATGTCCTCCATCAATCTTCGCGGGCTCGGCGAACGCGACACGGTGGTGCTCGTCGACGGGCGCCGCATGCCGTTGCTGCCTGACGCGGGCGCCAGTTTCGGGCAGTCCGACCTCAATGCCATCCCGCTGCACGCGATCAAACGCATCGAGGTGCTGACCGGCGCTGCCGGCGGCATCCACGGCTTCGGCGCACTCGGCGGTGTCGTGAACGTCGTCCTCGATCGCGATTTCAGCGGCCTCGAACTCTTCACGACCCAGGGGATCAGCTCGCGCGGCGATGCACGCCGGCACGGTGTCGAGGCGAGATTCGGCCATGTGTTCAACGATGGCGCGACGGATTTCACGCTGTTCGCTTCGTATCAGGAAATGGATACCGTGCGCGTCCAGGATCGTAGCTTTACCGATCGCGACCGCCGCCGCACCTTGGAGCTCGCGCCTGACTACTATCCCACCGAGTTTCCCCATGGCAATTCGCTTGCGGTCCGCAGCCCTTATCGAATCGACCCAACGACTGGCGAAGTCATCTCGAATCCGGAGTTGACCTTCAAGCCCGAGTTCGGCGGGCAAGCTCTCGGATCCAGCTACACCTACCTGCCCCTCGGTTTTTCGGGAAATCCCGCGGCGCTGACCGCCGCGCTCCAGGAGCATGCCGGCCAGCGCGACCTCAGCGTGGATGGAAACGAGGCGAGGACGGATCTCGGACCGAATCCCAAATCGGACGCGTTGCTCGCCAATTTCCGGCATCGATTCGAATCGGGATGGGAGGCTTATGCAGACGCAGTAGTGCTGCGCAGCCGGGGCGAATCTTCCGGTTCCACGGAGTCTGTGCGGCTGCACAGGTACGCCGGCACGACGCTCATGGAGCCCGAGTCGCCCGCAAACCCGTTCACCGATGTCATCGAGGTCCGCTATCCCATCGTCCCTGTTGAAAGCGGCGATCGGAAGCGCATCGACAATACGCGTTACACCGCGGGCGTCGAGGGCGCACTGCCTTTCGATTGGCGCGGAACCGTCGAGGCCAGCTGGGGCGGCCTCCATTTTCTCGATTCGACGGCTGACTCCCAACCTCTGTCTGGCGCGTCGTACTACCTGTTCGGCGATGAGTCCGATCTCGAGACAAATCCGCTGGGAAACTGGAATTCGTTCAACCGGCTGATCAGGTCCGACATCATGCGAACCCGGTTCGATCTGGATTTTGAATCCCGCTTCAGCACGCAATCATTGCGATTTGCCGGGCCGGTCTTCGACACGCCAGCGGGCCCGGCCACGTTGACACTGTTGGCCGAGCGGCGATCCGACCGGATGCCGGCAAACAAGGAAATCTTCTTTATCGACAGCGACTCGGAGACTTCGACCGAAGAATCCCGCGGCGACCCGCGCGCGAGACTCACGCGTTCGTTCTATGGCGAGCTGCGATCGCAGCTATTCGATGAATCGGCCAGCATGGCCGTGCTTCGTGGGCTCGAGGTCCAGCTCGCCGTCCGGCACGACGAACAGGAAGACGATTTCCCGGCTGACCTGGCCTTCCCGGGTTCCGAAATCCTTCACTCGGAGTTCGCCGGTACTGCCTACACCATCGGCGCGAAGATCACTCCCGCGCGATGGTTGTTGCTGCGTGGCAGCTATGCGACCGGCGAGCAGCCGCCGCCCACCGCCAGCCTCGTCGACACGGAGCCGCTGACGTTCGGACCCGACTTCACGGTTGGGCCCGATCCAAGGCGCGTCGGCACCGAGATTGGCTCGGAAGGTGACGTCCTGGTTTACCAGGGAGGCAACTCGAAACATCCCGTTGCACGCGCGACCACGCTGTCTCTGGGCGCGGTGTTCGCGCCAGGAGGTCAGGACGGACCCCGCTTCGCGCTCGACTATTCGCGCATACGACGCACGCGTGATCTGCAGATGTATGACATCGCGGAGATCCTCGATCACGAGGACGCGTGGCCCGAACGCGTCAGGCGCGCGCCGCTCACCGACGCGGATCGGGCCAACGGGTACACGGGCGGTCGCCTTGAAATGATCGACAATCGCGAGTCGACCGACGGCGCACTCGAAGTGGACGCGTACGATCTGCGCGCGGACTGGCCGCTATCGCTTCTCGACGGCAGGCTTCGGCTCTATGCCGATGCCAGCTACCAGAAGCGAAACGCACGAACGGCGCGTTTTCGCCCGGATCAGCTCGTGGCCGGTTATCGCGACGGCCCCCTGCAACGGCGCGCAAACGGCGGCTTCGACTGGTCGAAGGGCCAACTGACAGTCGGCGCCAACCTGCAGTACTTCGGCAGCAGCCTCATCTTCAGCTGGGATTCCCCGGGCTTCGCGGACGAGGAAACCGAAATGGTCCAGGGCGCAAGGAGAATACCTTCGCAAAACTACCTGGACCTCTACGCGGCATGGCGGCTGCCAACGCACAACCTGGGCCCGGTAGATAGCTTCACCTTCGACTTCGGCGTCGTCAATGCACTGGACACGTCTCCGCCGCGCGAGCACATCACCTTCGGACCGGGATACAGCCGTTATGGGGACCCTCGCATGCGCCGCTTCGAATTGGGGTTGAGTTGCCAGTTCTGAGCGTTGACGCAAGTCCTTCACCAACGACGTCGGCCATGCGCACCAGCTCGGCGAGCGAGCGTGCACCCATCTTCCGCATTGCGGATCCGCGATGCGCCTTCACCGTGATCTCACTCAAACCAAGATCGGCGGCGACCAGCTTGTTCAGCTTGCCGGCCGTCACCAACGCCATGACCTGGCGCTCTCGCCGGCTCAGTGTCGCGAATCGCGCATGCACCACGGCTCGATGGGACTCGGCCAGGCGGCGCTGGCGATCGATCTCGATCGCCTCGGCCACCGCCGCGGCCAGCTTCCGTTCGCATGGCGGTTTTTCCACGACATCGATGGCGCCTGCTTTCATCGCCCGGATCACCACGTCAAAGTCCGCCTTGCAGGCGATCACCACGATGGGGCAGCGCATCGCGGGCAGCATCGGACTCTCTGCGAGCAACTGGGCGTCGATGACCAGGCAGCCGGGCTGTTCAGCGCGATGTGCGCAGAGGAATGCAGCCAGGTGGGCGTGGGCTTGCAGCTCCATTCCGGACGCCGCGAGCGAGCGCCGCAGGGCAAGCCGCGCTTGTTCGTCGACATCGACGACGTGAACGACCGTCCGTGCCGGAATGGATTCCGCCGGGCGTGCGCTGCGGTATGAGTTCAAGCCAACTGCGACGTGGGGTGTCATGGTCCGACTCCTGCTTCCTGCACTTGAAGACGCAGGTGGCTCGAAAACCCACACCTCACCTCGAGAGTTCGATTCGATTCTCCTGGCGAATCGTCCGCAACCCATGCATCTCGGCCAGCGTCTCGGCGAAACGCTGTGAATCACCGGCGCGGAACTGGCCCGATACGCGCAGCGAGGCGACCCCGGCATCGCGGATCACGATCTGGTCGGTCGAGTAACGGTTCATGACCGCCACGGCTTCGGCCAGCGGCTGGTCATCGAAATTGACGAGACCCTTGCGCCAGGAGATGGCGCCCTCACCCGCCGCGCCCACCTTGCGGACCTCGACCTTGCCGGATCGCTCGACGTATTGCTCTCCGGGCGTGAGTTTCACGACCGCCATCGTGGAGTCCACCGACTCGACATTGACGAGACCCTCGAGCAGCGTGACCGTGAGCCCGTCGTCCAGCACATTGACGTCGAAGCGCGTGCCGACGGCGACGACGCGCCGCGCCGCCGCGGTCACGGTGAACGGCCGCGATGGATCGTGCGCGACTGCGAAGAGCGCGCGGCCGCGCTGTAGTTCGACACTCCGGCTCCCGGCGCTGAACCGGCCTGTCAGCGCGCTCTCGCCGTCCAGCGACAGGCTGTTGCCATCGGGCAGCTGAAGCTCCTTCACCTCGCCGCGCGCCGATGCGTACTCGAACGTCTCCGCCCTCGGGATGAAGAACCAGGCCGCACCGATTGCCACGATCATGGCCGCGGCCGCCGCAGCGGCCGGCCGCCAGCGCGCGCCGCTTAGCACTGGCGGCGTGAGCGCATGGGCGCGCATCGCCGCGAGGATCTCGTCACCTTCGGAATCCGCGAAACTCTGCCAGGCGCGGTCGGCATTCTCGAACAGGCGCCGATGGCCTTCGTCCTTCGCGAGCCAATCCGCAAGCAGCTGCTGCTCGCTGGTCGTCAGCCCTTCCGCGCGCCGCGCGATGAACAACGCAGCCGCATCTCGCGGCTCGAGCGCGCCCAGTTTCTCGACCGTCAGGGCCTCACGAACCACTGCGTTTCTCCATTTCGAGGCTGAGCTCACGAATGGCCCGAACCATATGCTTCTCCACTGCGCTCACCGAGATGCCGAGGTGGGCGGCGATGTCCTGGAACCTCTGGCCTTCGAGTCTGCGCAGGATGAATACCGTGCGCGTGCGCTCCGGCAACTGCAACAAGACCATTGTTGCGGCCTGCAGTTCTTCGCGTCCGTCGAGAATGCGTGCCGGATCGACTTCTTCTTCGCCGTGCAGTTCGGGTTCGAATGACACGTGGAGATTGGCGGCGTGCGATGAACGGCGCCGTATCCAGTCTGTCAGGACACTCGACGCGGTCTTGAGAACATAGCCGCCCAGGTTTTCGACCGGCTCGGTGCTGTCGCGCGCCACCATGCGCGCGAACACATCCTGGACCATGTCTTCGATCTCGGCGATGTTCTGGACCCGGCGACGGAAATAGCGCGTGAGCCAGCCGCGCACCGGGCCGACCTCGTCGGCCAGCGTCGATCCTGCGCCCATCTCTCCCTTCGCCATCCGGCGACATTAATTCACAAGCCGGCACCTTCGTGCAATCACCCGGCAGGCGCGAAAACTGAGATGCTTCGCATCAACACAGACGAGGAGAAGCCGATGCGCCAATTCAGCAAGGATCCCGCCGTCATCTCGACGCTGTCGCCGGAACAGTATCGGGTCACGCAGCAGGGCGCGACTGAATCGCCGGGAACCGGAGAGCACCTGGACAATGAAGAGCCGGGCATCTACGTCGACATCGTGTCGGGTGAGCCGCTGTTCGCGTCTGCCGACAAGTTCCACTCGGGATGCGGCTGGCCCAGCTTCACCAAGCCGATCGAACCTGCGAACGTCAATGAACTGACGGACAAGTCGCACGGCATGGTCCGCACGGAAGTGCGCTCGACGCACGGCGACAGCCATCTCGGACACGTCTTCGACGACGGCCCCGAGGACCGCGGGGGATTGCGCTACTGCATCAACTCCGCTTCGCTGCGATTCATCCATCGCGACGACATGGAATCCGAAGGCTACGGGGCGTACCTGGACCAGGTTGAGGAACGGCGATGAGTGAAGAACGCGCACTCCTTGCCGGCGGCTGCTTCTGGGGCGTGCAGGATCTCCTGCGCCGCCGCGACGGCATTCTCTCGAGCCGGGTCGGCTATTCGGGTGGCGACACTCCCAATGCCACCTATCGCAATCATGGAACTCATGCGGAGGCGGTCGAGGTCCTGTTCGATCCCGCCAGGATCAGCTATCGGCAGATCCTCGAGTTCTTCTTCCAGATTCACGATCCGAGCACGCGCAACCGCCAGGGCAACGACCGCGGCGCGAGTTACCGCTCGGCTGTCTTCTACACCAGCGACGAGCAGCGCCGCATCGCCGAAGACACGATCGCCGACGTCGAAGCGTCAGGCCTGTGGCCCGGCAAGGTCGTGACCGAGGTCGTTCCCGCCGGCGAGTTCTGGGAGGCCGAGCCGGAACACCAGGACTACCTACTGAGGTATCCGGATGGCTACACCTGCCATTTCGTCAGGCCGGGCTGGGTTCTCCCACGGCGTAGTTAGCTCGGTCTCCGCCGCATCGACGATGAACACCGCGAGCAGCCGCGCCGGCCGGCGCTTGCTGGCGTTGGCGCTCACCCGGTGGTGCGCTCCAGGGTTCTCGAACCACCACTCTCCTTCCCGGTAGACACGGACGGGTTCATCGTCGACCTGGCTCCGGATCTCGCCCGAAAGGACATACGCGTAGATGAAAGCCGTACCCGCGTGACGATGCGGGACCGAGCTCGTGCCCGGTGGATAGTCGACGAGGATGCTGACCAGGCGCTTGCCCGGCACATCCGGAATCGGCCTCGCCGCGAGCAGCGTGACCGTTTCATGCGCCGGCGCATCGGATGTCGTTCCAACGGTAACCGGGATGAGTGAAGCCACCGCCGCGACGGCGGTGGTGACGGCGATGGCGAGGTAGCGAATTCGTTGCATGGTCGCCGCATGTCAGCAGGCCGACGCCGCGGCCGCGATTGCACAAAGGTGCCCCAGACGAAAGTGTCCCCCGACACCATCGTTCATTCTTACCGCCAATCGCTTCTGTTGTGATCGCTCGCGTCCAGCTAACCAACAGAGGATTTCGCCATGCAGAAGTTGCCCGGCCTCAACAGGCGTCAGTTTTTCGGAGCCACCGCGGCGGCTGTCGCCGCGAGTCTCCTCGGTCTTCCCGCTTTTTCCGCAACTCCAAGGAGTACCGAAATGAATGCAGTTTCAAAAGAAGTTGGCGGTGGCAACGCTGCCATTCGCCCGTTCCACGTGAATTTCCCCGAGGCGCAGCTCGTCGATCTGCGCAAGCGCATCAACGCCACCGTCTGGCCTGACAAGGAAACGGTTTCCGACGAGTCGGAAGGCGTGCAGCTCGCGACGATGCAGAACCTCGCGCGCTACTGGGGCACGGAATACGACTGGCGCAAGATCGAAGCGAAGATCAACGCCGTCCCGAACTTCATCACCGAGATCGACGGACTCGAGATTCACTTCATCCACGTCAAGTCGAAGCACAAGAATGCGCTGCCGATCATCATCACGCATGGATGGCCGGGTTCGATCATCGAACAGATGAAGCTCATCGAGCCGCTGACCAACCCGACGGCGTTCGGCGGAACCGCCGCGGACGCGTTCGACGTGGTGATCCCCTCGATGGCGGGCTACGGATTCTCCGGCCGGCCGACGAGCCCGGGCTGGGACACTCCGCGCATGGCGCGAGCCTGGGCGGTGCTCATGAAGCGTCTCGGCTACACGCGATTCGTGGCGCAAGGCGGCGATTGGGGCTCGCTCGTCACCGAGATGATGGGCGTGCAGGCACCCCCGGAATTGCTGGCCATCCATGTGAACCTCCCCCAGGCCGTGCCCGCCGAAATCTTCCCCGCGCTGGCCAATCACAAGGCGCCGCCCGGCCTGTCAGCGGATGAAAAGTTCGCGTTCGACCGGCTGGACTTCTTCTTTACCCACGGCCTGTCGTACGCACAGCAGATGGCAAACCACCCGCAGACTCTGTACGGCATTGCCGATTCGCCGGTCGGGCTCGCCGCCTGGTTCCTCGAGCACGACCTGCTCAGCTACCAGATGATCACGCGCGCCTTCGAAGGCAAGGACGAGGGTCTCACGCGTGATGACGTTCTGGACAACATCACGCTCACCTGGCTGACCAACACGGGAATCTCCGGTGCCCGGCTCTATCGGGAGAACAAGCTTCCGTTCTTCCTCGCGACCGGCGTCAAGATCCCCGTCGCAGTGAGCGCGTTTCCCGATGAGCTCTATCAGCTGCCGCGATCCTGGGCGGAGCGTGCGTATCCGAAGCTGATCCACTACAACAAGCTGCCGAAGGGCGGTCACTTCGCCGCGTGGGAGCAGCCGGAGCTGTTCGTCGACGAGCTGCGTGCCAGCTTCAAGACATTTCGCAATCAGTAAGCAGCGAAGGTACTCACGCCATCAAGCCCGCGGACTTGGTCCGCGGGCTTTTTGAACGCGATGCCTGACTAACTTGTTTCAGGAGCACAGCCATGCATGTCCGTACGTTCCAGGTGAATATTCCCGAAGCGGAGCTCACCGTTCTGCGCCGGCGCATCGTCGCGACACGCTTCCCCGACGCGGAACCCGTCGCGGATCCCTCGCAGGGTCTGCAACTCGCAACGCTGCAGAAGCTCGCGCGCTATTGGGCCACCGACTATGACTGGCGCAAGGTGGAGACGACCCTGAACTCCTACCCGCAGTTCATGACCGGGATCGACGGCGTCGACATTCACTTCATTCACGTTCGTTCGAAGCATGAGGATGCGTTGCCCGTCATCGTCACGCACGGCTGGCCGGGCTCGATCATCGAACAATTGAAGATCATCGAACCACTGACCGATCCCACGGCGCATGGCGGCAGCGCCTCGGATGCGTTCCACGTGGTGATTCCGTCGCGGCCGGGCTGCGGCTTTTCGGGGAAGCCCACCAGCACCGGTTGGGATTGCATGCGCATCGCACGCCTCTGGGCCGTGCTCATGGAACGTCTTGGCTATACGCAATACGTGGCGCAAGGCGGCGATTGGGGCGCGTTCGTCACGGAGCAAATGGGCGTGCTGGCGCCACCGGGGTTGCTCGGAATCCATACCAACCTGCCGTCCGCGGTACCCGCCGGGATCTTCAAGGAACTGGGGTCTGGCATCCCACCCGCCGGCCTCGGAGCCGACGAAAGCCGCGCGTTCGTACGGCTCTCCTCGTTCCTGACCCGCAGCCTCTCGTACGCGCAGCAGATGGCGAATCACCCGCATGCGATGTGCGGAATTGCAGATTCTCCCGTCGGCCTCGCCGCCTGGTTCCTGGACAACGATTTGTGGAACCGTGAACTCGTTGCTCGTGCATTCGACGGACAACGCGAAGTTCTCACGCGCGACGACATCCTCGACAACATCACCATCACGTGGCTCACGAACTCGGCGATCTCATCGGCTCGTCTGTACCGGGAAAACACACTGCCATTTTTCGCGCCGATGGGCGTCACCATTCCCGTGGCCGTGAGCGCCTTTCCCGACGAGATGTACCAGGTCCCGCGGTCCTGGGCCGAGCAGGCCTATCCCAGGCTCATGCACCACCACCAGGTTGAGAATGGCGGCCATTTCGCGGCCTGGGAACAGCCGAAACTCTTCTGTGAAGAATTACGCGCAGGTTTCAGAACGCTTCAGCGTCCGGTCATGCGTTCGAGAGCCTCCGGATAGCGCTCGCCCTGCACCTCGACGTGCGCGGCGGCGGTTTCGATGTCACGCAAATCCTCACGCGTGAGCTCGAGCGCTGCCGCGCCGGTGTTTTCTTCCAGCCGCGTAAGCTTCGTCGTTCCGGGGATCGGCACGATCCATGGCTTGCGCGCCAGCAGCCAGGCGAGCGCGATCTGCGCCGGCGTCGCGCCCTTGCGCGCGGCGATGACGGCTAACAAGTCGACCAGCGCCTGGTTGGCCGCCATCGCATCGGGCTGGAAGCGCGGCAGGTTGGCGCGAAAATCCGTCTTGTCGAACGTGGTGTTGGCGGCCATCTTGCCCGTGAGGAATCCGCGGCCGAGCGGGCTGTAGGGCACGAAGCCGATGCCGAGCTCTTCGAGCGTGGGCAAGATTTCCTTTTCCGGCTGTCGCCACCACAATGAGTATTCACTCTGCAGCGCGGTCACCGGCTGCACGGCATGAGCACGACGAATGGTTTGCGCGCCTGCTTCCGACATTCCGAAGTGGCGCACCTTGCCGGCCTGGATCAGGTCCTTCACCGCCCCGGCCACCTCTTCGATGGGCACGTCAGGATCGACGCGGTGTTGATAGAACAAGTCGATGGTCTCGATCCTCAGGCGCTTGAGCGAGCCTTCCGCGACTTCGCGTATGTGCTCGGGCCGGCTATCCACTCCCGACTGCGCACCCGTGGCGCCGATCCGGAAGCCGAACTTCGTGGCGATGACCACGCGGCCCTTGAAAGGCTCGAGCCCCTCGCCCACCAGCTCTTCGTTGATGAACGGGCCGTAGACTTCGGCGGTATCGAACAGCGTGACGCCGCGTTCCACCGCCGCGTGCAGCAGCTTGATCATTTCCTGCCGGTCCGCGGGCTTACCGTAGCCGTGGTTCATGCCCATGCAGCCGAGGCCCAATGCAGAGACTTCCAATCCGTTACCGAGTTTTCGCTTTTGCATGCCAGAGTAAGCGCCGGAAAACTGCCCTCGCGCAAGTCTCAGGATCGCGACAATGCGGCAATGTCCCACTTCGTTATCGTCGAACTGCTGGATGGCAACAGCGCGGAATGGATGCATCATGTGAGCGACGAGCAATACGCCAGCCCGGGAGCCAGCACATGCAAGACAACGAAGACATGAACCGCCGCGAGTTGCTGATAGCCGCCGCGGCGTCCGCGGCCGCATCCGGGCTACCGCTTTCGGCCGATGCCCAGGAATCGGGCACCGCGGCACCGGTGATCTCGAAAGTGACGCTCGAGGTGAACGGCAAACAACAAAGCCTTGCACTCGACACCCGCACCACGCTGCTCGATGCGCTGCGCGACCACCTGCATCTCACCGGCACCAAGAAGGGATGCGATCACGGCCAGTGCGGCGCCTGCACGGTGATTGCCGATGGCCGCCGCATCAATTCCTGCCTCACGCTCGCCGTCATGCACGATGGCGGCAAGGTCACGACGATCGAAGGCCTGGGCACGCCGGACAAGATGCACGCGATGCAGGCCGCGTTCGTCAAACACGATGGCTTCCAGTGCGGGTACTGCACGCCCGGGCAGATCTGTTCCGCCGTGGCGGTGCTCGATGAGATCAAGGCCGGCATCCCGAGCCACGTGAGCGCCGACCTGCTCGCGGCGCCCAAAGTCACCAACGCCGAATTGCGCGAACGCATGAGCGGCAACATCTGCCGCTGCGGTGCGTATTCCAACATCGCCGAGGCGATCGCCGAAGTCGCCGTAGGTGCGGCATGAAATCCTTCAGCTACGAGCGCGCCAAGACTCCCGCGGAAGCCGCCGCGGCCGCTGTGCGCATCAAGGGCGCGCGCTTCATCGCCGGCGGCACCAACCTGCTCGACCTCATGAAGCTCGAGATCGAGACGCCGGTGCATCTCATCGACGTCAACGCGCTGGCGCTCGACAAGATCGAGGTGATGCCGGACGGCGGCCTGCGCGTAGGCGCGCTGGTGCGCAACACGGACCTCGCGGCCGACGAGCGCGTGCGCCGTGAATACCCGCTGTTGTCGCGCGCCCTGCTCGCCGGTGCATCGGGGCAACTTCGAAACAAGGCGACGACGGCCGGCAACCTGCTGCAACGCACGCGTTGCGCGTACTTCTACGACACCAACATGGTCTGCAACAAGCGCCAGCCGGGCAGCGGCTGCAGTGCCATCGGTGGCATCAGCCGGCAGCACGCCGTGATTGGCAGCAGTGACGCCTGCATCGCCACGCATCCCAGCGACATGGCCGTCGCCATGCGCGCGCTCGACGCCACCGTGGAAACGGTGAACGCCAAAGGCGCGGCGCGGAAGATCCCGATCGCGAGTTTCCATCGGCTGCCGGGGGACACGCCGCATATCGAAACGACATTGCAGCCTGGCGAGCTGATCACCGCGGTCACGCTGCCCAAGCCCGTGGGCGGCACGCAGCTCTACTACAAGGTGCGCGATCGTGCGTCTTATGCATTCGCGCTCGTGTCCATCGCGCTCATCCAGCAGAAAGACGGCACGGGCCGCGTGGCCGTGGGCGGAGTGGCGCACAAACCCTGGCGCGTGGAGGCCGCGGAAAGCGCGTTGCCGCGCGGCGCCAAGGCGACCGCGGAGAAGTTGCTGGCCGGCGCGAAGCCGACGCATGACAACGAGTTCAAGATCACGCTGGTCGAACGAACACTCGGCGCGGTGCTCGCGCACGCGAAGGCGGTGCAATCATGAAGTTCGACAAACCCGCGCAGGCGAATCCGATCGACCAGATGAAGGTCATCGGACGTGCCACCGATCGCATCGAGGGTCCGCTCAAAGCCACCGGCACCGCGCGTTACGCGTATGAGTGGCATGAGGAAGTGCCCAAGGCGGTCTACGGTTACATCGTCGGGTCGGCCATCGCCAAGGGTCGCATCGTGTCCATGGATGTCGTCGGTGCGAAGAATTCGCCCGGCGTGCTCGGGGTGGTCACCGCCTCGGATGCAGGTCCTTTGCAGAAAGGCGATTTCAACACGGCCAAACTACTGGGCGGTCCGGAGATCCAGCACTACCACCAGGCCATCGCCGTGGTCGTGGCCGAAACCTTCGAGCAGGCTCGAACCGCGGCACAGCGCGTGCAGGTGAAATACGCGCGCGCACCGGCGGTCTTCGACCTCGCCGCCGCCAAGGACAGCGCGAAGCCCGCGGATTTCTGGGGAAGCAAAGCCGACACCGCCGTCGGCAACTTCGCCACTGCCTTTGCCGCGGCGGAAGTGAAGGTCGACGCCACCTACACCACGCCCGACCAGTCCCACGCCATGATGGAGCCGCATGCCTCCATCGCCGCCTGGGAAGGCGACAAGCTCACGATCTGGACCGCGAACCAGATGGTTGCCTGGGCCGTCGGCGACGTCGCCAAGACGCTGGGCATTGCGAAGGAAAACGTGCGCGTCGTCTCGCCGTACATCGGCGGCGGTTTTGGCGGCAAGCTGTTCCTGCGTTCGGACGCGATCCTCGCGGCATTGGGCGCGCGTGCCGTCGGCCGGCCCGTGAAGATCGCGCTGCCCCGTCCGTTCATGATGAACAACACCACCCACCGGCCCGCGACCATCCAGCGGTTACGCCTGGGCGCGTCGAAGGACGGCAAGCTCACGGCCTTCGGACACGAAGGTTGGTCGGGTGACCAGGCCGGTGGCGGACCGGAGTCGGTGGTCATGTCGTCGCGGCTGCTCTACGCGGCGCCGAATCGCATGACCACCACTCGCCTGGCGGTGCTCGATCTGCCCGAAGGCAACGCCATGCGCGCGCCCGGCGATGCGCCCGGCTCCATGGCTTTCGAGATCGCCATGGACGAGATGGCGGAGAAGCTGAACCTCGACCCCATCGAATTCCGCGTGCTCAACGACACGCAGGTGAATCCCGAGAAGCCCGAACAACCTTTCTCGCAGCGGCAGCTGACGCAGTGCTTCCGCACCGGCGCGGAGAAGTTTGGCTGGAGCCGGCGCAATCCAAAGCCGGCGCAGGTGCGTGACGGAGACTGGTTGGTCGGCATCGGCGTGGCCACGGCGTTCCGTGACAGCCCGGTCATGAAATCCGGCGCGCGCGTGAAGCTCGACAACCAGGGAGTCGTCACCGTCGAAACCGACATGACGGACATCGGCACCGGCAGCTACACCATCATCGGCCAGACCGCGGCCGAGATGATGGGCGTGCCGCTCGACAAGGTGGTCGTCAAACTGGGCGATTCACGCTTTCCCGTATCCGCGGGCTCTGGCGGCCAATGGGGCGCCAACAGCTCCACGTCCGGCGTGTATGCCGCCTGCGTCAAGTTGCGTGAAGCCGTGGCGAAGAAGGCCGGCATCGATCCCACCAAAGCCGTTTTCGAGAACGGTGAGATCCGAGATGGCAAACGCAGCTCCACGCTTGCGAAGGTCGCCGGAGACAGCGGCCTCAGTGGCGAAGACTCCATCGAATTCGGTGTGCTCGACAAACAATTCGTGCTCTCGACCTTCGGCGCGCACTTCGTCGAGGTGGGCGTGCATGCGGCCACGGGCGAGACGCGCGTGCGCCGCATGCTGGCGGTGTGTGCCGCGGGGAGAATTCTCAATCCCAAGGCCGCGCGCAGCCAGGTCATCGGCGCCATGGTCATGGGCGCGGGCGCGGCGCTCATGGAAGAACTCACCATCGACAAGCGGCACGGCTTTTTCGTCAACCACGATCTCGCCGGTTACGAAGTACCCGTGCATGCGGACATTCCGCACCAGGATGTGATCTTCCTCGAGGAAGCGGACGCCAGGTCCTCGCCCATGAAGGCGCGTGGAGTAGGCGAGCTCGGCATCTGCGGTGTGGGCGCGGCGGTAGCCAACGCCATCTACAACGCCACGGGTGTGCGCGTGCGAGACTATCCCATCACGCTCGACAAGCTGCTCAAGGGGCTACCCGCCTAAAGCAAACTTCGTGCGATCAACACGATGGCGCTCAGGCTCGAGATGACGAGCACGGCAAAGCGCGAGTTGGCTTTGTCGAGCGCGCGCGCGATCGGCGGCGCCACGAGAAAGCCGAACAGATAGCCCGGCACCAGCGCCAGCCCAAGCCCGGTTTCCTGCCATCCGAAGCGTCCCGCGAAATGCAGGCATATCAGGATGGCGATGGACGACAGGAAGAAAATGAAACCGAGCGTGGCGCGCATTACGCGCGGCGGTTCGTGCTGATAGAGCAGCGCGAGAATCGGCGCACCGATGCCGGAGATGGCGCCCATGAATCCCGATGACACGCCTGCGCCCAGCGACACCGGGATGTTCCGCTCGAGGCGCGGCATCGCCGCGCTCACGGCCACCGCCACGAGTACCAGCACGCCGAACGCAACGCCGGCGCGCTGCACCGGAATGGCCGAGATGCTCAAAGCACCGAGCACTACGCCAACAAACAAGAAGGTGAGCAGCAATGGCAGTCCGCGGCTATCGATTTCTCGTCGACCTTGCCACGCCATGAGCCCTGACAAGGCCATGCTGGCCAGCACCAATGGGCCGGGCACAAAGATGAGGCTCACCAGTGCCAGCAGCGGCACGATGATGAGGCCCGAGCCGAGTCCGGTGGATGCCTGCAGGATGGCGCCGAGCATCACGGCTGCGTTGGCGGCAACGATTTGAGTTGAAGTCACATCGCCACGTTAACCCGTAGAATCCCGGCATGGAGATCTTTCAGTGGCTGTTGGTCATGCTGGTGGGCGCGGTGGTGCTCACGGCGTTCGCGCGCTCGCTCAAACTGCCCTACCCGTCGTTGCTCGCGCTCGGCGGCGCCGCGCTCGCGTTACTGTCGAACGGACTCGAATTCACGCTGCATCCGGAGCTCGTGCTGGCGCTGTTCGTGGCGCCCGTGTTGCTCGACGCGGCCTTCGACACGTCGCTGCGCGACCTCAAACACTACTGGGTGCCGGTGCTCAGTCTGGTTGTCGTCGCCGTTGGCATCACCACATTTGCCGTGGCCTGGCTCGTGCACTCGCTGGTGCCGGGCATGCCCTGGGCGGCAGCCATTGCGCTCGGCGCCATCGTTGCACCACCGGACGCGGCCGCGGCATCCGCCATCCTTCGCCAGCTCCATCTTCCGCATCGCATGGTGGTGATCCTCGAAGGCGAGAGCCTGCTCAACGATGCCACCGCGCTCCTCACCTATCGCCTGGCGGTCAGTGCCGCGATGGGCAGCACGTTCAGCGCCGGTGTCGCCGCCTGGCAGGCGCTGGCCATGGCGGGAAGCGTGATTGCCGGCTTCGTGCTGGCGCACGCCTACGTTCGCGTGGTGCAACGGGTCACCGACGTTCCGAGCGCCATCGTCATGCAGTTCGTCGGCGCATTCGGCATCTGGATTCTCGCCGACGAGATCGGGCTCTCCGCCATCGTCACCATCGTCACCTTCGCCATCACGGCCGCGCGCATCACCCCCGAGCTCACGCCCGCGCGCCTGCGCATCCCGTCGTTCGCCGTCTGGGAAACGGTCGTGTTCGTGCTGAACGTGCTCGCGTTCGTGATCATCGGGCTGCAGGTGCGGCCCGTGCTCGACTCGCTGCAGGACGGCGAACGCGCGCAGTACCTGCAGATCGCCGGCCTGGTGTTCGCCACCGTCGTGTTCGTGCGCATTGCCTGGGTGTTCTGCTACAACCGCGCCGCCATACTCAAGGCCAAACTATTCGGCGCGGGCAGCTGGCCGGGGGATTACGTTCCGACCGCCGCCGGCAGCACCATCGTCGGCTGGTGCGGCATGCGCGGCATCGTCACGCTGGCCACGGCGTTCGCGCTGCCGGCCGGGTTCCCTTATCGCGATCTCATCCTGCTGTGTGCATTCTGCGTGGTCGCCGGCACGCTGATCGTGCAGGGCCTGACACTTCGGCCGTTGATCCTGCTGTTGGGAATCAAGCCCGACGACACCGTCGAAAGAGAATTCCAGGGCGCGCAGGCCGAGCTCGCGCGAGTGGCCGCTGCCATCATCGACGCGGACGATTCCGACGCCGCGCAGATGCTGCGCGCAGAGTTCGCGATGGCGAGTGATCAACAGCTCGCCGATGGCTCGGAGACCGAGCACGTGGCGCGAAACCGGCTGCGAGCCAGCATCATTGCCGCGCAGCGGCAGTCGCTGGTGCGCATGCGCGATACCGGTGTGATTGCGGATGACGCGTTTCATCGCATCGAGGAACATCTCGACCGCGCCGAGCTCAACGTCGGCTAGCGGCTGCCTTCAGCGACTATCGGTCTCCGGCGTCCAGCCGTTGGCAATGCGCTGGCGCAGAAAGTCGTGATCCGAGATTTCCGCGATCGGCAACTTTCGCTCTTCGTCCGAAAGTGTCTGCCGCACGACGTTGCGCCAGCCACCTTCGATGACCCAGGACTCAACCGCTCCATCCTGCATCGTCGACTTGGGGCGGCGAAAGCGCTTGGGAAGACTGGGTGGCGATGACTGCGCGACCACCTCGACCAGCTTCTGCGAAACCGAGACGGCCGCCGGGTAGAACGTGACGTACGCCGTGGAGAAAAACCCGGTCGGAAAATGAGCCTGCCGATCGTGCAGCGTCGGATTCACGAGGACGGCGTCGCCGTATTCGCGATGTTCGCCGAGGAACTGCACGTAGCCGAACCGTTTCCCCACGGGCACTTCCAGGATTTCGCCGCCGACAAGGCGTTTTCGCATTTGAGCCATGGGGCCAGTCTCGCACGTTGCGCTCAGAAAGATCGGTGTTCCATGTCTCGCGCGGCGAAGAACCGCTTCCGGCTCCTCACGTATAGGGAAATACCCGAGTCGAGGAGCGGGATGAACGCATCGAACCCCTCGTTGTCGTCCCTGCCCGCGCCACCGGGCGCGTGAACGATGGGTTTGCCGCAGGTGGCGCAATCCTACGTACGCAGCGACTCGAACCCCGCGCGCAGATCGCCCACCAGGAGCTCAGGCTGTTCCCACGCCGCGAAGTGCCCGCCCCTGTCGTGCTTTTTGTAGAAGAGCAGATTGGAGTAGGCCCTCTCGGTCCAACTCCGCGGAGCTTCATAAACCTCTTCAGGAAAAACGCTGACGGCCGCGGGAACCGAGATCTTGAAGTCGTTGAAGAAGGCGCCCTTGTATTCCACGTAGAGACGCGCGCTGGACACACCCGTGTTCGTCAACCAGGTAAGCGTGACGTTGTCGAGGATGTCGTCCCGAGTGAGGGCGCCGTAGGGCACGCCATCCAGAAAGAGTCTCGCGAGGTGCCTGTAGCTAGCCACGTCGTGGTCGATCAGCCAGGCGGCAAGCGCGATGGGTGAGTCCGCCAGCCCGTACAGGGTCTGCGGGTGTGAGGCCATCATGACTTGCGTAGGGATTTGCCGGTAAAGGGCCCCTATCTGCTCGTATGCCCGCTGCTCGTCAGCCGAGAGACTCGCGGGCGGTGGCCCGCCGGACTGCAGCGCCTTCGAAATGTCGGACGGCGCGGTACCGGGGAAATTCAAATGGATGCCGATCAACTCCGGCGGCGCCTGCAGGGCCATCTGCACGATGGTCTGCAGCAACCAATACCTTCGGACTATAGTTTGATCATGCGCTACACCATTGCCGCCGACGCCGTCATGGCGATCCACTTCCTGTTCATCGCCTTCGCGCTGCTGGGGTCGTTCCTGGTGCTGCGCTGGCCGCGACTGATATGGCTGCATCTACCCGCGCTCGCCTGGGGCGCGTACATCGAGCTCAGCGGAAACATCTGCCCGCTCACGCCGCTCGAGAATCATTTTCGGGAATTGGCTGGCGAGGGCAGCTATTACGGCGGGTTCATCACCCACTATCTCGGGCCGGTCATTTATCCGGCGGGCCTCACTCGCAGCACGCAGTATCTGGCACTGGCGACACTCGTCGCCATCAACCTGATCGGCTATTCGCTTGTTTGGCGGCGCCGTCGTCGTGGGCCTGGCCGATATTCACGAGCGCATTGAGCCTCGCGGCATCGAATTTCTCGAGCGGTTCGGGACGCGCAAACAGGTGTCCCTGCGCGTGATCCACGCCGAGCTCGCGCAGGATGCGCAGCTGATTCACATTCTCCACGCCTTCGGCGACCACGTCGCGCTCGAATCCACGCGTGAGATCGACGATGGATCGCACGATGGCGAGATCCTTGCGGTCGTGCTCGATGCCGGCGACGAACGAACGGTCGATCTTCACCTTGTCGATGGACAGCTTGCGCAACCAGCACAGCGAGGAATATGCGGTTCCGAAATCATCGAGGCTGATGCCGACGCCGATCTCGCGTATCTCGGTGATGGCGGCCGCGGCGCGATCGAGGTCGATCATGAGCGCGGTCTCGGTGATCTCGATGGTCAGCGCGCGCGGCGGCAGCCCGTTGCGCAGCAGCTCCATCTGAATGGCTTCAGCGGTCCCGGGGAGCAAGACCTCCGGCGCCGACATGTTGACCGTGATGCCCAGGTGTTCGAGGCCCCTCTGCGCGCGAAGTTTCGCCAGCGAGCTGCAGGCGGCTCCCAAGACTCGACGTCCGAGCTCGAGCATCACGCCGGAGTCGATGGCCACCTGGATGAATGCGTGCGGCGCGAGCACGCCCAAGCGCGGATGCCGCCAGCGCAGCAGCGCTTCGAGAGACAGGTCCCCACCTTTCACGAGTGGAATGATGGGTTGGAAATGCAGATCGAACTCCTGCGCATCGAGCCCGCGGCGCAGATCCTGTTCGAGCGAGATGCGGCCGCGCATGGTCTGGCGCATCTCGGTGGTGAATGGCGAGGCGCGATCGCCGCCGGCGACATGGGCCTCGTGACAAGCCATCTGCGCTTCCGTCAAAAGTGTTTCGGCATCCTGCTCGCCTTCCGAATCGATGATCGAGTAGCCACCGCTCAACGTGAAGAACAAACGCTGGCCGTCGCTCACGAGAGGCGTCGTCAGGCTTGCGTTCACTTGCGTGAGAATGCGCGGGATCTCCCATTCCTCGACTCCGCGCAGCAGCATGGCGAACTGGTTGGTGCCGATGCGCGCCACCAGAGTGCCTTCGGGCCCCGCAATCGCGAGGCGGCCGGCAAACTGGCGCAGCAGAACTTGCATGCGCCGTGACCCCAGGCAGCTGGCAACGAACGAGTGTTGATCGGCGGACATGACGAGGATTGCGCCGGCACGAGCCGGGTTTTGCAGGTAGGCCGTGAGCGCCTGCTCGAGATGCTCGCGGTTCGCGAGCTGCGACTCCTCGTCGCGCAGCGAGCGTTCGACCAGCATGTCATGGGCGCGCTTGGCGCGGTCGCGTTCGTAGGCGAGCGCGATCTGCGTCGCGACACCCGACACGAAGTGCTCGTCCTCGCGCGTCCACTCGCGCTTGCAGTCGAATTGTTCGTGGCACAGCACGCCGACGTAACGCCCGAAGGCGCGCACCGGCACGTCGAGAATGGAGTAGACGCCGAGCGGCTCGAGGTACGACGCCGAGAATTCGCGCGTGCGCGGATCGTTGCGCGCATCGTCCGCGGCGATGACGAGCTCCTGGCACAAGGTGTCGAAGTAGGTAGGGCAGTCCGCGCGCTTCAGCAGGGTCGCGCCGAGCGGCCGTGCGCTGTCGACGTTGAACACGTGCTCGCAGCGGATGGCGGTGTAGTTCGTGTCGACGGTCCAGAAGCTGGTGCGGCCGACATCGAGCGTCGTCGCGAGAATGCGCAGCATCCGGTCGATGGTCTTGTCCAGATCGTCGAAGGGCTCATCGAGCAACATCTGGAACGCACGGCGGTAGTCAGCGCAACGACGCTCCGCGGTCTGCAACTTGGCGTCGCGCCCCATGACACGTGCACTGACCTTATTGGCATCTCGAGCCATGTGCCCCTCCCCGACGTGGCCAAGCTCGCGGCCACTCTACCGCTGCCCCGACTAACTGGCCACAGGCGTCACAGAACGAAGGCGAAAAGCGCACCCGCGGAGAAGGAAACCAGTGAGACTCCGTACAAAATGGCGCTGATCCGGCGCAGCCGCATGCAGCTTCGCGCCGCCGCCGGCTCCACCGGGCAAGGCAGGCGGCGCCCCCGCCAGAGCATGACCCCGCTCACCGCGAGCATCGTTCCGGCCACCGCGAAAACGGCGATCTTGTGCTCCGACAGCCAGACCAGTTGCGGGAATGCCGACACCAGCCCCACGAGCACCGCGCCCGCCCCTAACGTCACCAGCACCGCCGGCAACACACAGCACACCAGCGTCGCCGTGCTGGCTAGCAAGGTGCCGAACGCAACGCCGACATTGCGCTGGAGCGGATCGATCATTTGGCCCCCTTCTTGAGCGCCGAACGGATATCCGCCATCGAGCGTTGCGTGCGCGAGATTCCTTTCACGTCATAGCCCGCATCGGTGAGCGCCTGCGTGAGTTCCGCGTCGGGAATGTCCTGCCCCGGGCGTGTGGCAATGGCGACCAGCTTGTCTTCCAGACTGACCACCACATCCTCGGTGGCCGGGTTCTTGCGTAGCGTTTTCTCGATGCCTTGGGCGCAAAAGCCGCAGACCAGGCCGTAGACCTTCATTTCGATGGTGTCGGCCGCCGCGGTGACGCTGAGTGCGGCGAGAAATGCCGCAAGCAATATTCGTTTCATTTGATTCACCTCAATTTCAAAAGTTGACCATGGCCATGGCTTGCAGCTTTCCGTCGTCGGTGACGCCCGCCTCGATCCAGCCGCCACGTTTGAACAGTCGCAACAACAGCGCCCATTCGGTTCCGTCATGGATCTCGCCGGTGTAACGCCGTGCCTGCACCACCACCCAGGTGGCGAGCGTGTCGTAGTCGTGCTTGTAAGGCGCGAGCCCTAGCTGCAGCGTGTCGATGCGATGGGAGAAATCCGCGGCGCCGTACCAGTCCGTTTTGAGCGACGAGTACACACGGCGAGTCTCATAGTCGATCTGCGCGCCGGCATTGCCGGTGAACTGGTGATCGTTGATCTCACTCACGTACGCCTGCCCGGCGCCGCCCCACACAAAGACGTTGGCCTGCGCGGCTTCCATGTTCCAGCGCTTCGCGAGGTAGTTCACGCGTGCGTAGGTGATCTCGCGGCGACGGTGATCGATGTCGCTCTCGAGCTCGAGATATCCCGGACCTAACGACAGGTAGTACTTCGGCGCGTAGAACACCTGCGCTTCTTTCATGGTGCCGGCGCCGTACTCCGCCATGATCGTCGTGCCTTGCGAAAACGCGATCGGCTTCGCGTGCGCGGCATGGGGTAACACGGCTAACAGCGCGACGCCTGCCAGCGTTGAACAAATCAGGTTCATGGGAACCCTCCGTCAATTCGTGATCAATCGCGGCGCGCGTGCGAAGCGCGCGTCGCGTAACTGGAAGCTGATCAGCGAATTGGAGGGGGTTTCAGCGGCGGGTCGGAACGGGAATGCAGCGGCGCGAAAGGCGCGGCGTCCACGCGTAATGCGGGTGCCGCCGTGCGTGTGAGCATGAAGTCGACAGGCAGCGCCGTGGCTGCAAGCGTGCACGAGGCGAGGCAATCACGTAGCGAATCCGCGCCATCCGGGCAGCAGGGGCATTCGTCCCCGTCCGCGGGCGCAGCCGTCATGCCCATCGACTCGGCGCAAGGCATGGCGTCGGCGTGATCCGCGATCGGCAACGCATTGACCAGCGGCGCCGCAGCCAGAAGCTGCGCCACCACGAGCACTCGAATGAGGATGCGATGCCAGCGGGTCACGGGGGTAAACATAGACCTCCGCGCATTGGACCGCCACCTTCGTGGCTGCCTTCTGAGCGGCGCATATATAAGTGTGTCGTTTCAGGTGTGGTTTATCGGTATAAGCGATATATTTCGATTATCGTTATTACCGATAACCAGCCATGCACCCTATCAACGACCCTCGGCAGATCGGCGCCACCGTCACCGGCCGTCGTAAACATCTCAAGCTCTCGCAGACGCAAGTGGCCTCGCAGCTGGCGCTGAGCCAGAACCGGCTTTCCGAACTCGAGTCGCGACCTGAGACGCTAACCGTCGAGCAGTTGCTCGCACTGCTTAATGCGCTCGGCCTCGAGATGGTTGTGCGCGACCGTGGCGCTGGCCGCAAGCCGAAGTCCGAGTGGTAACAACAGCGTTACGGCACTCGCGAAGTCGGCGCGGCAGGCGGCTTTTCCGACCCGCCGGTAATCGCGAGCTGCCGCCGCAATAAAATATCGCCCACGGCCGCGAGATAGGAACGCGGCGCCGTGCCGTCGTTCTCGAGAAAGCGATAGCCCGTGCGTTCGAGCTCTGCCGCCGCCACGCGATTCGCCTGCCACTTGCGCTGGAAATCCCCGCTCGTGGAGACGGTGACGAGCAACGCTGCCGTCACCGCCAATAACGCCGCGATATCCTTCTTCGCGGCTTCGTTCCTGATGATGGTTTCCACTTTCAGCACCAGCGCCGCCAGCGCGCTGAACAAAGCGGCGAAGAACGTGAAGCCCCAATAAATCCCGCTCCATCTCGCCGCGTTGAATCGCGTTTCGAAATAGTTGGACAGGATGATGTTGGCGACCAGCGACTGGTCTTTCTCGGCGCCGGCGATGACGGATTGAAGCGCCACCGCGAGCGCCTCGCCACGCAGCCCGCTTTCGCGATGCCCCATGAACCACCAGGCAGCCGCGATGAGAGCGCCAATGACCACGATGGTGATCAGGCGTCTCCAGCCATTCCATGCTTGCGTTATGTCAGCCATGACGAATTTAAACGAATATACGCCAAACCCTGAGCTGCTTTTCCTGGATTTGCCGCTTCTACATGAAGGGCAACAACCAGGTGGGCATCATGCGTTCGGGTCTAGCGTTGATTCTGTGCGTATTCAGCTTGTTAGCCGGTTGCGGCGGTGGGGATGGCGGAACGACGCCACCGCCCACGTCAAACAACCCGCCGCCTCCGCCGCCACCTCCGCCGGTGATCGGCGCGGCGGGTGGCACCATCACCGAGACCACCGGTGCGTCTGTCGTCGTGCCCGCGGGTGCGCTCACTGAAAACACCACCATTCGCATCGCCAAGGACTCCACCGGCGCGCCCGCGGTCCCCGCGGGGCTGACGAATGCCGGAAGCGTTTACGTCATCACGCCGCACGGCGGCAATTTCGCAGAACCCATCGAGGTGAGCATTCCGGCTCCCGCTGTCACGCTGCAACCGAACCAGGTCATCAAGATCGCCAAGGCGCAGCCCAATGGCGAATGGATGGTGCTCGATGACACCGTGCTCGTCGACGGCAAGCTCAAGGCGAAAGTCAGCAGCTTCTCGTTCTTCATGACCGTGGTCATCAACTACACGCTGCCGATCGCGCAAGCCGTGCCGTTGCAACTCCAGACGAGCATCGACTGCGGAACGCAGCCGTGCACGGGAATCCTCAACACAGTGACCGCAACTTACACGGCCGTCGGCAACAATGGCGCGTTGCCCGTGGGCTGTGAGAATGGCTCGCTCGCAATCTACTCGAATCCCTCTGGCGGCTTCGATGGCACCGTCTACCCCATCGAGCGCACGGGCGGATCGGTTACCGAAACACACTCCCGCAATGCGTACGATCGCTGGACCTTCGCAGCGGCGATGCAATGCAACGGCTACCTCAACAACTTCGGCCTGGGCTGGGTCAAGACGATCTTCTGGGCCACTGCGCCCGACTCGCCGCTCCTCGCCATCATGAGCGTGCCCACGCAACTCGACGTCGTCGACGGCATGCCTGCCAGCCTCGAAGCAGTCATCGGAGGTGGCGCGGGCCACACTTCCCGTGGCGTGTGGACTGCGGCTACCTACTACGACCGCGCAGTCATCGACTGGCAGCGCAGCGACGACAACGGCAAGTCCTGGCGCAACATCGCACAATCCTACGAGAACGAAGCCAACCCGCTGCCGTTCGGCACCGGTACCCCGTGGCGACCCTGGAGCGTGAGTCATGGATTCATTGCAAGTGTCATGGACCAGGGGGCACTGATCCGGGTTCATGCCTGCTACACCGAGTTCCAGAGCACGAGCCCCGTCGAACCCTGCATTTACAGCGATCCGACGCACATCAACGTGCTGCAGCAGAGCGGCGTCCCCGCTATCGCAACCGCGCCGCGATCCGTGCTCGTGCGGACGGGCCAGACCGCCAACCTCTCGGTCAGCGTGACCGGACTTCCGGCCCCCACGCTGCAGTGGCAGTCGCGTCCGGCCAATTCAACCGGAGCCTGGAGCAACGTCACGACCGGCACCGGCCCGACGACTGCTAACTACACGACCTCGCCATCGACCGTGTCCGAGAACGGCACGCAGTACCGCGTGGTCGCAACCAATGCCGTGGGCAGCGCCGCGAGCACGGCCGTCACCGTGTCCGTCAGCGATCTCGATGTGGCCCCGACGATCACCACGCAGCCCGCCAGCCTGAGCGTCGCCTCGGGCAGCGATGCGGTGTTCGCGGTCGACGCGCTCGGCACCGAAGCGATGAGCTACCAGTGGTACCGCAATGGCGCCGCACTGACCGGCGCCAACAGCCCGGTGCTACGCCTGACGGGCGTCACGATCGTCAACGCGGGCAGCTTCACGGTCACCGTCAGCAATAGCGCTGGCGATGCGGACAGCAATGCCGCGATTCTGAGCGTCTCCGCCGGCGCTCCGGCCGCGGTCGCGCCGAGCATCGTGACGCAGCCTGCGGAAGTCACCGCAAATGTGGGGAGTACCGCCACGTTCGCCGTGGGTGTCGACGGCACGGGGCCGTTCACATTCCAGTGGCGCCGTGACGGAGCGAACATCCCAGGCGCTACCAGCGCCGTGCTCTCGTTCAACTCGGTGGCCCTCCCCAACGCGGGCAGCTTCTCCGTGGTCATCAGCAACAGCGCCGGATCCGTCACGAGCACCGCGTTGCTGCTCGTGGTGACTGCCGCAAGCACGCCAACGCCCCCCACCATCACCTCGCAGCCTGCAACGCTGATCGTGCCGTTCAACGGCTCGGGCGTCGTCGCCGTCGGCGCGACGGGCAGCGGCCCGCTGGCCTATCAGTGGTTCCGCAATGGCGACGTACTCCCGGGCTCCACGTTGCCGGTGCTGGTTTTCAGTCACGTGAGTGAAGTCGACGCGGGGACGTACTCCGTCCTCGTCAGCAACGGCGAAGGCGCCGTCGTGAGCTATGCGGCCGACATCATCTTGCTGGGCGCTCCCGTGATCACGCAGCAGCCTGCGAACGTCACAGCGATCGAAGGTGAGAACGCCACCTTCTTCGTCGCGGCCAGCAGCTCGGGCCTGCGCTACCAATGGTCGCTGAACGGCAACCCGATCCCGGGTGCCATTGCCGCCACCTGGAACACGGGCCCGGTCGTGACGGCGAATTCCGGCGCGGTGTACAGCGTGATGGTCTACAACGCCGCAGGACTCACGTTCAGCCAGGCCGCGGTGCTCACGGTGCAAGCCGCGCAGCCGACGGGGAACGATGACAGGCTCGTCAGCGAGGCGATCACGGGCGGACCGCCTGACAACATCAGCTTTCGACCCTCGATGTCGGCCGATGGGAACCTGATTGCATTCATCTCGGACGGTACCAACCTGCATCCGGATTCGGCGAGCATCTCTGGCAACGCTTACGTGCGCGACATGACCACGGGCGTAACGAGGCAGATCAACGTCAACATGGACGGCGATCCATCCGAGTACGGCGTGTTCGACGTCAAGCTCGCCTCGAACGGCCGCTACGCCATCTTCAGCTCGCGCGCCGGCGACCTCGTGCCGGGTGACACCAACAACATGCCGGACGTGTTCCGTCGCGACCTCGAGACCGGCACGACGGAACGATTGAGCGTGCAGCCGAACGGCGACCAGCTCTATTACGGCCTCGGCGGCGTCGGTGACTACCAGATCGATATCTCCGCCAATGGCCAGGTCGTGAGTTTCCTGTCCGGCAACAACCTGATTACCGGCGCCATCAGCGACAACTACTATCTTTATTACCGCAACCTGCAGTCGGGTTTCACGTACCAGGTGGCGGGCACCACGAACTACACCATCGCGTGCAGCGACCTGTCTGACGACGGCGAGACGATCGCGTATGCCTACGGCGTCTACACAAACGCCGATCAGGCCATTCTTTACTACGACATCGAAGCCAACGCGACGTGGCAGCTCTACTCATTTCCGCAGACGGGCGGCAACGGCCTCGGCCCTGGGATCAGCGTCTCGAGCAATGGTCGCTACATCGCATTCTCCATGCGATCGCCTTCCCTCACGGGCTCGCCGCATTTCCAGGTCGTCGTGCGCGATCGCAACGTCAACGGTGTGATCGACATTGCGAGCATGAACTCGGGTATTCCCGGCGACGCCAACAGCGGATGGCCCAAGATGTCGGGCGACGGACGTTATGTGGCCTTCTCCACCATCGCGCCGTCACTGACGAACAATCTGGCAACGCCTTCACGCCCGCATGTCGTCGTGGCCGATGTCGTGGAGGACATCGTGACCATCGCGTCGACGCGGAGCGACGGCGATCCGGTCTGGGCTGGCACCTTCGTGAACGGCCAGCATGCGCTGTCGGAAGATGGAACCACAATTGCGTTCGTCCCCGACACGCAGGACATGGGAATGGGAATGTTCGGCGCACAGGTCTTCGCGACTCCGCGTCCTTGAGGAGAATGACAATGCGCAAACTAGTGACACTCGCTGCCTTCCTGATACCCATTGCGGGGCAAGCCCAGCAGATGGACATGGAAGCCATGATGAAATGGGGCGCCGCCGATGTGATCCGCTATCACGTCGTCGGGGTCTACCAGGCCACGCCGATCGTCTCGGGTGACGGCGCCGCCATCGCGGATGTCGGCGACCGCGTGGTTTTCGACTTCACGTGGAAGCTGTCCGAGATGAAGCTCGTCGGCAAACCGACATTCCAGAACTTCAAGACGACGGTCGCCAAGCCGCGCGATCGCGATGGCAAGTGCACGCCACCCGTGCTCAAGGGAGACTTCGAGTACTACGACGTGCTCGGCATCAAGGACGGGCTCTCGGGCTCGCTCGAGATCCAGGTGCAGACCACCTATCCCGTGGTCGACGTACCGCAAATGTGTACTGGCAAGCCCAAAGCGGTGCCGGCGAAGAACGACATACGGCCGGAGCAGTTCGTGGTGGTTTCTCCGGTGACGTTTGGCATGCCGCTCCCCGACTCCGACGACCTGCGCATCTCCAGCGACAAAAAATCACTGGTCGCAAAGCGGGACGGCTGGACCTGGACCTACACACCGACCATCGTGCCGCGAAAATAGTCGGCGCCACTTTCGCGGTGTACGCTCCGGCGCATGAACTCGCGAATCATGCTGCTTTGTGCCACCGCGATGCTGGGTGCCTGTTCGACGAACGAATCGCCCGCTCCGGGCGCGCAGCTCGAGCAGCTCGCGCAGATCACGGGCACCGCTAGCTACCGCGAACGCATGTTGCCTCCGCCCGGGGCCGCGCTGGAGATCGTGTTCGAAGATGTCTCCCGCGCGGATGCGCCCGCCGAGGAGCTCATTCGCACCGCGCAGGCGGCCACCACCGCGCCTCCGTATCCGTTCACGATCGACTACGACGCCGCTCGAATCATTGCGAGCCACCGCTACAACCTTCGCGCCAGCATCACCGCGGGCGGTGAGCTGCTGTTCGTCTCCGATACCGCCAGTCCCGTGTTAGGGCCAAACAACATCCTGCATGTGGACATCGTCATGCGACGGGCGGGGCCTGCGGACCAGGTCACCCCGCCATCCCAACCATTTCGCGGCATGTACAGCTACATGGCCGACGCCGGCTGGTTCGTCGATTGCCTCTCCGGCAATCGCCTTCCCGTCGCGCAGGAAAGCGACAACGCCGCGCTCGAGAAGGCCTACGCGAACGCTCGCAGCATGGCCGGCGCGCCGATGCTCGCCACCGTGGAAGGCAGCATCGAGAGGCGCCTGCAGATGGAAGGCGAAGGTCAGTTGATGCGCAAGACGCTCATCGTACGGAAATTCGTTTCCGTCGAGGCGCAAGGTTGTTCGGGCCCCTCTTCCACCGCCGAGCTCGAAAACACGTATTGGAAGCTCATGACGCTGAATGGCAAGCTCGCCGAGACTCCGACGGGCGCGCGCGAAATCCACTTCGTGCTCAACCACGCGAGCCTGCGGCTCTCCGGGTTTTCCGGCTGCAATGGCATCAGCGGCGTGTATCGGCTGGAAGAAGACAAGATCACCTTCACGAGCATGGCCGGCACGTTGATGGCCTGCGCCACCGGCCTGGGAATCGAGCGTGAAATCCACGACATGTTTCCACGCGTCACCGGCTGGAAAATCTCGGGCGAAACGCTGCAGTTGACAGACTCGAGCGGCGAGCAAATTGCGACATTCGAATCTCGCTACTTGAAATAGCCCATTCACGCGCCCGCACGGCGCGTTGTCGCCATATGCCGTCGCGGGCAAATGGCGACGTGTGTCATCGGCTGGCCGACATCGGGGTTCAAGGCCTGACTGCGACGCCATGCGCAACCTCCTACGCTCACACCATGTCAGTCGTAGTCGTCAGAAAGAGCGTGGACGATGAGCGAGTCGAAGGACCGTTCTTCTGCGCAGAGCCCCAGGAGATTGCGCGGATCGTCGGCCGGTTGACGCTGGAAGAACGCGTAGCGCACCTGCTCGCCACGAATGAGACCGTCAGGGTTTGCGAAGGCGGACAGGTCAAGGTTTTTCGCGGCGACGAAATTGTCGGCTATATCGTGGTGCTCAGCGCCGAGTAGCCAACCGCAATGGCGCGGCGCATGCTCGCGCCGATGAAAACAGCAAGAACGCTGGCCTGTTCGATCGTCGTGCTTTCGAGTTTGTTTGGTGCCGCATCGGCTGACGAGCTTGCCGACGCACGCGCCACCGACCCCATTGCGCTTCAATGGATGGTTGGCAGTCCGCCCCCTGCTGACAAGATCATTCGCTACGAAGACAGCAGCTTCTATCAATTTCCGCAGCGGCGATGGAGCTTCTCGCATTGGCGGGAGTTCGTGCCCACCATCGCCGTGCCGCGCGGGTCGGGGTCCACCTCGCCCCTGCCTCGCGCTGAGCGCGAGGATCTCGACGCCGTGACGTTCATGCCCATCGGCGGATCCGCGCCCATGACCTGGGCGCGGATCCGCCGATGGGACTACACCGACGGCATCGTCATCCTGCACAAGGGAAACATCGTCTATGAGCGCTACTTCGGCGCGCTCACCGCCGAGCGACCGCACATCGCGTTCTCCGTCACCAAATCGTTTTTCGGCACGTTGGCCGCCATGTTGATAGCTGAGGGCAAGATCGATGCGAAGGCGCCGGTGACGCGCTACGTCCCGGAACTCGCCGGCAGCGGCTTTGGTGATGCCACCGTTCAGCAAGTGCTCGACATGACCACCGCGATCGACTTCACCGAAAGCTACGCCGGCACCTCGCCCACGATGGCGGCGTATCGACAAGCCACCGGATTACTCGGGCGCAAGCCCGGGACCCCGGGGCCCAAATCCCTCTACACCCATCTGCCCACCATCCCGAAGAGCGGCGCGCATGGCGAAGCGTTCCGATATCGCACGCCGAACGTCGATGTGATGGCCTGGATCATCGCGCGCGTGACTGGCAAGAACGCCGCCGAGGTTTTGCAGGAGCGCATCTGGAGTCGCATCGGTGCCGAGGACGATGCGTTCATCCAGGTCGATGACACCGGCGTTCCGCTCGCGGGCTCGGCGTTGAATGCTCGCTTGCGCGACATGGCCAGGTTTGGAGAGCTCATGCGACTCAACGGCCGCTTCAACGGGCAGCAGATCATCCCCGCGGCCGTCGTCGAGAGCATTCGCGGCGGTGCCAGTCACGAAGCTTTCGCCAAGGCCGGGTACGCCACGTTGCCTGGCTGGACCTATCACGACTTCTGGTGGGTCTCACACAATGACCACGGCGTGTTCTCCGCGCGCGGCATTCACGGGCAGGCGATCTACGTCGATCCCAAGGCCGAGATGGTCATCGCCCGCTTCGCCTCGCACCCCATTGCCGGCAATACCGGCATCGATCCGAACTCCCTGCCCGCGTACCGCGCCATTGCCGAAAAGCTCATGGAAAAGGCGCGCCCGTAGGGCGATGGGCCCCTAAACCAGCCAGGAGGCAAATCCCGGCCGGTGGCGCATATATAAGAGTGCGGATTTCCGGGTCTAAGTCGCTGATTCAGTGGGATTGCTTGACGGGCGCGGGCCGCTCGTTAAGAATGCGCGCCCTCTTGGTTCTCGGTTCCCTGGTAGCTCAGTCGGTAGAGCGTCGGACTGTTAATCCGTTGGTCGTTGGTTCGAGTCCAACCCAGGGAGCCATTTAAATACAGCCGCTTACGCGCACTTCAGCGCAGCGGTCGATTCCAGCAGCTAATCCCGTTCGAGCACTGTTAGAGCGGCGCTCCTGCCAGCCCCCGTTTGCTAGCTAGCTTAAAGCCCGGGTGTTTTGTCTCCGATGCTAGTTGAGGTAGGTTGGCCGCCATGACGGACAGCTACGACTACTTTAAGAACAAGCGAACGGACCGTGTCTATTTGAGCCCGTCGCTGAAGGGCACCTCATTTTCTTCCAGCGATGTCGGCGGCTTCGAGTATTCAATAAGCCCTTTCGGATCGCTTCAAAGGTGATCGATCCTGCCGAATCGCACGAGTTCTTCAAAGACGGGAAGGAAGTGTCGCTTCGCATTACAAGTGGCGAACGACAGGAAATCGTTGCCAAGTTCTATGAGGACACTAGGCAAGTCTTTACGCTGCAAATTCAAAAATACACTATTGAAAGTGGCGCGCCCCACAACACGTCGTTTACCTTCGTCGGGCGAGAAATCGGCGTTCTCTACAACTTCATTCGCAACTTGGAAATACTTCCGCTCGTCTCGCCCGCAAGCGCCAAGCTAGATGACAAGTTTGTAGAAAATCTCTCACTCACTACTGAGCAAGCAATTCGACTGCTGAGCGAGAACCCCGAGTTGATGAATGAGCTGGTGCGAACCCAAGTAACCGCCAAAGATATTGCCGAGCTGCATCACAGACGCGAACAGTTAGAGGAATTTAAGCAGCTGTTGAAAAGTGATGACTATTTTGAAAGCAAAAGATCATCGCTCGGCGCGAACAAAGGCGCCGAATCTGTGTGGCAGGACTTTTTTGAGCGCAACGTATGGATCTTCGGGTACGGCCTCAACTACTTCTTCAATACACCGCTTGACGGCAAAAAATTGGAGCAAGTTGCAAAAGGCCACGATCTGACGGGAGGCGGAAGAAGAGTCGATGCTTTGCTCAAGACGCGAGGGCTCATAAGCGCCCTATCGTTTGGCGAAATAAAGACGCACAAGACTGACCTGATGAAGAAGAAGGCAAGACCCTATCGCGCGGAATGTTGGCAGATCTCGGACGACCTCTCTGGAGGAATCGCGCAGGTCCAAAAGACGATACAAGAATCACTTTACGAGATTGGAACGCGAGTGGAGATGAAAGATGATGGCGGCGCGCCGTCCGGAGAACATCTGCACCTTTACCAGCCGAAGGCTTTCCTCGTTATTGGCTCGCTCTCGGAATTTCAAACTCCGAACGGGATAAACGAGGAGCAGTATTCATCGTTCGAACTTTTTCGAAAGAACATGACAAACCCTGAGATCATTACCTTCGACGAATTGTTCGAGAGGGCCAGTTACATTGTTGAAGCTGCGAAAACCTGACGCACCATCCGTTGGTCGATTGTAAGTTCGCATCGGAAGCGCTCCTAGCTCTCACTCACCGAACGCGAGCGGTCCTTGTCCGTTCCGATTACATCCGTGATCGTCAGCTCGACATTCCCGCTGGAACGTCCTTCCCCCGCCTCGTCTGCTGGAGCAACACCTCAACTCCAAGCCCCAAGTTCATCCTCTCCCCCAACCACTTATTCACCTGAGTCCCGGCCGGCAGTTGCGTCCAATCCCCAGGCGACTGCGTGAATCCAGGCGCAACGCTGTCCACAGCATCGCCATCCGGCTTCCAAAACCTCAATGCCCCATCATCAAGCATCTCAATGCGAATGCCGCCCTCATGCACGGCACGATGGTGGAATCTGCACAGCGAGACGAGGTTCGACGGCTTCGTCTCTCCACCGTTTGCCCAATGCTCGACGTGATGCGCGTCGATGTAGCGCGAGTTCGCGCAACCGGGAAATCGACAGCCCTTGTCGCGCGCATTCAGCGCGCGCCTAAGCGGCGCAGAAATAGTCCGTGTCTTGCGACCGACATTGAGCGGCTCACCGTCTTCGTTCTCGACCAACGCAACGACACTCGCGTCGCAGGACAACCGACGCGCGGTTTCCGCCGGTATCGAAGGTCCATGTTCAATCGCGCAACATCCGGCGGCGCGATGACGCAAGGTTTCCTCGGCCACATGCACCACGATCTGAAATCGCTCGGCGCCAACGGCTTCAATCGCGCCGTGCGCCAGGAAGCTCTCGGCGACCAGTGCCAGGGCATCCGCGCGGCGCGTGCTGAAAGGAACGACCTCCTTCGACGTTCCCGCTGGAACGTCCCTCGGCAATTCCTCGGCTGCGAGGTCGAGCGCCTTCATGATTCGTGCGCCGGCCTCTGCAGGCAGCCGGCAGGTCAGCACGAGCGAGCCGTCATCGTCGTATCGAAAGCTCACCCGCCGGTTTTGCTGCTGACGCGCCTCGCGTGACAACTCCTCAGCCTCCTGGCAACGGCGGTATGCACGGACCAGCTTCTCGACGTGCTGCGCGGTGCCGTGCTCGGCGATCATCAGCAGGTAGTCCTCGGTGGTGGGCGTTGCAACGCGCGTGATCTCCCGCACCTTGGAATAGCTCAACCCTCCGCAGGCCATGGCCGCGGATATCTTTGGCAGGTTCTCGAGCGCATGCGCGACGCGCACTTTCTCCCGCGCAGCGCCCATGGCGATTCCGCACTTCCAGTTCAGCCAGTGTGCACACGACTGCGTGGCACCGTCGGACCAGCCATTGCGGCGATCGTATTCAGCGATCAACAGCAATAGGCGATGGTTAGCCGCGTTGAGGTGGCCAGCCAGAGTGCAGATGTCCGCCGCGAGCTCATGGATCGAACGCATTGCCTGCTCCATCTGTTGTCGATGCTGTCTATGCGTACAGTATACGCGCCAGCTCGAACAAATGCTTTGATGAAAAGCAGTGTTTGCAGTAGTTAGTCTTGGGTCGCGCGTCGACTCAGGGAAGGCGCGTACGCCGCGGCGCCGCCGCTCGGCTTTCACCGCCCCGAAAATTGTATGGGTCGCCGCCACCGCCGACATCGCGGCCCGTAACGACCAGGGCAAGGCCGGGCGACTCCTGCATCTTCAGATCGGCGACATCCAGACGGCGAATCACCCCACTCGAACTCAGAGCGTCGAATACGCCCGTGTCCAGTGCCCAGTCCCACACTGCGGTACCGCGATGTCGGCGGTGGCGGCGACCACTGGACTCAGTCGTGCAGCTCATGATGGTCGCGGGCAATTTCAGATTGGACTGTCTCACCTCAAGCTCCTCTTTCTCGATGTGGCGCGCGGCGCCCTCGTGAGAGGTTTTCGGCGCGGCAACGGCTTCGCTTACCGGAAAGATTGTGAGCGCGCTCGCAGGGTGTAGCAGCGAAAAGCCTAAAGTTGCCGCGCTCGGGGAGTCCCTGCACTTCGTGAACGGCAATGAACTGCCGCAGATGGTCGATACGTCACGACGACGTTCCCGCCGGAACGCTCTTCCTCCGCCAACGATCTCTACTGCACCAGCGTCGGTGTGTACGTCCACTTCCAGTCGCTCAGATCTCCGACAGAGAAGGTCTTTCTATCCGGCGAGGTCGTGAGGAACCCTTCTTTCATGATCGGCATGCCGAGCACCTCGGGCGATGTACCCCCGACTGCCGTGATTACCGGCTCCTTGCCTCCGACTATTGCGCGCATCGAGCAACTGCCAGGGTAGTTGGAAACCATGGCCGGCGGAAACACGCGTGTGCCGGTGAGCTGGACCTGATCGCCGGAAATGGTCTGCGACACGTATTGGAAAGACTCGTACTCGCCCTTGAGCGTGGGCGGTCCGCAGTTGGTGCCATCGGATTTGATGTTAGTGAGCACGGATTTCCCATCGACCACCTTCACGGGACCGACGAACTTTCGAGTCCTGTTATCCCAGGTGTACTCGACGGTGATCGTATCGGTGACGTCGGCCTTGCCTTCGTAGTCTCCAAACACGACCGGCTCGCGGCTCTTGTGAAGGCCCACGGCGTGGTACCGGATGACCTTGGCATTGGTCCACTTCTCGGCAACGGCCATGTCCATGCCGTTCATCTGCAAGCCAAACAAGCTCACGGCGGATGTAACCAGCGGCATCAGTGCGTTCATAGCCCGACCCTAACACGTTCCGCAGGGCCCATTTGCAACCCGGCCGGCCTCTGGCTCGTCTAAACGGCAACGCCCTTTCCGTGAACAGGAGGTCTCCATGCCACGCTTTTCCGCCATTGCTCTCGTTCTGATCGCCGCCGGTTCCGCCCACGCGGCCGACAAGACGCTCGATCGAACCTTTCCCGTGTCACCCGGCGGCGAGCTGGTCGTGGACGCCGACGGCGCAGCCGTACGGGTGTCGGGCAACGATGGCAATCAAGTCATCGTCCACATGGTTGTCAGCGGCTCGGAGAAGGAACTCGCCAACACGAAGCTCGACGCGATCCAGAAGGACGACGGCGTGACCGTCACCCTGCGGAAAGCCAAACAGAGCTGGTTTTCATGGGGCGGATGGCACAGCGAGCAGGATATCGAGGTGTCGGTGCCTCGCCGTTACCGGGTCAACGTTCGCACTGGCGGAGGAAACGTAAACCTGAAAGACACCGTGGGGGCCGCTTCATTGAAGACCTCCGGCGGCGACATATCCGCGAAGAACGTAGTGGGGAACGTCGAACTGCGAACCTCGGGAGGTTCCATTCAGGCCGATGCGATCCACGGTGACGTCGATGCGGATACCTCGGGCGGAGATGTCCGCCTGCTGCATGTCGACGGAACAATCCGCGGGAATTCGAGTGGCGGCAGCGTGCACTGCAGCCTCGTGGGCGCGAATCGTGGAATTTCGGCCACCACGTCCGGTGGCGACATCGAACTGAGCCTGCCGCCAGGCACGACCGCCAACATCGATGCGAGGACGAGTGGCGGTGAAGTCACCACGGACATCCCGGTCACCTCGACA
>Ga0193753_10000460_pt1 | contig 40342 bp, 33 predicted proteins | sample H1c2metaG_FD_144925 | JGI IMG/M metagenome (GOLD analysis project Ga0193753, IMG submission 144925) | Soil microbial communities from a riparian zone of the East river system, Colorado, United States - H1c2 | ecosystem: Environmental > Terrestrial > Soil > Riparian zone | place: USA: East...
CGCGGGTCCTCAACCTCATGGCGCCGCTCGGGGTGACCACGCGGCTCCTGGTCGAGCGCGGCCTGTCCGCGGTCGGGCTGTGCGAGCTGCCGGTGGTGACGCTGAGCCGCTGGCGGGCCAACGCGGCCCAGGCCAGCGCCGCGCGCGCCGACGCCGCGCCGCTCGCCTACGCCGGCCTCAACCACCTCGGCTTCTTCTGGTGCCCGGAGATGGGCCCGCTCGATCACCCGGTCCTGCGCTCCGCGATCGAGCTGGGTGAGGTGCCGGTCGGGCTGGCCCACCGGGTCGGCGCCGCGCCGCTGCACTACTTCGTCGATGTGTTCGAGGCGGACGCGGCCCGGCGGATCGGGCGGCGGCGCCAGCCGGGCAGGGCGGCCGAGCTGGCCGCGCTGCGCGATCAGCTGGTGCAGCGCTTCCGCGCCGCGCCGGGCGCCGCGGCCGAGGCGCTGGCCCGCCGGCCCACGCCCTGGTTCGACCTCGCCCTGGTGCCCGCGCTCGCCGCCGCGCTGGGCGGTCCGGTGTACCGCGGCCCGCTCGACGTGCCGGGCGGCGGCGCGCTGGCCGAGGCGCCGGCGCCGGTGGTGATCGAGCTCATGGGCGAGCTGGACGCCGGCGGTGCGCGCCTCGATCCGGTGCCGGAGCGGCCAGCCCCGGTCCGCGAGCTGCTCGGTCGCCTGGCCCGCGCCGACGACCTCCTCTACGCGGCGGCGGTGCGGCGCGATCGGGCGATCCTGGCCGACGCGCTGGCCGAGCTGCCGCTGCCGCTGGACCAGCCGACCCGCGCCGCGGCGCTCGACGCGATCTGCTTCGCGGTGCCGGGCGAGGAGGCGCGGTGAAGCTGGGGGTGTGCGCCCAGGTGCTGTATCACCTGCCGTTCGAGCGCGCGCTGGCCGAGGCAGCGGAGCTCGGGTTCGAGGCGATCGAGCTCGCGGTCGACGCCCGCAGCCCGTTCATCGACCTGGACGAGGCGCTGGCCGGTGGCCACGAGCGGATCGCGCGCGCGGTGCGCGGCGCCGGTCTCGAGATCTCGGCGCTCTCCAACCACCAGGAGGGGCAGCTCCTGCTCGGCCCCCACGGCGCCGACACCGATCCGATCTTCCGCGGCAGCCCGGTCGAGAAGTCGCGGCGCGCGCGCGATCGTCTGCTCGCGACCGCCGAGCTGGCCCGCCGGCTCGGGGTCGGCGTGGTGTGCGGCTTCACCGGCTGCGAGGACTACTCGCGCTGGTTCCCGTGGCCGCTCGAGGACGGCTACGAGCGGATGGGCGCGGGCTTCCGCGACGCGCTGGTGCCGGTGCTCGACGGGTTCGCGGCCCGCGAGGTGCGCTTCGCCCTCGAGTGCCACCCGCGTCAGTTCGCCTACAACCTCGAGACCGCGCGCCTCGCGCTGTCGCTGGTGGGCGATCACGCGGCGCTCGGCTTCAACCTCGATCCGGCCAACCTGCTCCTGGCCGGGATCGACCCGGTCGTGTTCGCCGAGGAGCTGGGCGGGCGGGTGCTGCACGTGCACGCCAAGGACGGCGAGCTGGTGGCGCAGCACGCCGGTCGCTCCGGGCTGCTCGCGCACGGGCCCTGGCACCGGCCGGGTCGCGGTTTTCGCTTCCGCGTGCCCGGCTGGGGCGACATCGAGTGGCGGCGGCTCATCACCGCGCTGCAGGGGGCCGGGTTCCGCGGCGTGCTGGCCGTCGAGCACGAGGACCCGACCATGTCGCCGCGCGAGGGGCTGGTGCAGGCGGTGCGCTTCCTGTCGCCGCTTCTCCTGCGCGAGCCGGCCCCGGAGAAGCGCTGGTGGTGAGCGACGGCGGCCAGGCCGGGCCGCTCGACGTGGTCGCCGAGCTGGCCGCGCACCAGCAGAACCTCGAGCCGCGGCCGGCGCCGGGCCGCGCCGCGCTGGTCGCGCTGCCGCTGCCGCCGCTGTGCGCGGTGCTGGCCGGCTGCCTGGCCGGGCGACGAGCGCGAGAGGTGGCGGCGCTGGCCGAGCTGCTCGGCGGCGGTGACGGTCCGCTGCCGGTGGTGGAGCCGGGCGCGGGCGGCTTCGGCGCCGCCCTGGTCCGGCTGTGGGACGGCGGGGTGCGCGCGCTGTTCGCGCACGGCATGGGCGACCAGCCCGGCCTGGCCCGCGCGCTCCGCTACCGCTGGCCCGGCGCGCTCCACGAGGTCGGAACCGGCGCGCTCGACGCGCTGCACCGGTCAGGCGAGGCCGCGGTGTGGCTCGCCGACGGCGTGGTGCGGGTGGCGCCCGGGGCGCCGATCCCGGGCGGAGCGCGCCGGGTGCTGGCCGCGGTCGACGAGGGCGGCGATCCGCGGGCGGTGCGCGAGCAGGGCGCGCACGTGTGGCCGTTCGCGATCGACCCGGAGCGCCGGCTCGGGGTCTGGTCAGGCGCGCTGCCGCCGCGCGGCGGGCTCGGCACCGCCGAGGGAGCCCGCCTCCGCGACCTGTGGCGCGAGCACTGGGCCGGGCTCGGCCAGCCGGAGCTGGTCCGCCTGGCGGTGCTCGGGCTGGATCCGGGGCTGGAGCATGCGCTGCGCGAAGGGGCGGCGCGGCCGGCCGCGGAGGAGGAGAAGGAGAAAGAGGAGAAGAAGGAGGAGACGGCGCCGGTCGCGCGGCGCGCGCGCATCGTCGCGGTGACCGGCATCGACGGGGCCGGCAAGTCGACCCAGGTCGATCGCCTCGCGCGCCGGCTGCGCGACCGCGGCGCCGAGGTGCGCGTGGTCAAGCTCTACCGCCAGGGTGCCTTTCTGCAGCTGGCCGACGAGCTGGGCGCGCGCACCCGTCGCGGCGCGCCGCTGGCCGCCTTCCGGGTGTCGCGGATCGTGAAGCTGGTCGACTCGCTGCGCGTCCACCGCGATCACATCGCACCGGCGCTGGAGGCGTGCGACGCGCTGATCATGGACCGCTACGTGGAGACTCACCTGGCCGCGGCGGCCAGCCAGCTCGGCTGGGATCTCTCCGCGCACCCGGCGCTGGCTCCGTTTCCGGCCGCCGACCTGCGCTTCTGGCTCGAGCTGGACCCGGCGGTCGCGCTCGCGCGACGGCACGCGCGCGGCGGGTCGCCGAGCGCCGACGAGCACCCGGTCGGCCTGCGCGGCTACGCGCGCGAGCTCGCCCGCCTGGCGTCGTCGTCGGCAGACGTGCGGCTCGACGCCGCGGCGCCCGAGGAGGACAACGCCTGGGCGATCGCCGCGCGCACCCTGCCGCTGGTGCTCCGGCCGATCGATGGCGATGGCGATGGCGATGGCGACGGCGAGCGCGAGCGCGGAGGCAGGGCGCGGGCCGGCCACGCATGCCTGGTCGCGCCGGGCGCGCCGCCGCCGGCCCCGCCGGCCGGTCGCTGTGCCCTTCACCTCGGGCCAGGCCGCGGCGAGCCGGTCGTCCTGGGCTCCGTCGTCCTGGGCTCCGATGTGGCGTCGCTTCGCGCCGCGCTGCGCGGCTGGTGCGGCGGCGTGGCCGACGGGGTGCCGGAGTCGTTCTGGCTCGAGGCGTACGCGGCCCAGCTCCTGCTCGACCTCCGCATCCTGGCCCCGGCGCGGGCGTCGGCGGCGCTGTGGCCGGGCGCGCTGGCCCGGATGCCAGGCCACCGCGATCTCCCGGTCCTCGACGAGCTGGCCGCCATGCTCGCGGCCGAGGTCGAGGTCACCGCGTACCAGCCGGCCGCCGGGCCGCACGCCGCCGCGTTCGCGGAGCTGGGCGCGAGCCCGGTGGCGTCGGCGCGGCTCGCCCGCGACTACGCGATCGCGCTCGGCGAGCTGGCGCTCGAGTCGGGCTGGTCGGCGGCGGCGAGCCGCTGAGCGGCCAGGTCGGCCGCGCCGCGCGCCGCGCCGTCGTATCCGCCGCGCGCCAGCTCGAAGGAGCAGGCTTCGCCGATCTCGCGGAAGCACTCGCGCCGGGCGCTGGCCGCCACCGCCGCCGCGTAGCTCGGCCCCAGCTCGGCGACCCCGCCACCCAGCACCACCAGCGGAACGTCGAGCAGGTTGAGCGCATCCCCGATCGCCGCGCCCAGCGCGGCGGCGGCGACCTCGAGCGCGCGCTCGAGCTGGTCGCTCCAGGCGGCGCCATCGCGCAGCGCGCCGGGCGACAGGCCGGCCGCCGCCTCGATCGCCGCGCCGGACGCGTGGCGGTTGACGCAGCCGCGCCGGCCGCAGTCGCACGGCGGGCCGTCGCGGCTCACCCTCACGTGACCGATCTCGCCGGCCAGGCCGCCGGCGCCGCGGTGCAGCCGCCCGTCGAGCACCAGCGCGCCGCCGATGCCGGTCCCGACCGCGACGAACAGCATGTCGCGCGCGCCGCGGCAGCGCTGCTCCCACAGCGCGGCCGCGTTGACGTCGTTGTCGACCGCGCAGGGGATCCCGAGCCGCTCCTCCAGCAGCGCGGCGAGCGGCACCTCGGACCAGCCGTCCAGCATCACCGACGAGCGGACCAGCCCGCGCGCGTGGTCGACCAGGCCGGGAAAGCCGACCCCGACCGCCTCGACCGCCAGCTGCTCGCGAGCGCGGTCGACCACCTCCACGATGGCGGCCAGCCCGGCCCCCGGCCCCAGCCCGCGCCCGCTGTCGCGGCGCAGCCGGAAGCGCGCGCCGCGCTCCTCGCCCAGCGCGAGCAGCTTGGTGGCCCCGAGGTCGATGCCGAGCACCGCCATCAGTGCACGATCCATGTGCGACCGGGGTCGCCGGCCAGCCGCTCGAGCGCGCGCTCGAGCTCGGCGTCGGCGACCTCGGGGACGATCCTGACCCCGTGCACGCCGGTCGGGATCACGAAGTGGAGCCGGTTGCCGCGAACCAGCCGGATGTCGTCGAGCCGGCGCAGCGCGCCGGCCAGGCAGCCGCGCGGCACCGGCGGCGGCAGGTCGTAGGCGTCCAGGAGCGCGAGGATGCGGCCGGCGTCGACCCGCGGGCACAGCCCGCGCTCGAGCCCGATCACGGTGGCGACGGCGATCCCGAACGCGACCGCCTCGCCGTGGAGGATCTGGTCGCCGCCCAGCTCCGCCTCGATCGCGTGGCCGAGCGTGTGGCCGAGGTTGAGCACCCGGCGGAGATCGACCTCGTACGGATCCGGCGCCAGCAGCGCCGCCTTGCCCGCGGCGGCCAGCCGCACGATCTGTCCCAGCACCTCGGCGTCGCGGGCGCGCACGTCGGCGACCCGCTCCTCGAGCAGGTGCCAGAGCTCCGGCTCGCCGCACAGGGCGATCTTGATCGCCTCGGCCACGCCGCTCGACAGGTCGCGCGCCGACAGGGTGCGCAGCGCGCCCGGATCGCAGTAGACCGCCCGCGGGTGGTGGAACGCGCCGAGGAAGTTCTTGGTGCCCCAGCCGGCGTTCACCGCCACCTTGCCGCCGATCGCGCTGTCGTGCTGGGCCAGGAGCGTGGTCGGCACGTTGACGTAGTCGATGCCGCGCATGTAGGTCGCCGCCACGAAGCCGCCCACGTCGGTGACCAGCCCGCCGCCCAGGTTGATCAGGAGCGCGCGGCGGTCGAAGTGGGTGGCGTGCAGCTGCCCGACCAGCTCGAGGTAGCGCTCGGGCGTCTTGGAGCGCTCCCCCTCGGGGAGTCGCACCGCGTCGACCACCAGCCCGGCGCCGCGCATGCGCTCGAGCAGATCGCGGCCATGCAGCTCCCACACCCGCGTGTCGGTCAGGATGGCCATCCGCCGCCCGGGGAAGTCGGCGCGCAGGCGCTCCGGCAGGCGCTCGAGCAGGCCGGTGGCCACCTCGACGGTGTACTGGATGCGCTCGGCGGCCGCGACGGTGAGGCGGGGCGACGGCCGGACCGGCCGGGCGCGCGCCCCGACCACCGCGCCGGCGTAGTAGTCGACCACGTCGCGCGCGCTCTGGCGCAGGCCGATCCGCGGCTCGAAGCCGAGGCCGCGCAGCCGCGAGATGTCGCCGACGTGGCGCGGCACCTCGGTGGCGCGGCGCCCGACGCTGCGCACCTCGACCCGCCCGGTCAGCTCGGCGACGTCGATGAGCAGCGCGAGCGCGTCGCCGATCCGGGTCTCGCGCCCGCTGGCCACGTTGTAGGCCTGCCCGGCCGCGCCGCGGCGCGCGAGCAGCCACAGCGCCTCGGCCGCGTCGCGCACGTCGACGAAGTCGCGGGTCGGGTCGAGCGCGCCCAGCTCCAGCTCGGGCGGGCGCAGCCCGGCGCGGATCGCGGCCAGCTGCGACGCGACCCGGCCGAAGAAGTGGCGCTCCTCCTGGCCGGGGCCGACCAGGTTGAACATGCGCGCCCACACCACGTGGAGGCCGTGCTGCCCGGCCAGGATGCGGGTCGCGTCCTCGCCGGCCTGCTTGCTGAGCGAGTAGAAGTCGGCCGGCGCGCCGCGCAGCTCCTCGCGCAGCGGGAGCTCGCTCGCCGCCGCCGCCCCGTACACCCCGCCGGTCGAGCCGAGCACCACAGGGCAGGCCTCGAGCCCGGCGCCGACCAGCGCCTCCAGCAGCGAGGCGGCCGCGCCGACGTTGCTGGCCAGGAGCTGGTCGAGCGGCTGATCGCGCAGCGCGGCGGCCAGGTGGATGACGCAGGACGGCGCGAAGTCGCCGAGCAGGCGGGTCATGGCCGGCCGGTCGAGCACGTCGAGCTGGCGGTAGCGGTAGCGATCGCCGGACAGGGTCGCGCGGGCGGCAGGCCACAGCGGCGCGCGCACGGCGGTCTCGCCGCAGCGGACCGAGTGGCCGAAGTGATCGCGGTCGTCGGGCGAGCGGCCGATGCCGAGCACCTGGGCGCCGGGCAGGCGGTCGAGCAGCTGCACCACCAGGTGCCTGCCCGCGAAGCCCTGGGCCCCGGTCACCGCGATTCGGTCCTCCATCGGCTCCTCCTCTGCGCCGCCCGGCGCTGGTCAGTCCCGGTCCGCCGTCGACGCCTGCCAGGTGAGCGCGAGCCCGACCTCGAGCGAGGTGGCCGCGGCGAAGCCGAGCTCCTCGCGCGCGCGGGTCGGATCGCCGACCAACTCGAGCGTGATCGCGCCGGCCGGGCGATCGCCGCCGCGCTCGGCGATCGACAGGTCGGCGCGCCCGGCCGCCGCGACCAGCGCGCCGGCCAGCTCCGCCACCGACACCCCGCGACCGCTGGCCAGGTTGTACGCGCGCACCGGCGCCCCCTCGCGCGCGGCGCAGGCCGCGATCGCCTCGGCGGCGTCGGCCACGAAGCAGTAGTCGCGCACCGGCCGCAGATCGCCGACCTGGATCGGCTCGCCGCGGACCAGCTGCCCGATGAGCTGGCCGACCAGCGAGCGCGGCGATCCGCCCGGCCCGTAGACCGAGAACGGCCGCACGATGGTGGCCTGGATCCCGGCGCTCGCGGCCCAGGTCTCGAGCAGGAGCTCGGCGGCCAGCTTGGCGACGCCGTACGGCGAGCGAGGGAGGCGCGGGTGATCCTCGCCGACCGGCGCGCGCTTCGATGCCGCGGCCGGCGCGGGCGGCGCGTAGACCTCGGCGGAGGAGACGTGGACCAGGCGGCGCACCCCGGCCTCGGCGCAGCGCTCGAGCAGCGCGGCGGTGCCGGCGGCGTGGATTCGAAAGTAGCGCGCCGGGGCCGCGAACGACTCCGCCACCGACGGCGGGCCGGCCAGGTGAAAGACACAGTCCACTCCTTCGAGCAGCGAAGCGAGCAGCGCGCCGTCGTCGATCTCGCCGTGCGCGACCCGCACGCCCGGTGGTGCCGGCCGGAGCAGCGCCGTCTCGCCGACCGGCCCGGCCAGCCCACGCACCTCCGCGCCGAGCTCGACCAGCCGGCCAGTCACCGCGGAGCCGAGGAAGCCGCCCGACCCGGTCACCAGGACCGGGCGGCCGCGCATCGCGCCGGGATCGATCGCGCCCACGCCGGTCACTCGCGGTCGACCACCGCCGCGTAGTCGCAGCGCGAGCATATGGCGGCGCGCGCGGCGGCGCGGGTGAAGTGCTCGCGGCGGATCGCCGTGTAGGGCGCGCCGTGCCACACGTCGGCGACGCCTGGCCCGTCGGCATCGCCGACCCGGCCGAGCAGCACGGTGCGCCGCCAGTCCACGTTGCAGAGCACACAGTCGCCGGTGGTGAGGATGTAGAGCTTCACGAACGGCCGGTGGCAGAGCGCGCCGCCGGCGTCGCCGCAGCCGCCGCCGACCAGGCCCGGGTCCACGCCGACCGCGGCGCGCTCGTTGGAGAACCCCTTGAGGACGATCCGATCGCGGTAGCGCAGCGGGGCCAGCTCGCGCGTCGCCGCCACCTCCGGCACGTCGCCGGTCACCAGCTGCACGTGCATGGCGCCGAGCTCACCGGCGGCGGCCGCCTCCAGCACCTCGTCGAGGTGGCGCCGGGTGCGCTCGTACGACAGCCCGACCATCACGCGCTCGTAGGTCGCCGGGTCGAACCCGTGCACGCTCACGCACAGCTCGTCGAGCCCCGCCGCGGCCAGCTCGCGCGCGCGCCGCCCGTCGAGCGCCGCGCCGTTGGTGAACAGGCCGAGCGCGGTGCCGGGCAAGGCCGCGCGCGCCCGGGCCAGCCAGCGCGGCAGCCGGCGGTCGAGGAGCGGCTCGTTCATGAGGAACAGCGAGAGCCGCTCGATCTCGCCGCCGCCGAGATCGGCGAGGATACGCAGGTAGCGGTCCTCGTCCATGACCGCGTGGTCGAAGCCCGGCTCGGCGGTCACCACCGGATACGGACACATCGCGCAGGCCGCGTTGCAGCGCGTGGTGGTCTGGATCTGGACCTTGAGCGGCATGACCGGCACCAGCGCGCAGGCCCGCTCGAACAGCGCATCGGCGAGCGCCGGCGAGCGCCGGGCCTCCCGCTCGAGCGCGCCCAGCTCGCGCATCAGCGAGTCCTCGCGCTCGCCGGTGGTGCGCGCGTCGAACGGGCGCACGCGCTACTCCGCCGGCTCGGGTCGAGCAGCGCCGGTCGCGCCGGTCGCCACCGCCCGGCCGCCGTCGCGGCCGCCGGTCGTGCCGCTCACCGCGGCGCGGCCCACGCTGGCGCCGCCCGCCTCGAGGTCCTCCAGGCAGGCCAGCGAGCGGGCCACCACTCGCGCGCACTCGCGGGGCAGGTGCTCGCGGGCGAACCAGCCGAGGGTCTGACCCTCGCGCGCGACGGCGCCGGCGGCGCGCAGGGCGAAGACGTGGTGGCGGACGATCCGGTCCGGCTCGAGCGCGTCGAACCGCGCGATCGCGGCGCCCGGATCCTCGACCCGCAGGCCCAGCTCCTCGCGCAGCTCGCGGGCCAGCGCCTCCGCCGGTGACTCGCCCGGCTCGAGCTTGCCGCCGGGCGTGTCCCACACCCCGCCTTCGATCGCCGGGCGGCGCTCGAGCAGGACGCGCTCGCCGTCGAGCAGGAGCGCGCCGACCACCTCGCGATCGGGGGCCGGGCACCAGCACTCCAGCGGATCCGGGTGAGTCGCGACCAGCGCCGCCGCGCGCGCCGCGTCGGCGGCGTCGTTGACGTCGATCCACGCCGCCTCGTGCTCGAAGGCGCGCACGTCACACCCGCGCTGGAGCAGCCGCCGGGTCAGGTCGGGCAGCCCGGCCGGACCGTCGAGCGCGGCCAGCGCGGCCGGCCCGAGCACGCACACCGCGCTGCACACCCGGGTGACGTGGACCGGCTTCTCGCGGTACTCGACGACGCGATCGGCGTCCACGCACAGCTCGCCGTAGTCGAGCCGCGCGCGGTGGACGTGCGCGGCCAGGGTGAGATCGGCGCCGGTGGCAGCGTGGCGGGCGAGCATCGCGCCCAGGTCCAGCGCGGTGAGGTTGTCGGCGTTGACCGTGAGCAGCGCGTCGACCCGGTCGCGGACCAGGCCAGCGGCCCCGATCGTCCCGAGCGGCACCGGCTCGACGACCAGCTCGACCGAGGCGCGCCCGCCGATCCGTCGCATCAGCCGCGCCACCTCGGCCTGCACCTCGCCCTGGCCGGCGCGGCACGCGACCCAGATCACGCGCAACCCGGCCCCGAGCAGCGCGCACAGGTTGCGCTCGAGCAGCGATGCCCCGCGCACCTCGACCAGCGGCTTGGGTGTCGGCCGCGCACGGCTTCGCCGCATGCGATCGCCGTCGCCGCCCGCCATCACCAGCGCGCCGACCGCAGCGCCGGCGCTCACGGGGCGATCCTCAGCTCGACCACGAACAGACGGAGCGGTGCAGCGCCGGTGTTCTCCAGTCCGTGCTCGCCGCCGGGTGGGTTGCGGACCAGGTCGCCGGCCCGCACCGCGAAGGTCTCGCCTTGGCGCCACATGCGGCCCTCTCCTTCGAGGACCAGGTAGAGCTCCTCCTGGTCGTCGGCGTGGCGGTGCCGTCCGATCGATGCGCCGGGCGGGAGCTCGGCGTAGTCGATGAAGTTACAGCCGCCGGCCAGCGCGGCCGCGTCGGCCAGCCGCGCGAAGCGGATCCGACCCTCGCCACCGTGCGCTCGCACGTCGGTCAGCGGGACCTCGTGGAGGTTGCAGCGATCCAACCTCGACCCCATCCGATCTCCCTGCTCGAGCTCCCCGCCGACGGCCGCGGCGATCGCTCGACCTCGATCTGTCGTAGCCCATCGCCGCATCGGTGGTCAACGAGTTTCCCGAACAGCTCCCGCTCGCGATCGACGCCGCGCTGGTCGGCGAGCCGCGACACGCGATACAAGGGATCGACGTGGAGGCGCGGCGGACATCGCACGACTCGGTCGACGGCGCCACCGTCGAGCGGCCGTGTGGTTGCCGCGGCAACGGGCCGGCCGTCTGGCGCGAGGCCGGTCACATCGGGCGGCGCTGCGGGTGCGGCCTGGTCTACATCGACCCACCGCCGCCGGCGCGCGCTCTCGGACCGGAGCTCCACCACGACGGCTTCTACGCGTTCCCGGCCGAGCACCGGCTCGACTGGGTCGCGCGCTGGTGCAGGTCGGGCCGGTTGCTCGAGGTCGGCCCGGGCCCCGGCCACCTCCTGGCGGCGGCGCTGCGGCGCGGCTACACCGTCGCCGGCGTCGATCCCAACCCGTCCAGCGTCCGGCGGATCCGCGAGCGGCTCGGCGTCGAGGTCGAGCTGGCGACCATCGAGACCAGTCGCCTGCCCGACGCGGCGTTCGACGCGGTGGTCCACATCGATCTCCTCAGCCACTTCGACGATCCGGTGGCCGCGCTGCGCGCGATGGCGCGCCGGCTCGCCCCGGGTGGGCACATCTGCTTCGAGGTGGGCCTGCTCGGCGGGATCTCGCCGGCCTGGTATCGCGCGCTCGGGCGGGTCGGCTTCCCCGAGCACCGCTGGCTGTACTCGCGCGAGGCGCTGGCCCGGGTCATGGCCCGCGCCGGCCTGGCGATGGTCGGGGTGCGGCGCTTCGGCCTGATCCCGGTGATCGGCCTCATCCTCGCGCGCCGCGCCGCCGGCCCCCTGGCCGCGCGCATCGCCGGAAAACGCGCTCTCGACGGCGCCGCGCCCGATCCGGACGGTCTGCCGCCGCCGCAGAACGCGGCCCACCGGCTCTACGAGCGCGCTCTCTGTCTGCTGCGCTACCGCCTCGGCCCCGCGGCGCCGGCGCTCGGACCGCAAGGTGTGCTGGTCGCGGCGCAGGTGGCGGGGCGCGCTCGGTGACCACCGGCGAGCGCGAGGCGCACTTCCTCATCGCCCCGTTCGTCGGCGCCGTGTGCCACTACCACCACGTCATGCGCCACCTCATGGGGCTGGGCTACGACGTCCACCTCTGGACCATGGAGCCGATCGACCAGGCGCTGGTCGACGAGCTGGCCCCGGGGCTCACCTGCCACCGCCTGCCGCTACGGCGCGGTCGCTACGGCGCGGTCGCGCAGCTCCGCACTATCGTGAGCTCGATCCGGCTCGGCCTGCGCCGGCCGGGCGCCATCTTCACCACCTGGAGCATCCAGACCAACCTCCTCTGCGGCCTGCCGCTCCGCCTGCTCGGCCGCCGCTGCGTGTTCCTCATGGCCGGCATGGGCACGGTGTTCACCAGCGACGCGCTGCGCTTTCGCCTGATGCGCCGGCTGGTCGCGCCGACCTACAGCTGGATGTTCCGCGGCGAGAACAGCCGGGTCATCGTGCAGAACAGCGACGACCTCGACTTGGTGACCGGCGAGCTCGGCGTGCCGCGCGACCGCGTCCACCAGATGTGGGGCTGCGGGGCCGACCCGTGGGTCTACCCGTTCGCCGAGCGGCTGTCGGCTCGCCGCCCGCGCGTGGTGCTGGTGCCGGCCCGGCTCATCCGCGAGAAGGGGATCTTCGAGGCGGCCGAGGCGTCGCGCATCCTGTACCAGCGCGGCGTCGAGCACGAGCTGTGGTTCACGTACGACGTGGACCCGGCCAACCCGCACAGCCTGACCCGCGCCGACGCCGACGCCCTCCCGTCGCGCTCGCCGGCGATCCGCGTGCTCGGCTATCAGCCGTCGATCACGCCGCTCCTCGAGGCGGCCTACGCGGTCTGTTTGCCGACCTATCGCGAGGGGCTGCCGACCGCGCTCATCGAGGCGTCCGCCTACGGCCGCCCGATCGTCACGACCGACGTGATCGGCACGCGCGATCTGGTCAGCGACGGGGAGACCGGGCTGGTGGTGCCGCCGCGCGATCCGCGCGCGCTGGCCGACGCGCTCGAGCGCGTGCTGGTCGACGAGGCGCTGGCCGAGCGGCTGCGCCAGGCCGCCCACCAGCGCTTCCTGGCCCGCTGCACCCGGACGGCGACCCTGGCCCAGGCGCTCGGCGCGTATCACAGCCTCGGCGTGCCGGCCCGCCGAGGGTAGTGGCCGATCAGCGGGCCGGGCTCGCGGTCCAGCGGGTGCCCTGGGGCGCCTTGCCGGCCACGTTGGTGTCGCGCAGGGTGAGGACGTAGGCGGCCAGCTGCTTGACGGCGCCGGTGCCGAGCTGGAGCCCCCAGGCCGGCATGCCCTTGCCGTCGCGGCCGAGCAGGATCGTCTGATGGATGTCGACCGGCGCGCCGCCGCCGATCCAGAACCCGTCGGTGAGGTTGGGGCCGATGTTGCCCTCGGCGCGCGCGCCGTGGCACTTGGTGCAGTTGCGCGAGAAGAGGTCGGCGCCGGCCTGGACCGCCAGCTTGTCGCGCGCCAGCCCGACCAGCTCCTGGTCGGTGACCGGCTCGCCGGTGTCGAGCGCGGCGGCGCGATCGGCCAGGTAGCGCTGGAGCGGGGTGGGGCCGATGTGCAGGCCCTGGTTCCACAGCCAGGAGCCGGCCGCGATCGCGACGGTGAGCGCGGTCGCCCACAGCCACCAGCCCGGCAGCGCGGGCTCGCCGGTTCGGCGCGGCCCGGTCACGGCGGCTGCCCCACCCGCTGGAGGTAGGCGATGAGCGCGACGATCGCGCTGTCGGAGGCGACCTCGATCTTGCCGGTCTGGCGCAGGTCGAGCGCGATGGCGCGCCCCTCGGCCGCCGCCGCGTCGGCCGCGCGGTCGATCTGCGCGTCGGTGTACGGCACGCCGAGCGCGCGCAGCGCCCGCATCTTGCCGGCGGTGGCGGTGAGGTCGACCCTCTCTCCGGCCAGGTGGCGGTAGGACGGCATGGTCGAGCCGAGCGTGACCGCGCGCGGATCGATCAGATGATCGTGGTGCCAGAGGTTGGGGTAGCGCCCGCCGATCCGGGCCAGGTCGGGCCCGATCCTCCGCGAGCCCCACTGCGCCGGGTGATCGTAGAGCGACTCGCTGGCCGACGACACCTCGCCGTAGCGCGCCACCTCCCACAGGAACGGCCGGATCATCTGCGAGTGGCACGCGCGACAGCCCTCGGCCAGGTAGATGTCGCGGCCCTCGAGCTGGAGCGGCGAGTACGGCTCGCTCTCGCCCGGCACCGGGCTGGGCCCGCGCGCCAGGAGCGGCGCGAGCTCGGCGACGCCGCCCGACAGGAGCGCGGCCGCGATCAGGATCGCCAGCGCGAGGCCGCGCGTCTCGAGCCGCTCGTGCCAGCTCGGCCGGCTGCGATCGCCGAGCGCGGCCGAGGCGGCCAGCCCGCCGAGCGCGACGACGGCGGCGAAGAAGACCAGGCCGAACGAGGCGAGCGGAGCGGCCAGCGCGGCGGCGACAAGGAGGCCGAGCACGCCGGCCGCGAACAGGACCGGCTGGCCGAGCAGGAGATCGCGCAGGCGGGTCGGGTCGTCGGTCGAGTGATCGGGCGAGCGATCGGCCGAGTCAGCCACCGCGCCGGCGCCGCCGGCCGCGCGGATCGTCCGGATCAAATTCCACCCCATCACCAGAAACCCGGCGAAGTACACGACGCCGCCGATCAGGCGCGCGCCGTGGGTCACGTGCAGCGCGCGCAGCGACTCGACGAAGCTGTACACCAGTCCGCCCTCCGGGCGCTCGGCGCGCAGCATCAGCCCCTGGGTCGGACCGGCGATCGCCATCGCGGCCACGTAGAACAGCGCCCCGACCACGGCGAGGTAGAAGTGCACGCCGGCGGCGCGCGGCGAGTGGAGCCGCGTCCCCCACATCCGCGGGACCATCCAGTAGAGCGCCCCGGCGGCGGCGAGACCGGCCCAGCCCAGCGCGACCAGGTGGACCTGTCCGATGTGCCAGTCGGTGTAGTGAGCCAGGCTGGCCGCGTCGCGCGAGGCGAGGATCGACCCGTCGATCGCGGCCGCGCCGTAGAACAGGAGCGCGGCCACGAAGAACTTCAGCACCGGATCGCCGCGCACCGACGATGCCGCGGCGCGCGCGGTCATGAGGCCATTCAGCACGCCGGCCCAGCCCGGCGCCCACAGGACGAGGCCAAACGCCGCGCCGGCGGCCTGGGCCCAGTCGGGCACGGCGGTGTCGAGCAGGCGGAGCGACCCGGTCCACCCGATCGCGAACAGAAAGCCCCAGAAGTGGATGAGGACCAGGTTGCGCGAGTGGAGCGGCTGGCCGGCCGCTCGCGGCAGGAGGTCGTAGAGCAGCCCGAACAGCGGGACCACCAGCAGGAACGTGAACAGCCCCTGACCGGCCCACGCCTGGATCAGCGCGTCGCCCATGCCTCCGAACAGCGAGTAGCTGCGGGTCAGCGAGACCGGCAGCGCCAGGCTGGCGACCAGGTGGAAGACCGCCACCCCGATGACGGTGGCGGCGTAGAACCAGATCGAGGGGTGGATCCGGCGCTCGCCGCGCCGCCGCACCATCGACACGAGCTGGGCCGCGAAGACCAGCCACGAGCCGAGCAGCGCGAGGTCGATCGGCCACTCCAGCTCGGCCAGCTCGCCGCCCTGGTTGATGCCGAGCGGCAAGCTGACCACCGCGGCGACGGCGGCCAGCTGCCAGGTCCAGAAGTGAATCGCGGCCAGCCGCCGCGAGATCGGCGCGCGCAGGAGCCGCGGCGCCGAGTAGTAGATGCCGGCGAACACCAGGTTGCCGCCAAAGGCGAACAGCACCGACGCGGTGTGAACCGGCCGCATGCGCCCGAAGCCGAGCTGCGGGGCCGCGTTGGCCTGCCAGACCATCAGCTCGAGCCCGACGAAGACGCCGGCCGCCATGGCCAGGGCGCCCCACGCCAGCGCGGCCAGCGCGAAGCGACGCGCGGCGCGGTCGTCCGGGACGCCAGCGCCGGCCGGCGGTGCGGTGGGGGCAGGGGGGCCGGCCACGGGAAGCGCAGTCTACCAGCGCTCGCCGGCCGCGGGCGCGCACGGGCGACTTCGGTGCGGCGCGCTCGACGCGTCCTGTCTACCCTGCGGGCATGGGCGGACGCGCAGGCATCGAGCGGGGCGAGGGAGTCCAGCCGGCAGGGCAGGCCGGGCGCTGCGCGCTGGTCACCGGCGCCGGGCGCGGGATCGGCCGGGCCATCGCCCGCCGGCTGCTCGAGGGCGGGGCCGCGGTCTGCCTCGCCGACCGCGACCAGGATGCGCTGGCCGACGCCGCCGACGAGTACCGCGCGCTCGGGCGGCTGATCACCGAGGTGATCGACGTGTCGCGCGAGGACTCGGTCGCGGCCTGCGTCGCGCGGGCGGCCCGCGCGCTGGGCGGGCTCCACGTCGCGGTCAACAACGCCGGGCTGGCCCGGGCCGAGAGCGGCCCGGTCGAGCGCCTGGCCGAGGCCGACTGGCGCCGGGTGCTCGACACCAACCTCACCGGGCCGTTCCTGGTGGTCAAGCACGCCGTTCCGCACCTGCGCCGCGCGCCGGGCGGCGGCGTCGTCATCAACATCGCGTCGAGCCGCGCGGTCCAGTCGGAGCCGGACACCGAGGCGTACGTCGCGTCGAAGGGCGGCCTGGTCTCGCTGACCCACGCGCTGGCGATCAGCCTGGGCCCGGCGGTGCGAGTCCACTGCGTCAGCCCGGGCTGGATCGACACCAGCGACTTCGCGCCGCGGGCCGAGCGCCGCCCGGCCAGGTTGCGCCAGAAGGACCACGCCCAGCACCCGGTCGGCCGGGTCGGCCGCCCCGAGGACGTGGCCGGGCTGTGCGCGTGGTTGGCCTCGGACGACGCCGGCTTCGCCACCGGCCAGAACTACGTCATCGACGGCGGCATGACCCGGAAGATGATCTACGAGGAGTGAGCCGGTAGCAGCCGGTGGATGACACCGGCGTGGGCGAGCGCCAGATCGCCGAACCGATCCGGGTGAACGCACGCGGCCAGGATCTCGAGCGACTCGACCAGCCGCGGGCCGGGCCGGTTGAAGAACGCGCTGCCGTCGGTGACGTAGACCCGGGCGCCGCCGACCTGGTCCGCGATGGTCCGCTCGATCGCCGCTCGCTCGGCCAGCGCGCGCGCCAGGGTGAAGCCGCACGGCTTGACCAGGACGACGTCAGGGGCGAGCGCGCCGAGCGCGGCCGGCTCGATGGTCGGGGCCGGCTGGCCGGCCGCCGCGCCGACCGCGATCCCGCCGGCCAGCTCGATCAGCTCCGGCATCCAGGTCCCGCCCAGCATGATCGGCTCGATCCACTCGATCGAGGCGACCCGGGGGCGAGTCGGCGCCGCCGCCGCCCGCGCCGCGATCGCCGCGATGCGTCGCTCGAGCCCGACCCTCACCTCGAGCGCGCGGTCGGCCCGGCCAATCGCAATCCCGACGCGGTCGATGTCGCCCATGACGTCGGCCAGCCGGGTCGGGCTCAGGCTGACGATGTCGACCGAGCGCCGCCCGGCCAGCCTCGCCACCGCCGCGCGAACATCGTCGAGCGACACCGCGCAGACCTCGCACAGGTCCTGGGTGACGATGACGTCCGGCGCCAGCGCGGCCAGCCGATCCTCGTCGACCGAGTAGATGCTGAGCGCGTCGCGCAGCACCGCGCGAACCGCCAGGTCGATCGCGCGGCTGGAGCCGCCCGAGCCGATGCGAGAGCGAGTCAGCACCGGCCGATCGGCGATCGCGGGCGGAAAATCGCACTCGTGCGAGATCCCGACCAGCTCGTCGGAGGCGCCGAGCGCGCAGACGATCTCGGTCGCCGAGGGCAAGAGCGAGACGATCCGGCGCGGCACGGAGGGATTGTGCCCGCGCCCCGCGGCGGCGGCCAGCGCCGGGAGGCGGCGCCTCGGCCATGCCGCTACGCCGGAAGCGATCGCCGCGCGGCCTCCGGCGCCAGCTCGGCCACCCACGCCTCGGTCGCCGCGTCGGCCGGGAAGTACGACTCGATGCGCAGCTCCTGGGCGGTCACATCCAGCGGCGTGCCGAGCGTGGTGAGCGTGGTGAACAGCCGGAGGTCGCGCCCGCCCTTGTGGAAGTGGATGGTCATGACGACCTGCGGCACCGCGCCCAGGCGGGGCCGCGCGAACCGGCGAGGCACGTCCGGATAGGCCAGGATCTCGTCGAGGAGCTCGCGCCCGCTGCCGCTGGCCACCTCGCGGTGGAGCCGCTCGACCATCGCGCCGGCCAGCTCGTCCCAGTTGGCGATGAGCGGCCGCACGCCGCGGGGATGGAACAGGAGCCGCATCGCGTTGCCGGCCACCGCGGGCGGCGGCGGCTCGTCGAGCAGCCACCCCAGCATCCGGGCCCCGCCCTGATTCACCCGCAGCAGGTTCCAGCTGCCGTCGAGCACCGAGGCCCCGTAGGGCTCGTGCCGCTCGAGCAAGAAGCCGAGCGCGCGAGCCACCTGCCTCATCTCGGGAGCCGCGATGTCGCTCTCCCGGTAGACCGCCGCGAACCCGGCCGCGCCGAGCATCGAGTTGCGCTCGCGCAGCGGAAGATCCAGCGCGCTGGTCAGGATGAGCACCATCTCCCGGCTGGGAGCGGCCCGACCGGTCTCGATGAAGCTGATGTGCCGGGTCGACACCTCCGCCGCCTCCGCCAGGCGGAGCTGGCTCATCTGCCTTACCTGTCGCCACTCGCGAAGCAGAGGACCGAACGCGTTCATGCCCACAGCCTATCCCCCCGCGAGCGACCGCGGCATTACCTGCGACGTAATGGCAGCCATGCCAGCCCGGGTCCATACCACTTCATGACCCCAAGGTTCCTCCTCCTCCTCGCCGCCTTCCTCGCCTTCACCATCTACAGCACCGCCGTCGTCGCCAGCCACGGCTACACCGGCTTCCTCGTCCTCGCCTGGCGAGAGCCCTGGGCGATGCAGATGCTGATCGATCTCTGCATCGCCTTCGCCCTCTTCCTGCGCTGGGCGGCGACAGACGCGCGCAAGCAAGGCCTGCCCTTCGCCCCCTTCGCCGTGGCAGTCGTCCTCCTGGGATCGGTGGGAGCGCTCGCCTACCTGACCGTGCGCGAGCTGCGCGCGGGGCGGCCGCGAGCTTGATCCCACCGCCGGTCGCGACTCAAATAGCGCATGACCGCCGCCATCGTCCTGTTCGCGGCGACCTACCTCTGCATGGCCGGGCGGCCGCTTCCGTTTCTTCACATCGATCGGCCGACGGCGGCGCTGGTCGGGGCGGTGGCGATGGTGGTGGCCGGGGTGCTGACGATCGATCAGGCGTTTGCCGCCATCGATCTACAAGTCATCGCGCTGTTGCTCGGGGTCATGTTGCTCGCCTCGTACCTGGCCGAGGCCCGGTTCTTTCGGTTTGCCGCGTGGGTGGTGCTGACCCGCACGCGCTCGGCGCGGTCGCTGCTGTGGGGGATCGTGTTCGTGGTGGGTGGGCTGTCGGCGCTGCTGGTGAACGACACGGTCTGTCTGGTGCTGACGCCGCTGGTGATGGCGGTGGTGGTCGAGGCAGAGCTCCCGCCGCTTCCCTACCTGCTCGCGCTGGCCAGCGCCTCCAACCTGGGCGGCGTGGTCACGTTCACCGGCAACCCGCAGAACATGCTCATCGGCCACGCCGCGGCCGACCATCCCAGCTACGCGGAGTTCTTCTTGCTGGCGCTTCCGGTCGGGGCGCTCTGTCTGACGCTCGACGCGCTGGTGCTGTCGTGGATGTTCCGGCGCGAGCTGCCTCGCGGGCCGCTGCCGGCTCGCCACGCGGCGCGGCCGCTGGTCAGCTGGCGGCTGGCTGCCCGGGCGCTGGCGTCGCTCGCGCTGTTCGTGGTGCTGGCGTTCTCCGGGGTGTCGCTGGCCGGCGCCGCCATGGCGGCCGCGGCGGTCCTCATCCTGGTGGCGCAGGTTCCGCCTCGACCGGTGCTGCAGCGGGTCGACTGGTCGCTGCTCCTGTTCTTCGCCGGGCTGTTCGTGCTGGTGGGCGGGCTGGCCCGGTCCGGGGCGCTCCAGCGCGCGTTCGCCGGCGCCGAGCCGATCATCGCGCGCGGCGGGGTCGCCGGTGATGCGGTGTTCGCCGGGCTCACCGTGCTGGTCTCGAACCTGGTCTCCAATGTGCCGTTCGTGATGGTCGCGGTGCACTGGGTGCCCGCGATGCCGGAGCCGGCGTGGGGCTACGGTCTGCTCGCGATCGCGTCGACCCTGGCCGGCAACCTGACCCTGTTCGGCAGCGTCGCCAACGTCATCGTGTTCGAGGCGGCCGGGCCGCACCGCGAGATCGGCTTCTTCCGCTTCGTCCGCCACGGCGCGGTCATCACCGCCGTGACGCTGGTCGGCGCCTCCGCGGTGCTGGCGGTCGAGCGCCTGCTCGGCCTGTGGTGACCTTGCCTGCGCGCCGGCGGTGTCGCACGCTCGCCGGATGAGCGATCCGACGGGCGAGAGCGAAGAGGACGGCTCGGTCGACTACCACCGGGTCTACGACACGCAGGCCGACGACTACCAGCGTCTGGTCGGCGCGGAGGACGCCGACGGGCGCCTGTTGCCGGCGCTGGCCGCGCTGGTCGAGCTCCGCGGCGCCCGCGTGCTCGAGGTCGGCATCGGCACCGGCCGGGTCACCGAGCTCCTGCTCGGGGCCGGCGCCCGGGTCACCGGCAGCGAGCCGGCCGCGGCGATGCTCGAGGTGGCGCGGCGCCGGCTGGCCCGGTTCGGCGACGCGGTCGAGCTCCAGCTCGCGTCGGTCCAGGAGCTGGCGGCGCCGGCGGGCCAGTTCGACCTGGCGCTGGCCGGCTGGGTGCTCGGCCACTTCGTCGAGTGGTTCGGGCCGCGCTGGCGCGACGAGATCCGCGCCGCCCTCGACCGCATGCAGGCCGCGCTGGCCCCCGGCGGCGTGCTCGCCATCATCGAGACTCTGGGCACCGGCCAGACCGAGCCGGCGCCTCCCACCCCGGGGCTCGCCGAGTACTACGACTGGCTCGAGGGCGAGCGGGGAATGACGCGCACCAGCGTCCGCACCGACTACGTCTTCGCGGACGTCGACACCGCGGCGTCGGTGACCGGGGCATTCTTCGGCGACGACTTCGCCGCCCGGGTCCGCCGCGAGGGCTGGGCGCGGGTGCCGGAGTGCACCGGCATCTGGTCGGTCCGCCGCTGATCGCCGCCGCCGCGATCACTCGCCCTTGGGCGGCTCGTCCCAGTCGGCGACGTCCTCGCCGCGCTCGCGCGAGAGGATGTCGAGCGCCGCGGCGGCGCCGTCGCCGGCGCTGATGATCGCCTGGCTGCGGCCAGGTCGGGCCGAGCGACCGACCACGTAGACGCCGTCGAGCCGGCTCTTGCCGTTGCGGTCGGTGGCGATGCCCCTCGCCTCGTCGATCTCGAGGCCGAGCTGCGCGGCCAGGCGCGGCCCCTTGCCCTCGGACAGGATCAGGTAGCGCGCGAGCATGACCTCGCCGCCGTCGGTGGTCACCTCCCAGCCGCCGCCCGCCGCGGCCACCTTCTCGACCCGCGCGTCGCGCACCGCGCCGCCGAAGCCGGTCACCTGCGCGCGCGCCACCGCCTGGAACTGGCTGCCCAGGATCTCGGGGATGCCGAGGTAGTTCTTGAGCAGCGCCCAGTGCATCGCGGTCTTGTCCTGGCCGAACACGACCACATCGAGTCCGTTCTTGGCCAGGAACAGCGCGGCGCTGAGGCCGCCGGGGCCGTCGCCGATCACGATCACGTCGGGCATTGCAACCTCCTCGCGGGGAGCGTGGCATGGGCTGGCGGGCCCGGGCGACCCGACCGTGCTATGAAATCCGGGGCAGGTGATGCTCCTTCCTCTCCTGGCCGCACTCCTCGCCCCGTCGCCGGCGGCGAGCCGCGAGCTCACCCCGGGCGAGCGCGCGCTCCTGGCCCCGCTGTTCCGCGACGCGGTCGACTACGGCGCGATCCGGATCGTGCGCGGGCGCGCCTTCCCGCTGCAGGGCAGCCACACCCTGGTCACCTTGCGCGCGGCGGTGTACGCGCCGGATCCGGTCTACCTCGACGACTACGCGCGCGCCGGCGCCGAAGGGCAGGCGGTGCTGGTCCACGAGGTCGCCCACGTGTGGCAGCACTCGAACGGGATCGACGTCATCGCGGGGGCGATGCGCGCGTTCATCGCCACCGGCGGGCGCTACGGGCGCGCCTACCGCTACGAGCTCCGACCCGGGCGCGACCTCCTCGACTACGGCATCGAGCAGCAGGCCAGCATCCTCGAGCACTACTTCCTCGCCCGCGGCCAGGCCGCCGCTCGCTTCGGCGGGGTCCTGCGCCGCTTCCTCGCCGACCCGCGCTACCCGCGCGCGTGGCGCCCGCCGCGAGCGCGCCGCGCGCCGCGCTCCTGATCGTCCCGCTCATCGTCGCCGCTCATCCGTCGCCCTCGGGCAGGGCCGGCTTCACCTTCATGCCCTTCCAGCGGGCCAGCTCGACCAGCCCGGCCGGCGCCCCGCGCGGCTTCTTCACGTCGGCGGCGCGGCACACGTGGACCTCGACCCGCGGCGCGCCGCGCGCCTTGGAGAACCAGGCCGCCGCCGCCGCCGCCGCCTCGATCACCGGGCGCGGGACCTCGCCGCGGTCGGGGTTGCGCACCACCACGTGGCTGCCCGGCGTTCCGCCGGCCACGTGCAGCCAGAGATCGTGCGGCTCGGCCACGTCGAAGGTGAGCGCGTCGTTCTCCTCCTCGCCGCGACCGACGAGGATCTCGAACCCGTCGACCAGGTAGGTGCGGTACGGCCGGCCCTTGCTGCCCATGGCCGGGCTTGTACACCACCGCGCGGGGTCGATGCGGTCCGTCGACGCCGCGATCAGGCCGACGCCGGCCGCAGCGACGCCGCCGACCGGCGCAGCGCCTCGATCGCCGCGCGGATGCCCGGCCGCCGCGCGGCGTCGGCGCGCCAGATCGCGTAGATGTGCCGGCGCAGGGCCGGCTGGACCGCCACCAGGCGCACACCGCGGGGCACCGGATCGCGGCCCAGGCGGGGGGCGACGCACACGCCGAGGCCGGCGGCGACCAGCGCCAGCTGGGTGTGGTGCTCGGCGGCCTGGTGCGCCATGGTCGGCTCGATCCCCTGGCCGCGCAGCGTGTGGACCAGCCAGTCGTGGCAGATCCACCCGCGCGGCCAGCTGATCCACCGCTCGTGGGCGAGCTCGGCCAGCTCGATCTGCTTGCGCCGCGCCATCGGGTGGCGCGCGGGCAGCGCCACGTCGGCGACGTCGTCCATGAGCGGCGACTTCACCAGGCCGTCCGGCACCGCCAGCGGCGCGTTGAACCAGTCCTGCGCCACCACCAGATCGATGTGGCCGCGCGAGACCAGCGGCACCGCCTCGCCCGGCTCCATCTCGGTCAGCTCGACGTGCAGATCCGGGTGCTGCCGGTCGAGCGCGGCGAGCGCGGCCGGACACAGGCCGCGCGCCGCGGTCGCGAACGCGGTGATGGCCAGCTGGCCGACCACCGCGCCGCGCCGCTCCTCCAGATCCGCCTCCGCCTCCTCGACCACCGACAGGATGCGCCCGGCGTGGCGGACCAGGAGCTCGCCGGCGCCGGTCAGCCGGATCCCGCGCCCGCTCCGCTCGAGCAGGCGCTGGCCGACCTCCTGCTCCAGCTTGGCCATCTGCTGCGAGACCGCCGAGGTGGTGACCTGGAGCGCGTCGGCGGCGGCCTTGACCGATCCGGACGACGCGATGGCGTGGAGGACGCGGATTCGCTCGACGTTCAACACATCAGGAATGCTACGCGAAGAACGGAAGAATCGTTAACTTGTTCTACATGGTGGCGCGCCGCATGGTCAGCCCATGTCGTCATCCGACTGGCGGGTTCGCTTCCTCCTGCTCACCCTCATCTGGGGCGCGAGCTTCCTGTTCATCAAGGTCGGCGTCGAGGCGCTCGCCCCGCTCCAGCTCGCCCTCGCCCGCATGGCGCTGGGCGCCGCCGCGCTCCTCGTCGTCCTCGCGGTCCGGCGCGAGCCGCTGCCGCGCGAGCCGGCGGTCTGGGGCCACCTGATCGCGGCGGCGCTCCTGCTCAACGCCGTGCCCTTCACCCTGTTCGCCGTCGCCGAGCAGCACATCTCGTCGGCGCTGGCCGGCATCTGCAACGCGACCACCCCGCTCTTCACCCTGCTGGTCGGCCTGCTCGCGCTGCCCGACGAGCGGCCCACCCAGCGCCGCTGGCTCGGCCTCGGGCTCGGCTTCGCCGGGGTGGTGGTCGTGCTCGGCCCGTGGCGCGGCGAGCTCGCCGCCGACCGGATCGGCGCGCTCTACGCGCTCGCCGCGGCCGCCTGCTACGGGCTGGGCTGGACCTACGTCCGCCGGGCGCTGTCGGGCCGGCGCCACTCGAGCCTGGCGCTGTCGGCCGGGCAGCTGCTGGCCGGCACCGTGTTCCTCGCCGTGCTCACGCCGTTCGCGACCAGCGCGCCGGATCATCTGCCGGTTCGCGCGGCCCTCGCGGTGCTCGCGCTCGGAGCGCTCGGCACCGGAGTCGCCTACGTGCTCCAGTACGGGCTCATCCGCGACGTCGGGGCCACGGTGGCGTCGACCGTCACCTACTTCATCCCGCTCGTCTCGATCGCGATCGGCGCGGTGGTGCTGGACGAGCAGCTGGCGTGGAACGCCCCGACCGGCGCCGCCATCATCGTGGCTGGCGCCCTGATCGGCCAGTCGCGCGCGCGATCTCGAGAGGTCGCGCGCGCGGGGGGCACGTGCGCCCGGCTCACGCCGGGGTGACGCGCGGTGGGGCGCCCGAGGGCGCCGCCTGGATCACTGACTACAGGACGCGGACGTTCTCGGCGCGCGGCCCCTTCGGCCCGCGGCCCTCGTCGAACGAGACCCGCTGCCCCTCCCGCAGCTGGTCGTACGAGACCCCCTGCAGGGCCGACGAGTGGAAGAAGATATCCCCCTTGCCGGTGTCGATGAATCCGAAGCCCTTGTCGGTGAGGCGCTTGATCGTTCCTTCAGCCATGTCTGTCCGCTCCTGAGTAGGTCGTGGTGTTCGTCACCAACGTCGCTGCGAGCCGACTGCGCCCGCCCGTTGCCGTCTGTGATTGGCGGCGCGCGCCGGTGAGCGAATCGGTTGCGGCCGCGGGGCCGCGATCTCGACGTGGAACGGGTGATCGCGGTGCACCGCGATCGAGCTGCGCACGACCTTCTCGATCGCGCGCAGGAAGCCCCGCTCGTCCGCCGAGCAAAGCGTGAGAGCGTCGCCGTCCGCGCCGGCCCGGCCGGTCCGGCCGATGCGATGCACGTACGTCTCCGGCTCGTTGGGAACGTCGAAGTTGACGACGTGGGTGACGTCGTCGATGTCGAGCCCGCGCGCCGCGATGTCCGACGCGACCAGCACGCGCACCGCGCCGCGGCGGAAATCGGCCAGCGCGCGCTGCCGCGCGTTCTGCGACTTGTTGCCGTGGATCGCGGCCGAGGACACGTTCTGGCGCTGCAGCTTGGTGCAGACGCGGTCGGCGCCGTGCTTGGTGCGGGTGAAGACCAGGACCCGGCCGAACGACGGATCGTCCAGCAGGTGGGCCAGGAGGGCCAGCTTGTCCTCCTTCTCGACCTGCAGCACCGACTGGCGAACCTTGGCGACGGTCGAGGCCGGCGGGGTGACCGCCACGTGGACCGGATCGCGCAGCAGCTGGCCCGCCAGCCCGGCGATCTCGGTCGGCATGGTGGCCGAGAACAGGAGCGTCTGCCGGCGCGAGGTCAGCGTCGCGACGATGCGGCGGACGTCGGGCAGAAAGCCCATGTCGAGCATGCGGTCGGCCTCGTCGAGGACGAGGACCGAGACCGCGTCGAGCCGGACCTGGCGCTGCGTGTAGAGGTCGAGCAGGCGGCCGGGCGTGGCGATGAGGATGTCGACCCCGCGGCGCAGGGCGGAGACCTGGGGAACCTGGCTCACGCCGCCGAAGATGACGGTGGAGACCAGCGGGAGGTGGCGGCCGTAGGCGCGAACGTCCTCGGCGATCTGCGCGGCCAGCTCACGGGTGGGAGAGATGATGAGGGCTCGCGGCGCTCGCCAGCGGGACCCTTCGGGGGTGGGCTCGGCCGCCAGGCGGTCGAGCAGCGGCAGGGCAAAAGCAGCGGTCTTGCCTGTCCCGGTCTGCGCACATCCCAGGACATCGCGGCCGGCCAGCACGTGCGGAATGGACTCCATTTGCACCGGAGTGGGAGTCTCATAACCCTGTTCGCGGACGGCGCGAAGCAGGGGCTCGCGGAGGCCGAGCTCGCTGAATGAATTCATCGTGACCTTTCGTTATCGGCGGCGATCCGCGCGAGAAAGGCACGGCAATCGAACGCTCGGACTACGGCAGGTGAGGTAGCACAGCTCAACCGGGGATGCAACCGGGCACGGGGGTGGGGGCCGGGCGTGTACCCGGCTTCACGCTGGTGGAGTACACGGCGCTGGGCGGTGGCCGGCAGCGCACCGGTTGAGCCCCGGGCCGGGCCGCCGCTCGGTGGTAGAGTGGCCCGCCGTGCGCAAGCTCGTGCTCCTCGGCACCGCGCTCCTGGCCGCCGCGATGGCGGGGTTGATCGCGGTGCGGACGCGCGCGGACGCCGATCGCCCGCCGGTCGAGCGGCGCGCGCCCACCCCGGCCCGCGCCGGAGCCGGCGAGCCGACCGCGGCGTCGGAGGCGTTCGTCGGGGTCATCTTCGCCCGCCAGCAGGTCGATCTGGCCTCGTCGGCCGAGGCCCGGGTCGAGACCGTGCCGGTCCAGCTCGGCAGCCGGGTCGCGCGCGGCGACGTCATCGCCACCCTCGACGCCGACTCGGTCAGGCGCGAGCTGGCCGCCGGCACCGCCGCGGCGCGCGCCGCCAGCGCCGACCTGTCGGCCGCGCGAGTCGAGCTCGCCGCCGCGAAGGAAAAAGCGCAGCGCCTGTCGCGCTACCCGGAGGGCGTCCCGGGCGAGGACATCATCGCGGCGAGGACCAGGGAGCGCCTGCTCACCTCGCAGCTGGCCGGCGAGCGCGCGCGGGTGAGCGGCGCCGGCGCGCGGGTCGAGCAGCTGCGCCTCCTGGTCGAGAACGCCTCGATCGTGGCTCCGTTCGACGGCGTGATCGCCGCCCGCTACGTGGATCCGGGCGCGCTGGTCGGCCCCGGCAAGCCGATCGCGCGGCTCATCAGCGCCGACGATCTCTGGGTGCGCTTCGCCATCACCGAGGAGCGGGCCGGCACCGTGCGCGAGCGGAGCTGCGTGCGGGTCGCGCTGCGCTCGCCCGAGCTGGTCGTGCCCGGCACCGTCGAGATGGTGGCGCCGCAGGTCGACACCGCGCTGCGCATGCTGGTCGCCGAGGCGCGCCTGGCGGTTCCCGACGCGTGGCGCGGCAAGCTCCAGGCCGGGCTCGCCGCCGAGGTGAGTTCGGTGCCGTGCGGTCCGTCGTGAGCCACATGGGACAGCGGGCCACGGCGCGGCGGCTACCGCTCGCGCCGGCAGATCGGATAGCCTCTGATCGTGCCCGGCGGGTCGTCTGACAGCCTGTACCGGAAGGAGGCGCTGGAGGCGCACCTGGGCCGCGGCGGCGACGGCCAGGTCCTCCGGCTGATCCCGCGCTGGGCGGTGTGGACCTTCACGCTTCTCTGCTGCGCGTTCGTGTTCGCGCTGTGCTACGCGCTGGTCGGCACCATCGACGAGTACGCCGACGGGGTCGCCATCGTGCGGGTGCAGGGCCGCCGCGAGCTGACCGCGCGCGCCGCCGGCACCGTCGCCACCGTCGAGGCCCAGCCCGGCCAGCGAGTCGGCGCCGGCCAGGTGATCGTCCGCTTCCACGGCGACACCAGCGAGCGCGATCGCCTGGAGAAGGAGCTGCGCCTGCAGCTGGTCAAGGTGCTCGACGATCCGGCCGACCAGGCCGCGCGCCAGCAGCTGGTGGCGGTCCGCGCCGAGCGCGACAAGGCGCGCGACCTGGTCGACGAGCGCCTGATCCGCGCGCCCGAGGCCGGCGTGGTGTCCGACGTGCGCATCCAGCCCGGCCGGCTGGTCCAGCCCGGCGAGACCGTGGCCAGCCTGGTCCCGGACGGCGCTCGCTTCGAGGTGATCGCGGTGGTGCCGGGCAACTACCGCCCGCGGCTCGAGCCCGGCATGCCGCTGCGGGTTGAGATCGCCGGCTACGCCTACGCCCACGCCGAGGTGGCGATCGAGACGATCGGCGATCAGGTGGTCGGCCCGACCGAGATCCGCCGGTTCCTGCCCGCCGACCTGGCCGAGACCCTGGCGATCAGCGGCCCGGTGGTGCTGGTCACCGCCTCCTTGCCGTCGCGCCGCTTCGCCGCCGAGGGCAAGACCTACGACTACTACGACGGCATGCTGGGCCGCGCCGAGGTGCGGGTCGGCTCGCGCAGCGTGCTTTTCAGCCTGATCCCGGGGCTGGAGTCGCTGTTCTGATGGCCGGGCGCGGCGACGAGGAGCTGCAGGAGCGGTTCCCGGCCCTTCGCCAGCTGAGCGGCGGGGCGGGCCGGCGCATCCCGTTCGTCCAGCAGCTGTCGACCATGGAGTGCGGCGCCGCCTGCCTGACCATGGTGCTCGGCTACCAGGGCCGCCACGTCGCGCTCGACGACGTCCGCGAGGTGCTCGGGCCCGGGCGCGACGGCGTCACCGCGGCCGGCGTCGTCCACGCCGCGGAGCACTTCGGGCTGCGCGCGCGCGGGGTGCGGGTCGACCTCGACGAGCTCGAGTTCATCGACCGCGGCTCGATCCTGCACTGGCGCTTCTCGCACTTCGTGGTGTTCGACCGGCTGCGCGGCGACTCGGTCGACATCGTCGACCCCGGCGCCGGCCGCCGGCGGGTGCCGATGGAGGAGTTCTCGCGCTCGTTCACCGGGGTCGCGCTGCTGTTCGAGCCGGGCGACGACTTCCGGCTCGAGGCCCGCCGGGCCAGCGGGGTGTGGGGCTACGCGCGGCGCCTGCTGGGCGAGCACCGCGGCCTGCTCGCCCAGGTCGTGGTCGCGTCGCTGTTCGTCCAGCTGCTCGCCCTGGCGGTGCCGCTCCTGACCAGCCTGATCGTCGACCGGGTGCTGCCGCGCGGCGACGAGCATCTCCTGCTGGTGGTGTCGATCGGGCTCACCGGCGCGGTCGTGTTCCAGCTGGCCGCGCTGTTCCTCCGCTCGCAGCTGCTCCTGGCCATGCGCACCCACCTCGACGCGCGCATGACGCTGTCGTTCCTCGACCACCTGCTCAGCCTGCCGTACCCGTTCTTCCAGATCCGCACCGCCGGCGATCTGATGATGCGGCTCAACTCCAACGCCCAGGTGCGCGAGATGCTGACCTCGGGCGCGCTGTCCGCGCTGCTCGACGGCTCGCTGGTCCTGCTCTACCTGGCGATCCTGTTCCTGGCCAGCCCGCTCATGGGCGCGCTGGCCTGCGCGATCGGCGCGCTCTACCTGGCGGTCTTCTTCCTGGCGCGCGGCAAGAAGCGCGAGCTGGCCGCGCAGATGATCAGCAAGGAGGCGCGCTCGTCGAGCTACCAGATCGAGATGCTGAGCGCGATGGACACGCTGAAGGCGCTCGGCGCCGAGAAGCGCGCCGCCGAGACCTGGTCGCACCTGTTCGTCGACGTCCTCAACGCGTCGCTGGTGCGCGGCCGGTTCGACGCGGTGATCGACGCGGCGCTCGGCACCCTGCGCTTCGCCACCCCGCTCATGATCCTCAGCTTCGGCGGCTGGCAGGTGCTGGAGGGCCACCTCACCCTCGGCAACATGCTGGCCCTGTCGGCGGTGTCGGTCGGCTTCCTCGGGCCGCTGTCGACCCTGGTGCAGACCGCGATCCAGTTCCAGTCGGTGCAGAGCTACGTCGAGCGGATCGAGGACGTCCTGCGCGCCGAGCCGGAGCAGGGCGCCGCCGGCGGGCGGATGGCCGGGCGCATCTCCGGCGCCATCTCGCTCCACAAGGTCAGCTTCCGCTACTCGCCGGTCGCGCCGCTGGTGGTCGCGGACATCTCGGTCGACATCGAGCCGGGCGCACTGGTCGCGCTGGTCGGCAAGACCGGCTCCGGCAAGTCGACCCTGGTCTCGCTCCTGTCGGCGCTGTACCAGCCGAGCGGTGGGCGCATCCTCTACGACGGCCACAGCCTGACCGACTTCGATCTGGGCAGCCTGCGCCGCCAGCTCGGCGTGGTGACCCAGGCCCCATCGCTGTTCGCCGGCACCATCCGCTCGAACATCACGCTTTCCGAGCCGCAGGCCAGCTACGAGGAGATGGTGCGCGCGGCCCAGATCGCGTGCGTGCACGAGGACATCCTGTCGATGCCGCTCGGCTACGACACGCCGCTGCTCGACCGCGGCGCGTCGCTGTCGGGCGGGCAGCGCCAGCGGATCGCCCTGGCCCGCGCGCTCATCCGCCGGCCGGCGGTGCTCCTGCTCGACGAGGCGACCAGCGCGCTCGACGGCATCACCGAGCGCAACGTGCAGCGCCAGCTGGCCGCGCTGCGCTGCACCCGCGTGGTCATCGCCCACCGGATCAGCACGGTGCGCGACGCCGACCTGATCCTGGTGATGGAGGGCGGCCGGCTCATCGAGCAGGGCAACCACGAGCACCTGCTCGGGCTGGGCGGCACCTACGCCGGGCTGGTCTTCCCCGATCGCCTGCGGCCCGAGGACGAGGGGCCCACCTCGGTGCGCTCGTGGGAGTGACGAGAAGGAGCATCCGGACCGCATGACGCTCGATCCCGACACCACCATCACGATCCGCCACGGCAAGACCGGCGACGACGAGGCCTCGCGCATGCCGCGCCTCATCGCCGCGTTCGAGTGCCGGCGTCCGCTCTCCCCGGGGCTCCGCGTGTCGCTGCGCGACGTCGACGAGGTGACCATCGGGCGCGGCACCGAGCGGCGCTGGACCCGCGCCGGCCGGATCCTCCGGATCACGCTGCCGGATCAGGAGATGTCGCGCCTGCACGTGCGGCTGGTCCGCCGGCCGGACGGCTGGAACCTGCAGGACGCCGGCTCCAAGAACGGCACCATGGTCGACAACGTCGCGACCTCGTACTGCGCGCTGGCCGACGGCGACCTCATCGAGGTGGGCGGCACCTTCCTGGTCTACCGCGACGATCCGGTCCGCGACGTCGAGCCGAGCGACCGCGACCTGGTCGCGGAGCAGGTGGTGCCGGAGGTGTTCCGCACCCTGTCGCTCGAGCTCGAGCGCGGCGTGGGGGATCTGGCCCGCATCGCGCCGACCCTGGTGCCGGTCCTCATCGTCGGTGAGACCGGGACGGGCAAGGAGCTGGCCGCCGAGGCGGTCCACGCCCTGTCGGGCCGGCGCGGCCCGTTCGTGCCGATCAACTGCGGCGCGCTGCCGCGCACGCTGGTCGAGAGCGAGCTGTTCGGCTACCGGCGCGGCGCGTTCTCCGGCGCGCGCGACGACCGGACGGGACTGGCCCGCAAGGCGGACGGCGGCACGCTGTTCCTCGACGAGGTGGCCGAGCTGCCCGAGGAGTCGCAGGTCGCGCTGCTCCGCCTGCTCCAGAACGGCGAGGTGCGCGCGATCGGCTCGGCCGACCTGGTCAAGGTGGACGTGCGGGTCATCGCTGCGACCCACCAGGACCTGCGCGCGCGGATCGGCGACGGGCGGTTTCGCCGCGACCTGTACGGCCGGCTGTGCGGCTACGAGATGGTGATGCCGGCCCTGCGCGACCGGCCCGAGGACATCGGCTCGCTCATCGCGGCGCTGCTCCGCCGGCTCGGCGTGGACGACCCGGCGTTCTCCATCCACCCGCGCGCGGCCCACGCCTTCTTTACCTATCAGTACCCGATGAACGTGCGCGAGCTGGAGCAGGCGCTGAGGACCGCGGTCGCGCTGGTCACCGGCCACGAGGTCGGCGTGCGCCACCTTCCGGAGGCCATGCGCGCCCCGGCTCCCGCGCCCGGCAAGCAGCTCCGCCCCGAGGACGTGGCGCTGCGCGCCCAGCTGGTCGAGATCCTGCGCGAGAGCGAGGGCAACATCGCCGCCACCGCGCGCGCGCTCGACAAGGCCCCGGTCCAGGTCCGCCGCTGGTGCCGGCGCCTGGGCATCGACCTGGCCGAGTACAGGAAGTACTGACCGGGCGCTTAGCTGGCGCGAGGCGCTTCACGGGGGTCGGGTGGCGTGCGACCTTTCGGGCGAGCCAACGACCTGAGGGAGCGCCATGAGCAGAGCCGTCTCATCGATCAGTGGATTCCCCGAGTGGCTGCCCGAGCAGCAGATCGCCCAGGACCAGTTCATCGCGCACGTCCGGCGCAAGTTCGAGCTGCACGGGTTCGCGCCGATCGAGACGCGCGCGGTCGAGCCGCTGACCACGCTCCAGCAGAAGGGGGCGGACGCGGACAAGCAGATCTACGTGCTGCAGCACTCCGGCGCCGACGGTGACGCCGAGGCCCAGCTCGGCCTCCACTTCGATCTCACGGTCCCGTTCGCCCGCTTCGTGGCCGAGCGCCTCGACGCGCTGACCTTTCCGCTCAAGCGCTACCAGATCCAGCGCGCGTGGCGCGGCGAGCGGCCGCAGGAGGGGCGCTACCGCGAGTTCGTGCAGGCCGACATCGACGTGGTCAACCGCGGCACCCTGCCGCTCATCCACGACATCGAGCTGCCCGGCATCCTGATCGAGATCCTCGACGAGCTGCCGATCCCGCCGGTGACCGTGCTGGTCAACAACCGGAAGCTCATGCAGGGCTTCTGCGAGGGGCTGGGCATCACCGACCTGGTCGGCACCCTTCGCATCATCGACAAGCTCGACAAGATCGGCCCCGACGGCGTGCGCGCCCAGCTCGCCGCCAGCTGCAGCGAGGAGCAGGTCGGCAAGCTGCTCTCGCTGTGCCGCATCTCGTCGGACGACGCGTCGTTCGTCGACGGCGTGCGCGCGCTGGCCGTCACCTCGCCGCTCCTCGACGAGGGCCTGGCCGAGCTGGTCGCGGTGATGGAGGGCAACCGCCACGTGCGGCGCGGCGCGCTGCGCGCCTCGCTCCACATCGCGCGCGGGCTCGACTACTACACCGGCACCGTCTACGAGGGGACCATGGCCGGGTTCGAGCGGCTCGGCGCGGTCTGCTCCGGTGGCCGCTACGACAGCCTGGTCGGCCAGGCGCACGGGCGCGGCGAGGCGTTCCCCGGGGTCGGCGTGTCGATCGGCATCACCCGCATCCTGGGCGTGCTGATGGGCCGGGGCCTCCTGGTCGCGTCGCGGCAGACGCCGGCCTGCGTCATGGTCGCGCTCAACGACGACGCCCACCGGGACGACGCGATGCAGATCGCGCGCACCCTGCGCGCGCGCGGCATCCCGACCGAGGTCTTCCACGAGCCGATCAAGTTCGGCAAGCAGATCCGTTACGCCCAGCGCAAGGGCATCCCCTACGTCTGGTTCCAGGACCCGGAGGTGGCGACCCGTCACCAGGTCCGCGACATGTCGCAGGGCGCGCAGGTCGACGCCGACCTCGCCACCTGGGCGCCGGAGGCGCAGTGGGAGCGGCCCACCATCACGCGGAAGGAACCGGGATGATCTGATCCAGGGTGGCAGTCGAACCGTGCAGTCACCGACTGGCTGTTTGCGCACCCGCTGGCGATGGCGCGCGCGTGAGGCGGTAGGCGACCCGATCAGCGCCGCTGCGGCGTGCGCGCCCGCGCCGCGTGGGCGTGGTGGCGGCGGAGCAGCTCGACCACGACCAGCTCGTGCGGGCCGTGGGCCGACTCGAACAGGCGATTGCAGTGCAGGCCAACCAGGTCGCGGGCGGCGCCCAGCGCGGCCGGTCGCTCGAGCGGATCGCCGAGCAGGGCGGCGAAGCGGCCGGCGGCGCCGGCCAGGGCCGCGTCGCGCGCCTCCAGCGCGGCCCACCCGGCTGCGAGCTCGTCGCCGTCGTCGACCGAGGCGTCGCCCGACCCGTCCGGCGCGAGCAGCTCGGCGATGCGGGGCTGCTGGTCGCGGTAGCGGGCGCCGATCGCGCGCCAAAGGGCGGTGTCGGCCAGCTGCTCGCCGGCCAGCTGCTCGCGGCTGGCCGAGTAGACCCGCGCGCGTCGCTCCGGGTCGAGCCCGAGCGCGGCGAGCAGGCGGTCGCTGCCGGCCAGCGCCAGGCGCCAGCGCGCGTCGGCGTCGGTCTCGGGGTCCAGCTCGCCCGCGGCGTCGATCACCGCGAGCGCGGCGGCGGAGTCGCGCCAGCCGATCTCCTCCATCAGCCCGGCCGCCTCGTCACCGCCGTATCGATCCACCTCGCGCTCGTGGGTGTCGAGCTGGACCCGCCACAGCCCGCCGTCGTCGAGGAGCGGCGCGGCCGCGCGGTGGAGCGCGGGCAGGAGATCGCCGAGCAGCCAGGCCGGCGATCCGTGCACCCGCAGCGCGATGTGGCTGTCCGGGTCGGCCTGGCGCTGGAACGACCACCGCGCGCCGCGCGCCTCGATCGCGCCCGCCAGCGGGGCGATCACCAGGCGCAGCACGCGGTCCAGCACCGACGCGCCGGCGAACAGCCGGGCGTACAGCCACTCGGAGCCGGGCGCGAAGCGGCGCGGCGCCCTCGCCTCGGTCGCGTCGTCGATCCGGGCGGCAGGCGGACCGGCCGGCTCGACGGCGGGCGGCTCTCGCACCGCGAGCAGCACCACCTCCGACGCGTGGCCCCCGTCCGGGCCGCGCGCGGCCAGGTCGTCCGCCGCCGGGAACGCCTCCAGCAACCGTCCACCGCCGCGCCCCGCGAGCGTCGCCGCCAGCGCGATCGCGTGCAGCGGGTCCTCGAGGTCGGCGAACAGCTCCTGCCGGAACACCGACAGGACCACGTGGCGGGGCAGGCCGCGCCGCCCGGCCAGCGCGCGCATGGCGTCGAACGCGGCCAGGTCCGAGCCGCGCGCTGCGCGCAGCTCGAGCGCCTCGCGCTCGTCGATCTTCCAGCCGGCCCGGGCCAGCACGACCCGACCGACGCGCAGGCGCGGCAGGAACGGGGCGTCGTTGAAGGCGCCCCACTTCCACATCACCGCCGCGCTGTCCTGGTCCTGGAGGCCGGCCAGGAAGCGATAGGCCGGGAGGCCGAGCCCGCGCGCGTGGTGCGAGCTGGTCAGGCGCGGCATGACCCGGCGGTCGAGCTGGCGAGAGCGCAGCACCACCCGGCCGCGCCGCACCGAGACGAGCAGATCGTCGAGCCCGAGCTGGACCGGCGCGGTGCCGCGCCCGAGGTACACGATCTCGGTGTCGCGCAGGGCGGGGCGGGCCACCACGTCGGCGGCGCGCGCGGCGCCCAGGTAGACCAGCTCGGCGAAGACCGCGTCCGGATCGAGCGCCTCCTCCGCGGCGAGGTGGTCGCGCACCAGCGCCAGCACCTCCGGGTCCACATCGCAGAACCGCCCGAGCAGGCGAGCGCCGGACGGGCCCTCGATCTCCTCGAGCAGGATGGCGCCGCTGGCCGCGATGCGGGCGCGCACCGCGCAGGCGTCGGCCAGCCGGGCCGGGCGCGTGGTCGCCGCGCCGGACGCCTCGGCCGGCTCGATGACCACCTCGCGCTCGCCGGCCGCGATCGCGCGCGCGAAGCGCTCCATCAGCCAGCCCTCGCGCGCCTCCCAGGCCAGGATCGGCGCCTCCTTCGCCGAGCGGAACGGCAGCCCGGCGAGGAGCGGCGAGGCGCCGCCCTGGGGCGCGGTCGGGGTGCCGTAGCCGACCCCGAGGTCCTCGTCGATCGCGATCGGCAGCGGGACCTCCGCCTCACCCCAGCGGGCCTCGAACGCGCGGCGGAGCTCGTCCAGCCGGCGATGGGGTGGGTGCCGGGTCAGCGCGCGCAGCACCTCGACCGCGCGGGCGATCTCGTCGGCGTCCTCGCGTCCGAGCAGCCCGGTCACCCGCGCGCCGACATCGACGTGGAGCCAGTTGCCCGCGCGACCGCTGGCCGCGCCGCCGCCGATCAGCGGGTCGATCCGGGAGCGCGCGGCGGCGTAGCGAGCGGGGGAGGCGCCGAGCCCGGCGGCGTCGATCGCGGCCAGGTCCTCCGCGATCGCCGCGATCGACCCGGCGGCGTCGGCCAGCCCGCCCGCGATCAGCGCGCGCTCCAGCTCGGCGAGACCGCCCGCGCCGGTCAGCGCCAGCGACAGCTCGGAGCGGAGCAGCTGGGCGTCGACCAGGTCACCGACGAACCGGCCGAGCTCCTCCTCGGTCGCGTGGCCGAGCCCGACCAGGTCGCGCGCCAGATGGTCCAGCCGGCGCCCGCCGCGCGCGCGATCGAGCGCCGCCGCCACCAGCGGCGTGTCTTCCACCGAGACCATCTGGTACTGGATGGCGCCGTCCGGCCCCGGGCGCGCCTCGGTGTAGCGCACCGACCCGGCGACGCGGAAGACGCTGCTGTTCGGGTGGTAGCGCAGCCGCGGGCGCGCCGCGGCGCTCTCCTCCAGCCGGCCGACGATCTGCCACAGCATCGCGCCGCCGAGGCGAGTGCGCCGGCGATGCTCCGCCGCCGCCCCGACCGCGATCGAGGTGGAGCCGCCGCCGCGACCGCCGATCCGCCCGACCCCGACCCCGGCGAAGGCGCCGAACGGGGTCGCCCGCGTCGCCATGCGGGTGACGTAGCCGACCAGCGCGCGCTCGATCCGCCGACCGCGCGGCGAGCCCGGTGCTTCGCGCCAGCGCTCGATCTCCGACGCGAGCCCCGCTGAGGCCAGAAAAATGGCCTCACGCACGAGCGGATCGTCGACCAGCGCGCGCAGGCGCGCGCGCGACGCCTCGATGCGGGCCGCCGGCGGCCACGCGCGCTCCTCGTCGGGCGGCGCGATCCGGTCGCGCGAGAGCAGCGCGACGCGCAGGAAGAACCGGTCCTCGAGGCGGTGCGCGGGTCGGTTCGGCATGCGGTCCGTCCACCACCACTCTATCTCGCGCGCCGATCGCGCGATCTCGCCGCGGCGCGGGGACGGGCGGCTACCCGCTGTTTTCGCCGCAACGGAGCCCACAGTTCGGTGCGACGGGCTGTCGACTCCGGGTCCACTCGGTCGAGTGTTCCACGGAACACCGCGCGGTCGAGCGCGCGAGCGACTGAAGCCCTCGATCTGCCGCGCACGGGAACACAGGTACCGTACCGGTACATCGCGCTGTGGACGACCCGTCGACAGCGAGGGAGAAATGGCTCACTGCACCGTCGCGTCGGCACTCCACTTGCTGTGCTGATCCGCAGTGCATGAAACTCGCTCTTTCATACAAAGCACTCTAGTCGCCTCGCGCGAGTCGCGTATTCTGGTCGGCGATGGTGCGGCGCGGGGTAGGTCGGTTGGTGGAGGAGGTCAGCGACGGCTCCGTCGTCCTCGACCGCGCCGACCTCTCCGACTTCCCCGACTCCGCCGGCGACAGCTTCGACTCCGCCGGCGACAGCTTCGACGCCGCCGATCCCCTCGACCGCTCCGACGTCGGCACGCTGGTGGCTGATCCGCGGACGCCAGTCGGCCCCGGCAACGACCCGACCTGGACCGCGCCGTCCGACTGGCATGCAGCGCCGCGCTTGCGTCCCGCGGCCGATCCGGCGCCCGACCAGCCGCGGGTGCTCGGCCCGCTCCAGCTCCGCGATCGCCAGCGCTACCAGTTCCTCGGCGAGCACGGCCGCGGCGGCCTGGGCCGGGTGGTGCGCGCGCGCGACTGCGAGCTCGAGCGCGACGTCGCGATCAAGGAGCTGCTCGCCCCCGGCCACACCGCCGAGCTTCGCTTCTTCCGCGAGGCGCTCATCACCGCGCGCCTCGAGCACCCGGGCATCGTCCCGATCCACGAGGCCGGGCGCTGGCCGGACGGCACCCCGTTCTACTCGATGAAGCTGGTCGCCGGTCGATCGCTGGACGAGGCGATCAAGGCGGTGACCTGCCTCGGCGACCGGCTGGCCCTGGTCCCCAACGTCATCGCGGTGGCCGACGCGATCGCCTACGCCCACGAGAACCGGATCGTCCACCGCGACCTCAAGCCGTCGAACGTCCTGGTCGGCGACTTCGGCGAGACCGTGGTGGTGGACTGGGGCCTGGCCAAGTCGCTCGATCGCGACGCCGTCACCGACGAGATCATGCCGGATGGCCCGTTCCGCATCTCGTGCCCGGTCGGCGTCACCTTTCCGGGCGGGCCGCTCGGGACGCCGGCCTTCATGCCGCCGGAGCAGTTCGTCGGGCAGTCCGACGAGCGGTCCGACATCTTCGCGCTGGGCGGCATCCTCTACCACGTCCTGTCGGGCACCCCGCCGCGCGGCACGACCATGGAGGGCCTCGACCCGAACCACGTCCTCCCGCTGCGTGGGGCGCTGCCGCGCGACCTGACCGCGATCGCGATGCGGGCGATGGCCCCGGAGCCGGACGACCGCTACCCGAGCGCGCGCGAGTTCGCCGAGGATCTGCGCCGCTACATCCGTCGCCAGCCGGTCCGCGCGCGCCGCTACTCGGTGTTCGCGCGCGCCGCGCTCGGCTTCGTCCGCCACCGCGCGGTGGTCAGCGCGCTCCTGCTCGCGGTCGTGCTCGTCGTCATCGCGTCGCTGGTCGGGGCGGTGAGGAGCAGCCGCCAGCGCGAGCGAGCCGAGCGCGCGCTCGACGACCTCGCCCTCAAGCACGCCGAGCTGCTGCTCCGATCCGACCCGACCGGATCGGCCGCGCTGCTCGATCGATACAGCGGCCCCAGCGTGTTCACCCGCGACTTCCTGCGCGCCGAGGCGCGCGGGCTGGGCGTGGCCCGCCTGATCGCGGCCCCGCACATCGACACCATCCACTTCCTGGGCGCCAGCGGCGGGGCGATCATCTCGGTGGCGGAGGACCAGCGGGTGGTCAGCACCACCGCCAGCGGCTCGCGCGTCGTGGCCAGCGACTTCAGCCGCGGCGGCTCGGGGTTGATGGCCTACGCACCGGCGGCGCATGTGCTGGCCTATGGCCACCACATGGGCGGCGTCATGATCCGGCACCTCGACACCGGCGCGGCCGAGCGGCGCCGCCCCGAGATGGCGGTGGAGGCGGTTTCGCTGTCGGCGGACGGGGCGCGGGTCGCGCTGCTGGGGCAGTCCGGCGCGCTGGCGGTCGAGACCGTCGGAGCCCGGGACAGCGTCGATCTGGCCCCGGTGCCGGGCGGGCGCCTGCTGCGCTTCGCCGACTCCGACTCGTTCGTGGTGCTGACACCCGACTCGGTCGAGCGGGTCGATCTCTCGGCCCCGGACGCACGCGGCGTCTACCGCCTGGCGACGAGCGACGCGCTCGCGGTCGCCAGCGATCGCGTCGCGGTCGGCTCCGACGACGGCTTCGTCCACGTCCTCATGCTCGACTCGATGACCCCCATCGCGGTGGCGCCGGCGTGCAAGGGGATGGTCAACGCGGTCGAGTTCGTGCCGCGCCGCCCGCTGGTCGCGTTCGCCTGCCAGGACGGCACCGCCGGCGCGATCGACGCGCGCTCCGGGGCGCCGGTGGTCAGCTTCTCGACCCAGCGGGCGGCCTTCACCCTCGCCACCAGCCCCGACGGTCGCTTCGTGTGCGCGGCCGGCGAGTCGGCGACGGTGTACGTCTACGACCTCGACGCCGCGATGATGACCCGCTACGTCGGCCACACCGCGCCGATCAGCATGCTGGCCGCGCCGGGCGACGAGGCGGCGCCGCTCATCAGCGCCGACATGAACGGCGTCATCCGGGTATGGGATCTGCCGGGTACCGGCCGCCGCGTGGTGATGCGCGGCTCCAAGTCGATCTTCCACGCCGCCTTCTCGCCCGACAGCCGCTTCGTGGTGGCCGACGGTGCCGAGGGCATCGTTCGCCTGCTCGACCGCACCCTCGGCCAGGTGACCGAGCTGCGCGGCCACACCGACATCGTCTACGGGATCGCGTTCTCGCCCTCCAGCGACGAGTTCGCCACCTGGGGCTACGACGGCACCGTGCGGGTCTGGGGGCTGCGCGAGCGCGCGGTCCGCCGGGTGATGACCGGCCACCGCGGGCTGGTCAAGGACGGCGACTACATGGACGCGAGCACCCTGTTCACCGCCGGGGTGGACGGTCGGCTCCTGGCCTGGGGAGCGGACGGGCGGCCGCGCGAGCTGTTCCGCATCCGCCAGTCGTTTGTGTCGCTCGAGCTCCTGCGCGCCACCCGCTCGATCGTCGTCACCAGCGCGGCCGGCCAGATCTACCTCGTCTCCGAGCGCGGCGACGCCCGCCAGCTGGCCGCCGACGGCCAGCCGATCACGATGCTGAGGGCGTCGCCGGGCGGGCAGCTCTTCGCGACCGGCTCGGCCGACGGGACCGTGCGCGTCTTCGACGCGAGCGGCGAGCCTCGCACCGTCATGAAGGCGTCCGGCCCGATCCGGCACATCGCGTTCTCGCCGGATGCGTCGCTCCTGGCGGTGGCGTCCGAGGACGGCCGCGTCCACCTCCGCGCGCTCGGCGGGCGAGCGGCCCCGTGGGACGAGGTGTCGCTGCGCGCCCGCTACGTCGCCTTCTCGCCGGTGGGTGGTCTGCTCGCGATCACCTGCAACGACGGGACCGTCTGGTACTCCTCGCTCGAGAGCCGGGCGTGGAGCTTCTCCCAGGCGCACGAGGCCGACACGTTCACCGGTCAGTTCTCGCCGGATGGCCAGTACTTCGCCTCGAGCGACGGGGCCGGGGTGGTCGTCCTGCACAGCATCGCGGCGATCCAGCGCGATCTTCACAACAGCCAAGGAGCAGAGCGATGAAGAGACCACCCCCCGCGAATTCCCCCGGCCATCCGTCCGGCACGGAGCCTCGCCTCCGCCGGAGGACGCTGCGCCAGCTCACCCAGGTGGAGCTGGGCGTGGTCGCCGCTGGCAGGCGCCAGATGACCACCACCGGTGTCGTGAACGAGTGCAACACCGTCCTCACCGTCGATGGCGGCTGAGCGCGGCCGCGCGCCGAGGCTCACCGCGTCCGAGACGATCGAGTCGTTCCCCTCGCAACGGTTCAAGGAGCAGAGATGAAGAAATCTTCCCCCC